>Ga0208736_1000378_pt1 | contig 13070 bp, 12 predicted proteins | sample AntDryMetagUQ255_FD_188090 | JGI IMG/M metagenome (GOLD analysis project Ga0208736, IMG submission 188090) | Polar desert microbial communities from Antarctic Dry Valleys - UQ255 (SPAdes) | ecosystem: Environmental > Terrestrial > Soil > Desert | place: Antarctic Dry Valleys | collected 2008-12-31 | reverse complement strand
GAACATGTTGCGCACGAAGTAGAAGCTGTCGTTGCGAAAGAGGTACAGCCACGTCAGCGCGCCGAGCGTGATCGACGTCTGCGAGTTGACGTACATCCACGACGCGCCGTCCAGCAGCCAGTGCTGCCCGGCGGCGAAGGCCTGCAGGGAGGGCTCGACGAAGATGTTCAGGGCCTGCTCGACGTGGATCAGATCCCGCGCGTTGGAGAACGCCGTCGCCGCCGCCTCGGGGTTGTCGACCAGTCCGCGCGTGAGGCGGTAGAGCTGGAAGGCGCCCACGAAGAGGACGACCTGACGCACGAAGTCGAGCGGGCCGTTCGGCAACAGGCGCGCCAGGAACGTGCTGAGGCGGGGAGACATGAGGACAAGCGCATGTTACGGAACATCACAGCGGGCTCCCAGAGACCCACGCGGTGCCTGGCGGCAGCGGGCGTCCTGCGTGACGAGGCGGCGGGGGTCGAACTGCGTGGCGACCTTCAACGGGCCATCCCGCACGGCGAAGACGAGCGTCCATCCGGCGGCGCTGCGCATGACGCAGCCGTGCCCGCGGGCGATGGACCAATAGGGCGTGAACCGCACGCGCACGAGCGTGAAGCCCGGTCGCGGCACGTCGAGCTCGAACGACTGCGGGCCGATCCTCGTCAGGCGGCCGACGCCGTCGGCGAGGCCGGGCGTCCCGAGCACCTCGTAGATCGCCCAGTGGCGGCTGCGGTGGACGGGAAGCAGGAACGGCAGGCCGCGGCGAATGAGCGCCCCTTCGGCGCGGCCCGTCGGATCCAGCGCGACGTCGGGCAGCGCGACGTAGCGCACGCCCTCGCGCCGCAGCCATTGCCGGTAACGCTCGGGGCTCAGCCGGGCGGCCGCCTGGGTGCGGAAGAGCGGGTTGTACTTCACGTCGAGCTGCGTAACCCAGCCGCGCGCGAGCGGGCGGTCGCGCGCGACGTGGACCGACTCCCAGTGCAGGCGCGTGAACGGAACCTCGACGCGGACCGCGGCCTCGGCGCGGGTGTCCATGAAGCGCAGCAGCGGCGCGTAGTACGCCGCCTGGCCGGACGGGTCGACGGCGCCCTTGATCGTCTCGCGGACCGGTGCCCACCACTGCCAGCCGAGCAGCACGATCGTCGCCACCAGCACGCCGCTCCGGCGGCGCGGGTCGCCCGTCGCGAGCGCGGTGCAGAGCAGCAGCGGCCCGGCGAACGCCACGCCGAGCCGGCTGGCGTTTGCGCCCATCGGCGTGGCGATCGCGAAGGCCAGCAGCGCCGCCCCGAGATAGAGCAGCGTGCCGCTGCGCAGCAGTCGCTCGTCGCGCGGGAGCACCCACAGCAGCAGCGCGCAGGCCAGGAGGATCGACACCAGCGTGCCGGCGGAGTACGGCTGGCTGCCGCCCTCGGGGAAGAGCACCGCGAGCGCAGCGGCCGGGGCAAATGCCACAGCGGCGACCCAGAGCCCGATCCGTCGGCGGCTGGCCAGCCAGTGCGCCCCGCCCGCGAGCGCGAGGAACAGGCCGGCGACGGGGCTGGCGAGCGTGCAGCCGAGCGCGAGCGCGAGCCCGCTGCGGTGATGACCGCGCTGCAGCGCGAACACCGCCGCGAGCGCGAGCGCGACGCCCACCGCGAACGTCAGCCGGCCGATCAGCAGGTCGGCGGCGGTGCCGGCGGCGAACACGAGCGCGCCCCAGCGGGCCCGCTCGCCGAAGTGCCGGCGCGCGATCCGCTCGAACAGCACGGCCGACGCGACGGCGGCGAGGACCCCGACGACCCGCACGCCCAGCAGCGCGCCGAGCGGCGGGAAGAGGATCGAGTACGCGGGCGTGTGGTGGCCGCCGTACCAGTTGGCGTTGAAGAGCGTGAAGCCCTCGCGGTCGAACAGACCGGCGCGGTAGACCTGTGCGGCGAGATCCGGCGTCGGCGGGGCGAACGCGAACCAGGCGAGCGCGAGCGCCGTGGCGAGCAGCCAGGGCGCGACGCGAGGCGCGCGCCCGGAGCCGGAAGCCCGCTGCGTCAAGACGGCAGTCGCCACCGGCCGGACGCTAGGCGCACCGCGGCTCAGCGGTGTTTCGAAGTCGTCACCGCCGGCAGGAGGGGCCGCTCAGCCGTGCCCGCAGGCGCACCGTCCCGGGTTCGGTCACGCGCACGAGCGTGGTCTCGTCAGGGCCCTCGGAGACGCAGGCGCGGCCGGCGGTGACGCGCCACCAGCGTGTCGGGCGCACGCGCAGGCGCACGTCGCCGGCACGGGCGACCCGCAGCGTGACGCCGGTCGGGCTCAGCGTCACGTCGGCGCGATCGGCGAGCGGGCTGGCGTCCGAGACGGCGAACACGCGCCAGTGGGCGTCGCGCCAGACCTGGCGCAGGTACGGCAGGCCCGCCGCGACGAGCCGGGCCTCGTCGCGCCCGGCGCCGTCGAGCGGGACGTCGGGCACGGCGACGTAGGCGACGGCATGCCGGTCCAGCCACGCGCGGTAGGTCGCTGCGTCGAGGCTGTCGTCGTAGAAGAGCGCGCCGTAGCGGCGGTCGAGCTGGCGCTCCCAGCCGCGCGCGAGCGGGAAGCCGTTCCGCCCACCGGCCACGTGACGCGCCTCCCAATGATTTGCGGTGGGCGGGATCTCGACGCGGAAGCTGCCGACCCGGGTGCGCGATTGCAGGAATTCCAGGAGCGGCCGGTAGTAGGAGGCCTGCACCGACGGGTCGCCGGTCGCCCGCACGACATCGCGGATCGACGCATGTAGCGGCCAGTAGGCGAGCGGGAGGGCGAGGACGGCGAGCAGCAGCGGGTTGCGCCGGCCGAGCAGCGCGCCGAGCGCGACCGGACCTGCGGCGAGCGCGCCGAGGCGCGTCGAGTTGCCGCCCAGCGGCGAGTCGACGACGAACGCCGCGACCAGCAGGAGCGCGTACAGCAGCGCCCCGATGCGCAGCGCGCGCTCGTGCGCCGGCAGCAGCGCCGCGACGGCCAGGATGGCGGCCAGCGCCGGCCAGAACGACAACGGCGGGAGCGGGTGGTCCCCACCTTCTCCGAAGAGCACGAGCGTGACGGCGACGGGTGCGAGCGCGGCCGCGCCGAGCGCGGCGCCCCAACCCCACGCTCGAACGCGCTGCTCGGCGGGCGCGGCGAGCGCCCAGGCCGCGACCGAGAGTGCGACGAACAGCCCGGCGACGGGACTGGCCAGCGTCGTGATCGCGGCGAGCAGCGCCGCGAGCAGCCGGCGCTCGCGGGCCAGGGCCAGCAGCGCGCCGACGCCGATCGCGACCCCGAGCAGGAACGTCAGCCGGCCGGTGAGCAACATCGCGGCTGCGGCGGCCGCGAACCACAGCGCGGCCGCGCCGCCGGCGCGAGGACCCCAGTGGCGGATGGCGAGCGGGGTGAACAGCATCGCCGCCGCGACCGCCGCCAGCGCCCCCGTCAGGCGCGCCCCGAGCAGGTGGCCCAACGACCCGAACAGCACGCTGTAACCGGGGGTGTGATGGCCGGCGAACCAGCCGTTGTTCCACAGCGTCAGGCCGAGGTCGGCGCGGTACTCCTGCGCGGCGAGGTCGGCGCTGGGCGGCGCGACGAGCAGGTAGACGGCCGCGCCGAGCGCCGCGACGACCCAGGGGCTCAGCAGGCGGCGCGGCACGCCGGGGTGGAGAGCTCAGCGGTCATAGACATCGCGCCGATGGCCAAGGGTGACAACGACGTCACCCAGCCAGGTACTCGACGATCCGCGCGCCGACCTCGGGCCGGTCGATCCACGGCCAGTGCCCGGCGTCGGGGATGATCTCGAGCGTCGCGTCGCCGAGCGCCGCCGCGTAGCCCGAGCCGAAGCGGGCTCCGATCCACGGGTCGCGCTCGCTCCAGACGACGAGGGCGGGGGCGGTGATCGCGCTCAGGTTCTCCCCGGCGCGCGCGAGGACCTCCGGGGCGGCGTTGCGCAGCAGCAATCGCGTCGCGCGCTCGGTCCCGAGGTCGAAGCCCTCGGCGACGCTCTCCACGAACGCCGCGGGCATCGGGCCCGGCGTCGCCGAGGCGCGGCGCGACATGAGCCGCAGGATCGGCTTGGAGGCGGAGCCGACGGCGATCGGGCCGACGATCGGCATCCGGACGAGGCGGGCCGGCCCGCGCCAGCGAAAGCCGCCGAGCAGCGGGACGGCGTTGACGACGACGAGCCGCCGCACCCGCGCGGGCTGTTCGGCGGCCCACGCGAGACCGACGGCCGCGCCCCAGTCATGGCCGCAGAGGCGCACGCGGTCGAGGTCCAGCGCGTCGAGCAGGCGCCCCAGGAAGCGCACGTGCCCGGCGAGCGAGTAGTCCAGATCGCCGCGCTTGCCGCTGCGCCCGAAGCCCGGCAGGTCGACGGCGATGCCGCCCCCGAGCGCGAGCGGCGCCAGCCAGTCGAAGGAGCTCGTGCCGAGCGCGTGCAGGAAGATGGTCGGCACCGCCTCGTCCCCGGCACGGCGCAGGAAGACGGGTTGGTCGTCGAGGTCGATGACGGTTTCGGTCACGGTCAGCACGGGCGCGGACGATAGCCTCCGGCCACCACCATGAGGACACTCTGCTTAGGCGACGCCATCGTCGACCTCATCTGCCCGGCCCCCGTCACCTCCTACGACGAGGCCGGGAGCTTCGTCCCCTCGCCCGGCGGCGTGATCGCCAACGTCGCGGTGACCGCCGCGCGCCAGGGGGCCGACGTGTCGTTCGCCGGCGGCGCCGGCGCTGATCGCTGGGGGCGCTGGCTGCACGAGCGGCTCGCCGCCGCGGGCGTCGACCTGCGCTGGTTCGACCTCGCCGAGGGTCACGCGACCGCCGTCGCGTTCACCACCGTCGACGCGCAGGGCGAGCCGGCGTGGGACCTCTACGGCGACGGCGTGGCGGCCAGCCTCAGCGCGCTCGACGGGCTGCTGCCCGGCGCTGTCGAGGCGACCGACGCGCTGCTGTTCACCTCCAACACGCTGGCCGACCCGAGCGCGGCGCAGCTCACGATGGCCGCCCGCGAGCGCGCGCTGGAGCTCGGCCGGCCGGTCGTCTTTGACCCCAGCGTCCGCCTGCATCGCTGGCGCAACGGCCCGAGCGGCGCGGCGGCGGCGTGCAATGGCTGCGTGCGCGACGCCTTCCTCGTCAAGTGCAATGCGCTTGAAGCGCGGATCATGACCGGCGAGGGCAATCCCGAGACCGCGGCCGCCTCGCTGCTCGCCGGCGGCGCGCAGCACGTGATCGTCACGCTCGGGACCGGCGGTGCGATCCTGCGCGCGCAGGGGATGAAGGTCGACGTGCCCGCGCCGCGCCCCGCGCGCGTGCTCAGCACGATCGGCGCGGGCGACGTGTTCCTCGGCGTCGTCCTCGCCCGGCTCGGCCTGACCGACTACTACCCGTCGGCGCTGGCCGCGGCGCTGCCGGCTGCCGCCGAGCAGGCCGCGCGCGCCTGCGAGCGGTGGGGCGCGCTGGATGAGGGCCCTGCCTGAAGACCGGCTGACGCGAGCGGGCTGGGTCAAGCCCGGCCGCGCGCGCGTCACGCGCATCCGCGAGCGTCTGGCCGAGGTCTATGGCGTGCCGGTCGCCGGTCCGCACGGCCACCCGATCGCCGAGCTCGTGCTGACGGTCCTCTCGCAGTCGACGAACGATCGCAACCGCGACGTCGCGTACCTGCGTCTGCGCGAGCGCTTCGGGGCCTGGGAGGCCGTCCGCGCCGCGCCGCTGGAGGAGGTCGAGGAGGCGATCCGGCCGGGCGGCATCTCGAAGGTGAAGTCGGCGCGCATCCAGGCGATCCTGCGCGCGATCGGCGACCCGCTGGATCTCGGCTGGATGGCGGATGCGCCGGTGGCCGAGTCGCAGGCCTACCTCTGCGAGCTGCCCGGCGTCGGGCGCAAGACCGCCGCCTGCGTGCTGCTGTTCACCTTCGGCCTGCGCGACGTGCCGGTCGACACCCACGTCTCACGGGTCGGCCTGCGGCTGGGGCTGCTGCGCCCGAAGGCGCCCTTCGAGGAGCTGCACGACGCGATGCTCGCGCTCACGCCGCCCGGCGCCGAGCTCGAGTTGCACGTCAACCTCCTGCGCCACGGCCGGCGCACGTGCCACGCGCAGCGCCCCGCCTGCGCGGCGTGTGCGCTGCGGCGGATGTGCCCGAGCCGCCGTGACTCGTAGACGCGCGACTCAGCGAAACTCCGGGCGCACGGCGCGCAGGACGCACGTGCCGCCGGGCACCGCCGGGTCGCCCTGGCAGTCGGTGCCGCTGGCCTCGTCGACGAGCAGCCAGCTGACGGCGCCGTCGCGCTCGTGGCTGAGGATCGCCTTCTCGGCGTCGGCGCCGTCGGTCGTGCGGGTGCTGATGCGGTAGCGCTGCAGCTCGGGCCGGCCGATGCAGCCCCCGGTGTCGGCGTAGCACGCCGTGCTGAAGTACACGCGCCCGCTCTCGAAGGCCGGCCAGCCGAGCGCGCGGCCGGTCAGCCCACCGCCGCTCTGGTGAGCGATGCGCGCGTGCGACCCGCCCAGCGTGTCGAGCCGGATCTCGGTGTCGAGTCCCTCGAAGCGCCCGGCGTAGGTCCACCCGAACGCCAGCCGGCTGCCGTAGAGGTCCAGCGCGTACGGGCGGCTCACGCGCCCGTCGGTGCAGGTGACGCGGGGTCCCGAACGCGTGCAGAGCTTGCGCGCACCGCCCGGCTGGCGCTCGCTGCGCCCGCCGCGGGCGAGCGGCCGCGCGTAGATGTAGGGCAGCGTCGGCTTGCTGGCGTAGGAGCGCACGAAGGCGATCGTGTCGCGCCATACCGTCGGCCACGTCTCGTCGGCGGTGCCCGTGCTCACGCCGATCGGCCGGCGCTCGGCGCCCGTGGCGACATCGAGCAGCCACACATCGCAGCCGCTGCCCTCGTCGTAGTCGGCGGGCAGATGGGAACCGGCGCTCTGCACCTCCTCGCGACAGCGCGAGTACGTCGCCACGAGGCCGTCGGGCCCGGGCCCGAGATCGATGTCGAAGGAGGTCGCGCGGCCGGCGATCGCCGGCGTCGTCACGACGCCCTGCGGGTCACGCAGCGTGAGGTGGAAGAGGCCGTCGGCGCCGCGCGTGCTCCAAGCCAGCCAGCCGGCGTGCGCGGAGATCGGCGAGGGCCGATCGAGACGCGCGACGTCCTGCGCCGGCGCCGGCGCGGCGAACGCCAGGAGGGCCAGGAGCGAGATGGCGAGCGGGCGCATGTCCCTTCAACGCCGAAGGGCAGCAGAGGTTGCGAACGCGGCTGCTGGCGCTGGTCGGTGCGGCGCCTATGCCGAGGACGACAGGTCGGCGAGGGCCTTGAGCACCTCGTCGTCGTGCGTCTTGGGCGAGGCCTTCGGGATGACGTGGCGGATGCAGCCGTCGGCGTCGACGATGAACGTCGCGCGCTGGGCGCCCATGTAGGTCTTGCCGTACATCGACTTCTGCACCCACACCCCGTACTGGTCGCAGACCGCGTGGTCGGCGTCGGCCAGCAGGGTGAAGTTCAGGTCCTTCTTGGCGTGGAACTTCTTGACCTTCGCGACCGGATCCGGCGAGACGCCGATGACCGTCACGCCCGCGGCCGAGTAGTCGGCCTCGCGATCGCGGATCGAGCAGGCCTGCGTCGTGCAGCCCGGCGTGTCGGCCTTGGGGTAGAAGTACAGGACGACCGTGTGGCCGCGCAGCGCCGACAGGCGCACGGGCTCGCCGTCCTGGTCGGGCAGCTCGAAGTCCGGGGCTGGTGCGCCTGGGCCGATCACAAAGCCATGATCGCAGTTGCGTAGCATCGAACGAGGCAAGCCCGGCGCGTTGGCGCACCCGACGACAGATGCACCCGACGCGACTAGAGATCGCTCGCGATCGCGAGCGCGCCGTTATCCGGGCCCGCCCCCCAAGGGCCGGCTGAGCGCCATGATCGCGACGTCGTCGCGCAGCGGGGTGTCCAGGCGCTCGAGTGTCTCGGTGACCCGTTCGACGATCTGGTTGGCTGCCGTGTCCGAGGCGCTGCAGACGACCCCGGCAAGCCACTGCTCGTCGACGCGGCTGCCGTCGAGCTGAATGTCGAGCAGGCCGTCGCTGTACAGAACGAACGCGTCGCCTGGTGCGAGTTCGATCTCACACCCCGAGAAGGACACGTCGTCGAACGCCCCGAGCAACGTGCCGCGCGTGTGAACGGGCTCTATGTTGCAGCCGGCACGCACGACGAGCGGCGATGGGTGCCCGGCGACCGCGAGCGAGATGGCCATGCCTCCGGCGCCCGTGTCGATCTCGCCGTACACCGCCGTGCACATGACCTCCGCGTCCTGCATGAGCAGCGCCGCGTTGAGGGCTATCAGAACGTCTGTCGGGTCGTCGTTGTGCATGGCCGCGGCGCGCAGCGTGTAGCGCGCGAGCGAGGTGAGGCTGGCGGCCTCCGGGCCCTTGCCGCAGACATCCCCGAGGAAGAACCCCCAGCGGTCCGTGTCCAGGGGGAAGAGATCGTAGAAGTCGCCGCCCACCTCGGCGCGTGAGTACGGGCGGTAGTGCACCGCGATCTGCAGACCGGGCACGTCGGGGAGCGTCGGCGGTGACAGGCTGCGCTGCAGCGTGCGCGTCAGGCGCTCCGCGTGGCGCTGCTGTTCGAGTGCCTCGTGGCGTGCGTCCCGTTCCAGGCGCACCTCGCGCATGGCGGCCAGGCGCAGCTCGAGCTCGTCCATGACGATCGCCGCCAGATCGCGCAGCGTCTGCAGCTCCGGCTCGGTGATCGCGCGCGGCTTGCCGCTGATCACGTTGACCGTGCCGAGGCGATGGCCGTCCGATGTCGTGATCGGGGCCGCCGCGTAGAAGCGCACGGCCGTGTCGCCGTGGACGAGGTCGTTGGTCGCCGCGCGCGGGTCCGTCAGGCCGTCGCTGATGACGTAGGTGTCGTCCTGCAGGATCGCCGACGCGCACAGGCCGGGCAGGCGCGGGCTCTGCACGACGTCCAGACCGGCGCACGCCTTGAACCAGATGCGGTCCTCGTCGACGATCGTCACGGTCGCGATCGGGACGTCGAAGATCCGGGCTGCCAGCGCGCAGATGCGATCAAACGCACCGTCGGGCGGAGAGTCGAGGATGTCGTAGCGGCGCACCGCCGCCAGACGGTCGGCTTCGGCCAGGGCGAGCGCGGCTTCCATCAGATCACGGTACCGCAGGCAAGCGAAGGTAAACCCGGCGTGCTACGAGGTTGGCGCCGGCGGCGGCAACTCCGGGAACGGCTAGGACGCTGACTTACGGCCCGAGCACGGCTGTGCGCACCCACCCCGTTTCCGCGGTGTCCGTCCGGATCCGCTGCCAACCGGCCTTGGTGGCGGCGCCGAGCGTCAGGACGGGCTGGCGGTATCGCACGGAGCCCACCGCGGCACCGTTGGGATGCTCCAGCAGTTCGGCGCGCTGGAGGCGAACGTGGCGCAGTCGTCCGCCTGCACCGGCGGCGCTCGCCGGCCACCCGGCAACGATCGAGCCGAGCGCGTCGGGCGCCCTGCACAGCACGGTGACGCGCGTCGAGGCCGCGCCCGGGCCGGGCTCCACGTTCACGCGCGCCGTCTGGCTCCAGCCCGGGATCGTTCCGGGCGCGTACGCCACAGTCGCGCCGCGTGAGGCGAGCAGGTCGGCCACGCGCAGGCCGGCCGGGCAGGCCAGCGCCACGGTGCCGGTCCCGGTGCGGGTGCTCGTGAGCCGGACGGGGCGGCGGATCATCGAGGTGCCGGCCGGGAGTGGCGCGCCCTTCGCCAGGTAGCCCGTCGGCAGCGCCAGGCTCTTCGCGGACTGCGGCGCGGGGTCCCCCGGCCCGAAGACCTGCAGCGCGCCGACCACCATGCCGGTCGCCAGTGCAGCCCCCGCCGTAGCGGTGGCGCCGGTCTTGAGCATCGCGCCCTTGGCGCCGGCCGCGCCCACCTTGCCGGCGACAAGACCGATCGCGATGAGGATCAGCGGCGCGGGAACGAGCATCGCCACGGCACGGCTCGTGTCCTTGAGGCCGGCGCGGAAGGTCCGGCAGCCGCGGCACGTCGCGACGTGGCGATAGGCCGCGGCCGACGCGCGGCGGCCCTCGTCGTGGGCCTCGAGCAGGGCCAGGCGGACGTCCTGGCAGTCGGTCGATCGCGCCTCCTCGTGCTTGACGAGGTTCGTGCGCGCGCGGTGGACGAGGTTCTTCGTGGCCTGCTCGGTGACGCCGAGCTCGCCGGCGAGCGCGGAGTGCGAGATGCCGTCGACCTCGCGGCGCAGCAGCGCGTGGCGCTGCGGTGCCGGCAGGGTCGAGATGTCGGCGAGCAGGTCGCGGATCCTGCCGCGCTGCTCGGTGGCCAGCTCGGGTTGCGTCGCGTCGGAGGCGCGCAGCAGGCCCCAGTCGTCGGCGTCGTCGAGCGCCACGCTGTCGGTCCGGACCCGCGCGAGCTCGTCCAGCGCGCAGTTGCGCACGAGGCGAAACAGCCATGGGCGCAGCTCGATGTGGCGCTCGTCTCGCCGCAGCGCCCGGCTGGCGCGGAACATCGCCTCCTGCACGACGTCCTCGGCGTGCTCGCAGGAGCGGCCGAGCACCCGCCGGGCGTAGCGCAGCAGCACGTTGTGGTGGCGGTCGAAGATCTGCGCGAACGCCGCGTCGTCGCCGGCGCGGAAGGCGGCGATGAGCGGCTGGTCGTCGCCCTTGGGCGTTCGCTGCTCAAGCACGACAGAGCCTCTTGTAGGCAAGCCAGCCGACCGTGCCCCTGCGAGTGACGACGAGCGCCCAGCGCCGGTTGGCGCTGCGGCGCCGGACCTCCACCCGCTCCGAACGGCGCAGGTGCGCGATGACGAACCCCTCGGGCGTGTCGAACAGCACCGCCGTCGGTGTGCAGATGGTGCGCGTGGCAGCCGCGTGGGCGGTGGCGGCGAGGGTCGCGGGGAGCGCGAGTGCGAGTGCGACGAGGAGGGCTGTCAGCGCCGCGGGGCGCATCACCGCGTCAGCCGCGCGATGCGCGCAAAGCGTCGGGTGTTGCCCTTCAGGTCGTTCACCCCGATGACGACGCGCACGCGGCGCCCGACGCCGCGCCGTAGCGCGGCTCGCTCGCCGGCACGGGGGGGAAAGAAGCTCTGGCGCAGGTCGAGCACGCCGGGGATGTCACGGTTGACGACCGTGAACATGGCCGGCCGCCCGCCCAGCCACAAGGTGGCGGTGACCTGGGCGGCCTCGCTTGACCTGACCGACACCGGGAGCCCGCGATCGACGAGGGTGCGGACCGAGATGCGCTTGGGGACGCGGACGGTGGCCCGTGGCGCCGTGCGGTCCTCGGCGACGCGCCCCAGGGAGGCAAAGAGGTTCAGACGACGGGCGAAGAAGAACATCCTGGGTCGCTCACCCCCGACCACCGCACCGCTGGTCGGGTCGACCAGCAGCAGGATCGACTGGCGTCTGCGGATGTTGCCCCCCGCCACGCCGAGAACGTAGCCCCGCCCGTCCGCGCCGATCTGAAATCCGATCGGCTCCGTGAGCGGAGCTTCGGGAATACCGAGGGCGAGGCGGGTCGCATCCATCTCCGAGCTGCCCGCGGCGGTCTCGCGAAGGAAGGTGCCGGGCCTGACCTGCACGCCGACGAGGTGCCCGTCCGCCCCCACGTCGGCCGCCGGACGCACGATCGCGCCGTCGCTCGTGCGGCGTAGGCCGGGCCCGGGAACGGCGGCCCCGGTCGCGAGGTCGACGACGAGATCCTGGCCGACGTCGCTGAGCAGCCGCGCGGACGTGGCGCCCGGAGCCGCCGCCAGCGAGAAGCGCGACCCGCGCAGGCCCTGCTCGAAGGGCGCGCCGATCGACTTCGCCCGGCCCGTGTCGGGGTCGAGCGCGTAGAGGCGGGCGCTCGAGCCGACCCCGACCGGGCCCTGCGGCCCGTCGCTGACGGCGACCAGCCGCTCGCCGGGCGCCAGCCCGACCGGCCTGCGCGGAGTGCTCAGGGCGCCGGGCTCCTGGCTTGTGAAGCGGACCATCCGGCCGTCCTCGAGGACGCCGAGGAAGCCCTCCGCGCCCTGCGCGGGGGCAGGAAGCAGCAGCAGGGTGGCGAGGGCGATAAAGGCGAGCGCGAGACGGGACATGGTGCTCCGAACTGCCGATTCTGCCTGAGGTTTCGCACTATCGCCAAGAATATTTCTGGTGCAGATGATGCGGGACGGACCATGCCCCGATCCGGTTGTCGGTGGCATGAACATCACAGCCCCCATCATCACCACCATCGCCCTGGCCCTCGTGGCCGCCACCCCGGCTGCGGCGAGCGTCAATCGCGACCTCCCCAAGCCGGACGATCCTCAGTTCGTCATCCCGGCCGGGAAGGTCGAGCACTCCATCACCGTCTCGGAGGTCAGCGGCTCCAAGGCCGTCCCCAGTCGTCAGCGCGCGGAGCTGTGGCTGTCGCGCAACCGGGGCCGCGTCGTGGTCACGAACCTGAAGACCGGCAGGGTGACGACCGAGATCCTCGTCACCAAGCAGGAGACCCGCATGTTCTCCGCGGAGACCGGGCGGATCACGGTCCGCAAGACCCGCCGGGGGGAGGGCCTCCCGTGGAACTCCGCGCGCTTCGAGGCCGCCGTCCAGCGGGCGTACGTCGAGCAGGGCATCACGAAGGTCACCGGCGAGACGACGGTCCGCGGGCGTCGTGCGTTCGTCGTCGAGAGCGTCCCCGGCAAGTGGGTCAGCGATGAGCCCGGCAGCAAGACGGTTGCGGTCGTGGACGCCGAGACCTACGAGCTGTACGAGCGCACGTCGACGTCCCCCGGCGGCGAGTTCACCCAGACGGAGACCACCCAGACGTCCTACGGCGCCCCGGCGCGCTTCAACATGAGCGCGCACAAGGGCGCGAAGGTCCGCTACGTCAATCGCTGACCCCCAACCGCCACGTCAACCCCGATCGGCCCGGAGCACCCGCGTGGTGCTCCGGCGTCGTTCTACACCCGTTCGGTCATGGGCTACTTCAACAGACGCGACAGCCGGCGGTCCTTGAGCACCTTGCCGGCCGTCTGCTCGGCCGGGCAGTAGCACATGACGTAGTCCTCGTAATGGACGGCCTCGATCGTCGCGCCGCAGCGCGGGCACGGCTCGCCGGTCCTGCGGTGCACGAGCAGCGGCAGCGGCAGCTTGTCGGGGATCGGCAGC
>Ga0208736_1000377_pt1 | contig 13099 bp, 11 predicted proteins | sample AntDryMetagUQ255_FD_188090 | JGI IMG/M metagenome (GOLD analysis project Ga0208736, IMG submission 188090) | Polar desert microbial communities from Antarctic Dry Valleys - UQ255 (SPAdes) | ecosystem: Environmental > Terrestrial > Soil > Desert | place: Antarctic Dry Valleys | collected 2008-12-31 | reverse complement strand
TCACGGCGTCCCGCAGGCCAAGGTCGCGGTCGGCAACGGCTCGTGCGAGATCCTGCTCGCGGCCGCCCAGGCCATGCTCGAGCCCGGCGCGGAGATCGTCTACGCGTGGCCGTCCTTCTCGATGTACCCGCACCTCGCGGCCATGACCGGCGCCCGCGCGCTGGCGGTCCCGCTCGACGAGGACGGGCGCCTCGACCTCGAGGCCCTCGCCCGCGAGGTCACGGTGGCGACCCGGATCGTGCTCGTCTGCAACCCGAACAACCCGACGGCCACCGCGCTGAGCGTCGAGGATGTCGACGCCTTCGTGGCCGGCCTGCCGCGCCATGTGCTGGTGATCGTCGACGAGGCCTACGTCGAGTTCTCGGTGCTCCAGGATCCCGACGAGTCGCTTCCGCTGCTGGCACGTCACCCCAACGTCGTCCTTCTGCGGACCTTCTCGAAGGTCTACGGGCTGTGCGGTCTGCGCGCGGGCTACGCGCTCGGGCCCGAATCCTTCCGGCTCGCAGTCGACCGGGTGCGCCAGCCGTTCTCGGTCAACGCGCTCGCCCAGGCCGCCGCGGCCGAGGCCGTCCGTCACCAGGACGAGGTCGAGCGGCGCGTCGAGCGCACCGTGATCGAGCGCCTCCACGTTCAGGACGAGCTCGCCGACCGTGGTTTGGCGGTCAGCGACTCGCAGGCCAACTTCTCGTGGGTCGCGCTCGGCGAGGACCGCGACGAGGCCGCGGTCTACGCGGGCCTCGCGAGCCGCGGCGTGATCGTGCGGGAGGGCACGGCGCTCGGGGCGCCCGGGCACCTGCGGGTGACCTACGGCACGCGGGCCGAGAACGACCGCTTCCTGGCCGCGCTCGACGGCGCCCTCGCCGACGCCTGAGGGCGGTCGCACCCAAGCCCCGTCCGTGCGCGCCGATACGTGCTACAACCACGTCCCAGTCATGTCGCACCTCCTCACGCCAGCCACCTTCACGAACGCCGCTCCCGGCGTCCGCTGGCGTGCCTATCCGCGATTTACCTAGGCGTCCCGAGGGCGCGGCCCCCACGGTCGCATAGCTAGGCCCGCCCGAGCCCCCCGGACGCCCCGCAAACCGGCCGACCAGGCCGCCCGTATCCGCAGATAGGCTGACCGAGGAGCAGAAAGGCACAAGATGATGATCGTCATGAAAGAGGGCGCTACGCCTGCGCAGATCGACGCCGTGATCGCCCGGATTGAGTCCGTGGGGGCGAAGGCGCACCCCTCCCGCGGCGAGCTCGTGACCGTGATCGGCGCGATCGGCGACCGCGAGCACGTGGCCAACCTCGGCCTCGAGGGCGCCGAGGGCGTCGATCACCTCGTCCCCATCCTCAAGCCCTACAAGCTCGCCTCGAGTCAGTTCAAGAAGGGCGCGCGCACCGTGCTCGACATCGGCGGGCGCAAGATCGGCGGTCCGCACTTCATGACCATCGCCGGTCCCTGCACGGTCGAGTCGCGCGACCAACTGCTCGACACCGCGCACGTCGTCAACGACGCCGGCGCGCAGCTCCTGCGCGGCGGTGCCTACAAGCCGCGCACCTCGCCGTATGCCTTCCAGGGCCTGGCCGAGGCGGGCCTGCGCCTGCTCGCCGAGGCCAAGGAGGAGACGGGTCTGCCCATCGTCACCGAGGTCATGGACGCCCGCGACCTCGACACCGTGCTCGAGGTCGCCGACGTGGTCCAGCTCGGCGCGCGCAACATGCAGAACTACACGCTGCTCACCGAGCTGGGCCGCGCGGGTTGCCCTGTGCTGCTGAAGCGCGGCCTCTCGGCGACGCTCGAGGAGCTGCTGATGGCGGCCGAGTACATCCTCAAGGAGGGCAACGAGGCCGTGATGCTCTGCGAGCGCGGCATCCGCACCTTCGAGACGAACTATCGCTTCACCCTCGACCTGATGGCCGTGCCCGTGCTCAAGGAGCTCTCGCATCTGCCGGTGGTGGTCGACCCGAGCCACGCCGCCGGTCGGCGCGACCTCGTCGGGCCGATGTCGCTCGCCGCGGCGGCGGCGGGCGCCGACGGGATCATCGTGGAGACGCATCCCGAGCCCGAGAAGGCGATCTGCGACGGACCGCAGGCGATCCGCACCGAGGTCTTCGCCGACTACCTGCGTCAGGTGGAGCAGGTCGCGGCGATCGCGGGCAAGGAGATGGTGCGGGTCTGATGGCCGCTACGCGGGACGGCGCGCCTGGTCGTCAGGCCGGTCGGGCGGAGCGCCTCCTGCATACCGGTGGTCGAGGTCCTCGCACACCGTTGTCTTCCCGCATCTGCATGTTCGCCCTATCGCATCAAGATGCTACGTTGGTCGCATGCGTACGACGATCACCTTTGAGCCGGACGTCGCCGCGGCGATCGAGCGGGTTCGCCGAGAGCGATCGCTGGGGATGAGCGAGGCGGTCAACGAGCTCGTCCGCGCCAGCCTCGTCGCCAAGGGTCCGCGCAAGCGGTTCGTACAGAAGACTGACGACATGGGCCCAGCGAAGGTCGACGTCACGAACGTGGCGGAGGCCATCGCGACGCTCGACGGGCCGTCCTGGCGCTGATGCTCGTCGATGCGAACCTGCTGATCTTCGCGGTGCACAGGGCGAGCCCGTTACACAGAGTGGCGAAGGAATGGCTCCAGACGCAGCTCAATGGCACGCGCCGAGTCGGACTTCCCTGGCAGAGCCTCGGAGCGTTCCTGCGTATCGCGACCGAGCCGCGGGTCTTCGGGAGCCCCCTCTCGCCCGACGCCGCCTGGGACCGGGTATCGGCCTGGCTCAGCTCGGACGCAGCCTGGATCCCCCAGCCGGGCGTGCGCTACCGCGAAATCCTTGGAGATCTGCTGCTTCGTCATCAGATTCGCGGCAACCTCGTGACCGACGCTCAGCTCGCTGCTCTCGCGCTGGAGCACGGGTTGACCGTCTGCTCCGCAGACACCGACTTCGCGCGTTTCAGCGACCTGCGCTGGGAGAACCCGGTCGTAGCTTGAGGCGGTGCCGCGCGCCGGGCGACGGGTCGCGCGTCAGGTAGCTTGAGCCTCATGCGGATCGCGGTGCTCGGCCTGGGACTGATCGGAGGGTCGATCGCCCTCGCGTCCCATGCTCGGGTCGCCGCAGCGCAGGTGGCGGGCTACGACGCGGCGCCGGTGGCCGCGCAGGCGGCGCTCGGGCGCGGAGCGATCGACCGGGCGGCATCCTCGGTGGCCGAGGCCCTCGCGGGCGCCGACGCGTGCTTCTGCTGTGCGCCGGTGGGGGCGCTGCCCGATCTGGTGGCCGAGGCCCTCGCCGCGGCGGGACCGGACTGCGTGGTCTCCGACGTCGGCTCGGTCAAGCGGGTCGTCGCCGCGTCGAGCGCCGATCCGCGGTTCGTGCCCGGCCACCCGGTGGCGGGCGCGGAGACGGCCGGCATCGAGCACGCTCGCGCCGACCTGTTCGACGGCGCGACCTGGTACCTCACCCCCGGCGCCGAGGCCTCGGGCGTGCTCTACGAGCGCCTGCATCGGCTTGTCGCTGCGCTCGGGGCGAGCCCGCTGGCCATTGACCCCGAGGCCCACGATCGTTTGCTGGCCGCGGTCAGCCATCTCCCGCACGTACTGGCCAACGTGCTCGTCAGCCGGGTGGCCGGAATCGTCGACGCCGAGGGCGAGGGGCTGCCGCGCGTCGGCCCGAGCTTTCGCGACGCCACTCGCGTGGCCGGAGCCAATCCGGCGATCTGGGGCGACATCTACGCCACCAACGGCCCCGCCATCGCCGCCGAGCTCGACGCGGCGGTGGCCAGCCTGACCGAGGTCGCCGACGCTCTGCGCGCCGGCGACGCCGACGCCATCGCTGCCTGGGGGCACGCCGCGCGCTCCGACCGCGCGCGCGTGCTCGCCGCGGAGACCGTCGACGGCCCCGTCCACGAGCTGCGCATCGTTGTCCCCAACCGTCCGGGAATCGTCGCCGAGGTCGCCCGCGCGCTGGGGCGGGCCGGGGTCAACATCGCCGACATGGCGCTCGCGCCGGCGGCCGACATGAGCTCCGGCGCGATGACTCTCTCGGTGGCCGGCGACGAGACCGCGGCGCGCGCGCGCGAGCTGATCGAGGAGCTCGGCTTCCCGGTCGGCGTGCCGGCGTGAACCGCCGCTTCGCGCCCGCCGACCGCCTGCGCGGCGCGGTCGCGCCGCCGGCCGACAAGTCGATCTCGCACCGAGCCGCGCTGATCGGGGCGATGTGCGACGAGCCGCTGACCGTGCGCAACTTCCTCGACGCGGCCGACACCCGCTCCACCCTCGGCGCGGTGCTCTCGCTCGGGGCGGGGGTCGACGAGCGCGAAGGGGAGCTGGTGATCCGCGGGGTCGGCTTGCACGGCGCCTTCGAGCCGACGAACGGCACCCTCGACGTCGGCAACGCGGGGACGCTGATGCGGCTGCTGCCGGGGTGGCTGGCCGGACAGGCCTCCGGACGCTGGACGCTCGACGGCGACGAGTCGATCCGCCGCCGTCCGGTCGGGCGGATTGTCGAGCCGCTGCGCAGGATGGGAGCGCGAGTCGAGGCGGTCGAGGGGCGGCTGCCGCCGCTCACCGTCACCGGTGGCGCCCCGCTTCAAGGCGTGGAGCACAGGATGGCCACCGCCAGCGCGCAGGTCAAGACTTGCCTGGTCTTCGCGGGGCTGCTGGCCGGCGGGGAGACGCGCATAACCGAGCCCGTCCCCAGTCGTGACCACACCGAGCGGATGCTGGCCCGCGCCCGGGCGCCGGTCGAGCGCGAGGGCCTGAGTGTGCGCGTGCGCCCGACCGACGAGCTCGAGCTCGACGAGGTCGTCGTGCCCGGCGACCCTTCCTCAGCGGCGTTTCTGGTCGCGGCGGCGTGCGTGATCCCGGGCTCGCGCATCACCCTGAGCGACGTCGGCCTCAACTGGACCCGAACCGGCTTTCTGCGCATCGCGGAGCGCATGGGGGCGGTGATCGTCGGTGAGCTCGAGCAGCCGCCGCCCGAGGCTGGACGCGCCGGCGATGGTACGGCCGCCGCGCGTGAGGGCCCGGCTCCGTCCGCGGACTCCGAGCCCGCCGGGGACATCGACGTGAGCTCGGCCCCGCTCGAGGCCACGAGGGTCGAGCCCGAGGAGGTCCCGCTTTCGGTCGACGAGCTCACCCTCGTCGCTCTGCTCGGCTGCTTCGCGGAGGGCGAGACCGTGGTGCGCGGCGCCGAGGAGCTGCGGATCAAGGAGAGCGATCGGATCGCCGGCGTGGTCGACGGACTCCGCGGCCTCGGCGCCGACATCGAGGCGAGCGACGACGGCTTCGCGGTGCGCGGCGGCGAAGGCCTGCGCGGCGGCTCGTTCGACGCCCTCGGCGACCACCGCCTGGCCATGCTCGGAGCGGTCGCCGGCCTCGCCTCGCGCGAGGGCGTCGAGGTCCGGGGGATGGAGGCGGCCGATATCTCCTATCCGGGGTTCGAGGACGACCTGAGGGCGCTGGCGCGGCGCTGAGGCGCCAAGCTGCCCCGCGTTAGCCTCCGACGATGGTGGTGACGATCGATGGACCGGCGGGCGCGGGCAAGAGCTCGGTCGCGCGTGCCACGGCCGAGCGCCTCGGGTTCGCCTACCTCGACACGGGCGCGATGTACCGGGCGGTGGCGGTGGCGACGCTCGCCCGTGGTGGCCCGCCCGCCGAGCGCGCGCGCGCGCTCGAGGTCGTCGACGCCCGCCGCTACCTCGTGGACGGCCGCGATGTGACCGCAGAGATCCGCACTCCGGCGGCCTCCGAGGAGGCCTCGCGAATCGCGGCCGACCCCGCGCTGCGGGCCGCCCTCGTCGAGCGCCAGCGCGCGCTGCTCGCCGAGGGTGACTGGGTGGCGGAGGGACGCGACATCGGCACGGTCGTCGCCCCGGAGGCCGAGCTCAAGGTCTATCTGACCGCGAGCGCCGAGGAGCGCGCCGCCCGTCGCGCGCGTGAGCTCGGGACAGACCCACAGGTCGTGCTGGCCGACCAGACCCTGCGCGACCAGCAGGACTCACGCCGCGAGCACTCGCCGCTACGGGCGGCCGACGACGCCGTCGAGCTCGACACGAGCGGACGCACGATCGACGAGGTCGTGGCCGAGATCGTCACCCTGGCCGGCGATGCCCGGCGCTGAGGACCGGGGCGCGAGCCCCGGGCCGGGGGAGCCGCCGGCGGAGATCGTTTCGCTCGGGCAGGAGGAGCGGTTCGCAGAGCTGCCGCCAGCGTCCCGCAACCGCCTCCCCAAGGTCGCCATCGTCGGCTATCCCAACGTCGGCAAGTCCACCCTGATCAACCGCCTCGCCGGTGGGCGCGAGGCCGTGGTCCACGAGCAGGCCGGCGTGACCCGCGACCGCAAGGAGATCGAGGCCGACTGGAACGGGCGCCCCTTCCTGCTCGTCGACACCGGCGGGGTCGACCTGGCCGACGAGGGCGACCTCGCCCGCGCCGTGCAGCGCCAGGCCCGCCAGGCCATCGCCGACTCCGACCTCGTCGTGCTCGTGGTCGACGCCCGCGGCGGCCTGCGCCCCGGCGACGGGGAGCTCGCCGACGAGCTGAGGCGGGGGTCGGGGAACGGCGTGCCGACGATCGTCGCCGCCAACAAGGTCGACGACGTGCGCGCCGCGCCCATGACCGCGGAGTTCTACGCGCTCGGCCTCGGAGAGCCGACGCCGGTCTCGGCCACCCAGGGCCTCGGCACCGGCGACCTGCTCGACCGGATGGTCGAGCGCCTCGCCGAGGTCGCGCCCGAGGGGGAGGAGGGACCGTCCCCCGGCGAGGGCGAGGTCCGGCTCGCGGTCATCGGCCGCCCGAACGTGGGCAAGAGCTCGCTCGTCAACGCCTTTCTCGGGGCGGATCGCGTGATCGTCTCCGACCTGGCCGGAACCACGCGCGACTCGATCGACACGCGCCTCGAGGTCGAAGGACGGCCCTTCATCCTCGTCGACACCGCGGGGCTGCGTCGGCGCACCAAGGTGGCGGGGAGCGTCGACTATTACGCCCAGCTTCGCTCGGAGCGCGCCGCGGAGCGCGCCGACGTGGCGCTCGTCGTCTGCGACGCCACCGACGGCGTCACCAGCGAGGACCTGCGCGTGGCCGAGCTCGCCATGCGCTCGGGCTGCGCGACGGTCATCGCCCTCAACAAGTGGGACCTCGGGGTCGCCGGCGAGGACGACCTGCTCGACGCCAAGGCGCGCACCGCCGCCCGCCTGCGCCTGCGCCCGCGGGTGCTCACCGCCTCGGCCAAGGCCGGACGCAACGTGCCCCGCCTTCTGCTCGAGACGCTCGCCCTGGCCGACAGAGCCGCCGAGCGCCTGCCGACCCCGGAGCTCAACCGCTTCCTCTCCGACATCCAGGCCATCCGCCAACCGCCGGCGGTCCGCGGCCGTCGTCTGAACATGCTCTACATGGCCCAGTACGAGGTCCGGCCGCCGCGCTTCGCGATCCAGGTCTCCGACCGCTCGTTGATAACCCGCGACTACGCCTACTTCCTCGAGAATCGCCTGCGCGAGCGCTACCGTCTCGAGGGCATCCCGCTCGTGATCGACTTCCGCGAGCGCGGCGGCGGCGAGCGCCGCCCCGGGCGCGGTAGCCCGCGATCCGCCCCGGGCCGGTAAGCTCTTCTGTCCGCTTGCGCCCCCCGCGGCGGTCCGCGGCCGGCCGCCGAACGCACCCGAGCAAGGAGCCAGATCCCCTCCGCATGAGCGAGACGATCTCCGACAACGAGCACCTGTTCACCTCCGAGTCCGTCACCGAGGGCCACCCCGACAAGATGGCGGACCAGATCTCCGACGGCGTGCTCGACGCCGTGATGGCGGAGGATCCCGACGGTCGCGTCGCCTGCGAGACGCTCGTGAACACCGGGCTCGTCGTCGTCTCGGGTGAGATCTCGACCAAAGCCAAGCCCGACGTGCAGCAGATCGCCCGTGACGCGGTGCGCAAGATCGGCTACGACGATCCCGCCTACGGCTTCGACTGCGACAGCTGCGCGGTCTTGATCGCGCTCGACAAGCAGTCGCCCGACATCGCCCAGGGGGTCGACAAGGCCTACGAGCAGCGCTCGGCCTCGGTCGGTGAGGACGAGCACGGCGTCGCCGGCGCTGGCGACCAGGGGATGATGTTCGGCTACGCGACGCGCGAGACGCCGGAGCTCATGCCGATGCCGATCTCGCTCGCCCACCGCCTCGCCCAGCGTCTGTCGGAAGTCCGCAAGGACGGCAGCCTCGACTACCTGCGCCCCGACGGCAAGACCCAGGTCTCGGTCCGCTATGAGGACGAGGAGCCGGTCGAGATCGAGAAGGTGCTGATCTCGACCCAGCACGCCGAGGGCGTCGACTCCGAGGGCCGGATCAAGCCGGACCTGTGGGAGCAGGTCATCAAGCCGATTCTGCCCGCAGACATGTACGACGAGCGCAAGCTGCGCGACAGCCTGCTCGTCAACCCGACCGGCAAGTTCGTCATCGGCGGCCCCGTCGGCGACTGCGGCCTCACGGGTCGCAAGATCATCGTCGACACCTATGGCGGCATGGCCCGCCATGGCGGCGGCGCCTTCTCGGGCAAGGACCCCTCGAAGGTCGACCGCTCGGCCGCCTACGCCGCGCGCTACGTGGCCAAGAACGTGGTCGCGGCCGGGCTCGCCGACCGCTGCGAGGTGCAGGTGGCATACGCCATCGGCGTCGCCCATCCGGTCTCCACCATGATCGAGACCTACGGCACCGAGCGGCTGCCCAAGGCGCGCATACTCGAGCTCATCGGCGAGCACTTCGACCTTCGCCCCGGCGCGTTTCGCAGGTACCTCGACCTGCACCGGCCGATCTACCAGAAGACCGCCGCCTACGGCCACTTCGGCCGCGACGACGAGGACTTCACGTGGGAGCGGACCGACAAGGCCGATGCGCTGCGCGAGGCGGCGGGCGTGGCGGAGCCGGCGGCGGCCTAGCGCCTGCGCTCAGGCGAGCAGCCGCCTCGGAGACGGCCCGCCAACCCGGCCGACTCTCGAGCCGAGGCATCCGTTCGCCACCGTAGCGTGGCCGGGGTGATCGCCAAGGTCGAGCCACTTACCACGGCGCGCGCCCTGCGTGGTCCGTTCGACTATCGTCTCAGCGAGCGGCTGGGCGCGGTGGGCATCGGCAGTCTGCTCGTCGTGCCGTTCGGCCGCCAGCGCCTGCTCGGAGTCGTGGTCGAGGTCGCCGAGCGCAGCGAGATCGCGCCGGAGCGCCTGGTCGAGCCGCTCTGGGCCGTCGAGCAGGGCGTACCGCCGGAGCTCGTCTCGCTGGCGCTTTGGGTGGCCGAGGCCTACTGCTCCACCCCGGCCCGAGCGCTCGGGCTCGTGCTCCCACCGGGCACCGGCCGGGGCGAGCGCCCGCGGGTGCGCGAGCGCCACGAGCTCCGGGCCTCGCTGACGGAGGCGGGCCGGACGCTGCTCGCCGAGGCCCCGGACGAGGCGAACGCGAACGGAGCCCGCCCGGGACGGACGGGCGCAGGGAGGCCGGTCGGGTCGCGCCAATGGGCCGCCCTGGCCGGGCTCGCCTCCGGCTCCCGGGCCCTCTCCGAGCTCATCCACGCCTCCGCCTGCGGCCACGCCTCGCTGCGCGGCCTCGAGGCTCGCGGCCTCATGGCCCTCGAGCGGGGAAGAGTGCGCCGCCGCCCGGCGACGCCCGCCCCGGTGGGCGCCCGCCGGGCGGGCGCGCGGGCGCCGACGCCTTCGCAGCGGGAGGCCCTGGCGGCGATCGTGCGCGCCCTCGATCTCTCCGCCGGCTCGCCGTCGCCGGGCGAGCGCCGGCTGCTGCTGCACGGGGTGACCGGCAGCGGCAAGACCGAGGTCTACCTGTCCGCGGTCGCCGCGGCGCTCGAGCGCGGCCGCTCGGCGATCGTGCTCGTGCCCGAGATCGCCCTCACCCCGCAGACTCTCGGACGCTTCCGCGAGCGCTTCGGGGACGGGGTCGCGGTGCTCCACTCCCGTCTACGCCCGGGCGAGCGCTACGACGAGTGGATGCGGCTGCGCTCCGGCGAGGCGCGCGTGTGCGTGGGGCCGCGCTCGGCGGTGTTCGCCCCGGTCGGAGACCTCGGGCTGATCGTCATCGACGAGGAGCACGACGGCTCCTACAAGCAGGAGGGCGACCCCCGCTACGACGCCCGCCGCGTGGCCGAGCGCCGGACCGCGCAGTCGGGGGCGGTGCTCGTGGCCGGCACCGCCACGCCTCGTCCCGAGAGCTTCGGCTCGCTGCGCCGGGTGAGCCTGCCCGAGCGGGTGGACGGGCGCGCGCTTCCGCCGGTCGAGCTCCTGAGCACGCTCGGAGCCGGCGGCCGCGGGGGCGGCCTGCACCCGCGCACGGCCGAGGCCCTGGCCGAGGTGCGCCGGCGCGGCGAGAAGGCGATCGTCCTGCTCAACCGGCGCGGCTGGTCGAGCTTCGTGACCTGCCAGTCGTGCGCGCGTGTGTGGGGTTGCCCGAACTGCGACGTCACGCTCGTGCTCCACCGCGCCGTCGCGCGGCTCGAGTGCCATCACTGCGGACATACCGAGTCGATGCCGGAGACCTGCCCGGAATGCGGCTCGGTCTCGGTGGCCCGCCACGGTGCCGGGACCGAGCGGCTCGAGGAGACGCTGCGCGAGCTGCTCGATCCGTGGCCGATCGTCCGCCTCGATGCCGACACCGCCGCCGGTGCGAGCGAGCTCGAGGCGCGGCTCGCGCGCTTCGACGCGGCGCCGGCGGGCCTGCTGCTCGGCACCCAGATGGTGGCCAAGGGCCACGACTTCCCCGAGGTAACCCTCGCCGTCGTCCTGGACGCCGACGCCACGCTGCGCTTCCCCGACTTCCGGGCCGAGGAGCGCACGTTCGCGCTCGTCGCTCAGCTCGCGGGCCGCAGCGGGCGCGGGCCGCGCGGCGGGCGGGTGATCGTGCAAGCCCTCGAGCCCGACTCGCGCGCGCTGCGCCACGCGGCGCGCCACGACGCCGAGGGCTTCGTGCGCGGCGAGCTCGAGCGGCGCCGGCTGCTCGGGTATCCGCCGTTCACTCAGCTCGTGCGGGTGGTCTGCTCTGCGCGCGAGCGCGGCCCGGAGACGCGCGCGGCGGCCGCGGTGGCCGAACGGGTGGCGGCGAGCCTGGGGGAGGGGGGCGCTGCGCTTTCACACGGCGGTTCACCGGACCCGAGCGGCGCGGCCCGTGGGGCGGTGCTCGGCCCGGCTCGCCTCTTCCGGCTCAAGGGCCGCGAGCGCATGCAGGTGCTCGTCAAGGCCGGCGAGCACGCCGCCGCCGTCTCCGCGGTGCGGCGAGCCGTCGAGGCGGTCGCCGCCGACCGGTCGCTGCGCGGAGTCGCCTTTGCGGTCGACGTCGACCCGCACTAGACGACCGATCCGCGGAACCTGACGCGCGTCGAAGAAAAGGTCGAGGTGATCGACGGCTCGGGACGCCCCGCGGGCGGGCCCGGCCTCTAGAATCGCCCCCTCGATGTCCCACGAGCCCGATCTGCGCGAGGAGCGCCTCGACCACGAGTCCCCGCGCGACCCCGCCGTCGAGGCCCGCCGGGCCGCCGCGTTGTCGCTGCTCACCCTCTACGGCGACCCGATCCTGCGCAGTCGCGCCACCGCGGTCGACCGCTTCGACGACACGCTGGGCGACCAGGTCCGGCGCATGGGCGCGATCATGGGCGACGCCCTCGGGGTCGGGCTGGCCGCTCCTCAGCTCGGGCTCTCGCAGCGTCTGCTCGTCTACCGGGTCGGGCCCGACGCCCCGCTCATCGCGTTGCTCAACCCCGAGGTCGAGTGGACGAGCGAGGACGAAGTCGAGACCCTAGACGAGGGCTGCCTGTCGATCCCCGGGGTCGCCGTCGAGGTCGAGCGGCCGGTCCACGTCCGGGTGCGGGCGCAGGACGAGGAGGGCGGGGGGCGACTGATCGAGGCCTCGGGCCTCGAGGCGCGCGTGATTCAGCACGAGGTCGACCACCTCAACGGGGTCCTGATCCTCGATCGCACCACGAAAAGCGAGCGCCGCGACGCGCTTCGGGGTTTGCGCGAGGCCGCTCAGGAGCGCCACGCCGCCTAGATGACTGATTTCACGAGCGCGCGCATCCGGATGACTCGGACGCACGTCGCCGCGGGATCAGCTGTCTAACGGAGCACGAGCGGCCCACGCCGCGACCGCGATGCGCACCGTCTACCTCGGCACCTCGCCGTTCGCGGCGACCGTGCTCGAGCGCCTGGCACGCTCGCAGCACCGCCCGGCACTCGTCATCACCCGTCCCGATCGACCCCGTGGCCGCGGACGGCGCCTCGCGCCGCCGCCGGTCGCCGAGGCCGCGCGGGCGCTCGGGATCGAGCTCGCCCAGCCGGCGGATGTAAACGCCCCCGAGGCGCGCGAGCGGATCGCGGCGGCCGAGCCGGAGGTGGTGGCGATCTGCGCGTTCGGCGCGCTCATCCGCGAGCCGCTGCTGTCCGAGTACGAGATGCTCAACGTGCACCCTTCCCTGCTGCCGCGCTGGCGCGGCGCGGCGCCGATAGAGCGGGCGATCGAGGCCGGCGACGCGGTGACCGGGGTGTCGATCATGCGACCGGTGGCGGCGATGGACGCCGGGCCGGTCTGCCTCGCGCGCGAGGAGCCGATACGCCCCGACGACGACTTCGGCTCCCTGTCCGCGCGCCTCGCCCAGCTGGGCGGAGATCTGCTCGTGGACGCGCTCGACCGGCGCCCTCCGTGTCGCGAGCAGCCCGAGGACGGCGTGACGATCGCCCCGAAGATCGAGGCCGGCGATCGAATGCTCGACCCTCGCCGTGATGGCGCGCGTCAGCTCGAGCTCCGGGTGCGCGCGCTCACGCCGCACGTGGGCGCGTCGATCGAGCTGCCGGCGGAGGGGGGAGCGGACGAGCAGCGTGAGCGCCTCGGCGTGCGGTGGGCACGAGCCCTCGTGCCGGCCGACGCTTCGTACCATCTCGCCCCGGGCGCGCTCGCCGCCGACGGCGGACGACTCCTGCTGGGGTGTGCCGACGGGGCTCTCGAGCTGCTCGAGGTTCAGCCGGCCGGGGGGCGAGCGATGGCGGCGGCGGACTGGCTGCGCGGCAGCGGCGCGGCGCTCGTGGCCGGCGCGGCCGGCGATCGCACGCGCGGCTGCGAGCCCCTCCCTTGACCGCCGCCCCTCGC
>Ga0208736_1000376_pt1 | contig 13109 bp, 13 predicted proteins | sample AntDryMetagUQ255_FD_188090 | JGI IMG/M metagenome (GOLD analysis project Ga0208736, IMG submission 188090) | Polar desert microbial communities from Antarctic Dry Valleys - UQ255 (SPAdes) | ecosystem: Environmental > Terrestrial > Soil > Desert | place: Antarctic Dry Valleys | collected 2008-12-31 | reverse complement strand
GCCGTTCGGGGTCGGGAAACCTGTGCCGGGCCTCCCACATGCGCAGGGTCGCCTCTGAGAGCCCGGTTCGCTCGGACACGTCGCCGATCGAGAGTGTGTAGGGACGGCCCCCGTCGTTCACGCGACCGCCTCGAGGGACTCCTTGGCTTTCTGGAGGCCGAGGCGGATGCGGCTCTTGGCGGTGCCGAGCGGGATGTCGCGCTCCCGAGCGATCTCGCGCGCGGTCAGACCTCTACCGAAGGCCAGCAGCACGGCCTCGCGCTGACGGTCGGGAAGGGTCTCGAGGGCACTCAAGACCTCGCTCGAGCGCTCGTGCCGCAGGACCGTCTCGTCGGCGCCGCCGTCCACGGAGCGCTCACGCGGATCGTGCGTGCGCGCTTCGCGCTCGACCGCAGCGTCGTGCGCGGCCTGCGAGCGCCAGCGGTCGAGGGCACGGCTGCGAGCGAGCATGGAGACGTAGGTCGGCAGCGATCCGCGAGAGGGGTCGAACTGGGACGGGTTTCGCCACAGGCTCATGAAAACATCCTGTACGACGTCCTCGGCGGCCGTGGGGTCGCGTAATACCCTCATGGCCGCGGCGAACGCTCGGCTCGAGTAGAGGCGATACGCGCTTTCCAGGGTGCGAGAACGGCTGAGATTCTGTTCCATGAGTTAAACATAGCATAGAGGTTTTCCTTGACGCCTTGTTCCCCCATAGAGACCACCCAACCCGTCGGCCGAGAACTTTTCGCGCACGGTTCGCCGCGGGCCTGGCCCGCGACACGACGGCTTCTTCGACCGGCCCCGTTCACCCCGGCCGCGCGCGGCCGTTCGAGCGCGCGAGCTCGCCGGCGCGCTCGGCGTAATCCATCCTGCGCAGGGCGTCCTCGAGCAGCTGTCCCACCCGTTCAAGACGGACCTGCTCGTCGCGCAGCTCGAGCAGCTCCTGCTTGGCCCCGAGCGAGAGGTCGACGGTCGCCGCCATCCCGTAGGCGTCGAGTTCCTCGAGGTCCTCGGGCTCGGGGCGCGAGTCGGTCGCGCGGTCGACGAGGTCTGCGTAGCGCTCACGCGCCTGCGCGCCCGCCGCCGAGTCCGGTGCGTCCCTCGGCTCGTCCTCGAGCAGCTCGACGTCGCCGGCGGGATAGGCGAGGTCCTCGACCCGACGCAGCAGCCGGAACGGGCGCGTGCCCTCGGCGAGGATGTTCAGGCGCCCGTCGTCGGCGCGCTCGAGGACCCGGGGGATCGAAGCCGCGCAGCCGACCTCCCGGAGGCCGTCGTCGGAAAGCCACAGCACGCCGAACTCGGCCTCATCCTCGAGGCACTCGCCGATCATCGTCTTGTAGCGCTCCTCGAAGATGTGCAGCGGAGCCGTCTCGTACGGCAGGAGGACGAGCCCGAGCGGGAAGAGCGGAAAGCGGTCGACGAACTCGGACACGGGCGGCGAAGGCTAAACGCCCGCGTCGCCCGCGGCGCCGCGAGCCGGGCGCCCTCGTCGTCCGTACCTTCTGGGCCATGACCGCCCTCCTCTGGTTCCGGCGCGACCTGCGCGTGCACGACCATCCCGCCCTGCGCGCGGCGCTCGACGAGCACGAGCAGATCGTGCCCGTCTTCTGCCTCGACGACCGGCTCCTGCATGGCCGCCACGCCTCGGGGCCGCGCACGCAGTTCCTGCTCGAGTCGCTCACCGACCTCGACTCCTCGCTGCGCGAGCGCGGCGGCGGCCTGGTCGTGCGCCGCGGCCGGCCCGAGCGCGAGCTGACCGCCTTGGCCCGGGAGACGGGCGCGAAGGCGGTGTACTTCACCCGTGACGTCTCCCCGTTCGCGCGTGAGCGCGGCGAGCTCGCGCACCGGGCGTTCAGCGAGGCGGGCCTCGAGACCCACCTCTGCCCGGGCCTCAACATCGTCGACGACGTCGGCGAAGTCCGCACCCGCAACGACGATCCCTACACCGTCTTCTCGCCGTTCTGGCGCAACTGGATGCAGGTCCCGCGCCGCGACGTGATGGGCGCGCCGCGAAGAGTCGAGCTCCCGCAGGCGCTCGAGCGCGGAGAGATCCCGTCGCTGTCCGACCTCGGTCTCGGGCAGGAGGTCTCGGACCCGCCGGCCGGAGGGGAGGGGCCGGGTCGCCAGCGGATGAGCGCGTGGCTGCGCGCGGGGGTGAGGGACTACGACCGCACCCACGACTCCCTCGACACCGAGGGCACCTCACGCCTGTCGCCCTACCTGCACTTCGGCTGCGTCTCGCCTCGAGAGCTCGAGGATCGCCTGCCGGGCGAGGGCAAGGGCGTCGGGGCCTTTCGCCGCCAGCTCTGCTGGCGCGACTTCTACCACGGGGTCCTGCGCGCCTTTCCCGACAACGCCCACCACGAGTTCCGGGAGCGCTTCCGCGATCTCCGGTGGTCCCACGCCGAGAAGCGGTTCGAGGCCTGGACCGAAGGGCGTACGGGCTTCCCGCTCGTCGACGCCGGCATGCGCCAGCTCCGCCGTGAGGGCTGGATGCACAACCGCGCGCGGCTCGTGGTCGGATCCTTCCTGACCAAGGACCTCGGCATCGACTGGCGCTGGGGAGAGCGCTGGTTCATGCGCCTGCTCGTCGACGGTGACGAGGCCAACAACAACGGCAACTGGCAGTGGATCGCCTCGGTGGGCACCGATCCCCAGCCCTACTACCGGCGCATGTACAACCCGGCCCGCCACATGGAGCGCTTCGATCCGAACGGGACCTACGTGCGCGAGTACGTGCCCGAGCTGCGCGCCGTGCCCGACCGCCACCTGCGCGAGCCGTGGAAGATGCCGAAGGCGACGCAGGAGGAGGTCGGCTGCGTGATCGGCCGGGACTACCCGAGGCCGCTGGTCGACCGCAGGCAGGCGCGCGACGCGGCGAAAGAGCGCTACGGGGCGGCGGTAGGCCGAGGCGCATAGCCCGGAGGGACCCAGCGGGCGCGTTTGTCGAGTCCGCGCCACCTGAGCACCGGGAGGCTCCCCGAGCCCTCTCGATACGGCATACTCGGCCCATCGCCACCCAGGGGCTTCCACCGCATGGTCGCGACCCGCGCATCGAGCGCGGTCACAGCGAGCAGGTCACCGGCTCGATCGAGCGCGTGAGCGCCGGCGGGCCCGATCAGGACCAGCTCATCGCCCAGGTCCGCGACGCCGCCTTCCCGCTCGCGCTGCGCGGCTATGACCGCGAGGCGGTCGACGCCTACGTGAAGCGGGTCAACCGCCTGGTCACCGAGCTCGAGGCGAGCCGCTCGCCCGAGGCCGCCATTCGCCGGGCGCTCGAGCAGGTGGGCGAGGAGACGAGCAGCATCCTCCAGCGCGCCCAGCAGACCGCGAACGAGATCACCGAGCGCTCGCGCGCGTCGGCCGACGATCGCATCGGGGAGGCCGAGCGGGAGGCTCGCGCCTCGACCGAAGAGGCCGAGGACCGGGTACGCGAGCTCGAGGCCGACTACGGCGCGATCTGGGCGCGGCGCGACCGCCTCGTCGACGAGGTGCGAGACCTGGCGGAGCGGCTGCTCGCCACAGCCGACGACGCCGCCGATCGCTTCCCGACCCAGGACGAGGAGGCTGAGGTCGTCGAGACGCCGCGGGCGGACACCTCGTCCTTCGGTCAGCTCGAGCCTCCGGAGGATGAGGAGACCACCGTCTCGGCGCCCTTCGACATCGCCAGCGCCGCCGACTTCGAGGACAGCTCCGACGATGCCGCAGGCGGCTTCGATCCGCCCGAGCCGGTCGTACTCCACGCGTTGGGCGACCGGCTGCAGGACGACGACGGCGTCTCTCCTGGGTCTTCCGCGCCCGCGGCGGGCGAAGCAGGGCTGTCGAGCGCAGATGAGATGGACTTCGCCGACCCGCTCGGCGACCACGACCCGGATCTGGGCGAGACCCCGGCCGAGGATCTTCCGCCCGAGCCGCGCTCGCCCTAGTCGGCCCTGTTCCGCCGCGGCCTAGCGCTATCCGGGCTTGCGCGCGGAGACCAGCAGGTTGTAGAAGACCGCCGCGGGCAGCCGCGGCTCGAGCACGGCGCGGTCGAGGCGCTGGAGGGTCAGGTAGCCGCGGTGGGCCCAGTGGTACCAGAGCCCGGGGAGCTGCTCGGGCTCGGCGGTCCCCTCGAGCGTGCGGTTGGCCCACCCGAACCAGCTCGCGGTGAGCTCCTGGCCCGAGACCCTGACCGACTCGAGGCCGGCGCCACGTGCGTGTCGGTCGAGGTCGCCCGGCGAGAAGGCGTGCACGTCGACCACCCACTCGAGTAGCTGCTCCTCGGTCAGCTCGAGCTCGTGCGGGAGCCGGCCGTGGCCCTTGGCGCCGTCGGAGACGAGCTCCTCCTGATGGCGCCGGGGCGGCGCGCCGAGAAGCCGCCGCCATGCCGGCGCGGCCAGCAGCGCCGCGCGCTTCGGAAGCGCGGCTAGGCGGTCGCCGTAACGCGAGGGTTCGCCGCAGAAGGCGAGCGTGCCGCCTGGGCGCAGCACCCGCGCGAACTCGGCGAAGGCCTCCCCGAGGTTCGGGAGGTGATGGAGCACGGCGTGGCCGAACACGAGATCGAACGAGGCGTCGGGAAAGGGCAGCTCGTCCGCCTCGGCACGAACAGCCTCGACCTCTAACCCGAGCTCCTCGGCGGAGGCTTCGAGAGTGCTCAGCATCCCCGGCGAGATGTCGGTGGCCACGGCCTCCGCGATCACTCCGGCGCGCAGCAGGTTGAGCGTGAAGTACCCCGTACCGGCGCCGACCTCGAGCCCGCGCTCGAAGCGGGACGAACCCCCGCCGAGGGCGCGGCTCAGCTTGCCCGCGACCTGCCGGCGGCCGAGCTGGCCGTAACCGATGCCCCACTTGAGGTCGTACGCCGCGGCGGCGAGATCGTGGTAACGGACGTTGACCCGCTTGACCTCGTCGGTGCTCGCGGGGGCCGTCATGAGGCGGGGGATCATAGGCGCGGGTCTGCGCCCGGACCTCTTATACCCTCGCGGCCTTGAGCGCCCCGTCCGTCGAGCACGTCCAGCGCAACCAACCGTCCGGAGTGCCCCCGCTCGCCCTGACCGGCGAGCGCACGCTGCCCGACGTGCCGGCCGAGAACTACTGGTTCCAGCGCCATCTCGTCGTCTACCGCTGGATCGCCAGACGCTGCGCCGGCCTCGACGTGGTCGACCTCGCGTGCGGAGAGGGCTATGGAACCGCGACGCTGGCCGAGCAGGCCGCCCGCGCGGTCGGGGTCGACGCCAATCCGGATGCGCACGAGCACGCGCGGCTGCGGTACTCGCGACCGGGCGTGCGCTTCGTGCGCGACCTCGTCGAGAGCTTCGCCGAGCCGTGCGACGCCGTCGTCTTCCTCCAGACCATCGAGCACGTCGAGAACCCGGGGGAGATCCTCGAGCACGTGCGCGAGCTCCTGGGCCTCGGAGGCGTGGCTTACGTCTCCACGCCCAACGTGCTCACCCTCGCGCCGCCCGGCGCCGAGCGCTCGGGAAACCCGTGGCACGTGCACGAGTACCGGGCGGATGAGTTCCGCGCGCTGTGCGCGGGCGTCTTCGGTCGGGTCGAGCTGCTCGGGCTCTTCCACGCGGCCAAGCTGCGCGCGCACGAGCTCGCCATCGAGGCCGGCTGGGACTCGCTGCATCCACGCCTCGGGATCACGAAGTCCTTCTACGACCGCTTCGTGCCGGCGATCTCCGAGCGCGACTTCGCTCTGCGGACCGAGGCCGAAGGGGCAGACCTCGACCGCGCCCTCGACTTCCTGGCCGTGCTGCGGCCGTGAACGGCTCCCACCGACCGGGCAGGCCCCGCCCGCAGGCCGGCGCGCTCGCCCTGGTCCTGCATTCGCACATGCCCTACGTCGAGGGCTTCGGCACCTGGCCCTTCGGCGAGGAGTGGCTGTGGGAGGCCCTCGCCACCGTCTATCTGCCGCTGCTCGAGACCCTTGCGGGCGCCCCGGTGACCCTTGGCCTCACCCCGGTCCTGTGCGACCAGCTCGAGACGCTGACCGGCCCGGCGGGCGAGCGGTTCCTCGCCTTCTTGCGCGAGGTGCGCGCGCCCGTGCACACCGAGGACGCGCGCGGCCTCGGCGAGGGCGGTGAGCACGAAGCGTCGGGCGAGGTCCTGCGTGCCGCCGGCGACTACGCGGCGGCGGACCGCGCCTTCGAGGCGCTCGGCGGCGACCTGCTCGGAGCCTTCCGGCGCCTCAGCGCGGGCGGGTCGGGGCCCGAGCTGCTCGGCTCGGCGGCAACTCACGCCGTTCTTCCTCTGCTCGCCACGGTGGGCGGACGACGGCTGCAGATCGAGGCCGGGATCCGCGCGCACGAGCGCCGCTTCGGTCGCCGCCCAGGGGCCTTCTGGCTGCCCGAGTGCGCCTACGCGCCGGGACTCGAGGTGGTGCTCGCGGAGGCGGGGGCACGCACCTTCTGCGTCGACCAGACCGACGCGCTCGGCCTCGGGGCGCCCGAGCAGCTCGAGCCGGTGCGTACGCCCGCCGGGCCGGTGGCGATCCCCATCGACTGGAGCACCGTGGGGCTGGTGTGGGACGAGCGCTCGGGCTACCCCGTCCACGGCCGCTACCGCAACTACCACGGGCGCACCACTCACGACCTGAAGCCCTGGGACAACTCCGGTGCGACCTACGACCACGCCGCGGCGCGCGCGCTCGCCGCCGAGCACGGCCGCGACTTCCTGCGCCGCTGCGCGGCGCGGCTCGAGGGCCACCGCGTGCAGCGGGACCGCCCCGGCCTGCTCTGCTGCCCGCTCGACACCGAGCTGCTCGGGCACTGGTGGTACGAGGGCCAGACCTGGCTCGCGACCGTGCTCGCGGAGGCGGAGGCGCACGGGGTCGAGCTGCTGCCCCTCTCGGAGGCGCTGGCGCGGGTCGAGCCGGTCGAGGGCCGCGGGCTCGCCCCGTCGAGCTGGGGCGTGCCCAAGGACCTCTCGACATGGGACTCGCCGCGAGTGGCCGAGTTGGTCGTGGCCGCGCGGCGCGGAGAGCTGGAGCTGGTGGCCGCGGCGAGCCGGGCGCGCGCCGGCGCCGCCGGGGGCGGCGACGCGCCCGCGCCCGCACTCGAGCGGGCCGCGCGCGAGCTCCTGGCCCTCCAGTCGAGCGACTGGGCGTTTCTCGAGACGCGGGCGCTCGCCGCCGACTACCCGCTCACGCGGGCCCGCGCGCACGCCCGCGAGCTGGTGGCCGCGCTCGCGGCCGCTGTGGCAGACTCCGGCGCCGAGCTCGACCCCGGCCTGCGCAACCTCGCGCCCGAGCTCGACCTCCGCCCGCTCCTGGCTCCCTAGCTCGCTCCTCGCCCATGCGCGTCCTCATCCTCTCCTGGGAGTACCCGCCGCTCATCGAGGGCGGCCTGGCGCGCCACGTGCGCAAGCTCTCGGAGGCGCTCGTGCCGCTCGGGGTCGAGGTCCACGTGCTCACCCGCGGCCACGAGGAGTCGCCGGCCGAGGAGGAGGCCGGCGGCGTGGTCGTCCATCGCGTGCGAGAGCCCGAGCGCCCGCGCGAGCTCGGCGAGTTCGTGACCTGGGTCGAGCACATGAACGCGGACATGCTCGCCGCCGGCGTCGAGCTCGGCGACCGCTTCGACTTCGACGTCGTGCACGGACACGACTGGCTCGTGGCCGGGGCGGGCGATCACCTCGCGCGCCGCTTCCGCGCGCCCTTCGTGACCACCATCCACGCGACCGAGTACGGTCGCCACCAGGGCTGGGTGGACAAGCACCCCCAGTCGCACATCCACGGAGTCGAGCGCTGGATGGCCAACCGCGCCGAGCAGGTGATCACGTGCTCGAGCTACATGCGCGAGCACGTGGCCGACATCTATGGCCTCGAGGAGGAGCGCGTCGCCGTCGTGCCGAACGGCATCGACCCCTCTGAGCTCGAGCCGGTCGACGACCTGGCGACGCTGCGGTCCCGGTTCGCCGCGCCGGACGAGCGCCTCGTCCTCCTCGTCGGGCGGCTCGTCTACGAGAAGGGCTTCCAGCTCGCGCTCGAGGCTCTACCGGGGCTGATCGAGCGCCTCGGCGCCGTGCGTTTCCTCGTCGCGGGCTCCGGCACGCACGAGGCCGAGCTGCGCAGGCAGGCGCACGAGCTCGGGCTCGATCCGCACGGCACCTTTCTCGGCTGGATCGGCGACGACGTGCTCCACTCGCTCTACCGGATCGCCGACCTGACCGTGGTCCCCTCGATCTACGAGCCCTTTGGCTTGGTCGCCCTCGAGGCCATGGCCTCTGGCTGCCCCTGCCTCGTCGCCGACACCGGCGGCCTGCGCGAGGTCGTCCCCAACGAGGACGTTGGACTGCGCTTTCGCTCGCGGGACCCCGCCTCGCTCGCGGCGATGGCCGAGCGCGTGCTGACGGATGCGACGCTGCGCGGCCGGCTCGTGGCCGAGGCCTCGGAGCACGTGCTGAGCTTCGACTGGGGTGATGTCGCGGGCCGCGTAGCGGGGATCTACGCCGAGGTGGCGCCCGCCCGCGTGCGGGTCATCTAGAAGCCTTTCGGCGGTTCACCCACCCCCCGGCGATCCGCGCGAGGACGAGCACCGTCCCCATGAGCTCGGCGGCCGCCATGGTGGCCGGGCGCAGGGGACGGCGCCCGGCGGGCTATTCGAAACGCATACGCGCAGGCGCCTCGCGCATGCGGATCACCCGCGCCGGCACACCCCCGACCACCGCGTTGGCCGGCACGTCCTTCGTGACGACGGCGTTTGTCCCGACGATCGCGTTGTCGCCGATCGTGACCCCGCGGAGGATGCACGCCCCGTAGCCGATCCACACGTTGTGTCCTACGCGCACGTCGCGTTTGTAGATCCCCTGGAGGCGCACCGGGCGCTCGACCTCGACGGCGCCGTGGTCGAAGTCGATCAGCATGACGCGGTCGGCGATCACGCACTCCCGCCCGATCGAGACGTGCCGGAAGGCAGAGATCGTGCACTCCTGCCCGAGCACGGTCTTCGCCCCGATCGACACGAGGCCCTCGTGACAGCGGATCTTCGTCCCGTGGCCGATCCACGACCAGCGTCCGAGCTCGACGCGCCCCCCGCGGCCGATCTCGAGCCTCACGCGCGGGCCCACGAAGCACAGCCCGTCGAGCACGAGTCGCCGGCCGGTAGGGGAGAGCCAGCGCCGCCGCGCGAGGCGCACCACGAGGCGTCCGTACTGCGGGGTGAGCATGCGGTGGCGACGCATGAAGCGAAGCAGCGTCAGCAGGCCGCCATGGCGGGGAGGCGGCGCGGCGCGAACCTCGATCGGCACGTCGCTCGGCGGAGGCCCCGGGAGGAGGTCGGTCTCGTGGAGAGCCATGGAGGGAGCGATTTTATGGCCGTCTTTGGCAGACGCGCAGACCCTTCCGGCTCCTGTCGCTTGCGCTCGCGGCCGAAGCGGGCGATGATTGAGGCCCATGGTCCGTTGCTCGCCCTCCCATCTACTCGCCGGAGTGGCCCTCTGCCTCGCGCTCGCGGCCGCCGTAGCACTGGCCCTCCCGGCGCTCGGGCAGGGCGACGCGAACGCGCCCGAGCTGCGTCCCGACCTCGTCCAGCGCGTGCCCAGCGGACTCGTCACCCGCGGGGCCGGGGGCCGATACGAGCTCGGCTTCAATTCGGCCGTCGAGAACCACGGCAGGGGAGCGCTGCGGGTGTACGGCCGCCGGGGCGCGGGCGCAAACGACATGGTCGCCGAGCAGGTGGTCCGTCGCGCCGACGGCTCGCTCCTCCGCGTACCGGCGGTCGGGACGATCCGCTACACCCGCACGAAGGGCCATCACCACTGGCACCTCCTGCGCTTCGACCGCTACGAGCTTCGCCGCGCCTTCGACCACACTCTGGTCCGCCCCGACCGTAAGACCGGCTTCTGCCTCGGCGACCGTTACGACTCGGGCCGAAGCTTTCGCGCCAAGCCGTCGCAGGCGGTCTTCAACACGAACTGCCGCCTGTACGCGCCGGGAGCCTCGTCGGTCGACATGGCCATCTCGGTCGGCTACGGCGACGACTACCGCGCCTACCTCGAGGGCCAGTCGTTCGATGTCAGCGGCCTGCCGGCCGGCCAGTATGAGCTCGTGAACCGGGTCAACGCCGGACGCCGCCTGCGCGAGCGCCACTACTGGAACAACGCGGCGTCGGTCCGGCTCAGGCTGAGCTGGCCGGGCGGCGAGAACGCCCGCCCGAGGGTCCGCGTGCTCGAGCGCTGCTCGGGTCCTCGCTGCGCACCCTGAGAGGCCGGCGGCGCCGGCCCTCCGTCCCTACCATTCCCGGCCCATGACCGCCCCCGGACGAACCGCCGCCGACCTCGCCGAGCGCCTGCTAGCGGGCGACAAGCGCGCGCTGGCCCGGGCCATCTCGCTCGTCGAGGACGACGACCCCGAGGGCTGGGCGCTCGTCCAGGAGGTCTATCCCCGCACCGGCCGCGCGAAGGTCGTCGGCTTCACCGGGCCTCCCGGGGTCGGCAAGTCGACGCTCCTGGCCGAGCTCGTGCGCCACGCCCGCGCGCGCGAGCGCCAGGTGGCCGTCCTCTCCATCGACCCGTCCTCGCCCTTCACCCAGGGCGCGCTGCTCGGCGACCGCATCCGCCTCGCCGAGCACTTCCTGGACGCCGGCGTGTTCATCCGCTCGATGGCCAGTCGCGGGTCACTCGGCGGGCTGTCGGAGGCCACGCTCCAGGCGGCTCTGCTCATGGACGCCTCCGGCAAGGACGAGGTCCTGCTCGAGACGGTCGGCGTCGGCCAGGCCGAGGTAAACATCATCGATCACGCCGACACGGTGGTGCTCGTGCTCCAGCCCGGCTCGGGCGACTCGATCCAGGCCCTCAAGGCGGGGGTGATGGAGATCCCCGACGTGATCGTCGTCAACAAGTCCGACCACCCGCTGGCCGACACCATGATCCGCGAGATCCGCGCGACCCTCTCGCTGGCGCCGGAGGGCCGCTGGAAGATACCGATCGTCCGGACCGAGGCCGCCGCTGCCAAGGGCATCGACGAGCTCGTCGAGAAGATCAGCGAGCACCGTGAGCACATCGAGGCCGAGGGCACCCTGGCCGAGCGCCGCCGGCGCAACCTGGAGAACGAGGTCATGACGCTCGCCGCGGTGCGCCTGCGCCGCCGGCTCGAGGCCTCGACGCGCGACGACGCGGAGGTGCGCGAGCTGCTCGACGAGGTCGTGGCCCGGCGCGTCGACCCGGCTACCGCGGCGGCGCGGTTGCTCGAGCGGAAGGTCTGAGGGGAGCGTCAGCGCTCGGTCGGACCGATCACCTCGGCGAGGTGCGCCGCGCCGCGGCGAAGCCGCTCGTCTGCGGTCAAGAGCCGACACCTCAGGTGACGCGCCAGCGCGACGTATTCGGCGTCGTAGGTCTTCGCCCACCCGAGCTGCTCCGCGAGAAGCCACGCGTCCCGGCCGAGCGCGGAGTAGGCGTTCGCTTCGATCGGTGCGGATTCGAGTCGTTCGAGTGACTCGAGCGCGTGCTCGCGGGTCAGCGCACCGCGCCAGGCCGCCTGGCGCAGCGCCGAGCGAACCTCGGGCCACATGAGCGGCGGCGCCGCTGGCCGCTCGGGAGCCAGGGAGACGAAGCCGTTTTCCGCCAGGCACGCCGAGAAGGCGACGCTGGCATCGACGACGAGGGTCAGTGCCCCTCGCGGGACAGGCGGACGTACCTGACGACGTCGATCATCGGTCGTCCGTCCGACATCGTGTGCCATTCCTCGGGCAGCGGGCCGGTCTCCCACCCCCCGGTCGCGTGTTCGAGGTCCCGCTCCTCCACGAGGTGCTGAGTCCCCACTCGCTCAGAGCGGAGCCGGCCCGAACGGATCCATCGGCGGATTGTCTCCGGGTTGCGGCCAGTGCGTTTCGCAGCCTCGGGCACGGTCAACATAGTTGTACGATACTACAACAGAATCCTGGACCGAAGCTCGAGCTCAGGCGCCGAGCGCCCGCGCGATCACCATCTGCTGGATCTCGTCCGTCCCCTCGCCGATGGTGAGGATCTTGGCGTCGCGGTAGAAGCGGCAGACCCGGGTAGTCCTCGATGTAGCCGTAGCCGCCGTGGATCTGCACCGCCTCCTCGGCGGCCCGCACGGCGAGGCGGCCGGTCTTGAGCTTCGCTTGGGCGGCGGCGAGTGAGAACGTCTTGCCGGCATCCTTTCTCGAGCGGCTAGTAGTGGCCGTACGCGGGCTCGCCCGCGTCGCGGCCGAGGTAGAGGGTGTATTCGGGCTCGAGGAAGAGAAGGCTCAGGTCGTAGCCCTCGCGGACGACCGTAAGCTGGTAGGGGCCGCGCCCGTCGTAGGGAAGCGAGCGCGGCTGCTCCAGGTCGCGACGACGGATCGCGGGGAGAACTGGAGCAGCGCGACGGCGATCGACGAGGAGGATGACGACCAGAGTCGCCAGCGGCGATCCAGGGCCCGGCCCGCATACGGCGCGGCATGGGGCGGACCTTACGCGCCCGCGACCTCGCACGGGACGCAGGAGACGGTTGCAGGCAAACGCTCTACACTGCTGCGCTGTCCAACGCAGTCTGCCGAATTCCTGCTGCTCCGTGCGGCAGGGAACGGGGGAACCGATCGGACCGGCCGAGCCGGTCCATGGGGCGAGTTGCCGCCGGTGTGCGGCATAGCGCGTTCTCTTCGCGCGAGCCCGTCAGCTAACCCCGTAGGCGCCAAAGAGAGACGAATAGGAGAGCCCCGTGGTTCCCACAACGCTTTCGGACCCCTACGCCCCTGAGCGCTTTAGTCGCTCGCTCGAGCGCTCGCGCCGCCGCCGGGCCGCCGCGGTCGCGGCCCGCCGCAGCCGTAGGCGCCGGGTCCCGGCCACCGGCGCCTTCGTGGTCGCCGCGGCGGCCTTCGCCGGTGCTCCCACCGTGAACGTGGCGACCGCCCACTCGGACGGAGGGGAGGCGGTCGCGACCGCCTCGGCCGACACCACCTGGTACCGCCTCGGCTCGAGTGGCTCGGGCGTGGCCGAGCTCCAGCAGGAGCTCGGCGTGTCCGCGGACGGTATCTTCGGTCTGGTGACCGAGGGAGCCGTGGAGTCCTTCCAGGAGCGCAACGGCCTGCTGGTCGACGGGATCGTCGGCCCGCAGACGCGGGACGCGCTCGGCATGGGCGCCGCGGCATCGGCGGGCTCGAGCGTCGAGGCGGAGCCGGAGGCGAGCGAGCCCGAGGCTGAGGCCG
>Ga0208736_1000375_pt1 | contig 13114 bp, 9 predicted proteins | sample AntDryMetagUQ255_FD_188090 | JGI IMG/M metagenome (GOLD analysis project Ga0208736, IMG submission 188090) | Polar desert microbial communities from Antarctic Dry Valleys - UQ255 (SPAdes) | ecosystem: Environmental > Terrestrial > Soil > Desert | place: Antarctic Dry Valleys | collected 2008-12-31 | reverse complement strand
CATTGGTGGCATTTAGCAATAATTTCTTCTGTTATCCTTTCGCCCAGCCGGTTATCAAAAACAAAATTCTTTCCTTTAAATTTATTTTCCAGCCCTTTTTCTTCTACCTGGTTCACATAGTGTATAATGCCTCCTGCAAGGTGAAATACATTTTGAAAGCCGCGGTGCAGCATGTAGGCGCTTGCTTTTTCGCAACGGATGCCACCAGTGCAATACATAATGATCTTTTTTTCTTTTGCATCCTTTAGTATTTCTGCAGCCGTGGGCAATTGCTCTCTAAAAGTATCTGATGGCACTTCTATTGCCTGCTCAAAATGACCAACCTCATATTCATAGTGATTGCGCATATCAACAACGATGGTATCCGGATCATTGGTTAGTTCATTAAATAAATCCGCATCAACATAATGTCCTTTTTTGTTCATATTAAAATCCGGATCGGTAATGCCATCTGCCACTATTTTATCTCGTACCTTAATTTTTAAAACCCAAAAAGATCTGCCATCGTCATCAATAGCAATATTGAGGCGAACATTTTTCAAAAAATCAATAGAAAATAGATATTCTTTTAATGGATCAAACTTGCTTTGCGGAACACTTACCTGTGCATTAATACCTTCTGATGCAATATATATTCTGCCAAAAACATCAAGCACGTTCAGCGCTGTATATAGTTCATCACGAAAAACAATAGGATCAGTGATGGAGTGATACCGATAAAAAGAAATCGTTATACGGCTTTCTTTTTCCTGCAGTAAGTGCTGCTTTAATTCTTTTTGTGATACGCGGTTATGTAATACAGCCATAGTTGAAATTTTAAGAACACTTGCATGGTGAACAAAATTTCCAATTAGAAATATAAGAAATAAAGCAGTGAAGAATAGCTTATGCCTTGGTATTTGTAAAGAGATATAATAAAATACCGATCAGTAAAAGAACAAGGGCTACAACCGGCTCAATAAAAATTAAGATGAGCACAGCTAAACCAATAAGTATGTACAACAATGTTCTGTTATCAATAGGTGGGGCTTTTTTTGAAAAAAGTGATTTGACCCGCGCAAATCCCGCTTTCATTCTATGCTTAAATAATTCAGCAAGAGCACGCCGCTTTAATTTATTTAATTCTTTTTTTGTTTTTTGTCCTGCATAAAAGCTCAACAATAATGCTGCTAATAAAGCGGCGGCGCCATCGTAACCCTCGATGGGCTTTATAATTTGTGCAGTGGGTTGCTCAATGCTAATAGTTGATGTAAAAGCCATAACAATAGATTTAAGATTAAAAACGGCGAAATTATTGAATCATTGTGTATTTAAAAAAGAAGTAAGTACACTGACCCGGATTCCGCTACGTGAAGGTGCATTTTTTTCAAATCCAAAAATATAATCAGCCCTGATAATTTTAAATATGTTTTCCAACGCAATAAATGGTTCAATGTATTGCCCTCCGTTATTAATAAATAATGCATTTGTGCCAACTACTAAATTCCATTTTAAATTTTTAATAACAGGGATTTTATTGGTAAGGAAACCATTGAAATGATGCTCTATAAACCCTGTGGATTGAAGTGAGCTTTTATTGCTAAAATAATAATGTGGAATTAATTGGAACCGTTCCAGATATGCTCCTGTAAACAAGGTTGAGGTATTGCCTTTGTAGTGGATATAGTCAGGAATTTCAATTTTATCTTTTGTAATAAATCCTCCAACATTTAAACGGTAACTAAATACGCCAAAAAGTTTAAAATTAAAATCATCAGAAATACCTGCATTCCATTTACTGTAATCAATATTGCTTTTAAAAATGTTAGGAATGCCTTGTGTGTAGCCTATATTAAATACAGGATATTTTGAACCAACTGAAATCTTCCTGTCAGGAAACTCAATGTATTTTGTACCGGGTTGCCACCTTAATCCTGCCGTTACAATAAATGCCTGATGCCTGGTTATATTGATATTAAATACCGGAAGCGGAAAATTTGGTGTAAACTCCAGATCGGTTTTATCATTAAGTGTAAAGTCAGTTGTATTTTCTAAAGGTTTGCGATCCTGCCATTCTGAAGAAAAGTTCCAGGTAATTCCTTCACCTATGGATTTAGAAAAAGAAATACCCCCAAACAAAGCCTCATAAATTTTTAAATTATTCTTTTCAGAAATAAGTGCTGAAACAGTGCTCCCTAAAATACCTACTGGGTTTTGGTTGTTGAATTGAAAAACATCGCTGCCGCCTGCTATTGTTAAAGCATTACGATATTTTTTTCCAAATGCATAAGTGACAGAAAGATTAGGATTCAGATGCTGATTACTAAAACCGTAACGAATCTCTGGGGTAAAGCTTATAGCTTTCCGACTATGTGCGATAGTATCAATCTTTTTTGAAATAGTCGCGCCTGCATTTATAACCAATCCCTCAACTGTATTATAGCTTGCAATATTTATTAATGGCAAAAAAGAAATATCAGTTCTTCTTTTTTGATTACTAATGCTGATCCCGGAAATCAGAATTTTTGACAAGGTTATTTTATTACGAATCCTATCAATGGAATCTAAATAGACAGATGATTTTCTAAGAAGCGCCAAACTATCCTTTTTAATAAAATCATCCGCTTCTTCTTTCTGCAAAACCAGGGGACGGGTTTCCTCCCAATAATCAATAGGTTTTTTATTAGAACTATCAGTGTATTTTAAAATGGTATTATCAAAAAAGGCTTTTGAAAAGGAGGGGTTCAGATCGTATTTTGAATACACATTTACAAAATTTCCATAGGCATCAAATCCAAACATCTTAACAACAGGATAAATTACCTGGTTTTTTATAACCCAACTATTGTTACCGGCTGGCATATATAATTGTTCTAACTGCAAGCTATCAATCAACTCCATGCCCGATGATTTTGTTAAAAGCAATTGTAAGGAATGTATACGCCATTCATCTTCTACAATATTTATATAGCCGGAAAATAATGGTTCAAACTTACGTTTAGGTATAACCCTGATCTTGCTGATTTGTCGACCTTCCTCAAAAAAAGCGCCTTCATATTTGTAACGATAAAAATTCAATGCATTTTCTGCGATCGGAGAAATAAAACCCCGGGGGCTTAGATTTTCACCAATCTGGATATTATTTTCATAAAATGATATTATTTGAGGCGCACTCAAACCAAATCCATTATTTTGCCCGCTAACCCTGGTAGCCAATACTTCCACTTTTGAGTGCCTTGGTTTTTCTACCGAATATTTTGCAACGGCTTCAGATAAATACAAAATTTTATTCTTAGCCGTATCGCCATCTTCAAAATCTATTTTTTGTCCAAAAAATTTCTTTGGAAAATCACGCAATCTTAGTTGTCCCTTAGTATAGACTTCTGTTGTAAATTTTTCCAACTCGTCTTTGTGATACCGCCTTTTACTGATTGCATTTCTAATGATGGCGTATGCGGGGTCTTCGCCCTGTTTTACTATTACTTCGGGTAAAGTTAATTGCTGTATACTCAACTCAAAATCAAGCTTAGTATTTTCGCTGCTAATAGTTATTGTTTTTTCCTGCCGCTGGTAGCCTATATGCTGGCAAACGATTGTATAACTGCCGGGAGAAAGCGATAGAGAGAAACGACCTTCTTCATTTGCAGTAGTACCGATGCTTTTACCTTTTACTTCAATAGAAGAAAAAGAAAGTTTACTGCCTGTAAAATCTTTTACCGTGCCAGTAAGTTTTTGGGGATTTAACTTGCTGAAAAGAAGTATAAGGAAAATAAGATACACTGATTGCCGCATAGGTTAATACTACTTTAATGCCGGACGCAAAGTTGAACCGCTCATGGCAGCAAACCCACCCACTAAGGCGCCGATGGTAGCTGTTATCAATATTAAAGAAATAGATGAATTACCTAAAGAAAATAGCTGTGCAATTTTCTGTGATAAAATACTTTCATTTTTGCTATCAATCCAAAAAGCCAAAAGGAGCCATAATAAAAAAATACCAATAAATCCGGCAAGAAAACTTTTACCAATGCTTTGCGGAATAAGCAAGGCTACTGCAAATGCAATAATTGCAATGCTCCACCATGGAAGATAGATACCTGCAATAAAAGCTAACAAAATGATCAGTAAAAGAGATAGTAAAAAACGCATTAAAAATATTTTATGAATTTGAGAATTTCATGGTCCACTTTATCCTGGCATCTTTTGCCTCTTCTTTTTTCATCATCCACAATGTGTAATATTTGCCGGTGGCCCAGGTGTCAATAAATGAATCGTAAAATTTACTGCCTGGATTACCACTTTGGCCTCCGGGATAAACTCCGTAAGCTTCTGTTGTTTTAGTCAAATGAACAATCATTCGCCAACTGGGACCATTTGTTTTCGAAAGCGCATTAAGGGTCGTTAACCATCCATCTGATGGTAAATTACGCCGGCCAAAAGGAAGTAATGATTCTCTCAATAAATGAAGTATAGAAGTGTTTCGTTGCTTCCACCAAATTAACTTTTCAGTATCTTTATTTAACTCTGAAACTGCCAACCGAAACGCAGTTGTTACCTGTTGATTAAGATCTTCTTTTTGAATTGTATTTACATCATCCACAAATTTAGAGGCAGAATCCTTAAGCAAAATTTCAATCAGTGTTTGTTCATCTGGTATGGGCACAGGCCGGCTAAATTTTGAAAATTCATCGTTCCAGATAATGTTTTCCAAACTATCCAGCCAAGCCTGAAAAATTGTAGCTGCTTTGGACGCTGCTGTATAGGCAAAATTCCAATTTTCAATTTCATTTAAATAATCCTGTTCTGGTTTATTAAAACTACTTCTATCGATATATTTTAAAAATAATGGAACCGCATCTTCAGCTAATGAACTATAAGCGTCAACCTGCAATTTCATCATATCCTGGGGCGTTATTTGCTGCATTTTACTTAGTTGTTCATTAAGTGTTATGCTTCTTGGCGCAAAATAATCACCAGGAATAAAGTAAGGATATGATGCATCAGTCGCACGTTGATTGGCGCTTTGAATAAAGTTTCCGGGAGGATTAAGAATGTGCGGATTTTCTTGTTGAGGAATATAGCCCTGCCATGCATAAGTTTCATCTTCCCCTGGCATTACATATAAGCCCTGATCTTTCCACCGGGCCGGAAACTTGCCTTGCTGCCAGATTGCAATATCACCGGATTTTGAAGCAAACAAAATATTTTGTGCAGGGCAGGAAAATCCCTTAATTGCTTCCGTGTACTCTCCATAATTTTTTGCACGGTTTAATTTAGTTAATGTCATCACTTCATTGGAAGGCTCATGCGCTATCCATCTTACTGCCAATGCATTATTTGTATTGGAATCGCCAGCTGTAAAATTCCGGTCATAGATCACCGGTCCAAAAACAGTGTATGAAACAGTATCAGTTATACTGGCCGATCCTCTTATTATAATTTGTTCAATCTTTTGGGTTGACTGCTTCCATTTATTATTATACCAATACTCTTTTTGATCTTCATTTTTAAATTTTACCTGGTAATAATCCATTACATCCTGACCTGCATTGGTTAAGCCAAATGCAATGCTATCATTAAAACCAATTATAACTCCTGGAACACCCGGAGAACCAACGCCATAAATATTCATGGTAGGGGTTTGCAATTGCACTTCATACCAAATAGAAGGTAGGGTAAGCCTTAAATGCGGATCATTACATAGAATGGGAGCGCCGCTTTTAGTTTTTGTTCCATTGACCGCCCAATTATTGCTCCCTTTCATCTCTATCGGTTTTGGTACTTTAACCGGGTTAATGATAGTGTCTTTCTCAAAATAAAATGAATCAACAGCGGAAGACATTGTAGGTTTTATGCTAGCCGTTTCAAATACAGTCGCCTTTGGTATAATAGGCATAGAAGAATCTGAGATTTGCGGGTAAAGAATGTTTATCTCTTCTTTGGAGAAAACAGATCTTTCGTAAGTATATTCCATATCCTTTGCATAAGATTGGCCTGCCAGGTCACTTGCCATTATTTTAAAGAATAAGGCAATTTTAAGATGATCCCATTTTTCAGGCTTATAATCTAAGAGTTTATATTCTATAGGTAGATTGCTTTTTGAAAGAGAACTTATATAAGCGTTGACACCCTGGGTATAGGCCTCATAAACTTTTTGTGTAAAAGGATCTTTGGCAACCTCTTTCAAGGCATTTTCAGCGCCATACACCATTCCCAATCTTCTCTGCAAACGATCATATTTTATGATTTCCGGTTTATTACCTAAAATTTCACTTAGTCTTCCCGCTGCTGCAAAAGATTGAAATTCCATTTGCCATAAGCGAAATTTAGCATGCAGAAAACCCTGAACAAAATAAGCGTCTTCATCCTCATCTGCGAAAACATGCGGCACCAGGCGTTCATCAAGATATACGTTTACACTGCCTTTTAAATTTTTAAATACAAGTTCCTGGCTAAAGTCATGATCGGTTATTTCAGCATTTTGCCAAAATCCTTGTTGCGGACTTAAAAACCTGCCAAGAGGCGGGATTGGGCCCCATTTTCTATCCAGGAAAAAAATTAAAATCAGGGTGATAAGGGTGGAAAAAATAAAAAAAATAAGTCGCATAAGCAGTTAATGTGCCGAAAGATAATAAAAGTTTGTAGTGTTGCATGTAAGCATAACTGAAATAATAATGTAAAAATTATTATTCATTTTTACCGCCCAACATCGGTACAAAACTAAATTTATCAAATACTTCTGTTTTTATACTCCCATCTTCCAGTTTAATTATTCGTTCCATTACCTGTACTTTACCAGTTCCGATAGGTATTACCATCATTCCATTTTTTTTTAGCTGGCCAATTAATTTTTCAGGAATATCAGGCGCAGCAGCAGTAATTAATATTCTATCAAACGGAGCAAAAGTGGGCAGGCCTTCATATCCATCGCCGTAAAAAAATTTTATGGAAAAGCGTTTTAAGTATTCAAATTTTTTATTGATTTCAAACAATTTTTTTTGGCGTTCAATAGTATAAACCTGGGCGCCTAATTCGGCCAGCACACAAGCCTGGTAAGCACTTCCTGTTCCAATTTCCAATATTTTATGAAAAGGTTTAACCTCTAATAACTGTGTTTGATAAGCAACTGTATAGGGTTGAGAAATGGTTTGTTTCTCTGCTATGGGAAAGGCGCGGTCTTCATAAGCTACGTCATCAAAAGCAGAGTCCAGGAAAAAATGCCTTGGAATTTTATTAATGGCATTTAATACCCTTTCATCCCTGATGCCTTTTTCTTCAATAATATCCAAAAGTTTTTTTCGCATTCCCTGGTGGCGGTAGGTATCCTCAAATTTCCTCATGACGGCAAAAATAGTTTTCTATTGACAGCAATAACAAAATCAAAAAAAGGTATTTTTAAAAAATGGTGACCAATCATATTTTATTAGGATTTTTTTGGATTGCTTACTGCGTATTACATAGCGTTTTGGCTGATCTGTCCATTAAAAAAAAGATCAAAAGATTAATGGGCGATTCGTATAAATATTACCGGATAATTTATATCATTTTTGCTTTTGCAGGCCTTGGATGCATACTTTGGTATGTTATACAGATGCCATCATTTTTGCTTTATGAAGTCAATATTTTTTTATTGATTGTTGGAATTGTAATTGGCTTTTCCGGCTGCCTTATTATGATAGCCTGCATAGTGAAATACCTTCCTAACCTTAGCGGTGTAAAAAACATCAGTACAGATAACTTTAATAATCAACTGATGGTGACAGGTATGCATCGCTATATACGACACCCGTTATATTCAGGCACTTTTCTTTTTTTGTGGGGATTGTTTATTATACTTCCCTATTTGTCTTTCTTTATTTCAAATATTATCATAACAATTTACACTTTGGTTGGTATTGAATTAGAAGAAAAAAAGCTGGAACTCGAATTTGGCGAAAGCTACAGGCTATACAAACAAAAAGTCCCAAAGCTCATTCCTATTTTAAAACGGCAAATGTTGAAGATTAGGTGATGGCAATTGGTTAGATGATGAATGATAAATGATAGCGCCTTTTTTTCTGCTAAAGACATGAAAAATAAGAATAGTAGCCATAAACGACCTTGCTATCAATTGTCAACGACTATCTATCAACTTCGTTTAATTTTCTGACGGGCAAAAACACTAACTCACCGAATAGAAAAGTAACTGCACAAATATTCCTGTTCTTTTGTATTACCAAAATTTACAATAGATACTAATAAATAATTAAATCCATCCCCAAAAAGAAGAGTGCCCCGAACCAGGGCACTTTTTATTTAATACCAGGTTCAATATTACAAGTTCAAATCTTTAATGATGACTTCAATTCTTACACTAAGCGCTTTTTCCACCTCACCATATTGTTCCGTAGAATTAAGCATGGCGTTTACACTGAAGTAAAACTTAATTTTTGGCTCGGTGCCCGAAGGCCTGGCACTGATCTTACTTCCATCCTCCAAAATAAATTGAAGCACATTTGATTTAGGTAGCGTGATAGGCGCAGTTTTATTTGTTTGCAGAAAGGTTTTTAGCTGCTTTTCATAATCCAGTAATTGAATTACTTTGCTACCGCCTAATTGGGATGGAGGCGTAGTTCTATACACTTCCATCATGGCCGCAATTTCCTGCTGACCATTCATTCCTTTTTTTGTTATAGAAATGAGATGCTCCTTATAACAACCATATTGCACATAAAGCTCCAATAATTTTTGGTATAAAGTTTTACCCTTGCTTTTTTCATAAGCCGCCATTTCGCACAAAATACTTACAGCAGCTACGGCATCTTTATCGCGTATCTCCGATCCTACCATTAAGCCATAGCTTTCTTCGCCACCAATGATATAATTTTCCAGCCCCTCTTTTTCTTTTATTAATTCTGCTATCCATTTAAAACCCGTCAACACATCATAACATTTTACATTATTCTTTTGAGCAATTACATTTATCATATCACTCGTGACAATGGTTTTAACAACCATATCATTTGGCTGTGCAATTCCTTTTTCTTTCCGGGCTTCAATCATATAATTAAATGCCAACACTGCTGTTTGATTACCATTCATTAAAATCCATTTTCCATTATTGTCTTTTATGCCAATCCCTACCCTGTCTGCATCGGGATCGGTCCCTAATAAAATATCGGCATCTAATTCTTCAGCTTTCTTCAACCCTATAGCCATGGTTTCTTTTTCTTCAGGGTTTGGGTAAACAACTGTTGGGAAATTACCATCCGGAACACTTTGCTCTTCTACAATATGTAAATTTTCAAAACCCAAAGAAGAAAGAACCTGTGGAACCAGCGTAATACCCGCACCGTGAATAGGTGTGTAAACAATTTTCAGGTCCTGTTGCTGTTTTATTACTTCAGGGTAAACGCTTAAACTTTTTACCATTTTAATATATTCCTCATCAATTTCTTTTCCTATAATGGTAATATTTTCTTCGCCCCCTTTCCATTTTACATCATCTATGGATTCAATTTTTTCCACTTCTGTAATTACGTTTTTATCATGCGGAGGCACTAATTGGCCACCGTCTGTCCAATAGGCTTTGTACCCATTGTATTCTTTTGGATTGTGCGAAGCAGTGCATACAACGCCACCCTGGCAACCTAAATGGCGTAATGCAAAAGATAATTCCGGTGTTGGCCTGAGGTCTTCAAACAAAAAAACTTTTATACCGTTGGCAGCAAAAACATTAGCCGTCGTTTCCGCAAAAAAACGGCTATTGTTACGACTGTCATAGGCTATCGCAACTTTAACCTGTTTGGCGGGAAAGCTTTGCTTTAAATAATTTGCATAACCTTGTGTTGCCATTCCAATAGTATATTTATTTATACGATTGGTACCAACACCCATGATGCCACGCAAACCACCAGTGCCAAACTCAAGGTTTTTATAAAAAGCATCCATCAGTTCCTCCTTATTCGTCTTTTGTAATTCCCTGATACGGTCCTTAACCTCCTCTTCATAATTCCCGGTTAACCAATTATTTATTTTTTGTTCAACAATTGCATTCATAAATTATAAATTTTCGTTTCTTTTTTTGCTAATTGAAGATATTAGTTTTTGAAATTCAAATGGAAAGCAACATAGAATGTATTTTTGGGCTTCTTGAAGCGTTCATTTTTTATAATACTTCTTTGGCTAACCATTTTTGCTCATTCTTTTGCGCAGGACAGTGTACAGCAAATTGATCCAGCCGAGATTGCTCTCGTTACAAGCGATCAGGGAATGCACCGTGCAATTAATAAAAACAAGGTTTATTTAATATCGGGTATTCACGCTGCAGGTTATGCCGGCACTATGTTCATTTTAGGGCAATCATGGTATAAGGATTTTCCTAAAACTTCCTTTCACACATTCAACGATAGTAAAGAATGGCGCCAGGTAGATAAAGCAGGCCATGCATGGACAGCTTATAACATATCCAAATATTCAAAAGGCCTGTGGAGTTGGGCCGGTGTGCCAGTGAAAAAAGCAATTGTATTAGGAGGCCTTAGTAGCGTGGCCTATCAAACAATTTTAGAATACCTCGATGGATATTCAAGTGAATGGGGATGGAGTTGGCCAGACATGGGTGCCAATGTTATAGGTGCAGGTTTTTATGTAGCGCAGGAACTTTCCTGGAAGGAACAACGCTTTCAATTAAAATTTTCATCGTTTCCTGTTTCCTACTCAAATGATCTTGAAGCAAGGGTCAATGAATTGTATGGTAAAAGCATACCTGAAAGATTATTGAAAGATTATAATGGACAAACTTATTGGCTCAGCATAAATTTAAATTCTTTCGCTCCTAATAGTAAACTTCCACGATGGTTGAATGTGGCGGCTGGTTATGGAGCGAAAGGATTATTTGGAGGATTTGAAAACAGGGGTTTTGATAAAGATGGCTCTGTAGTTTTTGACCGTACCGACATACAGCGAAAACGTCAATGGTATCTCTCACCGGATATAGATTTTACAAAAATCAAAACAAACAAGAAAGGATTAAAAACATTGTTTTCCCTCGCTAACATGATCAAGTTTCCTGCACCGGCCCTTGAATTTTCAAATGGAGAATTTAAAGGACACTGGTTAATGTTTTGAAAAGCTGTAAGGCCTGAAGAAGAAGGAATATCGAACAAGGAATATCGAATTATGAATGCTCAATAATCAACGATCAATATTCAATTTTCAAGCGCTGAACGATTAGTAATAGATTGAAAAATGGATAATGAGCAGAAAGCAACTGTAAACTTTAACGTCTGAACAATTATCAACAACCAACGAGAAACTATAAGCCTTCAATGACCAACTGTCAACAACCAACGATCAACTACCAACTTTCACTCCAACCATGCCCCGGTTATTTCATCGCCGTCTGTTTCTACAACTATGTGTTCCTGCAAAGTGGTGGCAATTGACAAGCCTACATAGTCAGGTTGCACCGCAAATAATTTATGGCTTCTTTCAACCAGCACAAGGGTTTGAATTTTCTTTGGCAAAAATTTTAATAGCGGATGCAATGCATATAACAAAGTTCTGCCAGTGTTAGCAACATCATCAACCACAATAATTATTTTACCAGTCAGATCGATTTGATCTTGAATTACTGCATCAACAGGATTTTTTTTGCTTAGCTGTATGGTAATTAAATCAATAGGTATATTGACAATTTGTTTTAGCTCGTTAATGATCTTTTGTGCCAATACTGTTCCGTTCCCTGCAATGCCTGCAATAATGATTGATTCTTCATCCGCATTTGCTTCAGCAATTTGAAAGGCCATTCTTCTCAGTTTGCGTTTTACTGCGTCTGCACTTAGTATGCAATTCTTTGAAACATTAATGCTTTCCATCTATTATTTTTACAATGGTTTTAAAAAACAAATCTAACTTCTGCCTATGCAATTGGCACAACAAATTTTATTTATTCTTTTAGTAGCAGCGGCTATCTGGCTGTTTGTCAAAAAAGCTTCTTTCATTCGCCGCAATATTAATTTAGGTAGAGAGGAAGTGTTAGAAAACAATCCCGCTGCCCGATGGCGCAATACCTTGCTGATGGCTCTTGGTCAAAAGCGCATGTTCGATAAACCCTTTGTTGCCTTATTACATTTTGCTGTCTATGCAGGTTTTATTATAATCAATATAGAAATACTGGAGATCATTTTAGATGGCATCTTTGGCACACACCGTCTTTTTGCGCCGTATTTAGGAAGCTTTTACACCTTTATAATTAATTTTTTTGAAGTGCTTGCCTTTCTTGTGCTGGCTTCCTGTGTTATTTTTTTGTTGCGCAGAAATCTTACAAAAGTTCGGCGGCTGAACATGAACGAATTAAACGGCTGGCCACGAAGTGATGCTAATTATATTTTGATCTTCGAAATCGTATTAATGTCACTGTTCTTATTAATGAATGCGTCTGACAAGGCCTTACAATTAAAAGCTTATGGTCATTATGCCGAAGTGCAGACAACTGAGTTTTGGGTATCTGCTTTTATTACTCCACTGTTCCAAAATTTAGATACAAATACGTTGGTGGGCATTGAACGCACTGCCTGGTGGCTGCATATTACCGGCATTTTTATATTTTTAAATTACCTGCCTTATTCCAAACATCTTCATGTTATCCTGGCTTTTTCTAATACCTATTTTGCCCGCCTTTCTTCGCAAGGCAAAATGAAGAATATGCCTGAGATACAAAATGAAGTGCTGTATGCTATGCAGCCGGAAACTGTACCTGTAGATGCACCACAGGAAGGAAAAAAATTTGGTGCCAAAGATGTTAATGACCTAAGCTGGAAAAATTTATTGGATGCTTACACCTGCACGGAATGTGGACGGTGTACAGAAGCCTGCCCAGCCAACCAAACCGGTAAATTACTTTCTCCCAGAAAGATCATGATGGATACCCGCGACCGCATGGAAGAAGTGGGCCGCCACCGTGACAATAAGGCTACAGATAACAATAAAACATTATTGCACGATTACATCACTGCAGAAGAATTGCGTGCCTGTACCAGTTGCCAGGCTTGTGTGCAGGTGTGCCCTGTCCTGATTGACCCATTAGATATCATTAACCAGTTGAAGCGATTTTTAGTAATGGAAGAAAGCAATGCCCCTCAGGAATGGAACGGTA
>Ga0208736_1000374_pt1 | contig 13134 bp, 10 predicted proteins | sample AntDryMetagUQ255_FD_188090 | JGI IMG/M metagenome (GOLD analysis project Ga0208736, IMG submission 188090) | Polar desert microbial communities from Antarctic Dry Valleys - UQ255 (SPAdes) | ecosystem: Environmental > Terrestrial > Soil > Desert | place: Antarctic Dry Valleys | collected 2008-12-31 | reverse complement strand
CTCGATGACGAGCTGCGCCGCGAAGGGCTCGCGCGAGAGGTGGTGCACGCCGTCCAGAACGCACGCAAGGCCGCCGGACTGGCGATCGAGGACCGCATCGCGCTGGCGCTCGACGGCGACGCCGCGCTGCTCGACGCGGCACGCGTGCACGAGGACTACGTCGCCCGCGAGGTGCTCGCGGTATCAGTCGACTACGCGTCGAGAAACGGCCGCGGCGAGCTCTCCAGCATCGAGGGTCGCGAGCTGCGCATCAGCGTGCAGCCACTACCTCGGCGACCCCCCCCTCTCGCTTCTTAGGCCACGATCGTCACCTACGCGGCCGGTTCGAGCTCGAGCTGCTCGAGGATCTTCTTCTTCGGCAGCGCGCCGATGAGCTTCTTCGCGGGCTGGCCGTCGCGGAAGAGGATCATCGTGGGGATCGAGAGGACCTGGAAGGTGGCGGCCGTCTGCTGGTTCTCGTCGACGTTGAGCTTGACGAACTTGACGTCCTCGCGCTCGCCGGCGATCTCCTCGAGTACGGGGCCGACGACGCGGCACGGGCCACACCACGGGGCCCAGAAGTCAACGAGCGTGGCGGTTTCGCTCTCGATGACTTCGGCCTGAAAGTTGTCGTCGGTGACGTTGGTGAGTTCGGCCATGTGTGTCTCCTTCAAGGGGTTGACACCCACTATACAAAATGAAGCAAGCAACCCGTGGACGGGCGGACGGCGTCAGGCGGGGAGCGAGGTCAGCAGCTTCGGGCTGAGGTAGACCTCGACGAACGCGGCCGCGACGAGGACGGGAACGGCGAGCAGGACGGTGACAACGGTTGCCGCCAGCAGCTCGTGCCAGGCGCCGGCGCGGCTGGCGATCGTCCACGCAGCGAGCGGAAGGAAGAGCGCCACGAGCTCGGGCAGCGCGTGAGGAAGCAGCCCGATGAGCAGCAGCCCGGGCGAGATGTGCAGCTGGGCGGCAAGCGTCGCGCTGCCGTGGCCGAGCGCGATGGCCTGCGTGATCAGGGAGAAGCCGGTCGCGCCGATAACGAATGCGATCGCCAGAGGCCCCGCGCGGTCATGGATCCAGCGCCACGCGCCGGTGTACTGCTGAGCCTGCTGGGGCAGCGAGCTGCCGGCGATGAAACCCGCGACACACGCCATTGCATGCAGGGCGAGGACGAGGCCGTTGCGAAACAGCACATGTCCGACCTCCGACAGCGCCGGTTCGTTGTTGAGCCCCGGAAAGACGAGTCCGCTGGGATCGGGAAGCGATTGCGTGGCCCGAAACCAGACGGCGGCGAGCAGCAGCCCGGTGATCGCCAGCGAGCCCGCCAGCCAGCGGCCCAGCACGGTCCACGGGTGCGCGTTCCATGAGTGCAGCGTGGCCCGCGTGTCCGCAAGTCCTCGGACGAGCGCGAGTTCCGATGGATGCACGCACCTGCCATCGGCTCCGCGGCCGCGCTCGCCGTTCAGCGGCGCCGGACCTGGCCGGATATGCGACCGGCGCGCAGCTTGGGAACGAGCAGCGCGGCCTCGGCGGCGATCCGCCACGTCATCTTCGAGCTGCCACGGATGCGCTCGCGGAAGATGATCGGCACCTCGACGACGCGAAAGCCTGCGCACACCGCTCGGTGCGTGAGCTCGACCTGGAAGGCGTAGCCGCGCGAGCGAACGGTCGGCAGGTCGATCGCCTCGAGCACCTCGCGCCGGAAGCACTTGAAGCCGCCGGTCAGGTCGCGCACCTTCAGCCCGAGCACGAGCCGCGCGTACAGCGATCCCCCGCGGCTGACGAGCTGACGCCCCACGCCCCAGTCCGAGACGCCTCCACCGGCGACGTAGCGCGAGCCGAGCACGAGGTCCGCCGTGCGCGCTGCGGCCAGCAGCCGCGACAGGTCCGCGGGCTCGTGGGAGAAGTCGGCGTCCATCTCCATCACGAACGCGGCGCCGCCCTCGAGCGCGTGCGCGAAGCCGGCGAGGTAGGCGGGGCCGAGACCTTCGCGCTCGGTGCGGTGCAGCACCTCGACGGTGTCGTGCGCGACCGCGAGCCGGTCGGCGATCTCACCCGTGCCGTCGGGCGAGCCATCGTCGACGATCAGGACCCGGTGGGCGCCCGGGGCGGCCCGGCCGAGCACCGGGAGCACCGCGTCGACCATCAGCTCGAGGTTCTCAGCCTCGTTGTAGGTCGGCAGGATCAGCCACGCGTCGCTGGGCATAGGCGCGCCGTACCCTAGAGAGAACTTGGCTGCAGACCCGACCAACCTCGAGATCGCGGCGGCGTTCGACGAGCTCGCCGACCTCTACGAGCTCGACGGCGCCGTTGTGCACCGCGTGATGGCTTATCGCGGCGCTGCCAAGAGCGCGCGCGAGGCGAGCTCATCGATCGCCGGCCTGACGCGCGCCGGCCGCGTCACCGAGCTGCCCGGAATCGGCAAGACGCTCGAGGAGAAGCTGACCGCGCTGCTTGAGACCGGTGCGATCCCGGCGGCCGAGAAGCTCCGCGCGCGCTACCCGCCGGGGTTGATGGAGATGATGCGGCTTCCGGGCCTGGGGCCCAAGCGCGCCCGGCGCCTGTTCGAGGAGCTCGGTATCGAGTCGCTGGAGATGCTGCGCGCCGCAGCCCAGGAGCAGAAGCTGCGCGAGGCGAAGGGCTTCGGCCCGAAGTTCGAGGCCTCGGTGCTGTCGGCGCTGGAGGCCGGTGCCGGCGAGGCGCCCGCCCAGCGCGTGCTGCTGCACCGCGCTCTGGACATCGGCGACGCGATCGTCGCGGCGTTGCGCGAGCACTCGGCGGCCGAGCGTGTCGAGCTGGCCGGATCGGCGCGCCGCAGCGCGGACTCCGTCAAGGACCTCGACATCATTGCGACCGCATCCGACCCCGCGGCGCTGACGAGCGCGCTCGCCGAGCTGTATCTGATCGAGTCGGCATCGGTCCCGGGGCCGAACGCCGCGCGCGGGCGCACGCACACCGGCCTGCCCGTCGACCTGCGCGTCGTCGAGCCCGAGAACTTCGGCAACCTGCTGCAGCACTTCACCGGCTCGCAGGCGCACAACGTTGCGCTGCGCGAGGCTGCCGTGCGCCGCGGGCTGCACGTCTCGGAGTACGGGATCCTCGACGACGCAACCGGCGAGACGCTGCGCTGCGCGACCGAGGAGGACGTCTACGAGCGCCTTGGTCTCGTCTACCCCGAGCCCGAGCTGCGCGAGAACCGCGGCGAGCTCGAGCCGGACTTCAGCGCGCCAAAGCTCGTGACGCTCGAGGACATACGCGGTGACATGCACATGCACACGACCGCCTCGGACGGGCACAATTCGATCGAGGAGATGGCGCGCGCGGCGATGGACCGCGGCTATCAGTACATCGCGATCACCGACCACTCCGCGACACACGGCTTCGGCGACCACGTCACGCCCGACGAGCTCGAGCGCCAGATCGAGCGCATCGCCGAGGTCAACGCGCGGCTGGAGGGCATCGAGGTGCTGGCGGGAACCGAGACGAACATCCTCCCCAACGGCTCGCCCGACTACGACGACGAGCTGCTCGCCCGGCTGGGCTGGGTCATCGGCTCGGTGCACACCCAGTTCTCGATGAGCGGCTCGGACATGACCAAGCGCATGGTCGCCGCGATCGAGCATCCCTGGATCGACGCGATCGGCCATCCGACCGGTCGCAAGATCCAGTCACGAGCCCCGTACGCGCTGCAGATGGAGGAGGTCATCACCGCCGCCGCGCGCACGCACACGATGCTCGAGATCAACGCGGCGCCCGACCGTCGCGACCTCGACGACGTCCACGCGCGCGCGGCCGCCGAGGCCGGCGTGCTGATCCTGATCGACTCAGACGCCCATCGCGTGGCGCGGCTGCCGAACATGCGCTGGGGGGTGGCCACCGCGCGGCGCGCGTGGCTGACGCCCGAGCATGTCGCCAACACGCGCACCTGGGAGGAGTTTGCGCCGCTGCGCAAGCGTGCGCGGTAGCTGGGCGGTCAGGCAACGGCCTGGCCGCCCAACACGAGCGCGAGCGCAAGCGCAAGTGTCAGCATGCCGCCGCGCCAATAGGCTGCCACACCATGGCGAACATTCTGATCGGCCCGATGCTGCGCTACGTCAGCGACACCGCGGCGACGATCTGGCTGGAGGCAGACAGCCCGTGCGTCGTCGAGATCCTCGGCCACAGCAGTAAAACCTTCCAGGTCAACGGGCACCACTACGCCATCGCCGCAGTCGGCGGACTCGATCCGGGGTCGTCGGTGCCATACGAGGTGGCCCTCGACGGGGTCCGCAAGTGGCCGACGACCGCCCCCGGCGACTGGCCGCCGTCTCGTATCCGCACGCTGCCGCAAGCGGGGCCGGTCGAGATGGTCTTCGGCTCCTGCCGGGTGACGCGCCCGCACCGCGCGCCGTACACGCTCAGCCCCGACGAGGACGAGCAGGGCACCGGCGTCGACGCCCTGTACGCCCTCGCCGCGCGGATGTGCAATCAGCAGCCAGACGACTGGCCGCACATGCTGCTGCTGCTCGGAGACCAGGTCTACGCCGACGAGGTCTCGCCCGAGACGGCCGAGTTCATCCGCTCGCGGCGTGACGTGACCAGGCCGCCGGGCCTCGAGGTTGCCGGCTTCGAGGAGTACGCCCGGCTCTACAGCGAGGCGTGGAGCGACCCGATGCTGCGCTGGCTGCACTCGACGCTGCCGACCGCGATGATCTTCGACGACCACGACGTCCACGACGACTGGAACACCTCCGAGGCCTGGAGGGCGAAGATGCGCACCGAGCCGTGGTGGCCGGATCGCATCGCCGGCGCACTCGAGACGTACTGGATCTATCAGCATCTCGGCAACATGCCGCCGGACGAGCTCGAAAGCGACGAGCTGCTGTGCCGCGTGCGGGCCGCCGACGACGCCGGGCCGATCCTGCGCGAGTTCGCGCTCTCCGCCGACTGCGACGGCGGTGGCGGCATGTGGAGCTTCTCCCGCGACCTTGCCCGGACGCGGCTCGTCGTCCTCGACGGGCGCGAGGGCCGGATCCTCGAAGAGGGCCAGCGCGAGATGTTCGACGAGCCCGAGTGGGACTGGGTCGTCGACCGGACGAGCGGCGACTTCGACCATCTACTGATCGCCAACACGCTGCCGATCCTGCTTGCCCCGACGTTTCATTACCTCGAGGCGTTCGACGAAGCGATCTGTGCCGGGGCCTGGGGCCAGCGGGCGGCGTGGCTGGGCGAGAAGGTCCGCCAGGCGCTCGACCTCGAGCACTGGGCTGCCTTTCAGAGCTCCTTTCACCGGATGCTCGCGCTGACGCGCGAGGTCGGCGCCGGTAGGCGCGGCTCGGCCCCGGCGTCGATCATCTTCCTCGGCGGAGACGTGCACCAGGGGTTCCTGCACGAAGCGGCGTTCCGGGCGGAGACCGGGGTGCGCAGCGCGGTCTACCAGGCGGTCTGCTCGCCGTTTCGCAACCCGCTGTCGCGCAAGGAGCGCACGATGCTCAAGCTCGGCCGTCGCTCGCACGTGCTCGCCCGGGCGATGCGGCGTCTGGCGCATGCCGCCGGCGTACAGGATCCCGAGGCCGGCTGGCGCCTGGCCCAGGCGCCGACGTTCGACAATCAGCTCGCCACCCTGCGCTTCGACGGACGCCGCGCCTCGCTGCGGATCGAGCGCAGCAGTCCAGGAGACGGATCGGACGTCAGCCTCGCGACGTCGCTGCAGCGGCGCCTCGCCTGACGTCGCCGCGCCGCGCTGCGAACACGCCGATGAGTTTCGGGTCCGCCGACCGTCTTTGATCTCTGAAGGCGAAAGGAAGCGCACGCCATTGCGATCGCATACGGAAGCCGGCACCGGCGTCTTGGTCATCGGCTCGATCACGCGTGCCGACGTGGCGCTGCTGTGCGACAAGCTGCGCCTACTTGTCGATGAGAGCGGCGTCGGGGTCGTCGTCTGCGACGTTCGCGCGCTCGCTACGGACATGGTCGCGGTGCAGGCGCTGGCTGAGCTGCAGCTGACCGCACGCCGGCACGGATGCTGCATCCGGCTGCGCCGCTCCTCGCGTGAGCTGCAGGAACTGCTCGACTTCTGCGGCCTGGCCGGCGTTCTGCCGTGCGACGGGCTAGCTCGGGGGTGAGGCGGGCAGGCCGAAGAGCGGGAACATGCGCTCGGTGTCGAGGAACGAGTTGAGCGCCGTGATCCGTCCCGCCTTGATGTCGAGCACCTGCAGCGCCCACGGCACGTAGCCGCCGCCCGGTCCGGTGCTGCGGTACTGGCCGAACGCGGGCGAGCCGTTGGCCGTCAGCGCCACCAGGCGCGAGCCGCGACAGCCGGACCCTGTGCCGAGCAGGAAGCGCCCGACCTCGGCACTGCCCTGCAGCCAGAGCTCGAAGGGCGGCATCGACATCGTCGCGTCCTCGTGCAGCAGCGTGACGAGCGAGTCGATGTCGAACGCCTCAAAGGCGTTGACGTAGCGGTGCAGCAGCTCCTGTTGATCGTCCTGCATCAGCGGGGCGGGATCGGACGGGCTGAGGTTGCTGGTTGCAAGCTCCGCCCGCGCGCGCTGCAGCGTGCTGTTGACCGACGCGACGCTCGTGTCGAGCAGCTCCGCGACCTCGGCCGCCTTCCAGCGCAGGACCTCGCGCAGGATCAGAACCGCGCGCTGGCTGGCCGGAAGATGCTGCAGCGCGGCGACGAAGGCCAGGCGCAGCGTCTCGCGCGACTCGGCCAGCTCGGCCGGGTCGCCATGCTCGGGTAGAACGCGTCCGTCGGGGATCGGCTCGATCCAGGTCGCCTCGGGCTGCGTGGAGAGCAGGCTGTCGGCCGTCCCCGCCGGCCCCAGATCCATCGGACGTGCGCGGCGCTTTCTGCCGGCCAGCATGTCGAGGCAGACGTTCGTCGCGATCCGGAACAACCACGACTTGAGCGCCGATCGCGCCTCGAAGCGGTCGATGTTTCGCCACGCGCGCAGCAGCGTCTCCTGGACGGCGTCCTCGGCCTCGAACGTCGAGCCGAGCATCCGGTAGCAGTATCCCGTCAGCTCTCGCCGATGCTGCTCGAGTTGCAACTCGAGGTCGACGGACGCGCGTCCTGCCGCGTCCGGAGTCACCTGGGCTTTCGCTCCGGCGTTCGCCACTGAAGAGTGCTCCTCGCCGCCCCCTTGGCATCGCAGATCGATCTGCCCCATCGTACGCGGTAGCCCAATCCGCGTTCCGCCAAGGCTCGTGGCCGCCCTGGCCGAGGGACCCACGTGAGCAGTCCTCACACGACCGACGCCCGGGCGCGCAGCTCGGCCAGCGGCGGTCTCTCGGGCAGCTCGTCGTCAGCGGCACGTCCGGCGAGGCGACCGTCGCGGCGCAGCCGGCTCGCCACGGCGCCCAACACCGCCGACGCCATCGGCGCCAGATCCTCCAGCGGCTGGTGGCGGTTCTGGCGCACGTCGAGGTCGACCTGGGCGAGCGCGCCGAGACCCGAGTCGGCGTGGGCGTCGAGCAGCAACCCAATGTCGACGGCGTAGCCGGTGCAGAACGCCATGCGCTCGAGCAGCTCGCGGTGGGCGGCGATCTCGCCCGCCAGCGGCTGGCGAACGGACGCGAGCTCGGGATAGAAGGTCGCCAGCAGCGGCCGCGCGGTCAGCTCGCTGACGCGCCCGCCACCGGTTGGCTGGACCTCGCCGCCACCGTGGTCAAACGGCCGGCGGTAGAAGCCCTTGACGAAGCGCACGCCGGGTTCGCAGACAAGCGGGCCAAGCAGACCGCAGGCGAAATGCTCGCCGAAGTCCTGCGTGTCGCCGTCGACGAAGCAGACGATCTCGCCGCTGCACACGCTGAGTGCGCGCCACATCGCATCGCCCTTGCCGAGCACCGCTCCGAACTGCGACAGCAGCTCGGCAGCGCGGTGCACCTCGGCGCCGAGCAACTGCGCGATCGCGCCGGTGCCGTCACGCGAGCCATCGTCGACGACGACGACCTGATCGATGACCCCGGCCTCGCGCAGCGCCACGAGCGGCGTGACGACGCCCGCGATCGTTGCCGCCTCCTCGCGCGCGGGAACGCAGACGGAGATCGTCGCGTCGCGCTCGGCGCGCAGACGATCAGCCGGAAAGTCGGCGTGATGGAAGCTGCGCACGCTCACCGCGTTCGTACTATGCCAAGGGCTTGTCCGGCACCCCCGAAGCCCACCCGTGGAGCGCGCTGCTGGATGCCGGCCGCGCCGACGCCCGGCTCGTGCGCGAGGCCTTTGAGGGCGCTCGCGAGGCGCAGACCGCGCCGCTGCCCGACACGCTGCATCCGGCGCTTCTCGATGCCCTGCGCGGTGCCGGGATCGAGTCGCTGTGGTCCCACCAGGAGCAGGCGCTGCGCGACGCCTGGGCGGGCCCGACGATCGTCACCACCGGCACGGCTTCGGGCAAGTCGCTGTGCTTCAACCTGCCCGCGCTCGACGTGCTCTGCCGCGACGCCAAGGCGCGCGCGCTCTATCTGTATCCGACGAAGGCGCTGGCCCAGGACCAGGCGCGCGCGATCAACGCGCTCGGGCTGACCAAGCAGGTGCGCCCGGCGATCTACGACGGCGACACCGCGCGCGAGCAGCGCCGGCAGATCCGCCGCCGCGCGAACCTCGTGCTGACCAACCCCGACATGCTGCACATGGGGATCCTGCCCCACCACCGGGCCTGGGCGGACTTCTTCGCGAACCTCGCGGTCGTCGTCGTCGACGAGGCGCATGTCTACCGCGGCGTCTTCGGCTCGCATGTCGCCAACGTGCTGCGCCGCCTGCGGCGGATCGCCAACGCCTACGGCACCGAGCCGCGCTTTCTGCTCGCCAGCGCGACGATCGCCAACCCGGTTGACCTGGCCGAGCGGCTGACCGGCCTGGAGGAGATCAGCCTCGTCGACCGCGACGGCGCACCGGGGGCGCGACGCGAGATCGCGATGTGGAACCCGCCGCTGACCGACGAGGCGCTGGGGTCGCGGCGCTCGGCGCTGGCCGAGGCGGCCGAGATCGTCGGCGCACTGGCGCGCAACGGCGCGCGCACGATCTGCTTCATCAAGTCGCGCCGCGCGGTCGAGCTCGTCGCGCGCATGGTCGGGCTCGCCGATCCGGAGCTGGCCGACCTCGTCGTCCCTTACCGCGCCGGCTACACGCCCCAGCAGCGCCGCGAGCTCGAAGGGCGGCTGATGCGCGGCGAGCTGCTGGCGGTGATCACGACCGACGCGCTCGAGCTGGGCATCGACATCGGCGCGCTCGATGCAGCGGTCGTCGTGACGTTCCCGGGGACCGTCGCATCGCTGCGCCAGATGTGGGGCCGGGCGGGGCGCCGCGGGCACGGCCTGGCGCTGTACGTCGCGGGCGAGGACGCGCTCGATCAGTTCTTCTGTCGCCATCCCGACGAGTTCCTCGAGCGCTCGGTCGAGGCCGCGATCCTTGATCACGAGAACGAGCAGATCCACCTCGCGCATCTGCTGTGCGCCGCGCACGAGGGGCCGCTGAGCTCGTCGGACGCCGAGACGCTCGGGCCGCGCTGGGAGGCCCACGCGCAGGTGCTCGCCGCCGCCGGCGATCTCGTGCAGCGTGCAGGCGAGTACGTCCTGCGCCACGCCGAGGACTACCCCGCCGCGCGGGTGTCGCTGCGCTCGGCGTCGCCGGACTCGGTCGCGATCGTCGACGTCTCCAGCGGCGAGCTGCTCGGCACCGTCGAGTCCGCGCGCGCCCACACGACCGTCCACGAGGGCGCCGTCTACCTGCACCAGGCGCGCTCGTACATCGTGCGCGCGCTCGAGCTTGACACGCGCCAGGCGCTCGTCGAGCCGTTTGACGGAAGTTTCTACACGCAGCCCAAGAAGGAGACGATGACCGAGATCGAGGCGCTGCTCGATCGGCGCTCGACGCTCGGCGTGACGCTCTCCTTCGGGCGCGTGAGTGTGACCGAGCAGGTGCTCGCTTACCAGCGCAAGAAGCTGCCAGACCACGAGATCGTCGACCTGCAGGCGCTCGACCTGCCGCAGACGACGTTCGCCACGCAGGCGCTGTGGTACGAGCTCGACGACGACCTGCTCGCCGAGGACTTCCCGCTCGAGGTCCTGCTCGGCTCGCTGCACGCGGCCGAGCACGCGCAGATCGCGGTCCTGCCGCTGCTGGCGATGTGCGACCGCTGGGACATCGGCGGCCTGTCGACGAACCTCCATCCGCAGACCGGCGGCCCGACGATCTTCATCTACGACGGCCATCCCGGCGGCGTCGGAATCACGCGCCAGGGCTTCGCCTGCTTTGAGACGCTCGTCGGCGACGCCTACCGGCTGATCGCCGAATGCCCGTGCGAGGCGGGCTGCCCGTCGTGCGTGCAGTCGCCCAAGTGCGGCAACCTCAACGAGCCGCTGGCGAAGGCCGGCTCGCTGGAGTTGATGGCGCGCATGCTCGAGCGGTGAGGCACCAGACCGCCGCGGGCTCTAGATACCCCCGCCGTGAAGCGACGGGGCGCGCTGCGCCTGCGGCATCCATGCCGCTGGCCATCTAGAGTCGCCGCCAGCGTGCGCCTTCCGAAGATCAAGCCGGTTCCGATCGTGCTCGGCATCGTCGCGCTCGTCGTGCTGTTCCTCGTGCGCCCGATCTGGCACAGCCTGGCGATGTTCTTGTGGACGGCGCCGATCGTGTGGCTGCCACCGCTCGCGCTGCTCGCGGTGGGTGCCATCCTGTTTCGCCGCTCGCGCCGCAGCTGGACGACGCTCGAGGACCTCAAGTCGGGCGTGCGCCCGCCCGCCTGGCTGATCGCCTTCCCCGTGCTCGCGTTCGTGCTGTTCATCTTTGGCGCGTCGCTCAACGGGCCGCTCGTCGGCCAAGCGATCGTCAACGCGACGAGCTACGAGGAGATCGACGGCCTGCCGCCGGGCGGGCAGGTTCGGATCGTGCCGCGCGAGGTCGCCGAGCAGAACGCCTCGAGCGCATTCAACTCTCCGACCGAGACGCTGACGAACTTCCGCATCATCAACACGCCCAGTGGGCTGAAATGGACGGCGCTGCGCACGCCGCAGGGCGTCTTTCGCATCTTCTCCAAGAAGAGCCAGGGCCTTGTCGAGCTCGATGCCGAGCAGACCGCGCGCTCGCTGCGCCAGGTCGATGCCGAGTTCGAGGTCGCCCCCGGCCTGCAGATCACCGACAACCTGCGCTGGCGGCTGCTGAAGGAGCGCTTCTTCATCAAGCTCGAGGAGCCGGTCGGTATAGAAACGGATCGTGGGCCGCGGATCGTCGTTCCCTACCTGGAGTACAAGGGCTTTCTCGTTCGCCGACCGGTGCTCGGCGGCGTCTTCGTCGTCTCGCCCAACGGCGACATCGAGGATCTCGAGCCCGAGCAGGCCGCCAGGCGCCCCGAGCTCGCCAACAGCGGGCGGATCTTCCCCGACACCCAGGCGCGCCGCGTCCAGGACGCCTACCAGTACAAGGGCGGCGTCTGGAACGCGTGGTTCGTACATGAGAACCAGACGCGGATCGAGGACACCGAGACCAACAAGCAGCCCTACCTCGTCGACTTCGGCGGAACCCTCAAGCTCCAGTGGGTCACGGTCGCCGAGCCCTACGGGCGCGCCTTCGCCGCCAGCGCGATCTTCCTCACCGACGCGATCACCGGCCGCACGCGGATCTGGCGCGTGCCGGGCCGCACGTCGCTGAGCGGCAACCGCCGCGCGATCGAGGCCGTGCGTGCCGTCTCGATTCCCGGGATCGACTTCGGCGAGGGCAACAACGCCGGCGGCGGGTCGGGCAACTTCAAGGTCGTCGAGCCGCGGCCGGTGTTCGTGCAGGGGCGGCTCGTGTATCTGACGTCGATCATTCCCAACAGCGCCAACGCCGTCTCCAAGACCGTCGTCGTCGATGCCGCGACGAACAAGCTCGTCGCGATCTTCGACAACGACCGCGATCCGCAGGCCGAGGCCAAGACCGTGCGCTACATCCAGACCGGCGAGGTGCCCGACGAGGCGGCCGCGCCGGGCGGCGATGCCGGCGACGACAGCACGACCCCGCCGCCGTCCTTGAGCGACCCGGGCACGTCGACGACGCCGTCGGGCGGTTCGCGCGGCGTCGGCGCGCGCCTGGATAACGCCATCCGACGCCAGCAGGAGCAGCTACGCGAGCTGCAGCGGCTGCGCGACGCGCTGCGCGAGCAGGAGCGCAAGCGACCCTGACCCACCGCCCGCACGCATGCGGGCTGCGTTGCAGAGCTTGAGCCGCGGGGCACCTTGGCCGACCCTGGGGAAATGCGCCCGCGCGCCGTAGCCGTGCGGGTCGTGCTCCTGGTCGCCGTCACGACGACGGCGCTCGCCCCCGTCGCCGCCCCAGCGTCGGCAGGCGGAACGCCGGGACCGGCTCGCAACGGCGCAACCGCCTACGGCTCCGCGCTGCCCAAGCCCGCCAAGCGTCCGGTGGCGACGCGGCTGGCGCTGACCCCCCGGCGAGTGGTCGCCGCGACCACGCTGCCGCGGATCAGCTTCCGCGTGCGCCAGCGCGGCGTGCGCACGGTGCGGGCCCGGATCGCGGTGCTGCGCCGGCCGGGCAACGAGAAGCTCACCGGCATCGCCGTCGGATGGGTGCGCACCGGCCGCACGATCAAGGTGCGCTGGCCGCGCGGGATCGCGCTCAGCCCCGGTCGCTACATCGTGCGCCTGCACGCCTCAGACTCGCGCGGGCATTCGCTGCGCCGCAACAAGCAGTGGCCGGGGCGCGCGGTGATCGTCGTCAGCAGGCCGCCGGCTCCGGCGATCCCGATGCCCGCGCCCGCGGTCTCGCCGGGCGGGCGCGGCGTCTTCCCGGTAGCGGGCGCGTTTGACTTCGGCGGACCCGATGCGCGGTTCGGAGCGGGTCGCGCCGGCCACGTGCACGAAGGCCAGGACATCACGGCGGCGTCGGGCACGCCGGTGGTCGCGCCCTTCGCCGGGACGATCAGCTCGACGAGCTTCCAGGCCTCCGGCGCGGGCGAGTACATCGTGCTCGACGGCGCCGACGGGCGCGACTACTTCTTTGCGCACTGCCTGCGCGGCTCGACCGCCGTGCGCGAGCGCGCCGCCGTCGCCCGCCGACAGGTCTTATGCGCCGTCGGTGCGACCGGCACCGCAAGCGGGCCGCACCTGCATTTCGAGATCTGGATCGCCGGCTGGCGCGTCGCGGGCGGGCGGCCGATCGACCCGCTTGGAGAGCTT
>Ga0208736_1000373_pt1 | contig 13151 bp, 17 predicted proteins | sample AntDryMetagUQ255_FD_188090 | JGI IMG/M metagenome (GOLD analysis project Ga0208736, IMG submission 188090) | Polar desert microbial communities from Antarctic Dry Valleys - UQ255 (SPAdes) | ecosystem: Environmental > Terrestrial > Soil > Desert | place: Antarctic Dry Valleys | collected 2008-12-31 | reverse complement strand
GCGGCAAGGCGACCTCCGTGGACGTGGAGTGCGCCCAAGCTACGGGGGCGCCCGGACAGCTTCGCCGCTCGCCGAACAGGTCCTGCCCTGCCTAGGAGCGCCCCGACACGGCCGGAACGTCCGCGAGCACGCGTCCGGTCCTTGGCTCGCGCCGGCGCATCAGCGCCCCTTCCATTCGGGCGCTCGCTTCTCGCCGAAGGCGGCAACTCCCTCGCGGAAGTCCTCGCTGCGAAAGCACGACTCGCGCAGCTCGACGAGCTCGCGCTCGAGGTCGTCGGGGAGGCGGCCGGGGTGCTCGCGCAGCGCCCGCAGGATGCGCTTGTTGCCCGAGAGCGAGAGCGGCGCGTTGGCCGCGATCTCGCCGGCCAGCGAGACGCCGGCCTCCGCGAGCTCCTCCGGCTCGACCACCTGGTTGACGAGCCCGATGGCCAGCGCCCGGTCAGTGTCGATGCTGCGCCCGAGGTGGAAGAGCTCGTTGGTGGCCGCGAGCCCGCAGGTCTCGACGAACCTGCGCAGGCCGGTGTGCGAGTAGATGAGGCCCAGCTTCGCCGGCGGCATCCTGACCTTGATGCCGCGCGCGGCGACCCGCAGGTCGGCGGTCACCGCGAGCTCGAGTCCGCCGCCGATGGCGTGCCCGTTGAGGGCGGCGACCACCGGGAACGGATAGCGTTCGAGCGCCTCTATGGCATCGTGGAAGGGATGGCCGACCAGGCGCTCGGCCTCGTCGGCGAAGCGCTCCGGATCCTGAAAGTCACCGATGTCGTAGCCCGCCGAGAACATCGCGCCCTGGCCGGTGATGAGCAGACAACGGGCCTCGAGCCGCCCGCAGGCCTCGGCCAGGGCGTCGAGCAGCTCGTGGTCGAGCGCCCCGCGCTTCTCGGGGTTCAAGATCGTGAGCCGCGCCACGCCCGGCGCGGGCTCGTCGAGCAGGAGCTTGCCGGAGGCCAGCCGCTCGCCTTCCTCCTCGGGTCGCTGCGGCGGAGCTCTCACTCGGCGCGGCACCATAACGACCGTGCATCGAGATCTCGCCGTGATAGTGCTCGCCCGCGACGAGGCCGAGCGGCTGCCGGCCACGCTCGCCGGCCTCGGCTGCGCCTTCCCGGGCCCGCGGACCGTCGTGGCCGACGACGCCTCGGGCGACGACACCGCCGTCATCGCACGCGGCGCTGGGGCCGAGGTCGTGAGCTCACCGCGTGGGCTCGGCAAGGGAGGGGCGGCGACGCCATGGCCATCGACGCCCATCGCGCCGGGCTGCGCCTCGTCGAGGTCGCTCGCGCTCGAGCACCGGGCGAGTGGCCGCGACCTTCGCGGCTTCCTCCACCGCGGCCGCCAGCTCGTCGACGTCCTGCGGGTCGCGCGGCGCGCCGGCGGGCGTTAGGTTTCGCCGCGCGTGATCCTCGGCATCGACCAGGGAACGACGGGCACCACCTGCCTCGTCCTCGACGAGCACGCGCGGGTCGTGGGGCGCGCCGCGCGCGAGCACGAGCAGCACTTCCCGCGACCGGGCCGGGTCGAGCACGATCCCGAGGAGATCTGGGACAAAGTGCAGGCCACCGCACACGCCGCGCTCGAGGACGCCGGAGTCGACGCCGCGGCGCTCGAAGCCATCGGGATCACCAACCAGCGCGAGACCGCCCTGGTCTGGGACCGCGACTCCGGCGAGCCGCTGGCCCGCGCGCTCGTGTGGCAGGACCGCCGCACCGCCGAGCGCTGTGAGGAGCTGCGCGAGGCCGGTCACGAGGAGACATTCCGCGCGCGCACGGGGCTCGTGCTCGACTCCTACTTCAGCGCAACGAAGTGGGAGTGGCTGCTGAGCGAGGGCGGCGTCGACCCGGATCGCGCGGCGCTCGGGACGATCGACTCGTGGCTCGTGCACAAGCTCTGCGGCCGTCACGCCACGGACCACTCGAACGCGTCGCGGACGCTCGTCTTCGACATCCACAAGCGGCGCTTCGATCCCGAGCTGTGTGAGCTCCTGTCAATCCCGCCCGAGGCCCTGCCCGAGCCGCTGCCCAGCGCCCACGTCTACGGTGAGACCGACGCTCTCGGCGGCGGGCGGGCCGTCCCCGTGGCCAGCCTGGCGGGCGACCAGCAGGCCGCGCTCTTCGGCCAGGGCTGCCACTCCCCGGGGGGCGCCAAGACCACCTACGGGACCGGCTCATTCGTGCTCCAGAACACGGGCGGCGAGCCGCCTCCGCTCGCCCACGGCCTGCTCTCGACGCTGGCCTGGACGCTCGGCGAGGAGCGGACGGACTACGCCGTCGAGGCGAGCATCTTCGTCACCGGCGCGGCGGTGCAGTGGCTGCGCGACGGGCTCGGGATCATCGAGGAGGCCGCCGAGACCGAGTCCCTCGCCGGCTCGCTCGCGTCGAACGACGGCGTCTACTTCGTCCCCGCGCTCACCGGGCTGGCCTCGCCGCACTGGGATCCCTACGCGCGCGGGACGATCGTCGGCCTCACCCGCGGCAACGGCCGCGCCCACCTCGCGCGCGCGACGCTCGAGGCCATCGCCTACCAGACCGTTGACGCCGTGCGGGCGATGGAGGACGCCTCCGGCGAGCCCCTCGACGAGCTCCGCGCCGACGGCGGCGCGGTCGAGAACGCCTGGCTGATGCAGTTCCAGGCCGACGTACTGGGGGTCCCGGTGGTCGTGCCCGAGACGATCGAGACGACGGCGCTCGGCGCGGCCTGCCTGGCCGGGGTCGCGGTCGGGACCTGGACCGAGGAGGACGTGCGGAAGCTGTGGCGCGAGGCCGCGCGCTACGAGCCGAACATGTCGGACGACGAGCGCGAGAGCCTGCTCGCCGGCTGGCACGCGGCGCTCGGACGGGCCAAGGGGGAGCGGAGCTAGAAGGGCCCGGAACGACCTGCGTGGTAACCGATGCGCCCCGCCCGGGTAGTGAGCAGGGAGTGAAGGAGCAGGTCTACAAGGACGAGCGCCCGGCCGAGCACTTCGCGCGCTTTCACGATCGTGTCCGGCGCGGGCGCCCCGACTGGGCGTACGAGTTCGTGCGCCTCGTGTTGACCCCGTACCTCGGCCTGTTCTTTCGGACCCGGGTGATCGACTCGGACAAGGTCCCCACGGAGGGCGCGGTGATCGTCGCGCCCAACCACTTCTCGTTCCTCGACCACTTCTTCGTCGCCGTCTACCTGCGCCGCAAGGTCCAGTTCCTGGCCAAGTCGCAGCTCTTCAAACCGCCGATGCAGTTCATCTACAGCCACGGCGGGGTCTTTCCGATCCTGCGCGGGCGTCGCGACGAGGAGGCGTTCAGGACCGCTCACACGGTCCTCGGGCGGGGCGACATCGTGGTCATGTACGCCGAGGGCGGGCGCTCGCGCTCGGGCGATCTCGGTGAGCCCAAGCCCGGCCTCGGGCGTCTGGCCCTCGAGTCAGGAGCGACCCTCGTGCCGACCGCGATCTACGGGTCGGAGCGGGCGCGCAACTGGAGGAGGCTCCAGTTCCCCAAGGTGACCGTGCAGTTCGGCGACCCCGTGCGCTTCGACCGGGTCGAGTCTCCCTCGCTCGAGCAGTCGCAGGAGGCCTCAGAGCTCGCCTTCGAGGAGATCTCCGGCCTCCACGGCGCGCTCCAGCGCAACGGGCGCCGCAGGGCGGTCCGGGCGGCCCGGGCGGCCCATCGGGGCGGCGGGAGGCAGGCGGCCACCGGGTGACGCCACCGCCGCGTGCCGTCGCGCGCGCTGAGGCGGGTTTACCCACCGCGAGGGGCAGGGTAGTTCTCGGCCGGATGAGCGAGACCTCCGAGCACGAGGCCGATCCCCCCAGCGAGGACGAGGGCAACCCCACCGACGAGGAGCTCGACGTCGAGGGCCCGAACGAGTCCGCTCCGGGTCACCACCCCGACGAGGACGACCGCGAGGAAGCCGCCGACCCGCCGCCGGCCGCCGAGTAGGGCGGGCCTCCCTAGCGCCCCGCCGGATCCTCGGTAGGGTCGCCCTCGCCGCCTCCGAGCGGCGCGGTCTCGTCGGTGCGGTCGATGTTGTCGGCGTCCCCGTAGGCCGCGCCGGAGCGAGCCGACTCCGGCTCGGGGATGCCGCGGTCGTGGCCGCCCTCGCCGTGCTCGGCGCTCTCGATCAGGTCGGCCTCAGCCTGCTCGAAGCCCTCGGCGTAGCCGCCGCCGCCCTCCTCGACCGGGCGCTGAGCCGGGTCGACGTCGTCCTCGGGGTCGACGCGGCCACCGATGGCGCCCGCCTCGGCGGCGGCGGCATCAGCCTCGGCGTCGACGCGATCGCGGTCGGGCTCGGGAAGGCGGTCGGGGGTGCGGTCCATGTAGGTCTCCTCCGTGTCGATGGTCTTCGCAGGGCCAGCTACCCGCCGCGCCACCCGCTCAAGCCGGGCTCGCGCCGTGAGAGACTTTCGCGCCGATGCCCTCGCGCCTCTTCGCTCCCGGCCTGCTCGACGGCCAGGTGCCGATCGTCACCGGCGGCGGCAGCGGGCTCGGGCGGGCCACCGCGCACGAGCTCGCGGCGTGCGGAGCGCACGTCGTGGTGGCCGGGCGCCGTCTCGAGCCGCTCGAGGAGACCGCCGCGGCCTGCGAGGGCGGCCGGGCCACCGCGATTTGCTGCGACGTGCGCGAGGAGGACCAGTCGAGGCCGTCGAGAACCGGATGCGCGTGCTCTCGATCGAGTGGTCGCGCTTCAACATCCGGCTCACGGCGCTGGTGTCGGGGCACTTCGACACCGATGCGCTCGAGAAGTAGCCGGGCTCGGTGCGCGAGAGCTCGGGCACTCGGTCCCGCTCGGGCGCCTCGGCCGGGTCGAGGAGCAGGCCTGGCTCGTCGCCTACCTGGCCTCCCCCGCGGGCGACTACTTCTCCGGGACGACGCTCACGCTCGACGGCGCGCGCGACAACTGGGTCGGCCCCTGGCCCCCGGCGGCGATGGCCGACCCGCAGGGCCGCCCGCTGGCCGAGGCGCGGACCGAGCCCGCGCCGCCCGCTCCCCGGAGTAGCGCGTTCAGCCGCGCGCGGGGACGAGCGCCTCCTGGAGCTCGAGCAGCCGCTCGGCGTCGGGACCGGCGGTGACGTGGATCTCCTCGGGCTCGTAGACGTAGTCGATCACCCGCAGGGCCCGAAGGCGCTCGAGGACGTAGGCGAAGGCGCGCCTCACGCGCGGGCTCGGGTACACGCGCGCGATGTCGAAGGAGAAGCCGGTGGAGTGGGGCGAGTAAGGGCGCGGCGGCTCGCCCCGAGCCCGGCCCGCGGCCGCGAGCCTGCGCCCGTAGGCCTCGCCGCGGGCAGCGTCGGTCACGCGCAGGCCCGAGCGCCCGGCCACGCGGTCGACCTCCTTGGTGATGTAGAGCAACGCGGCCACCGCCTCGGGGCGCAGGCCGCGGTAGAGGCTGGGGTCGGGTGCGGCCTCCGCGCCCGCCCCGAGCGTGCCGAGCGCCGGGTCGAGGACGAAGCCGAGGCGCTCGGGATCGTTCGGGAGCGCAACGAGGTCACCGTCACCGAAGGCCTCGGCCATCGTTTCGGGGTCCGGAAGGGACTCGGTCTCCTGCGGCGGGCGCAGCACGAGCTCGCCGCTCGGCTGGAGCGAATGCAGGCGCTCGAGGCGGGACAGCTCGGTCCGGTCGTCGCGGTGCAGGCGCATGATCTCGCGCGCGGCCTCGACCCGCAGCAGGTACGAGCGCGAGTCGTCGCCGAAGTCGGCGAGCAGCGAATAGGCGCGCCGGTTCTGGAGCGGCGAGGAGTCGTAGAAGAGTCGCGCGTAGCTCACCTCGTAGGCCTCGACGGTGGCGCGCACGGTTCGCCGCGGCCGGGCGGGCGCGACGTAGGCTTCGATCACCTGCTCGAGGTTGCCGAGGCCCATGTGGTAGGAGACGACCGCGAGGTCCTCGCGGCCCAGACGGCGCTCGGCGATGGCCAGGTAGCGCGCGGCGCCGTCGAGCGAGCGGACCGAGTCGTAGCGCTCGTCGACCGCCCGGCGCCGGCGCGCGAGACGGGCGATGCGTGTGGGCGCGGCGCGGCGGGCCTGCCGCGAGCGCGCCCGCCGCGCCCGCCGGCGCTCGCGCTCGATCGCGCGGGTGAGGCGTTTCGAGGCCTCGAGGTCGACCGACATCCCGAGCAGGCTCGTGGCCGTCTCGGGGAGGATCTGACCGAGGCCCACCGCGCCCTCGGGATCGTCGCCGGCCGCGATCTCCGCCCGCCCCGCGCTCTCCAGCATGACGAGCGCCTCGAGCGTGTCGGGCTCGACGTCGTGGCGCTCCGCCGCCGCCTCGACGCCCGAGCGGTAGCGGGCGACCCGCGCCGCGCTCGCCCCGGCGCCGCCTGGGCTGAAGGCATACAGAGGGTGCGCGTAGCCGTCGCGTCCGCGCTCGAGGAGGTCATTGGGATCGCCGTCCTCGAAGGCGAAGGGCTCGAACTCGGCCACGTCGGCGATCGAACCGGTCCCGGCGGGGCCCGGCGGCACCGCGAGCCCCTCCGGTCGACCCTCGAGCAGCCCGCCCGCCTCCGCGAGGGCGAGGGCGAGGCCGGCGAGCAGCGCCAGCGCCGCGAGCACGCCGCGCCGGCGCGGGGAGAGCCGGTTGAGCGAGGCGCGCGCCACGCCGCCGAGGTTAGGCGGCGCGGCGGGGCGCGTCGCCGGCTAGGTCGTCATCCCGGTGAACTGGCCGCCGGTGACGTTCAGGACCTGGCCGTGGACGTAGTTCGACCACGGCGAGCACAGGAAGAAGACGCCGCCGGCGGCCTCCTGAGGCGTGGCCGGCCGGCCGAGCGGGATCAGCATCGAGGCCATCTGGCGCATCTGCTCGGGGATGCCGAGGGCGATCGCCTCGCCGCCCTCCTGTTGGAAGGTCTCGCCCGCCTCCTTCGAACCCGTCAGGCGGGTCTCCACGAAGCCGAAGGCGACGGCGTTGACGTTGATCTTGAACTGGCCCCACTCCTTGGCCAGCGTCTTCGTGAGCCCGACCACACCCGACTTGCCGGCCGAGTAGTTGGCCTGGCCGGCGTTGCCCATCGTGCCCGAGATCGACGAGATGTTGACGACCTTACGGAAGACCTCGCGGCCCTCCTGGCGCTCCTCCTTGGCCGGCTCGCGCAGGTGGGGAGCCGCCGCGCGCAGGACCCGGAAGGGCACCACGGTGTGGATGTCGAGCATTCCCTGGAACTGCTTGTCGCTCATCTTGTGGATCGGGCCGTCCCAGGTGTAGCCCGCGTTGTTGACGATGATGTCGATCTGGCCGAAGGCCTCGACCGCATGGTCGACGAGCCTGTCGCAGACGCCCTCCTGCGTCAGGTCGCCGGCGAAGGACACCGCGTCCCCTCCGATCTCGCCCGCGGTCTGCTCGGCGGCGTCGCCGTCGAGGTCGTTGATCACCACGCGCGCGCCATGCTCGGCCAAGAGCTCCGCGGTGGCGCGGCCGATGCCGCGCGCCGATCCGGTGACGATCGCCGCCTTGCCGTCAAGTACTCCCAATTGGATCCTGCTCCTCTGTCGATTCCGCTTTGTGAGCGCGGCATGATGACATCCAAGCGGGCGCCAGCCATCCCGCCCGGCTCCTAGACTGGCCGACCATGACCATCGGCATCGTCGGCCTCGGCTACGTCGGCCTCCCGCTCGCCGTCGCCTTCGCCGAGGAGGGCGTCGAGGTGGTGGGCGTCGACCTCGAGGCGCGCAAGGTCGAGGCGCTGCGCTCGGGGCGCTCCTACGTCGAGGATGTCTCCGACGCGCGCGTCGCCGCCGCGGCGCAGCGCATCCAGCCCTCGACTCGCTATGCCGACCTGGCCCGCACGGAGGCGATCCTGATCGCGGTCCCCACACCGCTGACCCGCAACCGCGAGCCCGACCTCGGCCCGCTCGTGGACGCCGCCCGCTCGCTGGCCGGTGTCCTCCAGGCCGGCCAGCTCGTGGTCCTCGAGTCGACGACCTACCCCGGCACCACGCGCGAGCGCCTGGTCCCCCTGCTCGAGGAGTCGGGGCTCGCGGCCGGCTCGGACTTCCACCTGGCCTTCTCTCCCGAGCGCGTCGACCCCGGCCGCACGGACTACACGCTGCGCACGACGCCGAAGGTCGTCGGCGGCCTGACCGCGCGCTGCCTGGCCGCCGCGGTCTCGGTCTACGAGACCGTCTGCGACGAGATCGTCACCGTCTCCTCGCCCGAGGCCGCCGAGCTGTCGAAGCTGCTCGAGAACATCTTCCGCTCGGTCAACATCGCGCTCGTCAACGAGCTGGCGATGCTGTGCGATCGCATGGGGATCGACGTGTGGGAGGTCGTCGAGGCCGCGGCCACCAAGCCGTACGGCTACATGCGCTTCGACCCCGGCCCCGGCATGGGCGGCCACTGCCTGCCGGTCGACCCGTTCTACCTCGCCTGGAAGGCGCGGGAGTACGACACCCCCACCGAGTTCGTCGAGCTGGCCGGCGAGGTCAACCAGGCCATGCCCTACTTCTGCGCCGAGAAGGTCGCCCGCGCGCTCAACGACCATTCGAAGCCCGTGCGCGGCTCGCGCGTGGTTATCGTCGGGGTCGCCTACAAGCCGGGCGTCTCGGACCTGCGCGAGTCGCCGGCGCTGAAGATCATGCGGCTACTGGCAGAGCGGGGGGCGGAGCTCGCCTACCACGACGACCACGTGGCCGAGCTGCCCGGGTTCGGGCTGCGCTCGGAGTCGCTCGAGGTGGCGCTCGAAGAGTCCGATGCTGCGGTGATCGTGACCGCCCATCCGGGCCTCGACGTCGAGGCGGTGGTGGCCGGATCGCCGCTCGTGGTCGACCTGCGGGGAGTGACCCGCGGCATCGAGGCCCCGCACCTGACGCGGCTGTGAGCTTGTGGCCGGCCGCCTCGGACCGGGGCGCGGACCGGCCTGGACGGATAGGCAGCGCGACGAAGCCGACCGTGACCACGATCAGTCCGACCGCGGGCAAGACGGGGGTGGCGACGAGCGCCAACGTGCTCGCCACCTTCTCGGAGCCGATGCGCGCAGCCACCGTCACCAAGAGCACGGTGAAGGTCGTCCGCAAGGGCACAACCAAGTCGCTCGCGGCGACGCTCACCTACGACGCCGCGCGGCGTCGGGCGACGCTCAATCCCACGAGCGCGCTCGCGCGGGGTGCGGTCTACACCGCGACGGTCTCCACCGGGGTCAGAGACGCGGCGGGGAACCCGATGGCCAAGGCCAGGAGCTGGTCGTTCACGGTGCGGCGCTGAGCTCGGCGCATCGCGGCGCTCGGCTCAGCTCGGACGCCCTGGTCGTCCGGCCGCGCGCCGAGAACCGCTCGACAGGCTTTCAGATGACGCGATAATGAGGGCGACACCACCTCGAGCGGAGCAGCGGGCGCTCGTGGCTAGGGGATCGCGGGGATCAGCTCGCCCACGACCACGGCGAAGCCGACCAGCAGCGGCGAGCTCAGCGGCTCGTCGGCACCGAGCTCGCGCGAGACGTCGAACCCGGTCCCTGGGCCGCTGCGGCGGTAGACGAGCATCGTCCGGCTGGCGGTGTCCGCCAGCCACAGCTCGCCCAGGCCGCCGCGCTCGTAGTGCTCGCGCTTGCGGCCCACGTCGTAGACCCACGTCGCACTCGAGCGCACCTCGACCGCCAGCTCCGGGAGCCGTGGGGCGCGCATGGCATCGGCGGCGAGCGGCTCGGCGAACCACAGGACGTCAGGTGCCAGCACGGTGCCGTCGTCGAGCACCACATCGAGCGGCAAGCTGGCCTCTCCGGAGCCGTCCGCCGAGCGCGTCCAAGCGCTGAGCGCCTCGTAGATGCGGGCACAGACTCGCTGGTGGAGCACGGTGGGCTGGTTCACGATGATCGACCCGTCGAGCAGCTCGGTGTGCCGTTCATCGGTGCGCGCCAGGTAGGCATCGGCGGTCCACCGTTCAGTGACCGTGCTCATGGCCGAAGGGTACGCGCTCGGCGCCTCAGCTCCACGAGCCGCGAGCGTCCGGCGAGCGAACCTGGTCGACCAACGCGAAGTCCTGGTGCGAGCCCCGCCGTCGGGTGCCCTCAGAGTCACAGGGCTGTTCCCCTCGTGCGCATTACCGGTACGCGTCACGTGCCAGAATCACAGGATGGCCGACGGCGAGTTGTTGGAGCGCATCGAGGGACACATGGCGCGAGGCAACGAGCTCATGGAGCTCATCCGCGAGGACCACGCGCTCAACCGCCACGAGCACACGCTCAACCGCCGCGAGCACGAGCTCAACCGCCGCGAGCACGAGCTCAACCGCGCCGCCGTGCACTCCACTCGTGACGCGGTTCGCTCGCTCGCCGCCGCGGTCGAGAAGCAGGCGGAGGCGAGCGACGCGATGCTGGCTTCACTCGGGGACATGAGGGACTCGATCGGGGACATGAGGGACTCGATCCAGGCGAATACGCGCGCCGTTCTTATCGTTCTCGACGAGCTCCGCGGGTCGGGGCCCGGTCCGGCGGGCGCGCCAGCCTGAGCGAATCCCCCTGAGGGGCCGTGGTCCTCCGCAGGCGTTGGGTATGCGCCCTGCGTGTGACGTCCCGCCCGTTGTGCCAGATTGTGTGCGTGCGTCTGCACATAAACCTCGACGAGGAAGTGATCGCACGCCTCGACCGCAAGGTGGGCGCTCGCCGTAGGAGCGCGTTCATCGCGGAGACGGTGAGCCGAGCGCTCGAGGATGACCGCCGCTGGGATGAGATCGAAGCTGCCCTGAGTGCGGTCGAGGACGGCGGCCACGAGTGGGACGCCGACCGGGGCGGGTGGGTCCGATCGCAGCGACACGGCGACCCTCAGCGAGTCGGGTAGGTCCATTGCGAGCCTTCTGCTCGACACGACGGTGCTGATCGACGCCCTCCGCGGGCGTCGAGCCGCCGAGCGTCTGCTGAGCCTGCGTCGCACCGAGCCGGCGCCGTGGGTGTCCGCGGTCAACGTCGAGGAGATCGCTCGCGGGCTCCCCGAAGGCGAGCGCGGCACCATGCTCGGCTTGCTATCCGGGCTGAGGCTGGCCCCGCTCGGGCGAGCCGAAGGTGAACGCGCCGGCACCTGGCGGCGTCGGTTCGCGGAGCAGGGCGTCACCCTGAGTCAGGCGGACTGCCTGATCGCGGCTGCGGCGGTGGGCGTGGGTGCCCGACTGGCGACGGGCAACCCGAAGGACTTCCCGATGCCCGAGCTCGAGGTCTGGCCGCCGGGAGAGTAGGCGGACGTGGCGCGGGCTCGATGGTAGGCTTCCTCCCATGCGCGTTACCATCGATTCGGTGGGGCGGCTGGTGGTGCCGAAGGTCATCCGCGAGCGACTCGCGCTCGAAGGTGGCGAGGAACTCGAGATCGAGGCGTGGGACGACCGGATCGAGCTGCGACGCCCGATCCGCGACGCCGACCTCGTCGAGAGCGAGCGGGGCATCCTGACCATGGATCCCGAAGCGGGCATGCCGGGCGGCCACGGGCCCGAGGAGGTCCGCTCTCTGCTCGAGCGAATCCGCCGGTGACCGTCCCGGATACGTCTGTCCTGGTGGCGGGCGCGGATCCGGCGCATCCATTCTTCGACCAAGCCGCCGATGCGCTGGCCGGAGTGAGGGCGCGGGGACGTCTGGTGGCCCACACGATGGCGGAGACCTACTCGGTTCTCAGCTCGGCGGCTTACGACCGCCCCAACGCCTGGGTGATCGAGTACCTCACCCAGTTTCTCCAGCGACAACCGCTGGGGATCGCGCCCCGCAGCTATCCGGCGAGGATGCGCGAGCTCGCCGAGGCCGGGATCCGTGGCGGAGGGACCTACGACGGCTTGATCGCCATGGCCGCGCGGGACGCCGGCGCGAGCCTGGCGAGCCTCGACCGCCGTGCCGCCCGGACCTACGAGCGATGCGGCGTCGAGTTCGAGCTGCTGGAGTAGCGCTTCGCGAGGACCGCGCTCCGCGCGTCGAGCGAGTCGCTCGTGCGCTCCCCACGGCTCGGAGCCCCGACCTCCACCGGGTGGATTCGCGCATCCGCTCAGCTCCCGCCGTCAAGCGCGGCGCCCAGCTCTCCGCGCGAGCCGATCTCGAGCTTTCGGTTGGCGAGCGCCGGCAACGCCGAACCACTCGGTCTCGAGGTCCGGAGGCGCCTTGGTCAAGTGGACGGCATACGCCACCGCTTGACGAAGTCGGCAATGACGGGGTCCGGGTCGATCCCGGCGAGAGCACGGAGCTGCTCGCGATGGACCCAGTGGTAGCCGGTCGAGGTGACGACGGGCTGCCCAGCGCTGCGAAACCCGAGGTGGTAGGCACTCAGCCGCTCGGCCCCCCGGTCGTAGAGCGGCAGCGCGCGGACCAGGGTCTTGCGGCTCTTCGCGTACAGCTCGGCGGCCTCCGGTGACCAGGGGCTGAGGTCCCACAACCCGATCACCGTGAACATGAAGCCGTTGAGGACATGGCTCGGCGGTGTGGTCGGATACTCCTCGAAGAAAGTGCCGCCGGCGAGGCGCTGCCGCAGTCCACCTCGGCTCACGTCGATCGAGAGCGGGCGCACCGCCTTGCGGGCGGCGCGGAGGTGGTCGGGGTCACGGGTGAGGCGCCAGCTGCGAACCAGCAGGGAGATGCCTTCTCCCTGGGCCATGGCGGAGCTCCACGGCGCGGACAGGGTGGCTCCCGGCACGCTCCCCATCCCGCCGACGGTGTAGTCGAAGCGGTAGAGCCAGCGTCCGTCGCCGGCCTGGTTGCTCACCAGCCAGTCGGCGGCGCGCAGAGCTTTCGTGCGGTCCTCCACCCGGCGGTGGCGCAGCCAGCGCCCGTAGTGGCCGAGCCCGTACTGGCTGATCGAGACGGGGTTGTAGAAGTAGCCCTCGGGATAGGCGTTGAGGGGAAGGCCTCGGCCGTCCAGCCGAATCCCCGGGCCAGACTCGACCCGCCGCGTCCTGGCCATCCACAGGTACGGCCCTGTTCGGTCATAGACCCGAGGGTTGTGGGATTCCCACGAGCGAGCCCTCTGCTCAGGGGTGCCCCCGCTGAGAGCCGAGATGAGGGCCGCCGCGACCATCACGATCCCGCCGAGAGCGACGGCTCGCCGCAGCGATGGGGAGCGCTCCCGCCGACCACGACGATCTCGCCCTCGGGCGATGCCGGTTCGACGCGCCGGCCGATGGCGGTCTCGGGCCGGTTGTCGTCGCTCTCGAGCCCGCCCATCGGGCGCCCCCCGCCGAGCGGGCTGGTCCGCGTTTCGTCTCGGTTGCGCCGACGCCGGCGGACGCGCCCGCCC
>Ga0208736_1000372_pt1 | contig 13151 bp, 14 predicted proteins | sample AntDryMetagUQ255_FD_188090 | JGI IMG/M metagenome (GOLD analysis project Ga0208736, IMG submission 188090) | Polar desert microbial communities from Antarctic Dry Valleys - UQ255 (SPAdes) | ecosystem: Environmental > Terrestrial > Soil > Desert | place: Antarctic Dry Valleys | collected 2008-12-31 | reverse complement strand
GTGATCATCCGCCGTGAGCGCGCGCATCCCGGCGCGCAGCTGTCGTTCACCGACCATGACGGCCATCGCTTCCAAGGCGTGCTGACCGACCAAACCGACCCGGACATCCAGGTGCTCGAGCGCCGCCAGCGCGAGCGCGCGCACGCCGAGACGCATATCCGCAACGACAAGGACACCGGCCTCAGGAACCTGCCGTTCCGCGACTTCGAGCACAACCGCGTCTGGCTGATGCTCGTCGGGATCGCGCACGACCTGCTCATCTGGACCCAGCGCCTGCTGCTGACCGGCGAGCTCGCTCGCGCAGAGCCCAAGCGCCTGCGCTACCAACTACTACACGTCGCCGCACGCCTCGCCTTCCACGCCCGCACAGCCACACTACGCATCGACGCCAAGTGGCCCTGGGCAGACGCGCTCGCCGCCGCGTTCACACGCGCCCGAGCGCTCCCCGCCCTCGCCTGACCCCGCGCCGGCGCACACGACGACCAGCAAGCCCTCGGCGCCCCGGCGCAACGAGCCGCTGCCCGCGAACGACGCCACGGACACTGCTCAGCGCGCTCGCGGCCACCACGGCAGCCTCCACGACCCTCACACACGCCGCTCGCCAGCGTTCACGCGTACATTTCACGCCGCGCATGCCGCGACGACTCACATCACGCCGCTTCCTGCACGATCCGGGCTAGGGACTGGCACCGGTGGGCGGCCCACTAGCCTGCAACCGTGGACGACGACCGCCGCTGGCGCCTGCTGAGCCTGCCGGTGATCGGATGGATCCTCTACGACTTCGCGAACACGATCTTCTCGTTCGTCGTCGTCACGCGCTACTTCAACGACTGGATCATCGAGGAGCGCGGGCAGCCGGACATCTACGTGGGGCTGATGGTGGCGGCGGTGTCCGTCGCGCTGATCGTGACGCTGCCGCTGCTCGGAGCGCTGGCCGACCGGCTCGGGCGCCACAAGCCGATCCTGATCGTGTTCACGCTGCTGAGCGCCGTCGCCACCGGCCTGCTCGGCTTCGTCGACTCGATCCTGCTGGCGCTTGTCGTGGCGGGCATCGCGACGTTCGCCTTCAACAGCGCCGACGCGCAGTATCACCCGCTGCTCAGCGTCGTCGCCCCCGAGGCAAAGCGCGGGCGCGTGTCGGGAACCGGCGTCGCCGTCGGCTATCTCGGCAGCCTGACCGCGCTGTTTGCGATCGGGTCCTACGTCGAGGACGGCGAGGCGCAGAACGCGTTCCTGCCGGCGGCGGCGCTGTTCTGCCTGTTCGCGCTGCCCTGCTTCTTGCTCGTCCGCGAGCGGCCCCGGCCGGCGCCCGATCCGGCCGAGCAGGCTCCGCCACGACCGTTCGCGCAGCTTGCCGCGACCGTGCGCCGTGCGCGCGGCGCGCCGCATGGACGGCTGCTGCTGGCACGCTTCTTCTACGTCGATGCGATCGCGACCGTGCTCGCCTACCTGACGGTCTACGCCCGGCGCACCGGCGACTTCGACGGCGCCGCGATCGACCGGCTGCTGGCGATCTCGGCCGTGACGGCGATCGCCGGCGCCGTCGGCGGCGGGATGCTCGCCGAGCGGATCGGCCCCAAGCGCGTGATCCTCGGCACGCTGACGCTCGCCGTCGCCGCGCTGCTTGCCGCGGCCGTCACGGGCTCCGGTGAGCTGCTGTGGATCGTGGGGCCGGTGATCGGCGTCGTGCTGGGCTCGCTGTCGGCGGTCGATCGCGTCTTCCTGCTGCGCCTCGTGCCGCCCGAGCGGCGCGGCGAGGACTTCGGGCTCTACGCGCTCGTGGGCAAGCTGTCGACCGGCTTCGGTCCGCTCGTGCTGTGGGGTGGCACGATCCTCGTCGCGACCGAGCTGGCGGGGCTGTCGAAGTTCGACGCCAGCCGCATCGCGGTCCTCGTGCTGGCGGGTGCGGCGGTGCTCGGCCTGCTGATCCTGCGGCCCCTGTCAGACGACACGCTGCACGGCGACGCGCCGGCCGCGGAAGCGGTCACGTAGGCGAGCCGGCGCGACCTGCGCATGGCATGCGTGCGCAGGTCGCCCGCCCACCCGTTCTGAGTTCCTAGAGCTTCGCCGCGAGGACGTCGACCTTGTCGATCGTCGGCTCCTCGACGAGCGTGCCGACGCTGTCCATCAACGCAGCGGCGATCGGGCCGCCGAGGTGAGCATCGCGGCCGGCGTCGCCGGGGAAGGCGTCGAACACGCCGAACGTCGACGGGCCCATGCGGATCGCGAACCAGGCCGTCGTATCGGGCTCCTCGTTCGCGAGCGCGAGCGCGCCGGTGAGGAAGCCGGCGACGTCCTCCTCCTTGCCGGGCATGGCCTCGATACGGACGAACAGGCCAACGGTGACATCGGACATGTCGTGCTTCTCCTTCTCGGGGGGACGCGCAGCTACAGCCCGCACCATAGGAAGCTCGAGCACGATCGCCCTCCGCCGGCGCGCCATCGTTGCCGGTGACCCTGCGTGGCCCGCTGCCCGCGGACGACCCCGGCCGCTGCTGCGTCAGCCGGTGGCCGCCGAAAACCCGCGACAGCCTGAACTCAGGCAGCCAGCGACCACAGCGCCCCGTCGCCGAGCGGGCGATGGACGGCACGTCCCTCGGCGGTCGCGGCGAGCAGCGCGGCCTCCGTCGCGTCGGCGTCGGTCGGGGTGAGGTGCTCGGTCATGACCGCCGTGACCTCGGCGGTCGCCAGCGGATAGGGGAAGGCCGCCAGCACCTCGAGCGGGTCCTGCGCCGGCGGCCGGCGCTTCAGCGTCGGGTCGAGGTTCGCGAGCAGGACGTCGTAGGCCTCGAGGGGCTGAAAGCCGCCGGCCTCCAGCCGGCGCCCGTCGTCGGCCTCGAAGATCAGCGACGGAGCCGTGTAGCGGACCGCTCCGTCGGTGTTCGCGGCGCGGTCCTGAGCCTCGGCCGGAGACCCGGCGGCGGTGCGCGCACGAGCGCGATCGGCCTCGTAGGCGGCGCGCACGGCGGCGCTGTCGATCGCATCGACGACGGCGTCGGCATCCAGGCCGGGCACGCCGCGCAGCGCCGTGCGCAGTGTGTCGGGGTCGTCGAACACCCCGGCGGTCGTGAACTGCGCGAACTGCAGCGCGCGAAACGCTGCGTCCTCGAACTCGGGCGCGGCAAGCCGCGTCGCGACGATCGCCCGGCAGGCCGGCGACGTCGAGCTCAGGCGCGCCTTGGGCGTGACCTGAAACGGCATCCCGAGGCAGCGGAACTTCGCGTACCCGAGCGCCGTGCGCAGCGGCGTGTAACCGCGCTGCACGTAGACCTCCGCGTCCTCGGCAAGGCCGATCGTGACGAGCGTCCAGCGCAGTCCCTCGCCGAAGCGCCAGCGCAGGGTGGTGATCGCCGGCGACGCCGAGTAGGCCCATGGACAGCCCGGGTCGGTGAAGTGGGTGACGTCGATCATCGGGTGCGCTCAGCGTCCGCAGCACTTCTTGTACTTCGCGCCCGACCCGCAGGGACAGGGGTCGTTGCGTCCGGGCTCGCCGCTTGAGACCGCGCCGCCGAGCGCGTCGGCGACCGCGCCTCGCAGCCCGTCGAGCCCGGCCGCGTCGAGCTCGAGCTCGACGTCCTCGCCGCCGTCGTTCGTGGCGCGGAAGCGCAGGACCGCGCCGCCTCCGGTACGGCTGGCGACCTCGAAGCCACCCGCCGACGCCCGCCAGGAGAACGGAGCGGTCGCGATCGCGTCGCGGAACGCGCGCGCCGCCTCGGCCCGCATGCCGTGGTTGTGCTGATCGGCGGCGCCGTCGTCGGCGACGTGGGCGAACTCGATCACGAGCGATGGGGGGGAGCCGAAGGCGATCACCGCCAGCTCGTCGGCGACGGCGAGCCGGCGCGGCGAGCCCAGCGCGCTCCAGGCCGTCCGCGCCCGCCTGCGCGCAGGGTCGGAGGCGGGCAGGCCGGTCGTCAGCGTGTGGGCCCGCTCGGCGGCGCCCAGCGCGGCCGGCGACTGGCGCGCCGCGGCCGCCATCGCCAGCGTCGCGTAGATCGCACCCGCCTCCGTGCTCTCACCCGCGCCGCGGGTGGCAAGGCCGCCGAGCGCCTGCATCCCGGCGGTCACCGCCACCTCGACCGCCTGCGCGCTGAGCGCCACGTGCGCGAGCTGGGCGAAGGCCGCCGTCGTATGCGGATGCGACGGGCCGACGGACGCGGAGAAGGCCTTGATCGCATCGGTCAGGCAGGAGAGCTGCTCGGACTCCTCGGCGCCGGACTGGCGCAGCGCCTCGGCGAGCTTCGCCAGGACGATGCCGGTGATCTCGCTCTCGTCTCCGAGGCTCGCGGTCGCGCGCTCGGACAGGCCCCGCAGCAGCGCGATGCCCGCCGTGGTGTCGCCCGCCGCGAGCTGGGCGAGCGCCAGCTCGGACGCGGCGTCGATCGCGTCGGGATGCAGCTCGCCGTGCTCGCGCTCGATCGCGGCATGGCGCTCCTGCGCGAGCTGCACGTCGGCGTGCGGCTCGAGCTCCGTCGTCACGAGGGGGCGGGTCTAGCCGGCGTGGGTACCGCAGCCGCCGGTGCCGCAGCAGCCCATCTCCGCCATCGCGCTCGCGCCGCTGCGGACGAAGCTGCGCTGGCCGGCGGACGAGTTGGGCACGAGGAACGTCGACAGCTGGCGCTCGGTCTCGGCGGAGCCGCAGGTCGGACACGGTGGCGATGGGGCATCGAAGCGCAGCAGCTCGTCGAAGCGCTCGTCGCATGCGGCGCATGCGTAGTCATAGATGGGCACGGGGTGATCGTGGCGGCGCGAGGGCGAAGTGTCAAGCGCGTGCCCGGCAGGCGACGAGAGGGTTGCGATCCGAACCGGCCGCCCGCGTGTTCCCCCAGGACAGCCTCGCCCTTCGGGCGTCCAACTGCCACCGGCGCACGTACCAAGCACTGCTGACAATGAAACGAGACCTCATGCGCTACACGCTCGAGCTCGAGATGCTGGAACGCCAATGCAACCGCCACGACGCACAGTCCATGGATCTGCTGCACCGGGAGTTCGCGCTCGCCCTCAACGCCTCGCGGTTCGTCGCCGTGGCGGTCGGCGACATCGAGGTTCGCGTGCGGTCGCGCAGCACGCCGCAGGAGGGCGTCACGTGCTACCGCGTCGAGTTGTACCTTGAAGAGCGCGAGCGCGCGATCGGCGACGAGCAGGCGCTGGCACTTCTGCGCCGCAGCTTTCAGAGCGCCATCAATGCCTCCTACTTCCTGCGCGTCTGCGTGGACGACCTGACCGTCGAGCTGATCTCGCGCGTGCCGGCCGATGCGCCCGCGCCGCTGCGCGCGGCCGCCTAGAATCCGCGACGAGCCGCAGCGCATGATCGTCTGGCACGGGACAACCATCGAGAACAAGGCGGGCATCGAGCGCGAAGGGCTGCGCCCGGGGTCCTACGCGGCGAAGACGCGCGAGCTGGCCGTCGAGTACGCCAACACCCGCGGGCGCGAGCGCGGCTCCGACGGCTTCGTCATCTACGAGATGGACGTCCCGGACGCCGCCGTCGAGGAGGTGCAGAGCTGGTGGTGGGCAGCCGGACAGCTCTTTCTGCCCTTCGGCTGTCCGCCCGAGGGGATCATGTCGATCGTCGACCTCGACCTGCGCCTGGAAGCGGAGTAGCAGCGTCGGGCGGTTTGCGCGTCGCCGGTCAGCCGCCCGTGACGTCGCGCCGCAGGAACGCGACCAGCGCCCAGCCGAGCGCCGGGATCGCATAGAGCGCGGAGACCCATGCCGCGCGGACGATCGGCTCCCAGTCGACCGGCTCGCGCAGCAGCCCCGTCCAGGCGTCGAACTGCGTGCTGAGCAGGTACGGAGCCAGCCAGTCGAGCGCCTGGATGACCGCCAGCAACTGCATGATGAAGGACGCGATCAGCGTCCCGACGACCGCCGCCGCGGAGTTGTGCGTGACGGTCGACAGCAGCAGGGCGATTGCGCTGATCGCGATCACGGGCACGAAGTACGCCAGCGAGGCGGCGGCGATCAGCACCATCCCGCGGCCGGCGCTCACGCGCGTGCCCGACAGCGTCGTGAGCGGGTCAAAGCCCCACGCCAGACCGCCGACCACAAGGCCGACGGTGACGAACACCAAGAGCGCGACGAACGCATAGCTCAGCGCGGCGAGCAGCTTGCCGGCGAAGATCTGCCAGCGCTCGGTCGAGCGGGTGAGGATCGTCTTCAGCGTCCCGTGGTTGTCCTCGGAGGAGACGATGTCGCCGGCGACGAGCGACGTGATCAGGGGAAACAGCCAGATCGAGCTGAACAGCAGGCCGACGAGCGGGATCGCGAGGCCGGTCTCGCGGACGTAGCGCCCGAACGGGACGTCCTCGGGCCCGCCGCCGCCCGACAGCAGCGCGACGACGAAGATCAGCGGCACCACGATCGCCGCGCCGAGCCCGAGGTACGTGCGCTTCTGCGCGCGCAGCTTGCGCAGCTCCCAGCGGTAGACCGTGCGCACGCCGGGACGCCGGCCGGCGCGGCGGATGCTCGGCGCCGCGGCCGCTGCGGCGCTCATGTGCGCACCGGGGCGCGCTCGGGCGCCGGCGGGTCCGCGGGCCGGACGCCAACCGCCGGTGGCGCCTGCGACGCGCTGTCCGCGCCGCCGCCCTCGGTCATGCGCAAGAACAGCTCCTCGAGCGTCGCGGAGCGCGGCACGAGCGCGTGGATGCCGATGCCCGCGGAGGCGAGCGCGAGCGACAGCGCCGGCACGGCGCGCTCGTCGGCCGTGAAGGCGATCGCGCGCTCGGCCCCCGCCAGGATCCGCACGCCCGGCTCGAGCATCGCGATCTCGGCGGCGCGCGCGTCGTCGGTCGTGCGCAGCTCGTAGCGGCGGGCGGTCGTCTCGATGAGCTCCTGCAGCGATCCCTCGTAGCGGACCCTGCCGTGGTTGACGATCGCAACGCGGTCGCAGAGCTCCTCGACCTCGGCCATGACGTGCGAGGACAGCAGGACCGTGATCCCCTGCGAGGCGAGCCGGTGCACGAGCAGGCGCATGTCGCGCATGCCTGCCGGATCAAGGCCGGTCGTCGGCTCGTCGAGCAGCAGCAGCCGCGGGTCGCGCAGCAGCGCCCCGGCGATGCCCAGGCGCTGGCGCATACCGTGCGAGTAGCCGCCCGCCTTGTCGCGAGCGCGATCGGCGAGGTCGACGGTGTCCAGCACTGCGTCGATGCGGCCCTCCGCGCCGTCGCCGTCCAGCGCGGCGACGAGCTCGAGGTTGCGACGGCCGCTGAGGTAGGGGTAGAAGCGCGGCGCCTCGACGAAGCCCGCCACGCCCTGCAGCGCGCGCACGCCCTCGACGAGCGGGTCGCGGCCGAACAGCCGGGCCGAGCCCTCGTCCGGGCGGATCAGCCCCAGCAGGATCCGCATCGACGTCGTCTTGCCGGCGCCGTTGGGCCCGAGGTAGCCGTAGACGTCGCCACGGCCGACGGTCAGGTCGACGTGGTCGACCGCGGTGATCCGCCCGTAGCGCTTGACGAGCCCGCGGGCCTCGATCGGCGGGGCGCCCGGATCTGCGCCCCGCGTCACCGCAGGCCCCGCGCGGCGTTCTCGGCGGCCACCGGCGGCACGGACCCGGCGACCACGTAGGCCACGCCGCCGCGCTCGAACGTCACGATCGTCCCAAGCGCCGTCGCGAGCTCGGTCCCAGTCGCGCCGTCGATGTTGATCTGCGGCAGCGGCGAGTCGCCGTGCCCGCGGGAGGCCGGCTTCGCGCCCGTGGCGCCGGCCTCGTGCTGGTAGACCACGATCGCCCCGAGCCCCTTGCCGTAGGTCACGAGGGCGCCCCGCCGCCCGTCGACGTCGACGAGGTGGACACCGCGGCGCGGCAGGCCGGCGAGCCTCCCCGGCGCGGCGAGCTCGAAGCCCAGCGCGCGGCGGATGGCGTCGATGCCGCTGACCAGCTCGTGTCCGGATCCTCCGCGGTCGCGGTCGGATTCGCGGCCCTCGCGCTGCTTCGACGAGGGGTTCAGCTCGACGACCTTCGCGCCCGCGGGCGGGCTCGTGGCGACGTCGGAGCCCGCGACGGTGTCATAGGAGATCTCGGTCGCCTCGAGCTCGAGCACGGGATCGTCCTGACCCTGGGCGTAGATCGCCGCGCGCAGCGGCACGCCGGTCACGGCGTCCCAGGCGACCTCGGCGGCGCCGAGCAGGCCGCCGTCGTCCTTGGGCGCGATCCTCACCTCGTAGGCGGGCCGGCGGGCGCTGGACGTGGGATCTGCGCCCGAGACCGTCCACATCTCGGCTAGGCGGTCCAGTGCCTTCTGGATCGTCGCAACCGACGGCTTCTCGCGCGAGCGGTCGTGCTTCGGCGCGCCGGCGGGCATCTGCGGCAGCGCCGCGCGGTAGACGGTGTTCGAGGCGCTGTCGAACAGCATCACGCGCCGCTCGTCGCCGGCGATCTGCACGTCGCCGGACCCGGACTGCAGCTCGAGGCGAAAGGCCCCGTCCTGCGCGAGCCACAGCCGGCCGTCGGCGCCCGAGGTCAGGGCGGACGAGGCGCCGGGCAGCGATCCCGGCAGGAGGTTGTTCGTGAACGTGATCCGCGCGGTCACGCCGTTCGGCGCCGGGGCGCCGAACGCGTCTCTGATGGCCAGCGCGAGCGCCTTGGGCGCGGGAACCGGGCCCGCTCCGCCGAGCGCGGCCTGGGCGAGCACGGCGGTCGTCGCGAGCACTCCCGCGCACGCGAGGATCGTGAGCAGGCGCGGGGTGGAGGTGGTGCGCAGTCGTCTCATGCGTCTGTTGTACGCCCCGACCCTGAGAGATCTCTGAGGGCGGGCAGCTCGAGCTCGAAGCACGCCCCGTCGACCGAGACCCGCCCGCCGTGGCGCTCGGCGATCGCGCGCACGATCGCCAGGCCGAGACCGGAGCCCTCGCCGCGCGCGCCGGGCCCGCGCCAGAAGCGCTCGAAGGCGTGATCGACCGCCGCCGCGTCGAGGCCGGGTCCCTCGTCGAGCACGCCGATGCGGGCGCGGTCGCCATCGCGGCCGACGGTGACGGTGATCTGCCCGCCGGCGGGCCCGTGCGCGCGGGCGTTGCGCACGAGGTTGCCGACGGCACGCTCGAGCGCGAGCTGCTCGCCGAGCACGGCGACGTCCTCGCCACCGGGCTCGACGACGACGCTCGCGCGCAGATCGGCGTCCGCGGCCGCACGCGCGACCTCCTCGAGCACGACCGGCTCGCCGGTCGGCGCGGCCGCGGCGTCCTCGCGCGCGAGCGCCAGGAGGTCGTCGAGCAGCGCGCTCAGGCGCGCCGCGCCGGCCTCGATGTCGGCGAGCACCGCCGGGTCGGCGCCGTGGCGCGCGACGTACGCCGCGTTTCCGCGCAGCGCCGTGAGCGGCGTGCGCAGCTCGTGCGAGGCGTCCGCGACGAAGCGCTGCTCGGCCGCCCGCGCCCGCTGCAGCGAGGCGAGCATCGCGTTGAGCGTTCCGGCCAGCTCGCCGACCTCGTCGCCGACGGCGGGGGCGGGCAGGCGCGCCGAGGCGTCCCCGCTGCGCTCGATCGCCCGCGCGCCCGAGGACAGCCGGCGCACCGGCTGCAGCGCCCGGCGCGTGAGCAGCGTCGCGAGCAGCGCCGCAAGCGCCGCGGCCACGAGCGCGCACAGCAGGATGATCTGCCGCGTCGTGCGCAGCGTCTCGTCGATGTCCGACGTCGTTGCGGCGACGATCACCGCCCCGCCGGCGGCCTGGCCGTCTCCGAGCTCGCCGAGCGGCGCCGCGTAGCTGCGGATCGCAGAGCTGCCCAGAGCGCCGTCGGCGTAGCCGGAGGCCCGGTCGCGCAACGCTGCTCGCAGCGCCGGGCCGGCGGGCAGCACGCGGCCGCCGAGGCCGCCCGAGCGCGCGACGATCCGGCCGCGCCGATCGACGACCTGCACGAACAGCGCGCCGCCCGTGATCCGTCCCTCCAGCGCGCCCGGCTCGGTCAGCAGCTGTGGCGTCGACGCGGCGAGGCGCGCGACCTCGACGGCCCGCGAGCGCAGCGACGCGTCCAGCGAGCGCTGCAGCTGGGAGGCGAGCAGCGTCGACACCGCGGCGCCGAGCAGCACGACCGCGACGACGATCGCGACCGCCGCGGCAGCGGCGACGCGGGCGCGGAGGCTCATGGGCCGTCGAGCCGGAAGCCGATGCCGCGCACGGTGTGGATCAGCGGCGGGTCGCCGAGCTTGCGCCGCAGGTAGGCGACGTAGCGATCGACGACGTTCGCGCCCGCCTCGCGCTCGCCGCCCCACACCTCGTGCAGCGCCTGCTCGCGCGAGACGACCGTGCGGGCGTTGCGCAGCAGCAGCTCGAGCAGTTGCGCCTCGCGCCGCGTGAGCCCGAGCTCGCGCCCGCCGCGCCGCGCGATCGCGCTGTCGGGGTCGAGCACGAGGTCGGCGATCGCGAGCCGGCCGCCGTCCACAGCGTGCGTGCGGCGCAGCAGTGCGCGGATGCGCGCGGTCAGCTCGTCGATCTCGAACGGCTTGACGAGGTAGTCGTCGGCGCCGGCGTCGAGGCCCGCGACGCGCTCGGTCAGCGCGTCGCGCGCGGTGAGCAGCAGGATCGGCACCGTCAGGCCCTTGGCTCGCAGGCGGCGCGTGACCGCGAGGCCGTCCATGCCGGGCATCGCGACGTCGAGCACGATGACGTCGGGCAGCGAGCGCTCGACCTGCGCCAGCGCGAGGCCGCCGTCGGCGACCGCGCAGACCTCATAGCCCTCCGCGCTGAGCGTGCGCTCGAGCATCCGGCGAATCGGCGCGTCGTCGTCGACGAGCAGGACGGCGCCCTCGGACATGCTGGTCGAGTCTACGCCCGCCCGCGCCGGACGCGGCGGCCGTCAAGCTTCGCTTGGCCGCTCGGGAACTTCCGTGCCCCGCAGGATCTGGTCGTAGATCCCGCGCAGCGCCTCGGCGACGACCGCCGGCTGCTCGCCGTAGGGCACGACGTCGAGCAGCACGCGCGTGAACTGGCTCGCCAGCTCGTCGGCCCGCGGGTCGGCGAGCCACGCGTCGAGGTGCCCGGCGTTCGCCGTGCTGCCGCTGGCCGCGCCGGCGATGTGCTTGCCGAGATGCTCGCCGAGCTCCGCGCCCGGCGCCAGGTCGACCGGAACGGGGGTCGTGATGAGATCGTCGAAGGACATCCGGCCCGTGGCGATGCTCTCGCGGATCTGAAACCACGTCGCGAAGAGCTCGTGCAGGAGCACCTCGATGAACTCGCCGCCGCGGCGTACGCCGTGCACGTCGGCGAAGTAGCCGTGAGCGATCTGCTCGCAGATCACCCAGCTCAGCAGCGGCTCGCCGTGCTTGGCGAGGCCGGTGGCCACCCATAGGCTGCCGTCCTCGGCGAGGCTCGCCCCGGGGCCCTCCTCGTCCGCCGACTCGCGCTTGATCGAGACGCGCAGCGACTGCGCGTGGCCGAGCCCGCGCAGCGCGCGCAGGCATGCCAGCTCGACGAGCGTCTGCAGCGGCCCCGACCCGCCACGGACGGAGATCTTCGGCTGCGGCTGCGCGTCCTCCATGCGCCGCGACGCTACCGCACGACGTGCAGCTCGAAGCCGATGCGCCCGCCGGCGATCGTCGCCACGCCCATCGTGTGAGCCGGCGCGCGGCGGCGCTCGGTCGGCGAGCCGGGGTTGAAGATCGCGAAGCCGTCGCGCTCGGCGTGCTCGGGCAGGTGCGTGTGGCCGAAGACGACGGCGTCGCAGCGCCCGAACGCCCTGCGCAGCGCGTCGAGGCGCCCGCGCGCCGGGCCGGGCGCGTGGACCATGCCGATGCGCACGCCCGCGAGCTCGAGCTCGAGGCGATCGGGGAGGACGGCGCGCACGGCGGCGCTGTCGACGTTGCCGCAGATCGCGTGGAGCGGCGGTCCGAGCGAGCGCAACAGCTCGAGCACCGGCATGTCGACGAGGTCGCCGGCGTGCAGGATCGCGTCGGCCTCGCGGCAGCGGCTCAGGCAGCTCTCGGGGATCGCTCGGGCGCCGCGCGGCATGTGGGTGTCGCTGACGATCGCAAGTCGCACGGGCGCCGACGCTAGCGATCGCGGCTGGCGCGCGCGACCTCACGCCCGGCGCCGCGGGCGGGTCGGTCTGCGACCATGCGGCCCGCAGATGCGCGCCCTCGCCCCGCTCCTCGTCGCCGCCCTGGCGATCCTCGCCGCGCCGGCGCAGGCACAGTCGAGCGCCGTGAGCTACGCCTATGAGTCGTGCGCCGCCGGAGCCGCACGGGCCGTCGAGGTCGTCGGCGCCCCATGCTCGGAGGCGCAGGCCGTCGCGGCACGGGTGCTCGCCGCGCCCGTCGGCGATGGCGCCGGGGTGCTGCTCGCCGTCGGCTGGAGCCCGCTGCGCGCGCAGACGACCGAGGGCGGGGGCGAACACGACCTGATCGCCACGCGCAGCGCCGCCGCGCTGCGCATCCGGCGCTCCGGGACGGCGCCGGACCTCGACGGCTGGGAGGCCGGCCGCGAGCTGATCTTCGCCCGCCAGCGCCTGGTCGGCGGCAGGCCGGCGCCGCGCGGCGCCGCGCTGTGCAGCGCGTCGTGGCTCGTGCGCCTGTCGAGCGGCTCGCTCGGCGGGCTGAGCGCCGGGCATTGCGGCGGCCTGCGCTCGGACCGCACCGTGCACCGCCGCAACGTCGGTCTGCGCCGGCCTCCGCAGCCCGGGATCATCCTCGGGCGCGTGAGGCGGATCCTGTCTCGCAGCCGGCCGCTGGACGCGCTGCTCGTCCCGGTGCCGAGGGCCGACAACCGCTCGGCGACCCCCGTCGTCGACCGCGGCGTCTCGCGGCCGCCGTGGATCGTCGCCGGACTCGCTCAGCCGACCGCGGGTCGCGCGATCTGCTTCACGGGCCGCACGAGCGGCATCGACCAGTGCGGCTCGATCGCGGGCCGTCGGGCGCGCGGCGCCGAGCGCCTGCTCAGCGGCTTTGCCGGCACGCTCGTGCGCTGCACGACGATCCGGGCCGCCGAGGGCGACAGCGGGGGGCCCGTGTTCACGGCTCCGCTCGCCGACGGCACCGTGCGCGCGGTCGGGATCACCACGCTGATCTTCGGCGACGCGGAGCGCATGTGCTTCACGCCGCTGTCACCCGTGCTCGACGGGCTGCGGGCCCAGCTCGTCACGAGCTCGGGTTAGCGGGTCGCCGAGCTCGGGTGAGCGCCGCCCGAGGGTGGGGTTAGCCGCACCCCCGAGACGCCGGTCCACCGCAT
>Ga0208736_1000371_pt1 | contig 13161 bp, 9 predicted proteins | sample AntDryMetagUQ255_FD_188090 | JGI IMG/M metagenome (GOLD analysis project Ga0208736, IMG submission 188090) | Polar desert microbial communities from Antarctic Dry Valleys - UQ255 (SPAdes) | ecosystem: Environmental > Terrestrial > Soil > Desert | place: Antarctic Dry Valleys | collected 2008-12-31 | reverse complement strand
TCCGGCGCCGACGGTGAAGGCCAGGCACAGGCCGATGGCAAGGGCCGCCGCCAGCGGGATCTCGACTCTCGTGGCCACTGCGGTTGCCACGCCACCGGCGCCGGGGACGGCCCCGGTGGAGGTCTCCGGTGCGACTCCCGCCATGGTCTGGTCCTCGGCCATGTACATGACGATGACCAGGCGCAGATAGAAGAATGCGGCCACCACCGAGGTCAGCATGGCAATCACCGCAATGGCGTAGGAGCGGGCCTCGACGGCTGCGGAGATCACGTAGAACTTGGCCAGGAACCCCGACGTGAACGGCACGCCGGCCTGGGCCAGCAGGAAGACGGTGAAGGCGAAGGCCAGGCCCGGCCGGTCGCGGGCCAGGCCCCGGTAGGCGTCGAGGCCGGTGCGGTCGTCGCCCTTCCGGGCGACGATGGCGACAGTGGCGAAGCTGCCCACGATCAAAAAGGTGTAGGCCAGAAGATAGAAGAGCGACCCGGCGATGCCGCGGTCGCTGGCCGCCTGCAGGCCGATGAGGACGTAGCCGGCGTGGCTGATCGAGGAGTAGGCCAGCATCCGCTTGACGTCGGTCTGCACGACGGCGAGGACCGACCCCACCACCATGCTCAACACCGCCAGGGCCCACACGATGGGCTGCCAGTCGAGCTGCTCGGTGCCGAAGGCGGACAGGAAGATGCGCAACAGGGCGGCGAAACCGGCGGCCTTGGCCGCCGCGGCCATGAAGCCCGTGACCGGTGTGGGTGAGCCCTGGTAGACGTCGGGCGTCCACATGTGGAACGGCACGGCCGCCACCTTGAAGCCCAGTCCGACCAACAGGAACGCGAAGCCGCCCAGGAGCACACCGCCGGTGACGGTCTGGGTGGCCAGGAACTCGGCGATGAAACCGAGGTTGGTGGACCCGGTGGCCCCGTAGGTCAGGGCCACGCCGTACAGGAAGAACGCCGACGAGAACGATCCCAGCACGAAGTACTTGATGGCCGCTTCCCGGGACTGCTCCCGCCGTTGGTGGTAGCCGGCCAACACGTAGAGGGCGATGGAGAGGATCTCGAGGCCGAGGAAGATGAGAATGAGGTCGTTGGCCTTGGCCATGAGGACGCCACCCGAGGCGGACAGCATCACCAGCACGTAGAACGAGGACGCCTCGAGTCGCTCCTGGCGCAGGTAGCCATGGGCGAGGAGCGCGCCGAGGCCCACGGCGGCGCAGATGACCACGGTGAAGAAGATGGAGAACCCGTCGACCACCACCGCGTCGGCCACGGCCAGGCGGGCGCCACCGGCTCCTCCGCCGACGTCCTCCCAGATGCCCCACGACGCCACCAGGGCGGCGACTGCCACCGCCACCGTGAAGATGCACGCAGCGGCGGCCATGACGCGGTCGCGCCGGAACGTGCCCGCCACCAGGAGGGCCAGCGCCCCACCGATGAGGATCAGCTCGGGTGCGAGCAGGCTCCACTCCACCCTGGGCAGGTTGATGGGCTCGAGCTGGGCGATCATCACTCGGCCACCCCTGCAGCGACCGCCGGTTGGCGGTAGTCGGAATGCTCCTCGACGTGGGTGATCAGCTCACGAACCGAGGGGGCGATCCGGTCGAGCACCGGCTGGGGATAGACACCGAGGACGACGATCAGAGCCACCAGGGGCGCCATGATGGCCCGCTCGCGCAGGGTCATCTCGGGGAACGCAGCGTTGGCCCCCTCTGCATGCCCGTGGAAGACCCGTTGGTAGGCCCACAAAAGGTAGAGGGCGGCGAGGATCACGCCGACCGTGGCCACCACGGCCCACCAGCGATGGGTCACGAACGTGCCGATGAGGATCAGGAACTCCCCGACGAAGCCGTTGAGCCCGGGCAGACCGATCGACGACAGCATGACCACCATGAAGACGCCGGCGAACACCGGCGCCACCCGCTGGATCCCGCCGAGCTCCGAGATCAGCCGGGTGTGCCGGCGCTCGTAGATCATGCCCACCAGGAAGAAGAGGGCGCCGGTGGAGAGCCCGTGGTTGACCATCTGCAGCACGCCGCCCTCGAGGCCCTGCTGTGACAGCCCGAAAGTGCCCAGCACGATGAAGCCGAGGTGAGCCACCGAGGAGTAGGCCACCAGCCGTTTCAGGTCCTTCTGCATGATGGCCACGATTGCGCCGTAGATGATGCCGATGGTGCCGAGGGTGAGGAACACCGGGGCCAGGTCGACCGCCGCCTGGGGGAACAGGTACAGCCCGAAGCGGAGGAACCCGTAGGTGCCCAGCTTCAACATGATGCCGGCCAGGATCACCGAACCGCCGGTGGGCGCCTCGGTGTGGGCGTCGGGCAGCCACGTGTGCACCGGGAAGATCGGCACCTTGATGGCGAAGGAGGCGGCGAAGGCCAGGAACAGCCAGCGGGCGGTGCTCGAGGCCAGCGACTGTTCCTCGGCGAGGGTGACGACATCGAAGGTGAGAGTGCCGGTGGCCTGCTGGTGCAGGAAGACGACGGCCAGGATGCCGACGAGCATCAGCGCCGAGCCGACCAGCGTGTAGAGGAAGAACTTCATGGTCGCGTAGATGCGCCGGTCGTAGCCCCAGCCGCCGATGAGGAAGTACATCGGCACCAGGACCAGCTCCCAGAACAGGAAGAACCCGAACAGGTCGAGTGAGAGGAACACGCCCATACAGCCGGCTTCGAGGAGGAGCATCCAGGCCACGTAGCCCTTGACGTCGCGGTGAACCTCGGGGCCGATGATGGCCAGCGGGAAGAGCACCCCGGTGAGGGCCACCAGGAAGAGCGATATGCCGTCGACACCCAGCTTCCAGGAGATGCCGAAAGAGCGGATCCACACGTGCTCGGAGACGAACTGGAAGCCGCTGCCGTCGGCCTGGTAGTCGAAGACGAGACCGACGGCCAGGGCCAACGCGGCGACGGCGAAGACCACCCCCACCAGCTTCAGCAGGCGTTCGTTGTCGCGTGGCAGGCAGGCCACGACCGCAGCGCCCAGCGCCGGGATCACCACCAGCAGGGTGAGGATGGGGAGGGTGTCCGACACCTAGGACGACCTTGCCACTGCGTACGCCAGGATGGCGACCGCACCGACGGCGACGGCCAGCGCGTAGTTGCGGACGAAACCCGACTGCACGGTGCGGAGGCGGCTTCCGCCCGCCCGGACCAGGGCGCCGACGCCGTTGACGGTGCCATCGATGACCTTGGCGTCGACCACGAAGGCGCTGAAATTGGCCAGGGCGCGTCCGGGCGTCTCGATCACCCTGCGGTAGAGCTCGTCGACGTACCAGGCCCGCCGCAGCAGCTCAGGCTCGACCGCCGACGCCTCGACCCGGCCCCGCAGCCAGATGACGAAGGCGATGCCGACCCCCGCCAGCGCAGCGATGGTCGTCACCACGATCAGGCCGAGCTTGGTGCCGCTGCTGGAGGCGAAGCGGTGGGGGTGAGCCAGCACCGGCTCGAGCCAGTGCTCGAGCGGCGTCTTCAGGATGCCGGCGACGGCGGCCAGGACGGCCAGCACGATGAGCGGGAACGCCATGGTGGGCGGCGACTCGTGGGGTTTGAAGTCGCCGTGCGCACCGCCGTGCGCCCCGGCGGCGGCCGGCTCGTGGTCGGGCTGCGCCTCGGCCTCGGCCGGCGATTTCCCTGCGTCGGCCTTCTTCCACCGCTCGCCGCCGTAGAACACCAGGAACACCTGGCGGCTCATGTAGTAGGCGGTCATGAGGGCGGTGACCAGGCCGATGAGCCACAGAAGCCGGTTCTTCTCCCACGCACCGAGGAGGATGTCGTCCTTGGACCAGAAGCCCGAGAGCGGGGGCACGCCGGCGATGGCCAGCCAGCCGACGATGAAGGTGGCACTGGTGATCGGCATCCACTTCCGCAGGGCACCCATCCGCTTCATGTCCTGCTCGTCATGCATGCCGTGGATCACCGATCCGGCGCCGAGGAACAGCAGGGCCTTGAAGAAGGCGTGGGTCACCATGTGGAAGATGGCGGCGATGTACGCGCCCGAGCCCACGGCCAGGAACATGTAGCCCAACTGGGAGACGGTGGAGTACGCCAGCACCTTCTTGATGTCGTTCTGGGCGCAGGCGATGGTGGCCGCGAAGAAGGCGGTAAGGGCACCGATGGTGGCGATGAGGGTGAGGGCGCCGGGGGCCAGGTCGAGGATGGGGTTGACCCGGACCATCAGGAACACGCCGGCGGTGACCATGGTGGCGGCGTGGATCAGGGCGGAGACCGGGGTCGGGCCCTCCATGGCGTCGGGCAACCACACGTAGAGCGGGAGCTGGGCCGACTTGCCGACCGCGCCCACGAACAGCAGCAGGGCGATGGCACTGGCGGTGCCCTTGGCCAGGGTGCCGGCCTCTTCGAGCACGGGCACGTAGTTCAACGAGCCGAACGTTGCGAAGATCAGGAACATGGCCAGCATGAAACCGAAATCGCCCACCCGGTTGGTGACGAAGGCCTTCTTGCCCGCGGTGGCCGCCGACGGTCGCTCGAACCAGAAGGAGATCAGGAAGTAGGAGCAGGCTCCCACGCCCTCCCAACCCAGGAAGGTGAGCAGGAAGGAGTCGGAGAGGACCAGCATGAGCATGGAGAAGGCGAAGAGGTTCAGGTAGACGAAGAACGTGGGGTAGCGCTCGTCGCCGTGCATGTAACCCACCGAGTACAGGTGGATGAGCGCACCGACCCCGGTGACGAACAGGGCCATGGTGACCGAGAGGGGGTCGACCAGGAATCCCACGTGCACATCGAGGCCGCCCACGGAGATCCACGAGTACAGCTCCTGCTCGAAGCGGCGCTCCTCGCCGTGAAGACCCATGAGGTCGAAGAACACGCCGACGGCGACGAGGAACGAGCCCACCATCATGGCCGTGGCCAGGTAGCCGGCCTTCGGGTCGCCGAGCCGCCGGCCGGTGGCCAGCAGGATGAAGAACCCCACCAGTGGCAGAGCGGGAATGAGCCAGACCGCGTGCATCATCGTCGGGCTTCGCCTCGCCTTGCCCGCTCAGAGGGCCGCTCTGGCCCCGGCCCAGTCGCTGCGCTCATACCCCTCAGCCCCTCAGCAGGGATATGTCGTCTGCGGTGGCATCGGCGCGGCGTCGGAAGATGGACACGATGATGGCCAGACCCACGACCACCTCGGCCGCAGCCACCACCAGGACGAAGAAGACCACGACCTGGCCACCGATGTCGTTCAGCATGCGGGCGAAGGTGACGAACGTGAGGTTGACCGCGTTGAGCATCAGCTCGACGCACATGAACATGATCAGCACGTTGCGACGGATGAGCAGGCCCACGCCGCCGATGGTGAACAACATGGCCGCCAGCCCGAGATACCAGGCGCCGGGAACACTCATGTGTCCTCACTTCCACGAACGCCGCCCGACGGGGAGTGGCGGGCGAGGACGACGGCGCCCACCACGGCGATGACCAGGAGGACCGACGTCATCTCGAAGGCGAGCAGGTAACGGGTGAACAGGGAGCCGGCGAGCTTCTCGATGTTGCTGCCCGGACCGTCAGCCGCTCCGGCCACCGACTCGGCGCCGGAGACCCAGGCGGTGCGGGACAGCAGGAAGATGGCGACGATCAAGCCGAGCCCGGCCAGGAAGGCGATCGGCCGCTGACCCGGCAGCGGATCGGCGGTCACGTTCTCCGAGCGGTCCACGCCCAGCAGCATGATCACGAACAGGAAGAGCACCACGATGGCGCCGGCGTAGACGATCACCTGCACGGCGGCCAGGAAGTGCGCCTGCTGAGCCACGAACAGCACGGCCACCCCGAAGAGGGTGAGCACCAGCATCAGCGCCGAGTGCACGGGATGGGTGGCGAGGATCACGCCGAGCGCACCCGCGAGCACGGCGACGCCGGCCACCACGAACACGACCCAGTCCATCAGCGCCGCCCCCGCTTGGGAGCGGGCTCGGGCGTGGATGCCCTGTCCGACTCGGCGGTCTGGCCCTTCTCTGCGGCCCGGACCCCGAACCCGAGCTCACCCGACCAGCCGATCCGGCCCTCGTAGGCCGCTGACCCGCTGGGCGCCGTGGCCCTGACCCACGCCGAGGTGTGCTGCTCGTCACCGGGGCGCCAGTCCTCCCAGGGCAGCTTCTGGGGGTGGCCGTCGTCACCGACGACCAGCTCGGCCTTGGTGTAGATGGCGTCCTGGCGGTCGGTGAAGGAGAACTCGAAGAGCTTGGACTCGGTGATGGCCTCGGTGGGGCACGCCTCCACGCACAGGTCGCAGTGGATGCAGCGCAGGTAGTTGATCTCATAGACGAAGCCGTAGCGCTCGCCGGGCGACACCGGCTCGTCGGGCGGATTGTCGGCGCCCCGAACGTAGATGCAGCGGGCCGGGCAGACGCCGGCGCACAGCTCACAGCCGATGCACTTCTCCATGCCGTCCTCGTAGCGGTTGAGGACGTGGCGACCGTGGAACCGGTCGGGCTTCGGACGCTTGTCGTCGGGATAGACGTTGGTGACGCGGTCGCCCCACATCTGCTTGAGGGTGATCCGGAACCCGTCGAGGTAGCCCATCAGACACTGCCTCCCATGTGGCCGCCTTTCATGTGGCGGCCTCTCCTACGGACGCCTGCACGGTCTCGCCCTGGCGGAGGGCGGCGCCGAGGGCGGCCCAGGCCACTGCGCCGACGGCCACACCCGCTGCCAGCACCACGCCGGCGTTCCACCCCTGGTCACGCCCGACGCGCAGGGCGGCGATCAGCAGCAGCCAGTACAGGGCCAGGGGGATCAGCTTCTTCCAGCCCAGGTCCATGAGCTGGTCGTAACGGAACCGGGGAAGGGTGGCCCGGAACCAGACGTAGACGAACAGGAAGGCCAACAGCTTTCCCAGGAACCACACCACCGGCCAGAGGTCGGGCAGGAAGCCGATGCGGGGACCGTTGGGCCCACCCAGGAAGAGGGTGACGGCCACCGCCGAGACGGTGACGGTGTTCATGAACTCGGCGAGGAAGAACAGGGCGAAGCTGATCGAGGAGTATTCGGTGTGGAAGCCACCGACCAGTTCCTGCTCGGCCTCGACCAGGTCGAACGGTGGCCGGTTCGTCTCCGCCGTGGCCGCGATCAGATAGATGACGAACGGCACCACGCCCAGGACCCAGAGGTTCCAGCGGTACCCCTCCTGGGCGATCACGATGTCGCGCGTGGACAGGGAGCCGGCGGCGAGCACTGCGGCGGCCACGGCCAGGCTCATGGCCGCCTCGTAGGAGACCATCTGGGCCGACGCCCGTACCGAGCCGAGCAGCGGGTACTTCGACCCGGAGGCCCATCCGGCCAGCATCACCCCGTAGACGGCGATGGACGACATGGCCAGCAGGAACAGGACGCCGATGGGCGGGTCGGCCAGCTGGAGGTGGGTGCGGTGCCCGAACACCGAGATGGTGCCGCCGAAGGGAACGACGGCGAACGCGGCGAAGGCGGGGACGATCGACAGGTACGGCGCCAGATGGAAGATCTTCCGGTCGGCCCGGTCGGGCAGCAGGTCTTCCTTGAAGAAGAGCTTGATGCCGTCGGCGAGGGTCTGCAGCAGCCCCCACGGCCCGGCCCGGTCGGGACCGATCCGGCTCTGCATGTCGGAGATGACCTTGCGCTCGAACCAGACCATGAACAGGACCGACACCATCAGGAAGGCGAAGACGATGAGGACCTTGGCGGCCACGATGAGCAGGACGGCGGCGTTGATCCCGTCGGCGTAGAGAGGGTCGCCCATGGCCTACCTGGCCGTCCGCTCCCGGGCGCCGGGCCCGTTGACCGTCTCCACCCGGAGGTCGGTGACGGGTTGGGTGGCGTCGATCAGCTCGGCCGCACCCTCCCCGAGGGCATTGAAGGCCAGAAACGCCGAGCCCCGCAGCACGTGGGGATCAGCGGCCACGTCGAGGATCAGCGACGTCCGGGACGACGAGACACGGACCCGCTCACCGGTGTTCACGCCCATGCGACCGAGGTCGGCGGGGTTGACCCGGAGGCAGGGCGTCCCGGCCAGGGCGGCCAGGGAGGGCGAGCGGGAGACGAGGGCGCCGGCGTCGTACAGGGTGCGCGCGGTCACCATTCGCAGGGAATAGGCGTCGACGGGCGGGGCCTGACGCGCCGGCGGGCCGGGTCGGAACCGGATCATCGGCGGACGGCTCGTCGCCCCGCTCACCGGGCCGCCCGGGCCCGACGCCGGGTCGGCGACCGCCCGAGAGGCGTCGGCATCATCGTTCTCGAGCACGACGTTGCCGAGGTGGGCCTGATTGGCGGACACCTCGATGGCCTCGTTCGGCCGCGCCGCTTCGGTGGGCGAGCCGTCGACGAGAGGGACCACCACGCCGTCGCGATAGCCGGGCCGGGAGAGCATTTGGGGGGTCAGGCCACCGTACGCAGGAGCCAGTCGCTCGATCTCGAGTGCGATGTCGTCGACGGACTCGAAGCCCAGGTCGGTGCCGAGTCGGACGGCCAGGTCGGCGGCGATCATCCAGTCGGGCCGTGCGGTGCCGGGCGCGGTCACCTTCTGGCCCAGGCGGGTGACCCGGCCTTCCATGTTGGTGGTCGTCCCGGTGCGCTCGCCGTACCCGGCGGCGGGCAGGACCACGTCGGCGTCACCGACGTTGCCGTCGCCGTAGATGTCGACGACCACGGTGAAGCCCACGAGCGAAAGCGCCTTGGCGGCCAGTGAACGGTCGGGAAAGTCGGCTGCCGGGTCGGCGCCGATGAGCACCAGGCCCTTGATCCTGTTCTCGGCGGCGGCGGCGAGGATGGCGCCGGTCTCCATCCCGGAGGTGGCGGGCACGTGGCCCCACGCCTGGGCGAACCAGGCCCGCCCGTCGTCGAGGGAGACCCGGCCGGGCAACACGCCGGGGGCCAGCCCCATGTCGAGGGCGCCGTGGACGTTGCCCCGCCGGAGAGCGGACAGGAAGCGGGCGTCGGGCAGCGCGGCAGCCAGCACACCTGCGGCGTCGGCGATGCTCTCGGCGGACTCGGCGAGCGACGCCCGCCCGAGGACGATGACCACCGACTCCGACCCGCCCAGCAGCTCGGCGGCGGCCCCGATGTCGGCGGCCGAGACTCCTCCGGCCCCCTCGGCGGGGACACGGGTGGCGGCCAGGGCGCGGGCGACTGCGGCGGCTTCGCCGGGGCGGTACTGGAGGCGAACCTCGGCGTGACGGCTGAGGCCGGTGCTCTGAGGTGCGAGCTCGACGAGCTTGAGGCTCCCGTCGACCGCCGCCTCCCGCAGCCGCAGGTAGAAGACGGGCAGCTCCTCCTTGAGGTCGGGAGCGAGGAGGAAGACGGTGGTCGCGTTGCACGCCTCGTCGATGGTGGCCCGGGGAAGCCCGAGGACGAGCTCGGCGGGAAGGCCGTCACCCATCTGGCAGTCGACGTTGTCGGTGCCCAGCACGCCCTTGGCCAGCTTGGCCCATGCGTAGGCGTCCTCGTTGGCCAGCCGGGCGCCGCCCAGGACGGCGATGGCGCCGGGCCCGGAGGCGTCACGGATGCTCCGGAGGCCCTCCGCCGCCGCGGTCAACGCCTCGTTCCAGCTCGCTTGTACGAGTTGGCCGTCCTTGCGCACGAGTGGGGTGCGGAGGCGGTCGGGATTGTCGGTCTGCTCGTAGCCGAACCGGCCCTTGTCGCACAGCCAGCCGTGGTTGACCGGCTCGCTGTCGACGCCCAGGTGGCGGATCAGGCGGTTGGAGGACGACTGCAGGGCCATGCGGCAACCCACCGCGCACGCCGTGCAGGTGGACTCGACCACGTCGAGATCCCAAGGCCGGGCCTTGAACCTGTAAGGGGTGGCGGTCAGTGCGCCGACCGGGCAGATCTGGACGACGTTGCCACTGAAGTTCGAGGTGAACGGCCGGTCGGGGAAGGTGTTGACCTCGGTGGCGTCGGCCCGGCCGATGAAGTCGATCATGGCGTCGCCGGCCACCTCGTCGGCGAAGCGGGTGCAGCGCGAGCACTGGATGCAACGTTCCCGGTCGAGGGCGACCAGAGAGTTGATGGGGATGGGCTTGGCCCAGTGGCGCTTCTCCTCGACGAAACGGCTCTCCCCCGGGCCGAAGGCGAAGGTCTGGTCCTGGAGCGGGCACTCGCCTCCCCGGTCGCAGACCGGACAGTCGAGGGGATGGTTGATGAGGAGGAACTCCAACACGCCGTCCTGGGCCTTCTTGACCTTGGGCGAATCGGTGACGACCTCCTGGCCGTCGGCCACCGGCACGTAGCAGGCGGGCTGGAGGGAGAAGCCACGGGGCCCCTTGACCTCGACCAGGCACATGCGGCACATGCCCACCGGTCGCATCCGGGGATGCCAGCAGAACCGGGGGATGTAGGTGCCGCCCCGCTCGGCGGCGGCGATGATCATCTCGCCGGGCCTGGCCTCGATGGTCTTGCCGTCGACGACGATCCTGGGCGGCGCAGCCTCGATCGGGTCAGCCATCGGCTCCGCCGCTTCTGGGGCCAAACGGGCACGCACCTTCCTTGATGTGGACGAGGAACTCGTCGCGGAACATCTTGATGCCGGAGGTGATGGAGGAGGGGATCGAAGGCCCGAGCACGCAGATGGTGGTCTTCTGGGGAGGCCAGCCGAGCCCGGGGGCGATGTTGTCACACACGTCGAGGAGCAGGTCGAGATCGGACTCGCGACCCTGACCCAGCTCGATGCGACGCATGATCTTGTCGAGCCATCCCCCGCCCTCCCGGCAGGGCGTGCACTGCCCGCAGGACTCGCGGTGGAAGAAGCGGGTGATCCGCCAGGCGGCGCGGACCATGCACGTGGTGTCGTCCATGGCCACGACGGAGCCGGAGCCCAGCATGGACCCCGCCTTGCCGACAGCGTCCTGGTCGAGGGCCATGTCGACCTGGTCGGCGCCGAACCAGGGAGCGGACACCCCACCCGGCACGAAGGCTTTGAGGGCGTTGCCGTTGCGAATCCCGCCACCGAGCTTCGGGTCGTAGATGAGGTCGCGGAACGTGGACTTCGCCATCTCTATCTCGTAGTTGGCCGGACGGTTCACGTGCCCGGCCACCGAGAAGAGGCGGGTGCCGGTGGAACGGCCGATGCCCAGGGCGGCAAAGGCGGCGCCGCCGTTGGTGACGATCCAGGGCAGGTTGGACATCGTCTCCACGTTGTTGACGATGGTCGGCGCCTTGTAGAGGCCCTTGACCGCCGGGAACCACGGCGGCTTGTCGCGCGGGTAGCCCCGCTTCCCTTCGAGGCTCTCGAGGAGGGCGGTCTCCTCCCCGCAGATGTAGGCGCCGGCGCCCGGATGAACGACCAGGTCGATGGAAAAGCCCGAACCCAGGATGTTGCGGCCCACGGCACCGAAGGCGTAGGCCTCGTTGAGGGCGGCGGTGAGCCGCTCGAGGCCGAGGGCGAACTCGCCCCGCACGAAGATGAAGGCCTGCGTGGCGCCGATGGCGTAGGCGCAGATCAGCGTGCCCTCGATGATCTGGTGCGGGTCCTCCTCGATGAGCATGTGGTCCTTGAACGTGCAGGGCTCGCTCTCGTCGCCGTTGATCACGAGGTACTTCGGCTCCGCCTTGGCCAACATCCCCCACTTCTTACCGGCCTCGAAGCCGGCGCCGCCCCGCCCGAGGAGGTTGGCGGTGAGGACCTCCTGCTGCACCTCCGACGGATCCATGGTGAGGGCTTTGCGGAGGCCGTCGTAACCGCCCTGGTCCAGGTAGGACCGCAGCGTCCATGACTGCGGCGTCCCGATCCGTGAGGTGACGATGGGGGCGGCGTCGGTGATCATGCGTCGCCGTTCATGAGGCGGTGGCCTGCGGCGGGGTGGCGTCGCCGCCGACGGACGGCGGCCCGGCGTGCTCGATGGTGTTCGTCAGACCGACACGTCGCCCGACCCGGTTGAGCGTGCCGTGGGGCGGCACGTCGTCGGCCAGGCGACCGGCGGCCAGGTCCTCGACCAGCCGGTCGAAGTCCTCGTTGGCGATGTTGCCGAAAAACCGCCAGTTCACGGCCAGGCAGGGGGCGGCGCCGCAGAACGCGATGCACTCGACTTCTTCGAGGGTGAACTCGCCGTCGGCCGTGGTCCCTCCGGGGGCGACACCCAGGCGAGCCTCGGCGTGCTCGAGCAGCTCGTCGGCCCCGTTCAGCATGCAGGCCAGGTTCGTGCAGACCGACACCAGATGCCGACCCACCGGGTGGGTGAAGAACATGTCGTAGAAGCTGGCGGTGCCGTAGATCTCCGCGGGGTCGAGGTCGAGCAGCTCGGCCACGTGGCCCATGCCATCGGGCGTGAGCCAGCCGTCCTGCTCCTGCACGATGTGCAGGATCGGGATCAGCGCAGAGCGAGGTTGCGGGTACAGAGCGATGAGCTGGCGCGCCCGTTGGAGGTTCTCAGCAGTCAGCCGGGCCATCAGCGCCGGTGTGCGACCCGGTGGCGGTCCATCGGCGGAACCCTAGCGCGGCGGTACCACAGCGGAACGGTTGACGGGATCTCCCGAGTAGTACCGTCGAGGTCGGCACCGCAACATTTCGGGCACCGACATTTTCTGGGAGAAGTGATGAAGAAGCACCTCACCGTGGCCGCGCTGGCCATGATGCTCGTCGCCGGCGCATGTGCCGGCGACGACGGGACCGACGCTCCCGATGCCCAAGGGACGACGCAGACCACGATGGCCGAGCCGACCCGCGGAGGCACGCTCGTCGTAGCCATCACCTCTGATCCCGGCAGCCTGAACCCGGCGGTCACGTCGAACGGAGGTGTCCACACCGCATCGGAGATGATGTTCAACGGCCTGGTCGGATGGGGCGCCGACGGCAAGCTCACGCCCGAGCTGGCCGAGAGCTGGAAGATCGACGGTGGTGGCAGCACCTACACGTTCACCCTGCGCCAGGGCGTGAAGTGGCACGACGGCCGGGACTTCACCTCCGACGACGTGAAGTTCTCCTTCGAGCGGGCCCTCACCAAGCTCCACTCCCGCACCGCCGCCTCCGTCGGCTCGGCGAACCCCACCATCACCGCTCCCGACCCGCGGACCGTCGTCTTCACCTTCCCGCAGCCGTACGCCCCCCTGCTGCAGCAGCTGAACGTGACCGAAGCGCCGATCATCCCCAAGCACATCTACGACGGCTGCGCCGACCTGGCCACGGTGGCCTCCTGCCCGGCCAACAAGACACCGGTCGGCACCGGGCCGTTCAAGCTCGACAGCTATTCCATCACCGAGAT
>Ga0208736_1000368_pt1 | contig 13278 bp, 12 predicted proteins | sample AntDryMetagUQ255_FD_188090 | JGI IMG/M metagenome (GOLD analysis project Ga0208736, IMG submission 188090) | Polar desert microbial communities from Antarctic Dry Valleys - UQ255 (SPAdes) | ecosystem: Environmental > Terrestrial > Soil > Desert | place: Antarctic Dry Valleys | collected 2008-12-31 | reverse complement strand
GCCCTGGTCGAGCAGCTCGGCGAGCATCTCCTGGTCGAACTCGACGTCGACCTCGCCGCGGCGCAGCGGCACCTTGGCGATCGTCCGCACGCCCGGGCCCGGCGGGATGCGCACGCAGCGCAGTGGCGAGATGACGCCGCGGCGCGCGGCCTGCGCGAGGTCGAAGCGCGACGTCTGCGTCGGGAACAGGTCGGTGACGTGGCGGGCGATCAGCGCGCCCGTCGCCGTCATGCCGATGAAGACCGGGCCGGTCCACTCGCGGATCGCCGCGCTCGTCTTCTCGCCGAGGGCGGTGTGCGCCTCGTCGCAGATGACGATCGTGTAGGCCGAGGAGATGTTGCCGGCGTTACGGACGAACCACTGGTAGGTCTCGACGGTGACCGGGCCGTTGGCGGCGTCCTGCCCCTTGAGCAGGGCCGGCGTGACGCGCTTGGCGTAGCCGCGCTGCGTGAGCTCGCCGTGGAACTGGTCGACGAGGTTGCGCCGGTGGGTGAGGATGAGGATGCCGCCGGTGCGCGAGGCGTCGACGAAGCCCATCGCGGCGACGGTCTTGCCGGCGCCGGTCGCGTGCTCGAACCAGAAGCGCTTGTGGGCGTTGGGGTCGTCGGGCGCCTCCTCGAGCTGGTCCTCGTCGAGCGCACCCTCCGCAGCGTCGTCGTCCTCGTCGGTTTCCGGCTCCTCCTCGTCGTCCTCGTCGTCACTGATGTCGATGTCGATGTCGATGTCGAGCGGCGAGAGGTCCTCGGGCTCGTCGTCGTCGTCGTCCTCGTCGTCCTCGTCCTCGTCCTCGTCGGCGTCCGCCGCCGGGGACGTGAAGTCGCTGTCGTCGAGGTCGTCGTCGTCGTCGTCGAAGGCGAGGACCGGTGCGGCGGCGGGCGGCGGCGCGGCGGCGCCGTTGCGCTGCGCCTCGGCGAGCAGCGCCGTCAGCGTGCCGGAGAGGGCGTCGACCTGATGCGGGTTCAGCGACGTGCCGTCGGCCAGCTTGGGCTCGTCGTCGGAGAGCACGCGTTCGAGGCCCAGCATGAGCGAGTAGCGCCGGCGCCAGTTCGTCGACGGAACCTTCTCGCCCGCGTCGATCTCCAGCAGCGCGGCGTCGAGCGCACGGCGCCGGGCGGTGCCGGGCGCGAGGGCGTCCGCGGTCGTCTCGCCGGCGTGCACGAAGACCTCACGCGTGAGCTTCTCCGCGCGCTTGATGTCGGCGGAGTTGGGAACGGACGTGGCCATAACGGCCACTGGCGTGGGATCAGCCAAGGTCGGCTTCCTGATGGGGTGAGGTGGATCGCGCTCGCAGCCCGTCGCGATCCAGACACCGAGACCGTCTCGGTGCGGCGAGCTGAGGCGTCTCCGGCGGAGACGGGCCCTGCACCCGCGTCACTGCGCAGGATAGCGAAAACGCTGGACGTGACATACCCAAAGGGGCGGTCTGCGACCCTTCGTCGCGGGATGCGCAAACGCCTGCTCATACTCGGCTGCGTGGGGCTCGCCATCGCGCTGACGATCGCCGTCGTCATCGGCGCCGGTCAGGCCGGCGACGCCGATCGGGCCACGGGCGAAGACGTCCCGCCGCTGTCGCTCGCGGCGGTCTCCGAGCCGATCGCCGGCGCGCCCGGAGAGCTCGCCGCCCTGCGCGCACGCGTCAACGTGCTGCAGCCCGGCGCGAAGCGGGCGCTCGACGCGCAGCTGCGCGCACTGCGCGGCCATCCGGTGGTGGTGAACCTGTGGGCCTCGTGGTGTGACCCGTGCCGTCACGAGCTGCCGTTCTTGCAGCGCCAGGCCGTCAAGCGCGGAGCGACGGTGGCCTTCCTCGGGGTGAACTCCAACGACAACGACTCCGACGCGCGCCGGCTCGGCAGGCGCTACCCGATGCCCTACCCGTCCATCGTGGACCCACGGCTGGCCATCGCCGGTGAGTACGGCGCACGCGGATTGCCGGCCACCGCGTTCTATGACGCGAGCGGCAAGCGGGTGCTGGTTCACCAGGGTGGCTTCACCTCGGAGACCCAGCTCGCGGCGGAGATCGACCGCTACGCGCTGGGCCGCGGCTGAGTGCGCGCGGCGGGCGGTCAGGTGAACTGCGCCGTGCACGAGGTGCGCACCGACCCGCTGTCGGGCCTGCGGGCGATCGTCGCGACCGGCGGCGGGGTCCCTCAGGGCGCTCCGCTGCTCGCCGCCCACGCGGCCGCCGCCCCGTCCGACGCGCAGCCGGGTCTGTATGCCGCACTCGGCGCGAGCGGCGCACACGAGCTGATCGACCACAGCGTGCGTCGGGTCACCGCGCTGGCCGACCTCACGGTCGAGGAGACGCAGGCCGCCGTCGAGCGCTGGCGCGAGCGCATGCGAGCGCACGCGGGCGCCGCCTACGTGCACGTCTGCGTCGACGAGCCGGGCGCGACCGGTCCGTCCGCGGTGTCGCAGGCGCAGCTCTACGCGCTGGACTTCGTGCCGGCGGTCGTGGCGCGCGAGCGCGAGCGCTTCAGCGCCCATGCCCAGCGCACGATGGGCGCCAACCTGCTCGAGGACCTCGTGCAGGAGGAGGTCCGCCGCCGCGACCGGATCGTCGCGATCGACGACGAGGCCGTCCTGTTGTGCCCGTACGCGTCGAGCGGGCCGTACGCGCTCATGCTCGCCCCACGCCGGCGGCGCGAGCGCTTCGAGGACAAGGGGCCCAGCGGCGCGGCGCTGCTGCACGACGCGCTGTCGCGCCTGGCCCGCCATTTCGGCGCGAGCCCGCCGCTGAGCCTGTGGGTGCGCACCGCCCCGCGTGACGCGGAGCGCTTCTGCTGGCGGATCGACATCCTGCCGCGCCTTGCGCCGCCCGACGGGCTGCAGCTCGGCTGCGGGCTGCATCGCAACGACGTCGCACCCGAGCGGGCAGCGGCGGACCTGCGCGCGGCGTAGCGGATGCCCGTCCTCGCGCTGGCGATCGCCACCTCGGTGGCCGCCGGCGTGTGGGCGCAGCGCCGCCACGGCGACGGGGCGCAGGCGCTGACGCGGCGGCTGCTGGACGCGCTGCTCTATGTCGCCATGCCGTTCATCACGTTCTTCGTCGTCGCGCGGGCCGACCTGACCGCCGATGCCGGCGCGGGGATCCTGCTGGCCTACGTCGCGATCACGCTCACCGGTCTGGCCGCGTGGGCGATCGCAACGCGCGTGCTGCACCTCGAGCCGCCCGCGGCGGCGATGGTCGTCATCGCGGCGATCATGGCCAACACGGGGTACTTCGGCGCGCCGGTCGTCGCGACGCTGCTCGGCCACGACGAACTCGGTGCGGCGGTCACGTTCGACGCACTCGTCTCCGCCCCGGTCTTCTACGTCGCCGCCTTCCTCATCGCCGCGATGCTCACGACGCGCGGCCAGCCGCCCGCCGCGCGGTTGCGCACCTACGTGCTGCGCAATCCACCGCTGATCGCCGTCGCCGCGGCGCTCGTCGCGCCCGACGTCCTCGCGCCCGATGCGCTCGTCGACGTCGCGCGCGTCGCCGTACTCGCGGTGGCGCCGATCGGGTTCTTCGTGGTCGGTGTCCAGCTCGCCGCCGAGGGCGGGCGCTTCCCGCCCCCGCTCGGCGTCCCCGCGGCGGTCGTCGTCGGGCTGCGCATCGTGGTCGCGCCGCTGCTGCTGCTGGCGCTCGCGACGCTCGTCGCCGACGTGCCCGACGCCTATCTCCTGCAGGCGGCGATGCCGGTCGGCGTAAACATCCTCGTCGTCGCGCACGCCTACGACCTCGATGCCACGATCGCCGCCGCGGCACTCGCATGGTCCACGACACTCACGCTGGCGGCCGCGCTCGTTGCCGCGGCCGTGACGTGATGTCAGCCGACGGCTGACGGCGCCCGCGTGGCAGGATGGCGCGCATGGCACGAATCGGACTTCTGACAGGCGGCGGCGACTGCCCCGGCCTCAACCCCGTCATCCGCGGAATCGTCCGCAAGGGGATCGACCACCACGGGCACGAGATCTTCGGCTTCCGCAAGGGCTGGAAGGGCGTGCTCGACAACGACGCGATCGAGCTGACGCGCGAGAACACGAGCGGCATCCTGCACAGGGGCGGCACGATCCTCGGCACCTCGCGCACGAACGTCTACAAGACCGAGAACGGCGAGGAGCGGGTGCTCGCGTCGCTGAAGGAGCGCGGCATCGACGTGCTCATCCCGATCGGCGGCGACGACACGCTCGGCGTGGCGCGCAAGTTGTTCGAGGCCGGCTTTCCGACGGTCGGCGTGCCCAAGACGATCGACAACGACCTCAACGCGACGGACTTCACGTTCGGCTTCCAGACCGCGGTGCAGATCGCGACCGAGGCCATCGACCGCCTGCACTCCACGGCCGAGTCGCACGACCGCGTGATCATCTGCGAGGTCATGGGCCGCGACGCGGGCTGGATCGCCTGCGCCTCGGGCATGGCCGGCGGGGCGGACGTGATCCTCGTGCCCGAGCGCCCGTTCGATATCGACGAGGTCTGCGGCCACATCACGCACCGTCACGAGAGCACCGGCAAGACGTTCTCGATCGTCGTCGTCGCCGAGGGCGCGGCGCCGGCCGACGGCGGCGAGGCGGCGACCGCCGCCGACACGGTCGACTCCTTCGGCCACGCCCGCCTGGGCGGGATCGCCGTCCAGCTCGAGAAGCAGATCGAGGAGAAGACCGGCTACGAGTGCCGCGCGACCGTGCTCGGCCACATCCAGCGCGGCGGCTCGCCGATCGCGTTCGATCGCATCCTCGGCACCCGCTTCGGCGTCGCGGCGATCGACGCCGCGTCCAACGGCGACTTCGGGAAGATGGTCGCGCTGCACGGCACCGCGATCGAGCTCGTCGCGCTCCAGGACGCGCTCAACGAGCCCAAGCTGCTCGACCCCGAGCTCTTTGAGACCGCGCAGGTCTTCTTCGGCTGAATCCGAAACCCGGCCCGCCCCGCACCACCATGCGCGCCCTCGTCCAGCGCGTGTCGCGGGCGGAGGTGCGCGTCGGCGGTGAGGTCGTCGCGCGGATCGGCCCCGGGCTGCTCGTGCTGCTCGGGGTCACGCACGACGACGACGCGGCGCGCGCCGACCGGCTCGCCGACAAGGTCCGCGCGCTGCGCGTGTTTCCCGACGCCGACGGCCGGATGAACGAGCCGCTCGGCGAGCGCGAGGTCCTCGTCGTCAGCCAGTTCACGCTCTACGGCGACGCCCGCAAGGGCAACCGCCCCTCCTACGTGGCCGCCGCGCCGGGCCCGGTCGCCGAACCGCTGTACGAGCGCTTCCGCGCGCGGCTGGGCGCCCAGGGCGGGATCTTCGGCGCCGACATGGCCGTCGAGCTCGTCAACGACGGCCCGGTGACACTCCTGCTCGAGGCCTGACCTAGACTGCGCGCCATGCCTTTGGAGCCCCGCTTCGTTCCGCGCTTCGTCGCCGAGCCACCGCAGGAACCGCTGCCCTACGGCCGCTGGGCCACCAACCTATCGCGCCACTTCCTCGGCGCCTGCGACGCGATCAACCTCGACGAGGAAGAGGAGCTCGGCGATCCGGGCGAGATCGCCTTCTACCCCGACCGCACCTGGCACGGGCGGACCTTCGTCCCGGCGACGGCGCGCACCTCCAAGGGGTACGAGCTGTTCGGCTACGTCTCCTTCCGGCCGGCCACCGAGGACCGCGAGCCGACGGACTTCGACGCGGTCGCCGACTTCACCGAGGACACCGCCGACGCCAACCCCGACTGGGAGCTCGACCTCTGCGACGAGGTCGTCGGCACCTGGCGCGGCGAGGGCGGCAAGGTCGCGCACATGACCCTCGTCTGGGGCCGCCCGCTCGTGCCCGACGGCGCGATCGTCACCGCCGAGCTCGCCGACCTGACCGTGGACCAGTGCGAGCTCGTCATGGAGCGCTTCACGCTGCTGGCGCCCGATGCCTACCGCGGCGACACGCTGGAGGCCAAGCTCTACGACGCGAAGGGCAAGGAGATCGCGTGCGAGTCGCTCTACGAGGACGACGGCGAGGACGACGAGGAACCGGCCGAGGCGTAAGGCAGTGGAGCTCGAGCACGCGATCCGCACGCGGCGCACGCACAAGGCCTACTCGCCTGAGCCGCTGGACCGCGAGACGCTGGACGAGCTCTTCGAGCTCGCGCGCTGGGCGCCGAACCACAAGCTCACGAACCCCTGGCGCTTCCGCGTCCTCGGGCCGGGTGCGCTCGAGCGCCTCAAGCAGGCCACCGGCGACCCGATCGCCGCCGCGAAGCTCAACCGCGCACCGACGCTCGTCGCCGTGTCGGCGACGCAGACCGGCGACCCGGTCATGGACGAGGAGGACGTGCTGGCCGCCGCGACGGCGGCCTACGTCGTGCTGCTCGTGGCGCATGGCCGTGGCCTGGCGGGCTACTGGCGAACGCCGGGCGTGCTGCGCGCGGCGGCCGGGCGCACCGCGCTGCGGATCCCCGACGACGAGCACGTCCTGGGGCTGCTGCACCTCGGCCACGCACGCCAGGAGCCGCGCGTACCCGAGCGAACCCCCGTGGAGGCCGTGGTCACCTACCTGGCCTGAGTGGCGGGTGGCGCAGGACCAGATAGTTGAACGCTAGTGTGCATCTCACGCACATCGCGCTCGCGGCAGTACGCTGAATGCGCCGGATTCGGGTAGAGGCAACCGCCTCGACGCAGCGCGTCGGGGTTGTCGAGGAGGAAGCAACGTATGCAAAGGTCCCTCAGAGGCGTGTTGTGCCTCTCGTTCGCGTGCGCGGCCACACTTGGCCTCGCGGCATGCGGCTCAGATGACGACACGGCCGACAGCGGCGGAAGTGCGGCGAACGGCGGCAAGACCGGCGGCTCGATCCGGACGGCCTACACGTCGTTCCCCGACTTCCTCGATCCTGCGCTCTCCTACACGCAGGAGGGCTGGCAGACGCTGTGGACGGTCTACACCCCGCTGCTGACCTACAACCACGCCGCGGGCGCCGAGGGCGCGACCGTGGTCCCCGGCCTGGCCGAGGAGATGCCCGACATCTCCGACGACGGCAAGGTCTACAAGCTCAAGCTGCGCGAGGGACTGAAGTACTCCGACGGCAAGGCCGTCAAGGCGTCGGACTTCGAGCACTCGATCAAGCGCGTGCTCAACCTCGAGTCGGGCGGATCGTCCTTCTACCAGAGCATCGCCGGCGCCGAGAACTACCTCAAGGCCGGCAAGGCCCGCGCGGACATCTCGGGCATCGTGCCCGACGACGCCACGGGCGAGATCACGATCAACCTGACCAAGCCCGACGGCCGCTTCCCCTACATCCTCGCGATGCCGTTCGCGTCCCTCGTCCCGGCCGACACGCCGTTCGAGAACCAGACGAAGAGCCCGCCGGCCGGCGTCGGTCCCTACGAGTTCGCGAACGTTCGCATCAACCGCGGCTATGACCTCGTCAAGGTGGCTGACTTCAACGTGGCCGACCAGGCGACCGGCAAGCTCGACACGATCAAGGTCGAGGTCATCAAGAACCGCCGCCGCCAGACGCAGGACACGATCCAGAACAAGATCGACTACATGAACGACCCGCCGGCGCCCGACCAGCTGCGTGACATCCGCGCGCAGTACACGGACAAGCGCTACAAGGAGTTCGTCACGAACTCGACCTACTACTACTTCCTGAACCACAACGTGGCGCCGTTCGACAAGCCCGAGGCGCGCCAGGCGGTCAACTACGCGATCGACAAGCGCTCCCTCGCCCGCCTGTTCGGCGGCCTGCTCGAGCCCGGCTGCAACTTCCTGCCGCCCGGCATGAAGGGCTACGCGAAGATCGATCCCTGCCCGTGGGGCGCTCCGACCGCCGCACCGGACGTGGCGAAGGCCAAGGCACTTGTCCAGTCGTCCGGCACGGCCGGTCAGTCGGTGACGGTGTTCGGCAACGACGAGCCGGAGTCCAAGTCGCTGGCCGAGTACCTGGCCGACGTGCTCAACGACATCGGCTACAAGGCCAAGCCGCGGATCGTCGAGGGCTCGGTCTACTTCACGACCATCGGCAACGCGAAGACCAAGCCGCAGGCCGGCTTCGCCAACTGGTTCCAGGACTTCCCGCACCCGGGCAACTTCATGTTCCTCGTCGACGGCAAGTCGATCCAGGCGACGAACAACCAGAACTTCGGCAACGTCAACAACCCGAAGGTCAACGCGATCCTCGACGAGGCGAACACCAACGCCGACATCGACGCGGTGGCCGACGACTATGCCGAGGCCGACAAGACCGTCGTCTCCGAGGCCGACGTCGCGGCGTACGGTCATCGCAAGCTCACCGTCTTCTATTCGGAGCGGATGAACTTCGAGGACTGCACCGTGTGGCACCCCGTCTACAACCTCGACTTCACGAACCTCTGCGTGAGGTAGCGAAGCCGCGCGCGAGCGGCGGCGACATCCCGGCCGGCCCAGGCTGACCGGTGTCGATCGCCGACTCGCAGGTCTCGTCCGAGCTGACCCCCGTCGCCGAGGGGGGTCCGCTCGCGACGGCGCCCGTGGCGGGGCTCAGCCCGTGGGCGCTGGCGGTCCGCCGGCTACGGCGCAATCGCGCGGCGCTGGCGTTCGGGGCGCTGTTCATCGTCCTCGTGGCGCTCGCGCTGGCGGCCCCGCTGTGGGCCGACGTCGCCGGCTCCACACCGTCGAAGAACCACCTGTCGGACACGGTCGTCGTCGACGGCAGGACCGAGCAGGTCGTGACGTTCGACGGCGTGCCGATCGCGCCGACTTGGCAGAGGAAGTTCTTCCTCGGCGCCGACACCAACGGCCGCGACGTCGCGGTGCGCCTGCTCTACGGGGCACGCAACTCGCTGTTCATCGGCATCACCGCAGCGCTCATCACGGCGCTCCTCGGGGTCCTGCTGGGCACGCTGGCCGGCTACTTCCGCGGCTGGACGGATGCGATCATCTCGCGCAGCCTCGACGTCCTGTGGGCGTTCCCGGTCCTGCTGCTCGGGGTCGCGCTCGGCGTCGCGCTCGCCACCGATGGCCTGAAGCTCGGTCCGCTTGTGATCTCCGGGGGGTCGAAGTGGATCCCGACGATCATCATCGGCGTCGTGGGCGTCGTCTACCTCGCGCGCCCGATCCGCGGGCAGGTGCTGTCGCTGCGCGAGAAGGAGTTCATCGAGGCCGCGCGGGCGCAGGGGGCAGGGCCGATCCGGATCATGTTCTCCGAGCTGCTGCCCAACCTCGCGTCGACGATCCTCGTCTTCTTCCCACTGCTCGTCGCCAACTCGATCCTGCTCGAGGCCGCACTGTCGTTTCTCGGCGCCGGCGTGCAGGCGCCCGAGTCGTCGTGGGGCACGATGCTCGAAAACGGGATCACGCTGCTGTCGACCTCGCCGCACCTGACGATCGTCCCCGGCCTCATGCTCGTGCTGACGGTCCTGTCGCTGAACATCTTCGGCGACGGCGTGCGCGACGCGCTCGACCCGCGCGCGAAGGTCCGGCTGGAGCACTAGCTAGTGGGCGGCGGGATTCACTAGTGGGCCGCTTCGTCGTCCGCCGTCTCGTCGGGATGGTCCTCGTGATGTTCGCGGTGTCGGTCCTGACGTTCGCCATCTTCAACGTCATCCCCAACGGCGACCCGGCCGACCGGATGGCGGGCAAGAACTCCACGGCCGTCCAGATCACGGCGATCGAGAAGGAGTGGGGCTTCGACCAGCCGATCTACAGGCAGTACGCGACGACGATGGAGAAGGTCGTCACCGGCGACCTCATCTCCTACGCCAACCAGACGAACGTCGTCGACGAGATCAAGCGCGGCATCCCGCGCACGTTCGCGCTCGCGATCGGGGCAGCGCTGCTGTGGTTCGCCATGGGCACCGCGCTGGGGCTGTACACGGCGATGCGGGCGGGCCGCTGGACGGACACGCTCGTCACCGTGCTCGCGCTCGTCGGCGTCTCGATGCCCGTGTTCTGGCTCGGCGCGCTGGCGAGCTACTACCTGGGCTTCAAGGCGGGGATCTTCCCCAACGGCGGCTACTCGGAGATCGGCGAGGACGGCCTGTGGCAGTGGGTCAACCACATGATCCTGCCCTGGTGCGTGCTGGCGACGCTGTTCGTCGGCGTCTACTCGCGCGTCCTGCGCTCCAACGTCCTGGACACGATCAACGACGACTACGTGCGCACGGCCCGCGCGAAGGGGCTCTCGGAGCGCCGCGTGATGATCCACCACGTCCTGCGCAACTCGCTCATCCCGATCGTGACGCTCTGGGGCCTGGACTTCGGCGCCGTGCTGGGCGGCGGCGCGATCCTCACCGAGACCGTCTTCGACCTGCAGGGCGTCGGCCAGTACTTCGCCGAGTCGATCGGCCAGCTCGACGTCCCGCCGGTGCTCGCGGTGACGCTGTTCGGCGCGTTCTTCATCGTGCTGCTCAACACGCTCGTCGACATCGTCTACGCCGCCCTGGACCCGCGGATCCGCCTGTCGTGACGCCCGCTCACTCCGAACTGCTGCTCGACGTGCGGAACCTGAACGTCTCCTTCGCGACGGAGGAGGGGGTGGTGCAGGCCGTCGACGAGGTCTCCTTCGAGCTGCGCGCGGGCGAGGTGCTGTCGGTCGTCGGCGAGTCGGGCTCGGGCAAGTCGGTCACGGCGATGACGCTCATGGGGCTCACGCGCTCACCCAACGCGCGCTTCGCGGGTACGGCGAGGCTGCGCGACCTCGATCTCATCACGGCCACCGACGATCAGCTGCGCGCCGTCCGCGCCGAGGAGATCGCGATGATCTTCCAGGACCCGATGACCTCGCTGAACCCGGTGCACCGCATCGGCAAGCAGATCGTCGAGCAGATCCAGGCGCACCGCGACGTGTCCGACGCCGAGGCGCGCGACCTCGTGGTGACGCAGCTCGAGCGCGTCGGCATCCCCCGCGCCCGCGAGCGCTTCGACGCCTACCCGCACGAGTTCTCCGGCGGCATGCGCCAGCGCGTGATGATCGCGATGGCACTGTCCTGCGACCCCTCCGTGCTGATCGCCGACGAGCCGACGACGGCGCTCGACGTGACGATCCAGGCGCAGATCCTGGAGGTGCTCAAGGAGCTGCGCAGCGAGTCGGGCGCCGGGATCATCCTCGTGACCCACGACCTCGGCGTCGTCGCCGACATCGCGGACCGGATCGCGGTCATGTACGCCGGGCGGATCGTCGAGCAGGGCACGACGGACGAGATCTTCTACAACCCGCAGCACCCCTACACGTGGGGGCTGCTGGGCTCGATCACGCGCGTCGATCGCCCGCGACCCGACCGGCTGCCGTCGATCAGCGGGCTGCCGCCGTCGCTCATCCACCCGCCGCAGGGCTGCCACTTCCGTCCGCGCTGCCCGCACGCCCACGACGCCTGCCTGGTCAAGCCCGAGCTGCGGGCCCGCGTGCCCGGCGCGACCGGGCACGAGGACCGCTGCGTGATGAAGCCCGGGCAGAAGGAGAAGCTGCGCCAGACCGGCGGGCAGATCGGCCTCGAGGCCGGCGGGGTCACCTCGTGAGCCGGGCGACGGGCGCCGCCGTGCCGGAGGGCGATGGCGCGGGCGCGGGCCCGAGCGAGCCGAAGGTCCTGCTCGCCGCCGACCACCTCAAGCAGTACTTCCCGATCAAGCAGGGCATGCTGCTGGACCGCGCGGTGGCGCACGTGCACGCCGTCGACGACGTCACGCTGCACCTCCGCGAGGGCGAGACGCTCGGGCTCGTCGGCGAGTCGGGCTGCGGGAAGACCACGCTGTCGCGCACGCTGATGCGCCTGCTGGACCCGACCGGCGGCACGATCACCTTCCGCGGCATCGACATCACGAAGGCCGGGCGCTCGAAGCTCAAGCCCGTCCGGCGCGACATGCAGATGGTCTTCCAGGACCCGTTCGCGTCGCTGAACCCGCGCAAGCGCATCGGCCAGATCATCGGCGCGCCGCTGGCGCTGCACGGCGTCGGCAAGGCGAAGATCGCCGCGCGCTCGGAGGAGCTGCTGGACCGCGTGGGGCTTCAGCGCGAGCACCTCAGCCGCTTCCCCCACGAGTTCTCCGGCGGCCAGCGTCAGCGCATCGGGATCGCGCGCGCGCTGGCGCTCGAGCCCAAGCTGATCGTCCTCGACGAGCCGGTGAGTGCTCTGGACGTCTCGATCCAGGCGCAGATCGTCAACCTGCTCGACGACCTGCAGGACGACTTCGGGCTGACCTACCTCTTCGTCGCCCACGACCTCTCGGTCGTGCGCCACGTCTCCGACCGGATCGCGGTGATGTACCTCGGGCGGATCATGGAGCTCTCGCCGGCCGAGGAGCTCTACGTCAAGCCGATCCACCCGTACACCCGTGCGTTGCTGTCGGCGATCCCGATCCCCGACCCGCGCGAGAACCGCGCCCGCGAGCGCGTCGTGATCAGCGGCGAGCCGCCCTCACCGGTCGATCCGCCGCCGGGCTGCGTCTTTCACACCCGCTGCCCCCGCGCGCAGGATCTCTGCCGCACGGAGGTCCCGCGCCTGAGCGAGTACGCCCGCGGCCACCTCGCGGCCTGCCACTTCCCGCTCAACGTGACGGCCGCCGAGGCCGCCGCATCGACGCACTCCGACGCGAGCCCCGCGGCCGCCACGGACACGCCGCCGGAGGTACCCTCCGAGGCGGCGAGCACCGCCGCGCCCCAGTAGCTCAGTGGACAGAGCGACCGCCTCCTAAGCGGTAGGCCGCAGGTTCGACTCCTGCCTGGGGCACTCCCGCCGACGCCCGCCGCCGCGGGCGTCTTCGCCGGTCGGGGCTCGACAGCGGCGGTACGGTTGACGTCTTGCGGCTTCATGGCACGCGCCTCTGCCTCGCGGTGGTCCTCTCCCTGGCGGCCCTCTGGGCCGGACCGGCCGGCGCGCCGGCCGCACCAAGTGCGTTGACCATCGTCACACGCGATTTCCAGGTCTCGCGAATCGGGCCGTTTCGCGCCGCGCAGAACCCGCGCCTGTCCGCGGCGATCCGCGCCTTCGGCCGGCCCAGCCGCCGCAAGCTCGACGGCTCCACCTGCCGGGTGGAGTGGCGGGGCCTGCGGCTGCGGATCGCGTTCGAGAACTTCGGTCTCGCCCCGCCGGGCCAGACGACCTGCACGCCCTCCGTCGGGGCCGCCCAGAGCTTCTCCGCGCGCGGCTCGCGCTTTCGCACCGTCAACGACCTGCGCGTCGGTCAACCGTCGTCGACGATCCCGATCAAGCACCCGGACGCCGAGCGCCAGCCAGCCGGGTTCTGGGCGCTGGTTGTGGCCACGTATCCGTTCGGAGACAACGACGAGCCGGCCCCGGTGCTGAACGCACTGGTCATGGGCGGTCGCGTGACCGCGTTCACCGGGTACATCGGC
>Ga0208736_1000367_pt1 | contig 13282 bp, 13 predicted proteins | sample AntDryMetagUQ255_FD_188090 | JGI IMG/M metagenome (GOLD analysis project Ga0208736, IMG submission 188090) | Polar desert microbial communities from Antarctic Dry Valleys - UQ255 (SPAdes) | ecosystem: Environmental > Terrestrial > Soil > Desert | place: Antarctic Dry Valleys | collected 2008-12-31 | reverse complement strand
CCTTCAAAAAATTTTTTTTTATTCTGCTGTATTAAACAAATTACTGTTTTAAATTGAGCATTGCGTTTTGTAATGGTAGATAAATTATTCAATAATTTTTCAATATTTTTTTGAGGCGAGGCATACTCGCCGGCATACCTGGCCGTTTTTACACCTGGTTCTCCTTTTAAAGCATATACCTCCAAACCAGTGTCTTCACTAAAACAATCAACATTTGTAAGTTGATGAATTATTCTTGCTTTTTCCAGGGCGTTTTTTTTTAATGTGCTATATGGTTCTGATATATCTATATTAATCCCCGCTTCTTTTAACGATATAGTCTCCAAATTAGCTGGCAGCAGCGATCTGATTTCGGCAATCTTATGCTGATTATTTGTAGCAAAAATTAATTTCATAATCCCCGGATCAAACGCTGAATAAGAGTTTTAAAGATGCCCATAATTGTTTTTTTAAATCAATATTATTCTCAATTTCTAAAAGAGATGGTGCATGCAAATAAATTCTTTTGTTGTGTGCCTGAATTTGAAATTGTGGAAAATTAATGGGCAATCCGAAACTAATTGGGTCAATATTCAAAAGTAAAATGATCTCGGATTCTAAAGTTTCAAGAAACTTAGCATAACTCGTTTCAGCTATAGGCCAATTTATAATGGCTACTTCAGCCAAACTTAATTTGCAGGCTAATAATATATTATTCAGGAAGTTTAATTCAGATTCGCTTATTATATTGGTATTACCTTTTGAAACAATAATTAAAATACGCTTTTTACTCTTCCTTGTGGAGTCCGGTGCAGGTTTTTCAGGCACGTGTGTTGCATAGCTCTCTATTAGAACATCAGGGTATAGATCAGTTAATAGAAGTGTTGATAATGTGATATTATTTAAACTCATTTATATCTTTTTGTTCGCAGGTATCTTGAATATCTTTTTTGTTTCTTTGCACCCCTAAATTAATTTTATTATGCTTGCTACTATGGATATTGTTATAACCCGCATTGAGCACAGCAAATTAAGAGATCTTAATCTTGAAAACTTACCCTTCGGAAAATTTTTTACTGATCATATGCTTGAAGCCGATTATGAAGGTGGAGAATGGAAAAACGTAGAAATTAAGCCATATCAACCTCTTTTATTAAGTCCCTCTGTTGCAGCATTGCATTATGGGCAAGCTATTTTTGAGGGTATAAAGGCTTATAAAGATAAAGAAGGAAATGCTTATATTTTCAGACCGCAGGATAATTATAGTCGCTTCAATATTTCGGCGGATCGCATGCAGATGCCTGTTGTACCCGAAGAAATTTTTATGGAGGGGATGAAACAATTGGTAAGTCTTGACCATGCCTGGATTCCACAAAAAGAAAATCATTCATTATATATTCGTCCCTTTATGTTTTCTTCGGATGAATTGATTGGTGTTCGCCCTTCTGACACATATAAATTCATGATTTTATTAAGTCCCACCGGGCCGTACTATAATGCACCCATGCGCATTTATGTAGAAGAACATTATGTGCGAGCCGTACCCGGAGGAGTTGGTTTTGCAAAAGCTGCGGGCAATTATGGGTCAGCTATGTATGCAACAGCACAAGCAAAGAAAAAAGGATACGACCAGGTTTTATGGACCGACGCATTTGAGCACAAATATGTGCAGGAAATAGGCACAATGAATGTATTTTTTATTATCGGAGATAAAGCTGTAACGCCTGATTTAGAGGCAGGTACAATACTGGATGGTGTTACCCGCAACAGTGCTCTTGCTTTGTTAAAAGAAATGGGCTTTACAATAGAAGAACGTCCTGTAAGTATTGATGAATTAATTGACGCATATAAGGCAGGTGTTTTATATGAAGTATTTGGTACCGGCACAGCGGCAACCATTTCGCTCATTAAAGAATTACGGTATAAAGATTTTGTAATGAATTTTGATGTTGACAAATGGCAGACTGCACCTACTGTAAAAAAATGGCTTGCAGATATTAGAGAAAATAAAAGAGAAGATAAGTATGGATGGATGGTGAAATTGAGTTAAGGAATTGAGATTTGCAATTGCAGATTTTAGATTTATCAAAGAACTTTTTTTGTACCCCTGTGATAAAATGATAAAAAGATACTGACCAGAAATTAATACACTTATATTAGTTATTCCCTGTTTATTTCCCAATTTTCTTTTAAAAACGAAAAAACCTGAAATCTAAAACTTAAAATCTAAAATTTTCTCCTACTTTTGCCGTCCAAAAATTAAGGTCATAAATGCCTACTATTCAGCAATTAGTTCGTAAAGGAAGAGAAATAATAAGAGCAAAAAGTAAATCAAGAGCATTGGACAGCTGCCCTCAACGTCGTGGAGTTTGTACCCGTGTCTATACAACAACACCTAAAAAGCCAAACTCAGCTCTCCGTAAAGTAGCTAAGGTTCGTTTGACAAATAAGATTGAAGTAATTGCTTATATACCGGGCGAAGGTCACAATCTTCAGGAACACTCAATTGTATTGATTAGGGGTGGTCGTGTTAAAGATTTGCCTGGGGTTCGTTACCACATTGTTCGTGGTTCTTTAGATACTGCTGGTGTAAAAGATCGTAAGCAAAGCCGTTCGAAATATGGAACAAAAAGAGAAAAGGCTGGTGCAAAACCCGCAGCTAAAAAATAATCAGAAATCAGAAATTAATAATTAGAAATAACGATTATGCGTAAAACGCAGGCAAAAAAACTTCCATTAGCACCCGATCCACGGTTTAACGATAAACTAGTTACACGCTTTGTAAATAACATAATGTGGCAGGGTAAAAAAAGCGTGGCATTTGATATTTTTTACGATGCCCTTGACAAAGTAGGAAAGCAAACTGGTGAAGATGGATATGAGATTTGGAAAAGAGCTTTAGCAAACATTACGCCTGCTGTTGAAGTACGCAGTCGCCGTATTGGTGGTGCTACTTTTCAAATTCCGGCCGAAGTACGCCAGGATAGAAAAATATCATTATCAATAAAGTGGATGATTCGTTATAGCCGGGAAAGAAATGGTCGCAGCATGGCTGATAAATTGGCAAATGAAATTGTAGCAGCAAGTAAAGGTGAAGGCGCAGCTTTTAAAAAGAAAGAAGATACTCATCGTATGGCAGAAGCGAATAAAGCTTTTGCGCATTTTAAAGTATAATATTTATTCTATCTATAAAAAAACCATCCCCTATATCTGGATGGTTTTTTTGCTTAGTATATAATTAATCTTTGTCCACATTGTTAGTTCCACTTGCATCTCTGTCAGTGGCTAAACCTCCCATATCATCATCCTCTCTCATTCCACTGCCGGTAACTCCCTCAGGGGTTTGACTTCCTGTAGAAATATTAGACCCTTCATATTGTGAGCCATCACCGCCTGTTGAACGTATATTTTCATTATTATTTGCGTTTCCACTTGTGCCGGATGTTGTGCGCCGACGCCCACTTGAAGAACTTTTTGATGTGCCGCGGGAAGATGAACCACCAGATGTTGGGCGACTTGAACGGGATGCTTCACCTCCTTTTTTAGCTACTGCTTTTTTTGTCGTTTCACTAGCTGATGCCAAACCTCTGTTTGATGTTGATTTACTTGCAGAGCCTCGGCCCGATGATGTTCCACTTCGTGACGATGTGCCCTTACTTCTTGTTGAACCACTTCTGGAATTAGCAGATCCTCCACGGCTTGAAGCTGAACTTCCTGATGATCCTTTCGAAGAGCCACTTTTAGATCTGGATGAAGAACTACCTCTTCCGCCTGAACTTTTTGAAGAACTACTACGTGTTGATGAAGTCCCTTTTGAAGAACTGCTACCCCGGTTAGAAGCAGCACTCTTTGAAGGAGTATTGCCTCGACTTGATGATGATCCCTTACTTGCTGTACGCCCACCAGATGAACTTTTGGAAGTGCCCCCCCGTGATGCTGTTCCTTTTTTTGATGCGCTTTTGGACGATGATCCACCTCTTGCTGAAGAAGATCCACTGCGGCTTGATGAAGCAGTTTTAGATGTTCCTTTTGAAGAACCTCCGCTACGTGATGATGAACTTTTGCTGGCAGATTTGCTCATGCCACCCGAATTTTTTGAAGCTCCTTTGCTGGAGCCGCCACGGCTTGAAGAAGAAGCACTGCGACCAGAAGACGAACTCTTAGAAGCACCTTTTGATGAAGAAGCCCTGCCGCCTGAGCTTTTGGAAGCTGATTTTTTACTCGCGGCTTTCTTAGTTGATTTTGCCATGTAAATGGGTTTTGAGTGAGAGTTAAAAAATTTTGTTTTTACAAGTTACAACGATGTAAATGATTTGCAAAAATTATGCAAGCATTGAAAATATTTCGAATTGGATTTTTATACTTGAAATCAAATCCACTCATCTTTAACAAACATTGTTTTTGTCAAAATAGTAAATGTATTGTATTTCATTACCTTTGCACCCTTAAAATATCAGCTTAAATTTTTCTATTTTTTTTAGTTGAATCACAACTATACAATAGGCGAGAAGACATGAAAAAATTACCCAGCAATCATAAGAACAGAAAGATTTTGTTACAGATGAAAGGAGCGTAGGACTGGCAATTGAAAGTTGTTAGATATGTTGGTAATATTATTTGTTTTTATAAGAAAAGGGATTTTAAAAAAGCATAATACATAATTCTAATAAACATGGCAGACTTGAAATTTCAACGCAACTTTGGTATTGCTGCTCACATTGATGCCGGTAAAACAACTACAACCGAGCGTATTTTGCGGTACACTGGTATGATCCATAAAATAGGTGAAGTACATGATGGGGCGGCAACAACGGATTGGATGGAGCAGGAAAAAGAAAGAGGTATTACCATTACTTCTGCTGCTGTAAGTTGCCAGTGGAATTTTCCCACCGATAAAGGAAAAGTTACAGGAGATACAAAAAAATATGCTTTCAATATCATTGATACGCCGGGTCACGTTGATTTTACAGTAGAAGTAGAGCGTTCATTACGTGTACTGGATGGTTTGATCGCGTTGTTTTCTGCTGTGGACGGTGTAGAACCTCAATCAGAGACCGTTTGGCGCCAGGCAAACCGTTACCGTGTGCCACGTATAGGTTTCGTTAACAAAATGGATCGTTCCGGTGCTGACTTTTTAATGGTGGTTAACCAGGTTCGTGAAATGCTTGGCGCTAAAGCAGTGCCTTTACAATTACCAATTGGCGCAGAAGATGATTTCAGAGGTGTGGTAGATTTAATTACTAACAAAGGGGTTGTTTGGCACATGGAAACAGAAGGTATGACCTTTGATGAAATTCCGGTGCCGGAAGATATGAAAGAAGAGGTTGCGGATTGGAGAGCAAAATTGATTGAAGCAGTTGCAGAATATGATGATACATTGATGGAAAAGTTCTTTGACGATCCTGATACAATTTCTGAAGATGAAATTCATGAAGCGATAAGAAAAGCAACTATCGATCTTAGTATTGTACCAATGATGTGTGGATCGTCTTTTAAAAATAAAGGTGTACAAACAGCATTAGATGCAGTTTGCCGTTATTTACCCAGCCCAATGGATATTGAAGCCGTAACAGGCCTCAATCCTGAAACTGGTGAAGAAGAGAAACGTAGGCCCGATGCAAAAGAGCCCTTTGCTGCTTTGGCTTTTAAAATCATGACCGATCCTTTTGTTGGTCGCCTTGCATTTTTTCGTGTTTATTCCGGCCACCTGAATGCAGGTTCTTATGTATTGAATGTAAGAAGCGGTAAAAAGGAACGCATCTCACGTATTATGAAGATGTTTGCCAACAAACAAAACCCAATTGATTTTATTGAAGCAGGTGATATTGGCGCAGCGGTCGGTTTTAAAGAAATTAAAACAGGTGATACTTTGTGTCACGAAGACCACCCGATCACTTTAGAAAATATGTTTATTCCGGAGCCGGTGATATCTGTAGCAGTAGAACCGAAAACTCAGGTTGACGTTGATAAAATGGGTCTTGCTATTTCTAAATTAGTAGAAGAAGACCCAACGCTGCGTGTAAAAACAGATGAAGATTCAGGACAAACTATTCTTTCCGGAATGGGAGAATTACATCTTGAAATTATTGTTGACCGTATGCGCCGGGAATTTAAGGTGGAAGTAAACCAAGGTGCACCGCAGGTGGCTTATAAAGAAGCATTCAATCAAACAGTACAGCATAGAGAAGTATTGAAAAAACAAACTGGTGGTCGTGGTAAATTTGCCGATATTATGTTTGAACTTGGTCCAGTTGATAAAGATTGGAAAGAAGCAAATCCTGATAAATATTTTCAATTTGTAAATGATCTTTTTGGTGGCTCAGTCCCCCGTGAATTTGTACCGGCTATTCAAAAAGGATTTGAGAATTCCATGGGTACTGGTGTGTTAGCCAGTTATCCTGTAAATAATATGAAGATCAGGGTATATGATGGATCTTTCCATGCGGTTGACTCCGATGCAATGTCGTTTGAACTTTGTGCCAGGCAAGGGTTCCGCGAAGCAGCAAGAAAAGCAAAGCCGGTTTTATTAGAACCGATCATGCGCATAGAAGTATTAACACCAGATCAATATATGGGTGATGTTACCGGAGATTTAAACCGTCGGCGTGGAATGTTGGAAGGAATGGATACACGTGCTGGCGTACAGGTAATAAAAGCAAAAGTTCCCCTGAGTGAGATGTTTGGTTATGTAACACAATTACGTTCTTTAAGTTCAGGGCGTGCCTCATCAACCATGGAATTTTCGCATTATGCCCCCGCTCCTAATAATATAGCTGAAGAAGTAATAGCTAAATCTAAAGGTAAAGTTTCAGCTGAGTAATTTTTGGAGTGGTTTTTATATCAGAAAAGACGAAAGCCCTGCCCGATTAATTATGAGACTGGTGATGAAGGGTAACAACTACTGTAATGAAGTTGATGGTAAAACAATTCCTTTATTAAATTTTTGTCGTTTAATTGTAAGGATAATAATAAGTATCATATTTTAATCTTTAAGGCATTGTATTTGATAAAGACCTTTAACCGACGTTTTTAGAATCCAAGATTTTCATTTTTAGATGGCTTTGTAAAACAAAGTTCAATGAATGGATTAGGGCTCACAGAGCCCTTTTTTTATCGTAGAATTTATTTCCTTTCATTTGTTAACAACGAAGTAGTAGATGATTCAAACAGATCATGATGAATAGCTACGGTATCTAATTTCAATAAACTCAGCTCTTGTAAAGATGATTGACGCGTAATAATGATTGCCTGGTTATTATTTAGAAATTGTTGCAAAGAATCAACCTGGTCAAAAACCCTGACTCGCCCAGGTAAATAATAGGTATAGGAAGGATGAAAGGTTTTATAAGCAACAACTGTATTATATTTTTTTACTTCGTCAATTGTTTTTGACATCGGATTATTTTTATACACTGCCGGATATAGATAGTTGAAGAACACAAGATTAAATATTGTGTAGATGATCATTAAACTTGAGACGGCATATTTAAACCCCTTTCTTTTATAAATGATTATTGATGCAATTGAACCAACGGTTAAAATCAGGAGCAATAGTGCTTTCGGTTCCTCTCCTTTTAATTCAATTTCATTTTTAATTCCAAAATACAATCCGATGGGTAATGCTGTATTGATAATCAATAAAAGAATAAATGGATAAAACCTGGTCTTTGCGTTTCCAGTTAAAACTTGCTGAATAAAATATCCAAGCAGCATAGCAATAAAAGGATAACATGGCATTGGGTAATTTGGCAGCTTGGTACCAGAAACGCTATAAAAAACCACAAACGCAATCGTTACGCAAAATGCAAGTTTGAGAAATGGATCTTTAAAATGTTTATTAAATCCTTTTAACGATTCTACTATAAAAACAGAAGCAGGTAGTAATCCTGCTAAAATAAAAATGGGAACAATAATAAACAAACCTCCATGTCCTTCCATTGGTTCGGAGAACCGGCCAAGATTATGCTTAAAAAAAAAGCCTTCCGTCCATTCACCATTTGTTGCTTTATCTACTAAAATATACCAGGGCAGTGCCACAGCTAATGCAATAATAATGGCTATAATAATATGCCAGTGAAATAATTGCTTCAGATTTCTTTCCCAAATCAGCCAGCAAAAAATAGCTAAACCTGGCAAAGCAATAGCAACCGGTCCCTTGGCTAAGGCGCCCAACCCAAAAGCACCGGCAGCCACAATTAACCAGCTAAATCTTTTTTCTTTAAAATAAGCATAAACAGTAAATAAAGAAAGTGTATTAAAAAAAATCAAATAGGGATCTGGTACAGACATCCGGAACTGAAATAAAAAATGAGTGGAAGCTAAAAGAATGTAACCGGTAATAAGAGCATGCAGTTTTGTGGAATATCGCTGAACAAAAAAATAGGTCAGTAAAATAGTCAGCACTCCAAAAATGGCCGAAAAAAAACGGGCGCCCCATTCTGTAATGCCAAACATTTCAAAACCACCAAACATAAAATAATAGTGAAGTGGCGGTTTTAATGTTCTTAACCCGCCATTGAAAGTTGGTACGATCCAATCTTTTCGTTCCCACATTTCGCGGGCACATTCTGCATTGCGGACTTCATCATAGATCCACAAAGGAGTTTTTCCTAAGGACGGAAATAAAAGGACAAGAGATAAAAGAAATAAGAACCAGAAATATGTATCGAAGAAATTTTTTTGTTGCACCAACATTCTTTAAGGGCGTAAAGATAATTGACCGGGACAGAGAGTTTGATGATTGAAATTTAGTGATTTTCGACTAAGTAAATTTTGGCATACTAATATTAATGACTCACCATTCACTCTTGCAGAGGATCATGAAAAATAAAATAGGCCCCCCAAACAGAAGAAAGTACATTACTTAAGTAAAACAATAAACTTATGATTACTCCAAGGTGTGCATCTAAATGAAAATAATCAGCGCCTTGCACAAATACAAACTCTCTTGTGCCTAACCCTCCACCCAACGAAATAGGTAACACAGACACTACAGAAGCAACTAAAAAAATAAAAACCCATTCAGGTTGGCGTAAGGGAATATGGAGGCTGCTCAATACGCAATACAAACAAACCACCTGGAAAATTTGAACCGCCATTCCCCATAAAAAAGTGGACCAAAAGCCTGGCAGAAAATCATTAAAAAAAAACCTTACAACGACGTATAACACTATAATGGCCAATACAGAACCGACAATTAAAATTGCATCGTAAATTTTATTATCAAGAACTATTGTTCCATAAATAGATAAAATTATTCCTAATGCTAACAGTCCACTGAACCTATCCAATAAAACGGCAGCTCCTGTTTTTTTATAAGGCGTTTTAAACTTTCTATTTAAAATGATTACTTTATAAGCATCTCCACTTATAGAACCTGGAAGAAATAAATTATAAAACATTCCTAACCAATAAAGTTTAATGTTTCTCCATTCGCTTATGCGGATATTAATATTTCTGAAGTTGATATTTAACCGGAAGGCTGCCATTAATTTGGAGAACATGAAAGAAAGAACAGCCAATAACAAAAACCACCAATCCGCTTTCAATAATGCATCCCAGGCTTTTGAAAAATCAATTTTTGTAGATATATACCAGAAGCATAAAGCAGTAATAGCAATCTTAAAGAGTAGTTTGATTGTTTTGATAAGGCCCGATTCTTTTTTAGCAGCAGGGATGGTTTCCATCAACTATTTCTCCTTAACAAATTTGAAACTGCAAGTAAAGGTTTTTAAACATTTATTTGGGGAAAAATCAAAACAAACTTTTGTCTGTTTAAACAGGAGCCGTTAACTTCGCACTCCCATTGTAAAAAATGGGTTGGCTTATGTCACAGAGAATCAGAATTAAGTTACAGTCTTACGATCATAACCTGGTAGATAAATCTGCTGAGAAGATAGTAAAAACTGTACGTAGCACTGGCGCAGTAGTTACAGGACCTATTCCTCTTCCTACGCGTAAAAAAATATTTACGGTTTTGCGTTCGCCTCACGTCAATAAAAAAAGCCGTGAGCAATTCCAGTTAGCTACGCATAAACGTTTATTGGATATTTATACATCAAGTTCCAGAACGGTAGATGCTCTGTCAAAACTTGATTTGCCAAGTGGAGTTGAAGTAGAAATTAAAGCGTAAATGCCCAGCACCTGAACCGGTGCAATGGCAATAGTTCTTATAATAAATTGTCATCTCTCAATCTTATCCGCCTCAGGCGGAGATGAAAAAAGAGCTCTGAATAAAAAATCTCTTTTAAATCCCTCTTTCGGAGGGATTTAGGGAGGTCACATATAAACAAACCCTTCGAGGTTTGTTTGTCACCGGTACTTCCCCAGTCCGCCTTAGGCGGACGGCTCGGGAAAAGGTCGTTGATGAACCAGGATTGACCCTTTATTTAAATGCAATCATTAAATCAGTTTTAATCATTGCCATCTGTGATAAAGAATGTCTTGAATAACCTTGCGGGAAAACCGTAAGAAAAATGAAAGGTATCATTGGTAAAAAAATTGGAATGACCAGTATCTTCGATACAGGCGGAAAACAAACTGCCTGCACTATTATTGAAGCTGGCCCCTGTGTAATTACCCAGGTTAAAACACAGGATACAGATGGCTATAGCGCTCTGCAACTTGCCTACGGCGATAAAAATGAAAAACACACATTAGGAGCTCAAAAGGGTCATTTTGCCAAAGCAAATACTTCTGCTAAAAAATGCGTTAAAGAATTTCGCAACTATTCATTAGAAAAAAATATTGGTGATACCGTTACGGTTGACATTTTTGCTGAAGGCGAAACTGTTGAAGTAGTGGGTACCACAAAAGGTAAAGGATTTCAGGGTGTTGTAAAACGTCATGGTTTTTCCGGTGTAGGTGAAGCTTCTCATGGTCAGCACGATCGCCAGCGGGCACCCGGTTCAATTGGCGGATCATCATATCCTGCAAGGGTTTTTAAGGGCATGCGCATGGCAGGGCGCATGGGCTCAGATCGGGTTAAAATGAAAGGATTGAAAGTCATTAAAATTTTTCCTGAAAAAAATTACATATTAGTGAGCGGCTCTGTTCCGGGCCACAATGGTTCAATCGTTTTAATTCAAAAGTAGCCATGCTACTGGCATGGCCGCAAAAAAGCCACGCCATAGGCATAACCGTAAAAAAAACAAAATGCAGATCGACGTTTTAAATATACAAGGAGAAGCTACAGGCAGAACAATTGAACTTCCTGAAGAAATATTTGGCATTGAACCAAATAACCACGCCATTTATTTAGCCGTAAAGCAATATTTAGGTGCTCAGCGCCAGGGAACACACAAGGTTAAAACCCGTGCTGAAGTAAAAGGCTCTAGTAGAAAATTACATAAACAAAAAGGTACTGGCGGTTCCCGTAAAGGCAATATACGCAACCCATTATATAAAGGTGGCGGTACTGTGTTTGGACCGAAGCCACACAAGTACGATATAAAATTAAATCGTAAAGTAAAAGATTTGGCTAAAATGTCTGCACTTACATATAAAGCAAAAGAAAATGCGATCGTGGTAATTGAGGATGTAAACTTTGAAGTTCCAAAAACAAAAAATCTGATGGATATTTTAGGCGCTGTAAAGGCTGCTGATAAAAAGATCATGTTTATTACGCCGGAGTATAATGATAATTTATATAAAAGCATTCGTAATGTACCTTCCGTTTTAGGTGTTTTGTTAAGTGATGTAAATACGTATGATATTGTTAACTCAGAATTATTATTGTTAACAGAAGGTGCTGCAAAGATTTTTGCAGATAAAGAAGAGGAAGTGGCAGCATAATAATTAGCTAATAAGCCAATTTGCTAATGTGCTAATAGAAGTTCTTTAAATGATTAGTGTGATGATGTAACGGACAGAAATGCTTCTGTTTGCATTGCACACTTGTACAGATAAAACATTATTCAGCAAATGCTTGTGTCATTGGCATATTAGCACATTTGCTATTGTTCAAATTTTCAAATTTATTCAGATGAAACTTTCTGAAGTATTAGTAAAACCAGTTTTAACCGAAAAGGCAAATGCACAGCAGGATACTCTGCGACGTTATGCTTTTAAGGTAGCGAGAAAAGCAAATAAGCTTGAGATAAAAAAAGCGGTAGAAGAATTTTACGGAGTGAGTGTTCTTAATGTCAATACATCTGTTGTTCCTGGAAAAGCAAAATCGAGGTTTACAAAAAAAGGTGTGGTTAATGGCCGTAAACCTGCTTATAAAAAAGCATTTATTACAGTAGCCGAGGGTGAGAACATTGATCTGTACGCAAATATTTAGAAATAAAAGATTGCAAAAGCCAAGAGCGAAAATTTTGGATTTTGAAATTTTGAATTAAAATACTGGTCGGCAAGACCGCAAAAATTGCATTATGGCATTAAGAAAGTATAAACCCACTACGGCTGGTACTCGATGGAGAATCGGAAATGCGTACGCAGAAGTGACAACTAATGTTCCTGAAAAATCATTAGTAGAAACTAAAACACGTTCGGGTGGAAGAAACTCTAATGGACGCAGGGCTATGCGTTACATAGGAGGTGGTCATAAAAAAGCCTATCGTGTAATCGATTTCAAACGCGATAAAAAAAATATATCTGCAACCGTAGCAACAATAGAATATGATCCTAACCGTACCACTTTTATTGCTTTATTAAATTATACCGATGGTGAAAAGCGTTACATTCTTGCGCCACAAGGACTAACGGTTGGTATGACGGTGGAAAGCGGCGATGCGGTAGCGCCGGAGTTAGGTCATGCTTTGCAATTAAAAAATATGCCCTTAGGTACAGTTGTCCATAATATTGAAATGCAACCGGGCCAGGGCGGTAAAATTGCCCGCAGCGCCGGTGCATCTGCACAACTTTCCAATAAGGAAGAAAAATATGCTGTATTGAAAATGCCAAGTGGTGAGTTAAGAAAAGTGTTGATCAATTGCTTTGCAACGGTAGGTATTGCTTCCAACAGTGATCATCAGCTACAATCAATGGGTAAGGCCGGTCGTAATGTTTGGAAAGGTATAAGGCCCCGTGTTCGTGGAGTAGCCATGAACCCGGTAGATCATCCAATGGGTGGTGGTGAGGGTAGAGCCTCTGGCGGTCAGCCCCGTAGCAGAACGGGTAAATATTCCCGCGGTGCAAAAACACGTACCAGGGGAAAGGGTAGCGATAAGCTTATTATTCAAAGAAAAAGTGGTTCTAAACTAGCAAAATAAAACAATTGCAGATTATCCCGGTCGCTATCGGGACAGATTGCAGATTGTGCAAACTGTTCTTAAAAATCTGAAATCGTAAATCTAAAATC
>Ga0208736_1000366_pt1 | contig 13296 bp, 10 predicted proteins | sample AntDryMetagUQ255_FD_188090 | JGI IMG/M metagenome (GOLD analysis project Ga0208736, IMG submission 188090) | Polar desert microbial communities from Antarctic Dry Valleys - UQ255 (SPAdes) | ecosystem: Environmental > Terrestrial > Soil > Desert | place: Antarctic Dry Valleys | collected 2008-12-31 | reverse complement strand
AGGAGGAACCCTCCGAGCAACAGCGGCTGCACGCGCACGTTGCGCAGATCATCCTTCGCCGAGGGAACGGGACTGGCTTCGATCTGCTGTCCGAACTCGCCGAGGTCTCGCTTGGCCTTGGCCAGCGTCACACCGGGTGCGAGCGCGAGCCGGAACTCGCGGAACTTGTCATCGGCTTCGCTGGGCTGCTGGATGGCAAAGCCCGCACGGGTCAGCCACGCGCCGTCGGCATAGTCGTTGTGGGGATCCTCCGGGACGAACGTGATTCCGCTGACGTGCAGCGTGCGCGACCCCACCTTCACGCTGTCTCCGGTGCTGACGTGCAGCGCGTCCGCGGTCTGGGGGCCGAGCGAGATCTCGTCAGCGGTGGCGGGTGGCCGGCCGCTGAGCGTGACGAGGTCGACGTGGCCCTTCACTGGGGCGAGCGAGAAGGTGCTGACCGACCGTCCGTTGACGGGGAAGATCCCCACCCGCTGATCGTTCATGACGGCGATGTCGGGGCTCTTGGCCGCCTTGTGAACCATCTCGAGGTCCTTGGCTGCAGGGGCGGATCCCAACGCCACGAAGACGGCGTACGGCAACGTCTGACCGAAGCTGGCCGGGTCCTTTTGGGCATCGTCCAGGCCGGTGCGGAAGGTCAGCGCCCCCACCACTCCGATCACGCCGGCGATCGCGCCGATGAGCGCGGGACGCACGGGGACGCGGACCTTGCCGCGACCTGGCTCGAGGGCGAGGCGGGCGCCGAGCACCGGGACCACGCCGAGGCCGGCGCGCGCGGCGGCGGTCGAGACCGCCGAGCGCCGGTCGCGCGTCGCCCCGCGAGCCAGGTCGGGGATCCGGGAGGCCCACCAGGACCCCAGCAACGCGGTCAGCGCCACCACCGCGCCGCCGCCCAGCATGATCAGCGGATCCAGGCGCACGCCCGGCGTCGGCTCGTAGAGGCGGGCGCCTCCCGTCGGAAACAGCGGCGACGCCAGCAGCGCGCCGACGACGCCCAGCGCGGAGCCCGCCAGGCCCGCGAGCGCCGGGCCGAACGCCGCCGCGAGGCGGGACTGGCGCCGGTCCAGCCCCAGGGCACGGAGCGTGCTCAGGTCCTCCGCCGCGCCCGCGCAGTAGCGGGCGAAGGCCTGGCCCACGAGCACCAGCGAGGCCAGCAGCGCAGCGAGGGCGAAGAGCAGCCAGCCCGTGGCGGTGAAGGTCGAGGATCGCTGCGTGTCGGCGATGTCCTCGTGCCAGTTGACCACGTCGATCTTCTGGGAGTGCGTCACCGCCGCGAGCTCGCGGCGGAACTGGGGAATGGCGGCCTCGCCGCCCTTGAGCCGGACCCGGGCGTTGCGGAAGTACGGGAACACCGGCTTGAGGTACTTGCGAAAGAAGCCGTAGGAGACCGCGAAGCTCGGGACCGGCCCGCCCAGGCTGAAGGTGTTCAGGGCCTCTCCGACGATGTGCACCCGAACCACGGGCCCCGCGTACTTCGTGTGCGGCGGGACGGAGCCGTCGGGTCCGAGCTGGTCCTTGGTGGGCAGCCGGACCGTGACGTAGGCGCCGCGCTTCTTGATGAAGCCCGGGCTGCCGAGCGCTTCGAGCGGGTTGTTGGTATCGGGAAAGCGTCCGCTGAGCATGGTCGGACGGTCGATCGTCACGTACTGATCGGCGTCGCCGGCCGGAAAGGCGATCTCCTCGGATGAGCCGCCGTCCACCTGCGGCGCGCCAAATGACAACACGAACGTGCCGAGCTTCTCGACGCTCGGAAGCCGGCTGACCGGCCCCCAATCGAAGCCCGGCTTGTTGGGCAGGACCATCGCGTCTGCCTGCAGGATGCGCGACTCCAACCGCGGGACCGCCGTGTCGGTGCGCCGTGCCCCGGCCAGCGTCGTCAGCACGACCGCGCCGGATACGCCGACGAGCAGCGTCAGGACGAGCAGCGAGCGCCAGCGGCGCCGGACATCGAGCCGCGCCCAGGCGAGGACCGCCTTCATGCGCTGGGGACCGGAGCCCGCGCGGGCGTGTCCTCGATGACCAGGCCGTCATGCATGCGAACCTGCCGTGATGCGCCGCGCGCGACCTCGGGCGAGTGGGTGACCATCACGATCGTCTGCCCGTCGGCGTGCAGCCGTCGAAACAGCTCCAGGACCTCCTGGCCACCGTCGCTGTCCAGCGCACCGGTCGGTTCGTCAGCGAGCAACAGCGTCGGCTGGTTGACCAGCGCCCGGGCGATCGCCAGTCGCTGGCGCTGACCGCCCGAGAGCACGGCCGGAACCTGCTCGCCCCGGTCTGAGAGGCCCAGCAGGTCCAGCAGGTCACGTGCCCGTGACTCGGCCTGCTTGCGCTTGGCACCGCCGATCACGCCCGGGAGCGCGAGATTCTCCAGGCAGCTGACGCCATCGAGGAGGTTGAAGAACTGAAACACGATGCCGATGTGATGACGCCGAAAGCGCGCCATCCAGTCCTCGCTTCGTCCGGTGACGGTCTGCCCGTCGACCGCGATCTCCCCCTCGTCGGCGCCATCGAGGCCGGCGACAAGGTTCAGCAGCGTCGACTTGCCGCAGCCCGAAGGCCCGGTCAGCGCGACGAACTCGCCCTGCGCGACCTCGAGGTCGGCCCCGCGCAGTGCACGCACCGGCGCCAGTTCAGCCGCGAAGGTCTTGCGGACACCCCGCACGGACAGCGCTTGGGGGTGACGCCGTTGGTCAGCGCTGGTCATATGGCCAACCCTCTCACGGGTCCGTCCGACAATCGTTACGAAGCCCGCGGCTCCAACTTAATTAGGTCCCGCAGAACGTCCGGTACGCGCCGAAGCTCGCCGGCGCGGTTGTGGCGTAGGACTCCAGACCGGGTCGTCCGTCAAAGGGCCGGGCGAGCACGTCGAGCAGTCGTCGGAACGGCTCGAGGTCGCCGGCACTCGCCGCGGTGAGCGCCTCCTCGACGTGGTGGTTGCGCGGGATGTAGAGAGGATTGACCCTGTCCATGGCCTCCGCGATCGCATGTGGCTCGGACGCCTCGGCTGCGAGCTGGACCCGCCAGCGCTCCGACCACGCGTCGAAGGCGAAGTGCTCGGCGAAGAGCGATTGCGCGAGTGCGCCGTCTCCGAGCACGGACGAGGACAGCGCCCGGAAGAATGAGGTGAAGTCGACGCCCTGTGCGTGCAGCAGCGTCAGCAGGTCGTCGATCAGCGCCTCGTCCTCGCCCAGGCCATCGGCCAGACCCAACTTGGCGCACATCCCGTGCTTCCAGTAGCCGTCATAACGATCAGGGAAGGACTGAAGCACCTCGTACCCCGCCGCGAGCGCCCGATCGGAATCGGCGTCGAACAGGTCCAGCAATGTCTCAGCGAGCCGCGCCAGGTTCCACTGCGCGATCGGCGGCTGGTTGCCATAGGCGTAGCGCCCGCCGTGATCGATCGAGCTGAACACCGTGGCGGGGTCGAAGTCGTCCATGAACGCGCACGGGCCGTAGTCGATCGTCTCGCCGGAGATCGCCATGTTGTCGGTGTTCATGACGCCATGGATGAACCCGACGAGCATCCAGCGAGCGATCAACGACGCCTGGGCGTCGACGACGGCCTCGAAGAACGCGAGGTACGGGTTCTCAGCCTGAGCCGCCTGGGGATGGTGACGCGCTATCGCATGGTCGGCGAGGCGCCGCACAAGCGTCGGGTCGCCGTGGGCCGCGGCGTACTGAAACGTGCCGACGCGGACATGGCTCGCCGCGACACGGCAGAGCACCGCGCCAGGCAGCATCGTCTCCCGCGCGACCTGCTCGCCGGTCCCCACCACCGCGAGCGATCGCGTCGTGGGGATGCCGAGCGCATGCATCGCCTCGCTGATCGCGTACTCGCGCAGCATCGGGCCGACGGCAGCCTTCCCGTCCCCACCTCGTGCGAACGGCGTCCGGCCCGAGCCCTTCAGGTGCAGGTCGCGACGGCGGCTGTGGACGTCGAGCACCTCGCCGAGCAGCAGCGCTCGGCCATCGCCCAGGCGGGGCGAGAATCCGCCGAACTGATGGCCGGCATAGGCCAGCGCAACGGGCGACGCCCCGTCCGGCGTGGAGTTGCCGGCAAGGACGGCGACGCCGTCGGGGGCGCGCAGCGCGTCGGCATCGGCACCCAGCTCTGCGGCCAACTGCTCGTTGAGCACCAGCAGCGCAGGCGCAGGCGCAGGCGTCGCTCGCCACGGCTCGTACAAGCCCTCCAGCTCACGAACGTAGGAGTTGTCAAACGCGAACAGCGGCCGGACATCGATGCTCATGAACTCGAGGCTAGCGAGGCCCGTTGTCGACGCCGGCGAGCTCGTACTCGTCGTGCGGCCGCCACGATTGATAGCGCGGCGTCTGCGGGCGCCCGGGCGGCGTGTCCTCCCATGCGGCCCTTGCCTGGCGCTAAGGCCGCGTCCTGTCTCGGCCCCGTGCGCCTGTCCGCGGCATGGATTCGCGCTTGGAGCCCCCGCGGCCCTTGGGATCCGGGGGCCGCCGCACGCCGCCGGGTGACTCGTTCTTGCGGCCGGGGCGGTCGCCCGTCTTGCCTTGCGCGGGCCGAGGGTCGCGCTCGCGCTGTTTCTGCGGTCGACGCGGCTCCAGGGGCCGACTCGGCGTGGTCGACGTGCTCGGCGTGCCTGGACCGGTCGCAGGCGCGGACGGACGCGGTGCCTGGCTGGCCTGGTGAGGCAGCGTGATGCCGACGGTGCGGTAGGGCCGCTCAACGGCATCGGGCAGATCGACCCCGGCGGCCGCCATGCCGACGGGCGCCAGGAGCGTCGCGGCGCCGGCGGCGAGGACCGGCCGCCACACTCGCCGCCGCCGTCGCGCACGGCCAACGGCGGGCTGTTCGCCCACCGTCCTCGCCGCGGCGACGATGGCGGACACGTGTCGCTGCGCCGTGACCTCGTCGACCGGCCGCACGTAGGCGCGGCGCACCGCGTCCGTGAGGCCGGGGTCGAGGTCGGGCTGATCGTCAGGCGACACGTGCAGACCAGGGGTCGGTTAGGAAGCCTGCTCGTTCTGGGCCTTGGCGGCGCCGGTGACGCAGGCTGCGAACGCGCTCTTCTTGTCGGTCGCGCTCTTCTTCTTCGACAGGGTCTTGCACAGCTGGCCGGGCGCCGTCTTGGTCGGCGTCGCCTTGGCGAGCTCGGCCTGAGCGAGCTTGGCGCCGATGACGCACGCGGCGAATGGGCTCTTGCCCTTGCCCTTATTGGTCTTCTTGTGCGACTGCGACTTGCACAGCTGGCCGGGTGCGGTGGCCTTGCCGTGGGCCGTGGGCGGATTAGGAGCGGCCAGGGCCGGTGTCGTCAGCATGGCGGCGGCGACGGTCACCGATAGGGCGGTGGTCTTCAAACGCATGTGTGAGTCCTTTCGAGAAGCATTGTCCGGAGCCGATCAAGCGCCCCTCTCACACCCCTATCGCTCCTGACTCGCAAAGGGGTACGCCCCCCTCAACCGGCGCAGGCCCCGACGCTGCAACGCCTTGACCGCGCCCGGGCGCTTCCCCACGACCCGAGCCGTCTCCTCGATCGTCAGGTCCCCGATGATCCGGAGCAGCATGACCGAGCGCTGGTCGGACGGGAGTTCATCGATCGCCGCGCGCACTGATGCATCCGCCATCCGCGCCTCGACGTCCTCGTGCACGTCGCCACCGGCGCCGACGGCTCGGTCGACCACGTCGGCTGGAGCCACGTCGACAGGTCGCCGGCTGCGGCGCCGCAGATCGTCGACCAGGCGCCTGTGGGCGATCGTGAACGTCCACGCCCCGAACTCGCGCTCCCCGCCACTGAAGCCCGGCAGGTCACGAACGACCTGAAGGAAGACCTCCCCGGCCACGTCCTCGGGATCGGCGGCACCGCGCGCCCGCAGGTAGCCCACGACTTTCGGAGCCAGCTCCTCGTATAGCCGCGTCCACGCCCACTCCGCGCCGGCGCGCGCGGCGAGCAGCACATCATCAAAGGAACCGGCGTTGACCACGGCCACATTGTGGTCGGGCGATATGCGCCCGGCAGATGTCGCTCACCCCGTAGGCGTGAGCTCACCATCGGCTACGGGGTGGTCTGCTCCTGTTGCAGCTGATCGACGTCGCGTGACAGCGCATCGATGCGGCTCGAGAGCTGTTGAATCGCCTGCGTCGAGTTACCCGCCGCGGCGGGCCGGTCGGCAAGCGTCTTGACCGTGCTCTCAATCGCATCGACGCGGGCGTCGAGCGCCGCGGTGTCGCCGCGTCCGGCGCCCGCGCGCGCGCTCTGAACCTGGCGGCTGAGGCGGTCGACGCGATCGTCGAGCCGCGACACACGCGTGTCGCTCGCCAGGCCGCTTCGCGAGCCGTTGCGTGTGGCGCCACTGTCGTCATCCAACAGTGTGTAGATGGCGACGCCGAGAGCCGCGACGGCGATGAACCCGACGACCATCAGCCCCGTGCGCAGCGCGCCGATCGCGTCCTCGAGTCGTAGGAGGACGACATTCAAGTCGACCGCCGGCGTGGTGACACGCTCCTCGACGAGCGGTACGGGGCGCGTCGGTCGAATCGGTTCGGTAGGGCGGTCGGGTGGCGGCGGGGTGGACATGAGCGGTGTGAGTCTTCCCACTGAGCGTCGTGACTAAGCCCGGATCACACCGAGGATCGTTGATCCGGGCTAGGCCCGTGCCTGACGGGCGAGCCGGCCTAGTGGTTCGTCCTGTGATTTGCAGGATGGACCACTAGTGCACGGTGATCCTGCGTGCCTTGCTGATGCCCGACAGATGGTCGATGTCGTTGGTGGTCACGCGCACCTGGTAGACGCCTGTGCGCCTGATGGTCACCGCGCGACGGTAGCGCGAGCGGCTGATTCCGTCGTCGCGCAGCGTCGTACGGGCGATCGTCACGTAAGACCCGGTCGACGTACGCCTTCTGATGGAGACCTTTGCACCGTCGTGGGCGGGGAACACGCGGCCGGAAAAGACCACCTTGGAACCCTTCCGTGGCGTCGAGTCGCTGAGCAGCAGGCCGGCCCGCATGCGAACGCGGACGGCGACCTCGCCGCTCGCGGTCGGCGGTGAGGTCTTGGCGGTCGCGCGGTAACGGGTATTGACGAGCGGCTTGACCGTCATGGCGTAGCTGCCGTTGGCGGTCGTGGTCACGGTCGCAACCTTCTCGTAGCCGGCGTACGGGGCGGGGTTCGCCTCGATGTCCACCTTCTGGCCGCCGGCCTGGCCACCTTTGAGCTTGCCGGACAACGCGCTCGAGCCGCCGAAGATGATCGGGCTCGTCGTGGCAGCGAGGGTCAGCGTCGCGTTGGCGGGATTGGGCTGCTGGTGACCGGGGTTGTGATGAGCACCCGCGATTGCGACGGGACCGCTCAGGACGAGGCCGAGCGTAAGCGCCGTGATGGACGTGCGGGACATGGATCCTCCGATGTGGGATGGGGGAGCCGCATGAGCGGTCCCTCTCACAACCGCTATCGCCGCAGACGTCCAAAGGGGTACGCCCCGAGGACCGCACTGGTTGCTCGCCGGATCCTCGAGATCCGGCGAGCACCCCTGGAGCGCTAGCCGCGCATCGCCTTCTTGCGCTTGCGCTGTCGCAGCCAGCGCTTCAGCAGCGCGAGCATCAGGCGTTGTCGAGGCGCTTCTCGAACGCCTCGAGCTGGGAGTTGATCTCGGCGGGCAGGTCATCGCCGAACTTGGCGAGGAACTCGCGCACCTGCGGGAGCTGGGCCTTGAACGCCTCGGGATCGACGGTCAGCACCTGCGCGAGATCCGCGTCGGAGATGTCCAGGCCGTCGAGGTCGAGCTCGCCCGGCGCCGGCACGATCCCGACCGCCGTCTCGAGGCCCTCAGCGGTGCCCGCGCAGCGCCCGGCGACCCAGGCCAGCACCCGGCTGTTCTCGCCGAAGCCGGGCCACAGGAACTTGCCCGTGTCCGGATCCTTGCGAAACCAGTTGACGTAGAACAGCTTCGGTAGCTGAGCGCCTTCGCGTGCGCCGATGTCGAGCCAGTTCTGGAAGTACTCGGCCATGTTGTAGCCACAGAACGGCAGCATCGCGAACGGGTCGAAGCGCAGCTGGCCGATGCCGCCGGCAGCCGCCGCCGTCATCTCCGAGCTCATTGTCGCGCCCAGGAAGACGCCGTGGTTCCAGTCGAACGCCTCGGTCACGAGCGGCACGACCGTCGCGCGGCGTCCGCCGAAGATCATCGCGTCGACGGCCACGCCCTTGGGGTCCTCCCACTCGGGCGCGATCGCCGGGTCCTGCGATGCCGGCGTCGTGAAGCGACCGTTCGGATGCGCGGCGGGCGTCTCGGAGTCGGGCGTCCAGTCGTTGCCCTTCCAGTCGATCGCGTGCGCCGGCGGATCCTTGGTCATGCCCTCCCACCAGACGTCGCCGTCGTCGGTGAGCGCGCAGTTGGCGAACAGCGTGTTCTCCGCCACGGTCGCCATCGCGTTGGGATTCGTCTCCTCGCCCGTGCCGGGCGCGACGCCGAAGAAGCCCGTCTCGGGGTTGATCGCGTACAGGCGGCCGTCGTCGCCGAACTTCATCCAGGCGATGTCGTCGCCGATCGTCTCGACGGTCCAGCCCTCGAGCGTCGGGATCAGCATCGCGAGGTTCGTCTTGCCGCAGGCGCTCGGGAAGGCGCCGGTGACGACCTTGACCTCGCCCTCGGGCGAGGTCAGCTTGAGGATCAGCATGTGCTCGGCCATCCAGCCCTCGTCGCGCGCCATCTTCGAGGCGATCCGCAGCGCGAAGCACTTCTTGCCCAGCAGCGCGTTGCCGCCGTAGCCCGAGCCGTAGGACCAGATCTCACGCGTCTCGGGGTAGTGCACGATGTACTTGTTCTCGGCGTTGCACGGCCAGGCGACGTCCTGCTCGCCCTCGGCCAGCGGCGCGCCGACCGAGTGCACGCAGGGGACGAACTCGCCGTCCTCGCCGAGCACGTCGAGGGCGCCGGTGCCCATGCGGGTCATGATCCGCATGTTCACCGCGACACAGGCCGAGTCGGTCAGCTGAACACCGATGTGGGCGATCGGCGAGCCGAGCGGACCCATCGAGAAGGGCAGGACGTACATCGTCCGGCCCTCCATGCAGCCGTCGAAGAGGCCCTTGAGCTTCTCGCGCATGTCGTCGGGGTCGGTCCAGTTGTTCGTCGGGCCCGCGTCGTGCTCGGTCTGCGTGCAGATGAACGTGCGGTCCTCGACGCGCGCGACGTCGCCCGGATCTGAACGGGCGAGATAGGAGTTCGGCCGCTTGGCGTCCTCAAGCCGCGTGAACGTGCCCGCGTTGACCAGCAGTTGGGCGAGCGAGTCGTACTCCTCGGCCGAGCCGTCGCACCAGTGGATGTCCTTCGGCTTGGTCAGCGCGGCGATCTCTTCGACCCACTGGGCCAGCTTCGCGTTCTTCGTCGGCACGGTCGTCGTACTCACTCTTGCTCCTCAGTCGTTCCTAGTACGGATGGATTGTCGCGCAAGTCGGCTTCGGCCGCGTGTCCGTTATGTGGACCCGCACCGATCCGCCCGGTGCGCGCGCCGCAACTTTGGCCCCGAGGCCGGGTCGAAATAGGACACGCCCAGCACCGTCCACGACCTCAGGGGGGTCCCATGATGGATGAATCAGCGCAGAGCCACCAGTCGGACGCGCGTAGATCAGGCCGCTCGCCGCGCACCCGCTCGGTCCTCGCCGCGACCGTCGTTCTCGTGGTCGCCATATCGCCGTTCGCGGTCGCGAGGACAGGTGACCTGCTGCGCGAGGGCAAGCGCAACGGCACGACGACGAAGGAGACGGAGATCATCTCGCGAATCGCCGCGAGTAACGGGGCCAAGGGCGGCTATTCCACGCGCCAGTCCAACCTCTCCTTGACCGGCGGAGGCGCCATCTACGGCTGCCGCTCCAGCGCCGCCAGCAGCAGCGATCCGTGCCTGCGCGCCAGCAACCTCTCCAACGGACGCGCGTTTGAGTTCAACGCGTCGAACGGGCTCATCGGCGGCGTCATCACCCTCGGTTCCGGTGGCGACACGAAGAAGCCGTTCACGACCAACGCGACCGGCATCGCGACCGGCCTGAACGCCGACCGCGTCGACAGCAAGAGCGCGACCGAGCTGACCAGCGACGCCGTCACGGCGGTGCAGGCGCTGAACCCGCTGGCCCAGGTCAGCCCCGCGGGCGCCGCCGTCCAGACGCGCGGCGTGCCGACCGGTGGCGTCACCGACCCCGCCGGCCCGGGCACCTACAGCGTCATCTTCAACGGCGATCTGACCACATGCGCGCTGTCGGCGACCTTGATCGGCACCGCGGCCGGTGAGGTGACCGTGACGCCCACGGTCGCCGCCGACAAGAAGACGACGGCGGTCGACGTCCGCACGTTCAGCAGCGTCGGCGCCCCGTTCGACCGGGGGTTCCACCTGGCAGGTAACTGCTGACGTGACGTCGTCCGGAGGTCATCGCTTGCGATGACCGGAGGCCGAAAACCCTGTCATCGCTTGCGATGACCGGAGGCCGAAAACGGGATCACGCCGGAGGCGAGATAGGGCTCAGCCTGGATCCACCGAGGGTCGGAGATCCAGGCTAAGCCTCCGGCGTACCGTGCTGCTTGCGCGGCACGAGCACGAGGCGCTTGAACTCGGCCACGAGCACGCCGTCCTGGTTGAGCACGCGCGTCTGCACCTTGACCGTCCCGCGGTCGAGCTTGGTCTTGGACTCGCGCTTCTCGAGCACCTCGGACTCGCAGTAGAGCGTGTCGCCGTGAAAGACCGGCGCCGGGTGCCTGAGCTCGTCGGTCGCGAGGTTCGCGATCGCCTTGCCGCTGACATCCGAGACGCTCATGCCCAGCGCGAGCGAGTAGACCATCGGCCCGACGACGACGTTGCGGCCCTGCTGGGAGGCCTTGGCGTAGACGTCGTTGAGGTGCAGCGGGTGGTGGTTCATCGTGATCAGACAGAAGAGGTGGTCCTCGGTCTCGGTCACGGTCTTCGCCGGCCAGTGCTTGTACACGGCGCCGACCTCGAACTCCTCGAGGTAGCGCCCATACGGATGCGCGCCGGTCGCCTCGCGCTCGGCCTGGTCGGTCGTGAAGTCGTCGTCGCTCATCTAGGGCTCCTTGAGGGTCAGCGGCCCGCGCATCATGCACAAAAAAGCCGGTAGGTTGGCGCCTGCACGTCCTCTCACAACTCTCAAGGCGGCCACTTGCGCAACCCACGAGCCTTCTTCAAACCGCTGGCGATCGGCGCGCCGGATCCCCTTCACGAGATCCCCGTGACCCCGTCGCGGATGATCCACTTTCTCGACTTCTCCAACGAGAAGATGGTTGCCAAGGCGCCCGACATCGCCAAGAAGGTCGACATCCTGCTCGGCAACCTCGAGGACGCCGTGCCGGTCGAGCGCAAGGAGGCGGCGCGCGCGGGCCTGATCAAAGTCGGCCGCGAGATGGAGCTGGGCGACACCGCGCTGTGGACCCGGATCAACGCGCTCGAGTCGCCCTGGGTTCTTGACGACCTCACGCAGATCGTCACCGAGATCGGCCACAAGCTCTCCGTCGTGATGGTGCCCAAGGTCGAGGGCCCGTGGGACATCCACTACGTCGACCGGCTGCTCGCCCAGCTCGAGGCGAAGGCCGGCATCGACCGGCCAATTCTCATCCACGCGCTGCTCGAGACCGCGCTGGGGGTGTCGAACCTCGAGGAGATCGCGACCGCGAGCCCGCGCATGCAGGGCATGAGCTTCGGCCCCGCCGACCTTGCCGCAAGCCGGCGTATGAAGACGACACGCGTCGGCGGCGGCCACCCCGGCTACCGCGTCATCGAGGACCCGGATCCCGACGACCCCGAGGCGCCGCGCGCCAGCGCTCAGCAGGACCTGTGGCATTACTCGATCGGGCGCATGGTCGACGCGTGCACGGCGGCTGGCCTGCTGCCGTTCTACGGCCCGTTCGGGGACATCAAGGACGTCGAGGGCTGCGAGGCCCAGTTCCGCGCCTCGTTCATCATGGGCTGCGTCGGCGCCTGGTCGCTGCACCCCGTGCAGATCGACATTGCCAAGAAGGTCTACTCCCCCAACCCCGACGAGGTGCTGTTCGCCAAGCGCGTCATCGAGGCGATTCCCGACGGCCGAGGCGTGCACATGATCGACGGCAAGATGCAGGACGACGCGACCTGGAAACAGTGCCGCGTCATGGTCGACCTCGCCGAGATGCTCGCCAAGAAGGACCCGGAGCTGGCCGAGGCGTATGAGATGGAGGCCGTGGCAGACTAGGGATGCTGCGGGCGGGCTATAGGGTTCCGCCCGTCCCGTCCCGCCCCGGTCCTAACGCCCGTCAGGAGCAGATGCGCCTTTTCGAGTTTGAAGCCCGTGAGATCGTCAAGCGGGCCGGTATTCCCGTCACCGATTTCGGCTTCACGACCGACGCGGCTGAGGCTCGGCAGATCGCCGAGCGGATCGGCGGGCCGACCGTCATCAAGTCGCAGGTGCTGACCGGCGGGCGGATGAAGGCAGGCGGCGTGAAGTTCGCCGACACGCCCGAGGAGGCCGAGCGCCATGCCGCCGACATCCTCACGCTCGAGATCAACGGCCACCACCCCCGCGGCGTGCTCGTCGACTCCAAGGCCGACGTCAAGCAGGAGTACTACGCGGGCGTCGTCTGGGACGGCCTGGCCAAGTGCCCCGTGATCCTCTTCAGCGACATGGGCGGCATCGACATCGAGGAGGTCGCGGAGTCCCATCCCGATCACGTCGGTCGCGTGCACATCTCGAACATCCTGCCGCTGAGCGACTTCCACGCCAAGGAGTGCATCGCACAGACGGGCGTCACCGGGCGCCCGCTGCAGCAGCTCACGCCGATCGTGCGGCGCCTCGCGCAACTGTTCGTCGAGAACGACATGGTGCTCGCGGAGATCAACCCGCTCGGCGAGATGCAGGACGGCTCGTTCATCGCGCTGGATGCGCACATGGACATGGAGAACGAGGCCCGCGGCCGCCACAAGCAGCTGCTCGCCGATCTCGGCGTCGGTGACGACGAGACGCGCCTGGCGCGCGAGCCGACGCCCTTCGAGCTCGCGGGCGACGAGGTCGACGGCGCCGACCACCGCGGCGTCGCCGGCAACGTCACCGAGTTCGACGGCAACATCGGCCTCGTTATCGGCGCGGGCGGGGGCTCGCTGACGCTGTTCGACGCGGTCCGCGCCCACGGCGGCGAGCCGGCGAACTACTGCGAGATCGGCGGCAACCCGTCGGTCTCCAAGACGTGCGGCCTGGCGAAGCTCGTGCTGCAGAAGCCCGGCGTCGACAAGATCGCGGTGATGATGTCGATCGTCTCCAACACGCGCGTGGACATCGTCGCGCGCGGCGTCATCAA
>Ga0208736_1000365_pt1 | contig 13307 bp, 9 predicted proteins | sample AntDryMetagUQ255_FD_188090 | JGI IMG/M metagenome (GOLD analysis project Ga0208736, IMG submission 188090) | Polar desert microbial communities from Antarctic Dry Valleys - UQ255 (SPAdes) | ecosystem: Environmental > Terrestrial > Soil > Desert | place: Antarctic Dry Valleys | collected 2008-12-31 | reverse complement strand
CATTAAGAAAAAATTTTAAAAAGGAGCTCGATGCAATGATCTCTCTCTTTCTCTGCTCTACACTGTTTCAAAACCTTACAGAATTCATAAAAAGCTCTTTGTTATTTGTTACGTTACAATATGTGGCTACCTTTAAAACTGATATGAAAGCGATTGCCCCACTATATTGTATTATTTGTTGCTGCAATATGCGCATAAGTTTTTGTAGAGGGTAACATTAGTTAATTGTAAAGATGTTGAAGCTCCACCCCAGGTGGAGTTTTTTTATTTAAATTATTTATGACAACAATTGAAAAAAAAGGTGTAGATAAGTTGCTGATACAAAAAGTTACAGCATTAGCAAAACAAGTTGGCAATACACCTCTTTATCAAATAAAGAAATTGTACAGTAAGCCTAATGTTTCAATTTTTGCGAAACTGGAATGGGAACAAATTGGCGGTAGTGTAAAGGCCAGGGCTGCTTATAATATGATACGTGTAGCTATTGAAAATGGCCAGCTATCTGAAAACAAAATATTACTTGATGCCACGAGTGGAAATACGGGCATAGCTTATGCTTCTATAGCAAAAGAATTAGGAATAGAGGTTACGCTTTGTGTGCCTGAAAATGCAAGCATGGAAAGAAAACAAATTCTTCTATCGCTTGGCGCCAAAGTTATTTATACATCGAAGTTTGAAGGAACAGATGGCGCACAGGAAGTAGCACGTACCCTGGCAGAAGAACATCCGGAAAAATACTTTTATGCTGACCAGTATAGGAATAATAACAACTGGAAGGCGCACTATTATACTACAGCAATAGAAATTTATGATGAGCAACCAGGCATTACGCATTTTGTGGCCGGCCTGGGTACCACGGGTACTTTTACTGGTGCAGGAAGAAGATTAAAAGAACTAAATCCACATATTCAGTTAATATCCCTTCAGCCTGATGTTGCGATGCATGGACTGGAAGGCTGGAAGCATATGGAAACTGCTGTAGTGCCTGCTATATATGATCCATCTCTGGCTGATGAAAATCTGGAAGTTGGTACAGATGAAGCATATAAAATTATAAAGCAAGCTCACGAAAAAGAAGGACTGCTTTTAAGCCCCTCATCCGCTGCTAACCTTGGTGGCGCTTTTAAAGTAGCTGATGCAATAGATAAAGGAATTATTATAACTATTATACCAGACAATGCAGATAAGTATGGTGAGGTTATCAAACAAATCATTTAAGGTGATTCAATTTGAAACAACAACAAAAGAAGCAATGATCTCAGATGGTATATCAACATTTCCAAATGAATGCTGTGGCTTTATGTTTGGCAAAGAGGAAGAGGGTGTTCGTAGTATTACATCTATAACAATAGTGAACAATTCAAAGGAAGGGGACAAACGCCGACGGTTCGAAATTTCACCAATGGATTATATACAGGCCGAAAGATTTGCAGATGATACAGATCTGAATCTGCTTGGTGTATATCATTCGCACCCAAATCATCCGTCCGTTCCATCGGAGCATGATCGGCTGAATGCCCAACCCTATTTCTCTTATGTTATTCTATCTATTGCCAACGGAAAATTTGTTTCTGTGCAATCGTGGAGATTGAATGATGACCAACAATTTGAAGAAGAAAAAATCATTAACTAACATATTAAACAAAATAAATGGCAACAATTATAATACCTACCCCGCTTAGAAAGTTTACCAACAGTACCTCTAAGCTTGAAATAAAAGGTGGCAGTATAAAAGAAGTGATCAACGAGTTAACTCTCAACTTTCCTGAACTGAAAAAGAACCTGCTTGATGATGCAGGTAAACTGCGTTCATTTGTAAACATATTTGTGGGTAACGATGATATACGCAGTCTTCAACAAGAAAATACAGAAGTAAAAGAAGATACTGTGATCAGTATTATCCCTGCCATTGCAGGAGGTATTTAATATAAATTAAAAGAAAAAGTATGGAGAATATAAGTTTTTCTCAGGCGGAATATGCACGTTATAACAGGCATATCATTATTCCTGAATTTGGGTTGGAAGGGCAAAAAAAATTAAAAGCTGCAAAGGTATTGATCATTGGCTCGGGGGGATTGGGAAGCCCGGTGCTACTGTATCTTGCAGCTGCCGGCGTAGGCACTTTGGGTATAGTAGATTTTGATATAGTGGATGACAGCAATCTGCAACGCCAGGTGTTATTTGGTGTAAATGAAATAGGCAAACCTAAAGTAGAGGCAGCCAGGCAAAGATTGCTGAGCCTGAACCCACACATTAATATTGTTACATACAATACACAACTTACTTCGCAAAACGCTTTAGACATTATAAAAGAGTATGATGTAGTGGCTGATGGAACTGATAACTTTCCTACGCGGTACCTGGTAAATGACGCATGCCTGTTACTCGATAAGCCAAACGTATATGCGTCAATTTTCCAGTTTGAAGGCCAGTTATCTGTATTCAATTATGTAAATGCTAAAAGTGAAAGGGGGCCAAACTATCGCGACCTCTATCCTACCCCGCCGCCGCCGGGTCTGGTGCCTAATTGTGCTGAAGGTGGTGTGCTTGGTGTATTGCCAGGCATTATTGGAAGTATGCAGGCAAATGAAGTGATCAAAATAGTAACAGGCATTGGCGAAACATTATCTGGAAGATTTTTTGTCTTTGATGCACTAACTTTTGAAACAAGGATATTCAACATAACGAGGAATGAAAATAACCCGGTTAATGGAAAAAATCCTACGATTACAAAGTTGATAGACTATGAACAATTCTGTGATATGAAAGCCGTAGAAAAACCTGTAAAAGAAATTACAGTTGAAGAGTTTGATGAATGGAAATTGAATGGTGAAGACATCCAGCTAATTGATGTAAGAGAGCCTTCTGAATATGCTGAAGTAAATATCGGGGCTTTATTAATTCCATTAGGCTCTGTAAGCGAAAATTCAGATAAGATAGACAGGAATAAAAAAGTAGTAATACATTGTAAGCTTGGTGGCCGCAGTGCCAATGCTATTCGTGAATTAGAAGAAAAATTTGGCTTTACAAACTTGTATAATTTAAAAGGCGGTATAACGGCTTATTTACAAAAAGCAAGTAGCGAAGCAGTTCCACATTAATCGTAATGGCTTAAGTTCTCGCTTATTTAATTCATTTATTTTATTATTTGAATGATCGCTTGTCTGCCTGGAAAAATAGTAACAAAAGGAAGATAAAAAAGATGGGGTGAGTGATATAATATTCTAACAGAAATCACTACCACCATGATGCAACAATAATCACTGCCTTTCACAATCTTTATTTGAGATAGGTATGCTTATTACACGGTAATATAAATTTTGCTTAACTTGTATCTATAAAATGTCGGCTCACATTAACTATATCCACTGCAAATCCAGGCAGGCTTTTACAGTTTGGTGCACAACAATTACAGCCACTATTACAACCCTTTAAGGGTTGTACATTTCCATATTATCCACAGGGCATCAGCCATACATTCCAGAGGAAATTTCTTTCACATTATTAAATTCAAGGGTTATGCAAGTATTAAAATTTGGAGGTAGCTCAGTTGCAAATGCAACTAACATAAAAAAAGTGACGGGTATTATCAGCGATAAAATAAAGCAAGATCAAATTATAGTTGTGGTCTCTGCTTTGGGTGGCATAACCGATCTTTTATTAGAATGCGGCACACTTGCATGCGAGGGTAATGAATTGTATAAAGAGAAATTGCAGGTAGTGGAATCCCGGCATCTGGAAACGGTTAAAGGCCTGTTGCCTTTTACACAACAAAGCCGCATGTTAAGTCTTGTGAAAACACATATTAACGAGTTGGAAGATATCTGCAACGGCATCTTCTTACTAAAAGAATTAACTCCAAGAAGTAAAGACAGAATTGTTAGCTATGGTGAATTTTTTTCGTCTCAGATCATTTTTGCGGAGCTTGAAACTACAGGCCTTGATGTGGGATGGAAAGACTCTAAGGATTTGATAAGAACAGATAGCAACTTCACTTTCGCTGCTGTTGATTTTACCTCGACCAACAAAAAAATAGGTGACTGGATAAAACAAAATAAATATGCTGTTACTGTATTGCCCGGTTTTATAGCAAGCGATGCAGATGGTAACACCACTACTTTGGGAAGAGGTGGCTCCGACTACACAGCAGCAATAGTGGCTGCAGCGGTTGATGCTGGATCATTGGAAATATGGACAGATGTACCGGGCATGATGACTGCTGATCCAAGATTAGTATCAAACGCAAAAATTATCCCTCATATCTCTTACAAAGAAGCTATGGAACTTTCGCATTTTGGTGCAAAGGTTATTTATCCTCCCACCTTACAACCAATTATGAAAAAAAATATTCCCGTTTGGATAAAGAATACATTTTCACCAAATGACGAAGGAACAGAAATTGAAAATTCTTCACCTAAAAACGGGAGTAATATCAGGGGTATATCGAGCATCAATCGGATTGCCCTATTGAGTTTGGAAGGAAGTGGAATGGTAGGAATTCCGGGCTTTTCAAAAAGATTGTTTGAGGCACTGGCAAATGAAAAAATAAATGTAATACTGATAACTCAGGGTTCATCGGAGCATTCTATTTGTGTTGGCATTGATGAGACTGACGCAGTAAGAGCAAAAGCAGCGATAGATCAAACCTTTTCTTACGAAATAGAAACTGGTAAAGTTGAACCACTCAGTATTGAACAGGATTTATCCATTGTGGCTTTGGTGGGTGATAATATGAAAAGTCATCCGGGTGTAAGCGGTAAAATGTTTTATGCATTAGGAAGAAATGGTGTGAACATAAGGGCTATAGCACAAGGTTCATCAGAAACCAATATTTCAGTTGTGATTGTTGAAAGAGATGTGAAGAAGGCACTTAATATCCTGCATGAAGAATTCTTTGAAACAACTTACAAACAGATTAACCTGTTTATAGTTGGAGTTGGAAATGTAGGTAGTAAATTGCTTGCACAGCTTCAGCAGCAACAGGCATACCTGCAAGATCACCTCAGATTACAGATAAGGATAGTTGGTATAGCTAATAGCAAAAAGATGGTATTCTCAGAAACCGGAATAGATGCTCAACACTGGAAACCAGAATTGGAGCAAGGCAAACCTATGAATATGGAAAATTTTGTCCAAACTATCATTTCTAAAAACATGCGTAATAGTGTGTTTGCAGATGTAACAGCTAACAATGATATTGCTGGTGCTTATGATCGTCTTCTGGAAAAAAGCATTTCCATCGTTGCCTGCAATAAAATTGCTGCATCATCATCGTATGAATATTACAAAAAACTGAAAAACCTTGCACGTGAATTTAATGCACATTTTTTATTTGAAACTAATGTAGGAGCAGGTTTACCAATTATTGGGACATTGAATGATCTATTGCGAAGTGGAGATGAGATTACAAAAATGGAAGCTGTTTTAAGTGGCACGTTAAACTTTGTATTCAATAACTATGATGGAACAAGACCTTTTACTAATGTTGTAAAACAAGCCCAGGATGAAGGTTATACAGAACCCGATCCCAGGCTGGATTTAAGTGGTACTGATGTGATGCGTAAAATTATGATACTGGCACGAGAAACAGGTGAACATTTAGAAATGGAAGATGTTGCTAACAACTCCTTTTTACCCGAAGGATGTATGCAGGGAACAGTGGAAGATTTTTATAAAGAACTGCCAAAGCATGAAGAACATTTTAAACAATTGTTTACACAAGCACAGGAAACAGGTAGTAAATTAAAGTTCGTTGCCACTTATGAAAATGGCAAAGCATCTGTAGGATTGCAGCATATAAATCCCGAACATGATCTTTACCACTTGTATGGCAAAGACAATGTCGTATTATTTTACACCAATCGTTATAAAGAACAGCCACTTGTAGTAAAAGGCGCAGGAGCCGGTGCAGAAGTAACAGCTTCTGGTGTGTTTGCTGATATTATAAGAGCAGGTAGATAGTTTTTCATTATGAACACGGTTACAGTTTATGCACCAGCTACAATCGCCAACCTGGTTTGCGGGTTTGATGTATTAGGCTTATGCCTTAATGATCCATATGATATAATGCAGGTAACCTTGCTGGATGAAAGAAAAGTGATAATAATTAATGCTGACGGTTACCCATTGCCTTCCGATCCTGCTTTAAACACTGCAGGCGCTCCGCTGATAGAAATGCTGAATGAGTTGGATAAAGAAATTGGATTTCAAGTAAGCATACAAAAAAATATAAAGCCCGGAAGTGGTATTGGGTCAAGCGCTGCAAGTGCTGCGGGCGCTGTAGTTGCAGCCAATTATTTGCTTGGCAATATATTATCAAAAGCGGACCTGGTTCGCTATGCAATGGCTGGCGAAAAGGTTGCAAGCGGCGTAAAGCATGCTGATAATGTGGCACCTTGTATTTATGGTGGTGTAACTTTAATTCGTTCCATCTTTCCTTTAGATATTATTGCCATCCCATCGCCTTCCCTATATGTAACTGTTGTTCATCCTCAAATAGAAGTGCGAACATCCGATGCAAGACAAATATTAAAGAAACAAGTATTGCTAAAAGATGCCATCAAACAATGGGGTAATATAGGCGGGTTGGTAGCTGGATTTTTTAAAAACGATTGTGACCTGATAGGACGTTCGCTCGAAGATGTGATAATAGAACCTGTGAGAAGCATCCTGATTCCGGGCTTTAATGAAATAAAAACGAACTGTAAAAACGCAGGTGCCTTAGGAGGTGGCATATCCGGCGCCGGTCCTTCCATTTTTATGCTATGTAAAGATGAAGTTACTGCCGTTGGTGTAGAGAACGAAATGAAGAATGTATATGCCAGGATCGGCATTGATTATCTTACGTATGTTAGTACTATCAATACTCATGGAGTAAAAATAGTTACTTAAACATTCTGGATTTTCTAATACTCAATCATGCGCTACTATAGTACTAATAAAAAATCACCTGTGGTCAGTTTTAAAGAAGCAACCATACAAGGACAGGCGCCTGATAATGGTTTGTATTTCCCTGAACTCATTCCTATACTTCCGAATGGTTTTATAAAAAAAATAAAAAGCCTATCCAAAGAAGAAATTGCTTACACAGTAATCAGGCCTTATGTTGGTGACACTATACCAGGTAATGTTCTTAAAACAATAGTAACAGGAACAATCAATTTTCCCATACCCCTCATTGCAATCAATGATCATATATCCGCGTTGGAATTATATCATGGACCAACATTAGCATTTAAAGATGTCGGAGCACGGTTTATGAGCAGGTGCCTGGGATACTTTTTAAAAGAAAGAAATAAAGAAATAACCGTATTAGTTGCAACTTCAGGCGACACCGGTGGCGCAGTGGCTAATGGCTTTTATGGTGTGGAAGGAGTAAACGTTGTTATACTTTACCCATCGGGCAAAGTAAGCATGGTGCAGGAACTGCAACTGACGACTTTAGGTAAAAACATAACGGCAATAGAAGTTGATGGAACCTTTGATGATTGTCAGTATCTGGTGAAGCAAGCTTTTAAAGATGTTCAACTGAATAAACATTTATTTCTTACATCAGCTAATTCTATCAATGTTGCCCGCTGGTTACCACAACAGTTCTATTATTTTTTTGCATACCAACAGTGGGAGCATGAGATTGATCCTGTGATATCTGTTCCCAGTGGAAACTTTGGAAATATTTGTGCAGGTATGCTGGCACATCTTTCAGGTTTACCTGTAAGGCACTTCATAGCGGCATGCAATGCAAATGATGTAGTACCTCAATATTTACAAAGCGGCAATTATCAAACAGCGCCGGCCATATCTACAATATCCAACGCAATGGATGTAGGTAACCCAAGTAATTTTATTCGTATTCTTGAATTATTTAATCATGACTATTTTTCGCTAAAAAAAATCCTATCAAGTGTTAGTATTTCAGACGAGGAAACTTCAGCTATTTTAAAAAATGTTCTTGCTGATTATAATTATTTGCTCGATCCTCATGGTGCTGTTGCCTATACTGCGTTGAAAAATTACCTGCAAACACATTCAGGTGATCGGGGAATTATTCTTGCAACTGCCCACCCTATTAAGTTTTATGATGTAATTGAGCCTGTCATTAACGAGAAAATTTCAGTTCCGCAAAGCGTTGAGGTAATATTAAATAAACAAAAGATCAGCATACAAATGTCAGCTGACTATAACCAGTTAAAAGAATTTTTATTGGGTAAATAATTTTTGAGATCATCCATTTTAAATCATGAACATATATTTAGCCTAACCCATATAGCTTCTTCAATAAGGCTTCTTACCTCAACACTCTTATCGATTATTGAGAAAGTGAACCCGATAGTGGCAAAACCATACAGCTGAACCTGCCAGAGAGTTATGTAACCTGAAGGCTAGTCTCCAATTTAATTCTCCTTTTTGGTGGATCATGTGTTACAGTGATAGGCACAAGAGTTGTTGTATACACTATTCCGCTGCTTATAGATATCCTCCTATTTTATCTGTTTAATCTTTCGCATCTGCAAATTCCATATCTGCACATTCCATATTCTGTTTCCTGCTTCTTACATTTGTCACTTGCTCATTGCATATGAATATCTCGTCTGAGTCTTCACCTAAACTTACACTATTGCTAAAAGAACCCTGAAGGATTTTGTAATAGAACCTAATTTGAAAGCGATCTGTGACTGTGTTGTTGTTGACCATTGTTGAAACTTCAAAATTTGAGCTTCGCCTAAGTAGGCAATCAACTATACATTATATTACAAATGCTAAAAATTTTAGTAATTTGCAGCTGATGCCTTTTTCCAAAGCAAATATTATGGCTCAATTGCAAAAGGAAATTCTTCCGCTGCAGGGCAATAAACATATCGCTGGTGTTGGTGATTTTGATGCTGGTCTAAACTTGATAAAACATGCTTTTCCGAATGCTTCATTTCCATTAGGAGCAATACATGAATTTTTTTGTAATGGTGCGGAGGATGTATCAGCTACAGGAGGATTTATTTCAGGAATATTATCGGCGATTATGCAAACGGGTGGGGTGTCAATTTGGATTAGCTCATCACGAATGGTTTTTCCTCCTGCTTTGAAATCTTTTGGAATAGAACCGGAGAAAATAATTTTCATTACACTACAGAAAGAGAAAGAGATTTTTTGGGCCCTGGAAGAATCACTGAGGTGTGAAGGCGTAGCGGCAGTGATTGCAGAAACAACTGGGATGAGTTTTACTGCAAGTAGAAGACTTCAATTGGCGGTTGAGCAAAGCCGGGTTACAGGTTTTATTATTCGCCAGAATCCAGTAAATCTCGCTACTGCCTGTGTTACCCGGTGGAAGGTTACGCATTTGCCAATTATTGCTCATGATGATTTGCCAGGCTTAGGTTATCCGCGATGGAATATAGAATTATTAAAAGTGCGAAATGGTACTCCAGGCAATTGGCAATTAGAATGGGCTGCAGGAAGATTTAGGCATTCATACAAATTAGCTTCAATAAACCTGGAGAAGCAAAGAAAAGCAGGATGATATGTGTAAGCGATTTGTATCGATATGGTTTCGTTATCTAACAACTGACTGGTTTATCATCCGCCAGCCACATCTTCGCAATACCCCTTTTGTTTTAAGCGCTCCATCCCATGGGCGAATGATTGTAACCGCTGCAAATGCTTTAGCTGAATCACAAGGAGTTTATAGAGGTATTGTTTTAGCTGATGCACGAGCAATTATCTCAGGTTTACATTTTATTAATGACAGGCCAGGACTTGTGGAAAAATTATTGAAGCGGATCGCAGAATGGTGTATTCGCTTTACTCCATTTGCAGCCATTGATCTTCCGGATGGTATTATTCTCGATGTTACCGGGTGCCCGCATTTATGGGGCGGTGAAGATCCTTACTTAAATGATATTGTAAACCGTCTAAGCCGCCGTGGTTATCATGTACAGGCCGGCATTGCTGATACGATTGGCGCTGCATGGGCTGTTGCCCGGTTTGGAAAACAATTGAATATTATTAGTAAAGGTCAGACCATAGAAGCGCTGTTTCCTTTACCAGTTGCTGCACTCAGACTTGAAGCAGTAACGATTGCAAGTTTAAACAAACTTGGTCTTCTGCAAATTAAGCCTTTGATTAGTATGCCGCGTTCTGCTCTTCGCCGGCGTTTTGGTAATCATATTGTACAGAGATTAAACCAGGCATTAGGACTTGAGGAAGAAATACTACAACCGGTTCAACCTATTGAACCTTACAACGAAAGATTGCCTTGCATTGAGCCAATTGTAACAGCAGCAGGTATTGAAATTGCGCTGCAACGACTACTGGATGCTTTGTGCCCACGGCTTCAACAAGATCAAAAAGGTTTACGCACTGCATGCTTCAAAGGGTATCGTGTTGATGGAAAAATCGACCAGGTGGATATTGCTACCAACCGGCCATCCTGCAATGTCAATCATCTATATAAATTGTTTGAAATAAAGCTGCAAACAATTGAACCAGGTTTAGGTATTGAGTTATTTGTATTGGACGCTCCGAAGGTAGAAGATCATGTGGCAGAGCAGGAAAAATTATGGGAAGTAAAAGGTGGACTGGATGATATCCGGTTCTCAGAATTGATTGATCATTTAACCGGAAAATTTGGATCAAATACAATTCATCGCTTTCTGCCCGATGAACATTATTGGCCTGAACGGTCAATTAAACCTGCTTCATCATTACAAGAAAAAGCAACAACAGAATGGAGATTAAATACACCAAGACCAATACAAGTTTTACCTAAACCTGAACATATCGAGGTTACAGCACCTGTTCCTGATTATCCACCCATGAACTTTCGGTATAAAGGAAAGCTGCATAAAATCATAAAAGCAGATGGCCCCGAACGCATAGAACAGGAATGGTGGTTACAGGAAGGACAGCATCGGGATTATTACGCTGTGGAAGATGAGGAAGGCTGTCGTTATTGGCTGTTCCGATCAGGACATTATGATGAGAAGTATGAATGGTTTATTCATGGATTTTTTGCATAAAAAGGAAGTGAGTATGAAGTATACCGAACTCGAGGTTACCAGTAATTTCAGTTTTCTCCGCGGTGCTTCGCACCCCGAAGAGTTGGTACAGCAAGCAGCTAATCTTGGTTACAATGCAATAGCAATCACAGATCGAAATACATTTGCAGGCATTGTTCGTGCACATGCGACAGCAAAAAAAATCGGCATAAAATTAATTGTCGGTTGCCGACTTGAACTGTTGGATGGTCCAGGCTTATTAGCTTATCCCACTAATAAAGATGCGTATTCCAGGCTAAGTAATTTATTAACTGTAGGTAACCTGCGTGCAGAGAAAGGCGAATGTCATTTGTATAAGGCAGATGTATATCAACATTGCGAAGGATTAAAATTTATTGCATTACCACCCGAAAAACTAAATCAAACATTTGAACTTGATCCTTTATTTGAAGTTTCATTAAAGGAGTATTACGAGGTTTTCAAAACTGATTTGTATATCGCAACATCACGCCGATACAATGGAGATGACAGCAAGTATCTATTCAGGCTTACGCAACTATCTGAGAAATTAAGCATACCTATTGTCGCTACTAACGATGTACATTACCATACACCTTTACGACGACAGTTACAGGATATTATGACCTGCATTCGTGAAAAATGTACGATCTATAATGCAGGCTTTCTCTTACACCCCAATGCAGAACGATACCTGAAATCGGAAGATGAAATGCTTCGACTTTTTACGCATAACCCTGGAGCAATTACTCCTACACAAGAGATTGCTGAAGCATGCCGGTTTTCATTGGATGAATTAAAATATGAGTATCCTGAAGAGATAACGAGTGAAGGCCGTACGCCACAGGAAGAGCTTAGTTTTTTGGCATGGCAAGGTGCCAAAGAACATTTTGGAGAAGTGCTTCCGGAGAAAACCATTGTAACGATAAAGCATGAATTAGCGTTTATCGGGCAGATGGGTTATGCTCCCTATTTTCTTACGGTTTATGACATTGTTCGTTATGCAAGAAGTCAAAACATCCTTTGCCAGGGACGTGGTTCAGCCGCTAACTCAACTGTTTGTTATTGCCTCGGCATCACTTCGGTTAACCCTGAAAAGTTCGACCTGTTGTTTGAGCGGTTTATTTCTGCTGCACGCAATGAACCACCTGATATTGATGTAGATTTTGAACATGAACGTCGCGAAGAAGTAATGCAATACGTCTATCGTAAGTATGGTCGTGACCGTGCCGCCATTATAGCAACCGTTACACAGCAACATCAAAAAGGAGCGATCCGGGATGTTGGAAAAGCAATGGGTTTATCTATTGATACGATCAATCGTTTATCAAGCTCTATTTGGGAATTTACCGATGAATGGTTTGAGGGAAAACGTATAGTCGAGCAAGGTCTTAATCCTGGCGATAAACATCTTCAAAAAGTATTACAGCTTACTGCAGCGTTTATGGGATTTCCACGGCAGCTTGGGCAGCATACAGGCGGATTTGTTATTACAAAAGGTAAGCTGTCTGATCTATGTCCTGTTATGAATGCACGTATGGAAGACCGCACCTGTATTGAATGGAACAAAGACGATATTGACGCACTCGGCTTTATGAAGATAGATGTGCTTGCACTCGGCATGCTTACCTGCATCCGCAAAGCTTTTGATCTTGCAAAACAACGTTATGGTCTTGATCTTACCCTTGCCAATATTCCACAAGATGATGATGCTGTTTATGAAATGATCTGTCATGCAGATACGATTGGTGTATTTCAAATTGAAAGCCGTGCACAACAAAGTATGCTTCCACGACTCAAGCCTAGATGCTTTTATGACCTTGTGATTGAAGTAGCCATTGTTCGTCCCGGTCCCATACAAGGAGACATGGTGCATCCTTATTTGCGCCGTCGTAATGGCGAAGAGAAAATAGAGTATCCATCTAAAGAACTGGAAGAAATTTTAGGTCGCACTCTTGGTGTGCCACTGTTCCAGGAACAGGCTATGAAGATTGCCATTGTAGCCGCGGGTTTTACACCAACTGAAGCAGATGAACTGCGTCGCAGCATGGCAACATTTAAAATGAAAGGATTGGTAACGCAGTTCCAGGAAAAGCTGATTAACGGCATGATTAAAAACGGCTACACGCTTGAATATGCCCAACGTGTTTTTAAGCAACTGGAAGGCTTTGGCAGTTATGGTTTTCCTGAAAGTCATGCAGCAAGCTTTGCTTTGTTGGTGTATGTGTCGAGTTGGATAAAATGCTATTACCCTGATGTATTTGCCTGCGCTTTACTCAATAGTATGCCCATGGGTTT
>Ga0208736_1000364_pt1 | contig 13311 bp, 10 predicted proteins | sample AntDryMetagUQ255_FD_188090 | JGI IMG/M metagenome (GOLD analysis project Ga0208736, IMG submission 188090) | Polar desert microbial communities from Antarctic Dry Valleys - UQ255 (SPAdes) | ecosystem: Environmental > Terrestrial > Soil > Desert | place: Antarctic Dry Valleys | collected 2008-12-31 | reverse complement strand
GCGCCGCCGGGGAGAATCGTCGGCGGTTCGATTCTATTCAAAGGCGAAGAATTATTGACGGCGAGCGACGAACGGATGCGCGAGATTCGCGGCGATGACGTTTCGATGATTTTTCAAGACCCGATGACTTCGCTCAATCCGGTTTACACGGTCGGCGAGCAGATTGCCGAGGCGTTGCGGCTGCATCGCGGCTTGAACAGAAAAGACGCGCTCGACGGCGCAATCGAAGCGATGAAGGAAGTGGCGATGCCCGCGCCCGAACGCCGCGTCAAAGATTATCCGCATCAACTTTCCGGCGGAATGCGCCAGCGGGTGATGATTGCGATGGCTCTCGCCTGCAACCCCGAACTGCTTATCGCCGACGAACCGACAACCGCGCTCGACGTGACGATTCAGGCGCAGATTTTGGAATTGTTGAATGAATTGCGGCGTACCCGAAAACTTTCCGTGCTTTTAATCACGCACGACTTGGGTGTGGTCGCCGAAGTCGCCGATAGGGTTTGCGTAATGTATACGGGGAAAATCGTCGAAGAATCACCGGTTGATAATTTGTTTGAAAAGCCGAAACATCCATACACACAGGGGCTTTTAAGAAGCGTCCCGAAACTGCGCGGCGTCGGCGAAGCGAAAGAAACCAGGCTTTCGACTATCGAAGGAACAGTTCCGAGTCCGACGAATTTGCCTGAAGGCTGCCACTTCGCGCCGCGCTGCGAATTCCGAATGGATATTTGCACGAAGGGCGAGATTCCGCTTTATCAAATTGGAAACGATATAAAAGTGCGCTGCGTTCTTTATGACGAAACGATTACCGAAAGGGAAAAAAGTCTATCTGCGCGAACCGACGGCTGAAAATTTTGACGAACTCGACGCGCTTTATAAATCGAGTCGCCGTCTGCATCGCGGATTGGTTTCGCCGAATTTCTCGCCCGAAGATTTCGGTAATCTTTTAATTCGCAACAAGGGCGGAGACCATGAATCGCTTTTAATTTGCGTCAGGGAAACAGATGCGATTGCCGGAACGATTTCACTGTCGCAAATTTTTCGCAAGGCGTTTCAAAACTCATATCTCGGCTATCTTTTGGGTGAAGAATTTACAGGCAAAGGCTATATGACCGAAGCCGTCACGCTTGTTTTGAAACACGCATTCTCAAACTTAAAACTGCACCGCGTCGAAGCAAACGTTCAGCCGCACAACACGCCTTCGATAAACGTGCTGAAAAGGTGCGGTTTTATGAAAGAAGGATTTTCCCGCAACTATCTGAAAATCAGCGGACGCTGGCGCGACCACGAGCGTTGGGCGATAATTTAGAAAGATTGGATAAAAAATGGAAAATAGTGCAGTCAAACTTCAGAGTGATAAAAGCGAACTTGTCCAGGTTCGCAATCTCGTCAAATATTTCCCGATTGAGAATAGCGACGATGTGGTGAAAGCCGTTGACGGCGTATCGTTCGACATCTTTTCCGGTGAAACGCTCGGCTTGGTCGGCGAATCGGGTTGCGGAAAATCTACCGTCGGCAAATGTCTCCTTCGTTTGTATGAACCATCGAGCGGCGAAGTTTTATTTGAAGGACAAAATCTGGTCGGCTTGCCGAACAAACAAATGCAGCTTTTGCGGCGCGAGATGCAGATTATTTTTCAAGACCCTTATGCCAGCTTAAATCCGCGCCTGAGTATTTTGTCTATCGTTTCTGAACCTTTAAAGATTCACGGCATCGGAAATAAAAGCGAGCAAAAGGAAAGAACGGCTGATCTATTAAAAAAAGTTGGGCTTGACCCGAATTATATGCACCGTTACCCGCATGAATTCTCCGGCGGTCAGCGTCAGAGAATCGGAATCGCCCGCGCTCTTGCATTAAACCCGAAACTGATTATTTGCGACGAGCCGGTTTCCGCGCTCGACGTTTCCGTGCAGGCGCAAGTAGTGAATCTGTTGCAAGACTTACAATCCGAATTCGGTTTGACTTATCTCTTCATCTCGCACGGTTTGGCGGTCGTCGAGCATATTTCGCAGCGCGTCGCCGTGATGTATCTGGGGAAAATCGTCGAGATTGCCGAAGGGCGCGAACTTTACGACATCCCGCTTCATCCATACACGAAAGCCCTTCTGTCCGCGATTCCGATACCGAATCCGAAACAAAAACGCGAGAGAATTATTTTAACCGGCGATGTTCCGACGCCGATTAATCCGCCGTCGGGCTGCCGCTTCAGAACGCGCTGCCCGTGGGCGATTGAAGATTGCGCGAAAGTCGTTCCCGAACTCAGAGAAATTAAACCAAATCATTTCGCCGCGTGCATTCGCGTCGAAGGTTATGAAACGGCGCGGACGAAGGTGTAATTTTGCAAAAAAAGCTTTTGTTTCGTGTTTGTAAGATAGATTTTTGATTGCGATGACTCTGCAACCGTTGACGCTTTTGACAAATTATTGTCTAAAAACTCTATATTCAATGTTATGAAATCAATTCAGCTTCAATTTATTTTTGCGGGATTTGTTATTGGCGGACTTTTCATTTCACAGGCTTTGGCTCAAACCGATGCCCAATCATCCGAGTTTGTCACAAATCCGGCGACGGTCAGCGGCAAGATTTCGGTCGAAGGAAAAGCAGCGGCAAATGTCGCAATCGGTATCACTAAGGCGAGTGCCGACCGAGATGATAAACTGCAGGCGACGGCGAAAACCGATGCCGACGGAAAGTTTTCGCTCGGAAATCTTCCGGCGGGTTCATATTATCTGCGCCCGGACATTCCGGGTTTTATCTTTCCGAACGAAAAAGATACGAAAAGTTTCGGTTACGAAGGAAAACAAATTGTTTTGGAAGCCGGCGAAAATCTTGAAAACGCCGACATCAAACTCGTTCGCGGCGCGGTAATTACGGGAAGATTAACCGACAGCGAAGGCAAACCGCTGATCAGCGAACAAATCAGAATCGAAACCTTTAATGAAAAAGGCGAAAAAATCTATGCCCGTTACGATTATTATGCCGGACAAGGATTAACGGACGATCTCGGCATTTATCGTTTTTACGGGTTACAGGCGGGAAAATATCTGATCAGTTTTGGTTTGGACGCGAAAAAAGGCGGTATCAATGAAGCTAACGGCGTAACGAAAAAGTCTTATTATTCGCTGATTTATTACCCGTCGGTGCAAAACGAAAAGGACGCGAAAACTGTCGAAATAAACACCGGCGAAACGGCGGAAAACATTGATCTGCGAATGAGCAAAAAAAGTCCGGCTTTTGCGATTAGCGGCAAACTTTACGATGAAGCAACGGGCAAGCCATTTGAAAAAGCGCAGGCTTACGCGATGGCAATTCCGGGCGAAGAAGACGTTGATGGTTTTTCCAGCGGCGATTCGATTAAAGAAAACGGGGATTTTAAGTTAAAAGGTTTTCTGCCCGGAAAATACATCTTGAAAATTCGTTTTTTTGGTGAACCGGAAACGGAGTTTTTTTCACCTTCGACCGATGTTGAGATTACTGATAAAGACTTAGCGAATCTAAAAATTTACGCGAAAAAAGGTTTGAGCATCAGCGGCGTGGCGAAACTTGAAAATAAAAGTCAGGCAAACATTCCCGTTAGTTTATCAAACATCGGTCTGGTAATGTATGGCGATCAATTCAACCTTGCCAAAACATTTACTTCGTGGCGGCAAACTCAAATAAAATCTGGCGGCGCGTTTCGTTTTGCCGCGCTTCAGCCCGGCGAAGTAGAAATTTCCACCGGAGCTCGCATTTTAGGTTTGAAAATTGCCAAAATCGAAAAAGACGGCGTTCCTTTTGAAAAAATAAATCTCGTCGAAGGTCAATCAATCAAAGATTTAGTAATCACCGTTCGCTATGGAACAAATCGTCTGCAGGGCGAAATTCGCTTTGAAGGCGGGGAAATTCCAGGCGATTCCGAAGTGCGTTTGATTGCTAATCCGACCGAACGCGGAAGGCTCGATAGATCTGCTGCCATCGCGGATGAACGCGGGAAGTTCTTGCTCGAAGGTCTCACGCCCGAACAATATGAAGTAAAAGTTATCATTGCCAAAAAAAATGAAAGTTGGAACGATTCCGCCGGAAAAATCGTCGCTCAGGCGCGAATAATACTGGTCGGCGGAGTTGAAGGACAAACAATTTTCAACGTCAATTTGAGTCAATAAATATCGCAATGAAAAATCTGACGCCAGCATTATTTTTGATTCTGCTCATTGTTTCTGCGGCATTCGGGCAAAAAGCGAAACCGTCGCCGAAAAACGCCGTCAAGCCGTCCGGCGTGATTTCGGGAACTGTTTCTGATGAGACGGGTTCGCCGATTGAAGACGCGGAAGTTTCAATTCAACCTGCCGGTTCGCAAAAATCCGGCGAATCGTTTCGTGAGACGACCGAGCGCAGCGGGAAATTTAATTTTGAGAATCTCAAACCTCGCCGCTATAAAATTTATGTTAGTTATGCCGGATATGTTTTACCCGAAGTGTTTGAGACTTCGATGGGAAATCAAAAAACATATTCGATTAATCAGCAGCTAAATTTGATTGTCAGAAAAGGCGGCGCGATCACCGGAAAAGTTTCGGATGAAATCGGACAACCGTTAATTAAGGTTCGGGTTCGCGCCGTCAGGGTCCGCGATGAATTCGGAGAAAGAATTCCCGCGCAGGAATTTGCCCGTTATTCGCCGCAAAATTTCACTGATGATCGCGGATTCTACCGGATTTTTGGTTTGACGGCGGGAAGTTATCTGATATTTGTCGGTGGTAAGGATTATTTTTCGGAGCAAAATTTAAAGACTAAAGAAAATTCTCCGGTTTATTATCCGTCGGATTCGATTGATACGGCGGGAGAAGTTCGCGTCGGTTACGGACAGGAAACAAACGCGGTTGATGTAAATTTCCGGTACATTCAAGGCTTTCGCGTCAGCGGAACGATTACGGGAGCCAAAGTGAATGCAAGCAATAATGGAAGCGTCGAGATTTTTTTGGTTAACGCGGCGAACGGTGTCGAAACGGTTCAGACGCAAACGGTCGAACGTGACGGTAAATATGCGTTTCAAATCGAACAAATTCCCGACGGTGAATACGAAATCCGCGCGCTTCAATTCAGCGAACGCGGCGTTTTTTCCAAAAACCCTCTCCAAAAAATAAAGATCAAAGGCGCGGATGTTTCCGGTTTGACAGTTAATTTAAAACCGCTTAATTCCATCAAGGGCAGGGTTTTAATGGAGAAAGATTCAAAATTAAATGCTGTCAAAGATTGCGCCAAAACAGTGGAAACGGCTTTGACTTCGATCATCATAAAATTTGATTCGGACGCGAAGGAAAAATCGGTTTTAAGTTCACTCGAAAATATTCAACAGAACATTTTCGCCGCGCCCGAAGAAAACGGCGACTTTGAAATTAACCGGCTGGAGAACGGCAGATACTTTTTAAATGCTGATTTTCCCGAAGGAAATTTATACGTCAAAGACTTTTTTCAGCAGATTTCCGTCAAGGAAAAACGCGATTTAAGCGGTGGTCTGAATCTTAAAACCGGTGAAAATTTAGATAATGTAAAAATAATTTTCAGCGACGGCGCGGCGAAAATAAACGGGAAAATCATCGTTTCCAAAGAAGAAAAAGCCGAAAATCCGGCGGCAAAATTTGTTATCTACCTGATTCCGGCGGATGAGATAAACAAAGACAACATCCTGCGTTACGCGCAAAGTTTCAGTAGGGTTGATGGAACTTTTTCGTTTGTAAACGTCGCGCCCGGTAACTATTTTTTGTCAGCCGAAAGCTATTCAACCGACCGGGAAACTGTCCAAAAATCTCCAATGCCGAAGTTTTGGGATGTCAAAGAACGATTAAAATTATTTCAAAATGCAAAAATCGGAGAATATAATTTAACGCTCAAACCTTGTCAAAATTCGACTGTTGAATTAAAAACAAAACTGTAAAATGATTATCTGTTTACCAACGCTCCTGTGTTCCAAGCCACATTTGAAGAAAATCAACTCTGCTGAAACACGGCTGCCGGCTCCATAATTTGAAACTGCAAAAAACAAAACAGCGTATAATTTGTCAAAATCAGCAAACACACAATTTTAAGCTAACGATCTAAATCTAGAATTAACGGAGGGATAATTTATGAACGAGGATTTACCGAATCAAAATCAGCCGGTCGAGCAGGAATGGCAAGCTCCATTGCCGCCCGCAGCCAGTGTGCCGGTCGAAGAACCCGCGAAGATGTCGGAGATCGGAACGCTCGGCAGTATTTTCTTTGAACCGGGAGCGACGTTTGAAGATTTGCGGCGCAAGCCGCGTTTTCTGCTGGCGGGTTTTATTATCATCATTTTGTTTACGGCATTTAATATCTTGTTTATTCAAAAGGTCGGCTTCGAGGAAATTATCCGGGCACGGCTCGAATCGAACGAGCGTGTGCGGCAGATGTCTTCTGAACAAAAACAGGCATTAATTGACCAGCAGTCCGGACCGATTGTAAAAGGCATCAGCTATGTTGCCGGTCCGATTGTCATTCTGATTATCTTTTTGATAGGCGGTTTGATTTACTGGTTGGGCGCAAACGCGATGGGCGGCAACGCGACGTTTTTGCGCGGAATCTCCGTTTGGATTTATTCGAGCTTTCCGCCGACGGTCATTTCGATGCTGGCGAATATTTTAGTCTTGTTCTTGAAGTCCACCGACGATATTGATATTGCGTCGAGCCAGAGCGGACTGGTTCAGGCGAGTCCTTCATTTTTTATTGACGGGAAAACGTCACCGGTTCTTAACGCCGTTCTCGGCACATTCGATGTATTTTTCATCTGGGGCTGGATTTTAGCCGCTATCGGTTTGCGAATCGTCGGCAAAATATCAAGCGGCGCGGCGTGGGCAATTGTTTTGCTCGTCGCATTGCTGAACGTCGCATTCAGAGTTGTCGGCGCATTGTTTTCATAACTGCGAAAACAGGACGCAAATTTTGCCGAAGCCCGCGCGAAATATGAGCATAATTAACTTGCTCCTTTAATTTCGGGCGGGCTTCCGCGTTAAGAATTTTATTCGTATCTGAGTGATTCAATCGGGTCGAGCCGTGCAGCTTTCCACGCCGGAAAAAGACCGAAGATAATGCCGATGCCGACGCTGGCGAAAAATCCGAGCGGCGGCGCCCACCACGGCACGTAAGACGGAAAAACGAGCGCGATTAAAAAAGTCAGCAGCCAGCCGACAGCGAGTCCGATTAATCCGCCGAAGCCGGTTAAGGTCGCGGCTTCGATTAAAAATTGCAGCAGAATATCCGATTGTTTCGCGCCGATCGCTTTGCGGATGCCGATTTCTCTGGTTCGTTCCGTGACGGAGACGAGCATAATATTCATTACGCCGATGCCGCCAATCAGCAAACCGACGCTTGAAATAACGATCATCGCCAGTGCCGCGCCCGCCGTGATTGATTGAAACTGTTCGATAATTCCGGCGGCGGTTTCCATGCCGAAATTGTTCGGCTTGCCGAATTCCACTTGTCGGCGAACGCGCAGAAGGTCCTGCACTTCGTCTTTCGCGCGGTCGAGCATTCCTTCGCGGGCGACAGCAAGGAGAAACAAATCGTCGGCATAAGGTTTTAAGCGCAGAGCCGAGCCGATGGGCATATAAATTACGTTGTTCTGATCGTTGCTGCCGCCGCCGCCGCCGAAAAGCTGCTCGCGTTTTTCCAGCACGCCGATGACACGAAAAACTCTACCGCCGACTTCCAAATTTCCACCTATGGGCGAGCCGAACGGAAAATACGCGTCAACAACCGAAGAGCCGATTAAACAAACGTCGGTTTTTTCGTCCGATTCGTTCTCTGTGAACCAGCGTCCTTCCTGCAAGATCACCGTGTTCGTTTTTTCCACGTCCGGCAAAGTGCCTTGCAGCCGCACGCTCGAAGAAGTTTTGCCGTTGCTGCCGGAGACGAGCAGTTTTTGTCCGAAAAAATTGTTGGTGATGTCGAGAAAAGGGACGGCGACCTCGATAGTCGGTAGTCGGTTGAGCGCTTCGGCATCGTCCATCGTCAGCGGTTTTCGCATTCGCTCTTCCTGCGTTCGTCTGCCGCCTCCGACCGCTTGAATATCAAATTTTCGCAAAAATATCGAGCGCGTCCCAAACGATTCGATCTGTTTTTTGACCGCCGTGTCAATGCCGCTGATAATCGAAGAAATCAGCATCACGGTAATAACGCCGATAATGACCCCGAAAATCGTCAAAAACGAGCGCAGCTTATTGCCGCGCAATGTATTGAACGCCATCTTGAAATTTTCGTAGAAACTGCCTCGAAGAAAATTCATAAAAATAGTCGGCAGCTAATATGTTACTTTTCTCAACTGCTCACCGTTCGCTCAATCTGCCCGCAATGCCTCAATCGGATCAAGGCGAGCCGCCTGCCACGCCGGATAAAGCCCGGCTAAAATTCCGACCAGCGCGGAAACGCCGATGGCGATGACCGCCGCATACCACGGAATAATCGTTTTGATCAGAAACGCGCTGATAATGTAGCCGAGCAGTTGCGCCAGAATCAATCCGGTGAAGCCGCCAATTGCCGCGAGCGTACCTGCTTCGAGCAGAAATTGTTTTAAAATGTCGGCTTGCCGCGCGCCGAGGGCTTTTCTGATGCCGATTTCTTTGGTGCGTTCGGTGACGGCGACGAGCATTATATTCATAATCACGATTGATCCGACCAACAACGCGATGCCTGGGACGGCGAGAATGACGATGAAAACCGGACCCAAAATACTGTCGCGCAGTCCGGCAATCGCGTCGGGCGTTAAAATTCCGAAGTTATCTTTTTCCCCGGCAGGCAGTTTGCGTTTGATTCGCAAAAGGCTGCGGGCTTCTTCGACCGCATCTTTAAAAAGCGCGGCGGATTTCGATGTCGCTTCAAAATAAAGTCCGCGCGAGCGCGTCAAACCGCCGAAGTTCGAGCCGTAAGTTTTAATCGGAAGTTGGACGAAAACATCCTGCGGCTGTCCGAAAACTGTGCCTTTCGCCGTTTGCACGCCGATGACGCGGTAGGGAATTCCGCGCATCGTAAATTCTTCGCCGATGGGCGAACCGAACGGGAAAAGTTTCGTGGCGACATCCGCGCCGATAAAAGCGACGCGCTGGGCGTTGGCGTTTTCGGCATCGGTGAAAAATCTGCCTTCGGCGATGTCAACATTCGAGATTTCGCCGATCACCGGCTCCACGCCGTCAATCGTTACGTCCTGCATTATTTCGATTCCGCGTTTGAGTTCAGCCGTGTTCGGCAGAGCTTTCGCGCCGATCTTATCAATCGTCTGAGCGCGCTCTTTGATGAATTCGAGTTCGTCGAAAGTCAACTCTTTGTTGCGCCGCTGCGCTTCGGCAATCGTGTCGGTGTTTTTAAAATCTTCAAAACTAAAGCGGCGAATCGTAAACGAGTTCGAGCCAATACCCGCGATTTTCTCGTCTACATAAGTGTTAAATCCCTGCAGCAAAGAAAGCACGACCATAAACGCCGTCACGCCGATAATCATTCCCAAAAGCGTCAGGAACGAGCGGAGTTTATGCGCCCAGATTGCTGCGAGCGCGAGTTTTAGCGTTTCAGAGAAATTCATTTATGCCGCGGCGAAAATGATTATTTTATTCGTTCGTCCTTCTCGATTTCGCCGTCTCTAATAGTTATAACACGGTGAGCGCGTTCGGCAATATCGTGTTCGTGCGTGACAAGGATAATCGTGTTGCCTTCGGCGTGGAGTTTTTCAAAAAGGAGCATAATTTCAAAGCTCGTTTTCGTGTCGAGCGCGCCGGTCGGTTCGTCGGCGAGTAAGATTGACGGATGATTGACTAACGCTCTGGCGATAGCGACGCGCTGCCGCTGACCGCCGGAAAGTTCGTTCGGGCGATGCAGAACGCGGTCGCCGAGTTCGACCGAAGCCAAAGTCGCCTGGGCGCGTTCGTGCCGTTCGCCCGCGCCGACACCGGCGTAAATCAAAGGCAGTTCGACGTTGTGCAAAGCGGTGGCGCGGGCGAGCAGATTAAATGTTTGAAAAACGAAACCGATTTCTTTGTTGCGAATCGCGGCGAGTTCGTCGTCGGTCATCGCCGAAACGAGATTGCCGTTAATCCAATACTGACCTTTCGACGGCGAATCGAGGCAGCCGATTAAATTCATCAGCGTGGATTTTCCCGAACCCGACGGTCCGATGATGGCGAGATATTCGCCCTTCTGCACTTCAAACGAAACGCCTTGCAGGGCGTGCAGCAGTTCCGTTCCCATCTGGTAACTTTTCCAGATATTTCGCATCGAGATTAACGCTCCCGGCGGCGCATCGGTAACGCTTCCATTCGTTTCGTGGTTTAGATTTTCCATAATCGGCGCAATTTCAGCGAACGAACCGTCCGCGCTTCAAATTTATTTGCTGGCGGTTTCCGCGCCTTCTTTTTTCTCTTGTCTTTTGACGACGGTTCCTTCTTTCAAAGTATTTAGAACGCGGCTTGGACCAGTCACGACTTCCTGACCTTCGGAAAGACCGCCAATGATTTGGATGTCGGATTCGCCCGTGATTCCTGTTTCTACTTCGATGAATTTTGTTTTATTGCCGTCAAGAACATACACGCCTTTAAGGAGTTTTGGTTTGTCCGAAGGCGCGGTCGCGTCGCCTTGAATCGTTGGCGAGGGCGATGCGTCGGGCTTTTTCTCGATCACGGCTTGCAGCGGAACGGCGATGACGTTTTCCGCTGTTTTAGTTGTGATCACGGCGGTCGCGCTCATTCCTGGGCGAAGACTGAGTTTAAATTCATCCGACAAATCTTTGAGTTCGACGACGACGCGAAATTCTTTGGCTTCCTGCACGTTGATATTCACTGAAAGCCCGCCGGAAGTTTGTGATTTGCCGACGGCAAGCGGCGTTTTCTGGCGCACTTCGCCGAGTATTTCCCGGTCGCCGAAAGCGTCAACTTTTACTTTTACGGGTTGCCCGACCGCGACTTTATCAATCTCGGTTTCATCTACTTTGACCTCGACGTTGACCGTTGACATATCGGCAATCGTCATCAAAGCCGTGGTCGAAAGTCCGGCGACGGCGAAAGTTCCGACTTTCGACGGAATTTCAGCGATAATGCCGTTAATCGGCGCGGTGACCATCGTTTTATCGCGCTGATTGCGTTGTCCGCGCAAAACCGCCGTCGCTTGATTGGCGCGATTCAGACTGGCATCCGCGCTGAAATTAGCCGTATCCACGCCGCGCCGCGCGTCTTTGACGGCAACTTCCTGTTGCCGGGCGCGGGCGCGCGATTCGTTGACGCGGGCGTTCGCTTCGTTGACCGAAAGCTGTTGAGATTTCAGACGGGCTTGTGCGTTTCGCAAAGCGACCTGCGCCGTTTCAACGCGGTCTTTTGCCGCATCGAAAACCGAACGCGACTCGACTCCGCCTTCCACCAATTCAGCGGTTCGTTTCAATTCACGGTTCGCAGTATTCAGGTCAACTTGCGCCCGGTCAACATCGGTTTGCGCGGCAACAACCTGCTGACGCGCCGACGCGACTTGCTGCAACGCAGTATCAACCGAAGCCTGCGAAGCGTTCAATCCTTGTTGCGCCTGCGAAAGCTGGTTTTGGGCGGCTGACACTTGCGAACGGGAAACTTGTGTTTCGTTTTGTGATGCCTGCAAAGCGGCGAGCTGCGCGTCGGCATTTGATTCCAGTTGGTCGGGGTCGAGCCGCACGAGCATCTGACCTTTCGTTACCGGATCGCCTTCTTTGACCGTGATTTCCTCGATGCGTCCCTGCACTTCGCTCGTCAGATTCATAAACTGAATCGGTCGCACCTCGCCCGAAGCCATCACGTTTGAGCGCAGTTCGCGGCGCGTCTCAACTTTGACGACCGTCACTTCCGGCGTGTCTTTTTTGGTGGCGAAGACGCTCGCAATAATAATAGCAATGATTACAACGGCGGCGACGGCACCGATAATAATTTTTCTTTTACGGCTGATTGCCATAGTTTTTTATTCCTCTAATGCGTGGTGTTTTCGTTATTTGAATCGAAGAGACGCAAATGTTTCGATTTATACGCGTCGTAAAATTTCTACGACCGAAAAAACAAAAGAGTTTCAAAAAAATAGATTTTGAGCCGAGCGCAAGCCGGACGCGGACAGTTCGGCGGGCGAATTTTTCAAGTAAATTGTTATTGACGAAACAGTGCGGGCGATTTACGATTTACGAACGGAGAAATTAGGGTTAAACTGTCTTTGCCGTAACCAAATAAATTGAAGCCTGTGCATAAATCATAATTGAATTCTCCAACGCGCGGATTCAATCAGTTCTTTGATAACAAATAAAGGTTTCTGCTGACTGAAATTCATCAGAAAAACGAGTTGATAAAGCCACACACAAGCCAGAACAAATGCGCCGTTTTTGTGCAAGCCTTTGACCTGGCAAGTTTTCAAACCGAAAGATTGAATGATTCTTTGAAACAATAATTCAATCGTTTCTTTACGATAATCATACAAATCGTGTTTGAACGAACGCCGCCGTTTCGGCAGTTGTTTTGGCGTTAGTAACCAGCCGCCGTTGTTTCGGTAAAGAGCGACCAAATCTTTGCCGCCGAAAGTTTCATCGCCGAGCAGAACATCCGTTTTGACCAACTGCCCGGCGGTGACGGCTTGTTTGGCAATCGTTGATTCGCCAATGTTATTAGCCTGCCAAGCGGCACTCAGCGGGACGGGAAAAGGAAAGACCAAAGATTGCAAAACCAATCGGTAGCCTTGCACCCAACCACGGTAACCGCTTTTGAACCATTCGCTTTGCATATCAATATTTCTGAGTCCTGGCGGAATTTCTCCTTGTCGGCGATGCTTTTTGTGCCACAGCGGACCAATTGCCTGATACATTCTGCCGTCAATCGCACTGACGGTTTGCGATTGCTTGACGGCAACTTTGGCGAGGATGTCGGCGCCCATCAGAGAAATTTGGTGTTCGGCTTGCGAAGTCAAACTTTTCAAGCGTCTGAGAATCGTCGTGCGATGCGGAACTCTGGCAAAGCCACACGTGGCGCGTAACTTTGAATCGGTTTGCAAAAGCCGGAACAGTTCGGCATCGGCAAAAGTCTTGGTGACAACCGCCGCGACTGCCAGAAGCAAAAAAGACAAGTCGGAAAAATGCGGAACTCGTCCGCGCTTGCATCTGGTCGGCGGTGGCTGATAATGTTCAGAAATCTTTTGCAAAAGCTGCAAAAGATCGTCAGTCAAAATAGGTTTCATCACCCAAAGGATGGCAGAAACAAACACGTTTCTGCTTCCGCTGACGAAACCTGAAACCTAAACTATTGTTATCAAAGAACTTTTATTTGCACACGCTTCAATTATTTA
>Ga0208736_1000363_pt1 | contig 13323 bp, 8 predicted proteins | sample AntDryMetagUQ255_FD_188090 | JGI IMG/M metagenome (GOLD analysis project Ga0208736, IMG submission 188090) | Polar desert microbial communities from Antarctic Dry Valleys - UQ255 (SPAdes) | ecosystem: Environmental > Terrestrial > Soil > Desert | place: Antarctic Dry Valleys | collected 2008-12-31 | reverse complement strand
AGGTGCCCGAGTTCCGCGTCAACCCCGCCTACACGGCGGTAGCCGACCAACCCAATGCCCGCGACGGCATCGCCGAGGGCATCCGCGCGGACGAGCGCTTCCAGACCCTGCTCGGGGTCACCGGCTCGGGGAAGACCGCGACCATGGCCTTCGCCATGGAGAAGATCCAGCGGCCCGCGCTGGTCATCGCCCACAACAAGACGCTCGCGGCGCAGCTCTGCAACGAGTTTCGCGAGTTCCTGCCCGACAACGCGGTCGAGTACTTCGTCTCCTACTACGACTACTTCCAGCCCGAGGCCTACGTCCCCCACCAGGACCTCTACATCGAGAAGGACTCCTCGATCAACGAGGAGATCGACCGCCTCCGCCACGCAGCCACGAGCGCCCTGTTCGCCCGCCGCGACGTCGTCGTCGTGGCCAGCGTCTCGTGCATCTACGGCATGGGCTCGCCCGAGAAGTACGACGCCCAGACCCTGACCATCGCCCGCGGCGAGGACCTCGACCGCGACGGCGCGCTGCGCAAGCTCGTCGACATGCAGTACTCGCGCAACGACACGGCGCTCGGGCGCGGCACCTTCCGCGTGCGCGGCGACACGCTCGAGGTCTTTCCGGCCTACGCCGAGTCGGCCTACCGCGCCTCGTTCTTCGGGGACGAGGTCGAGTCGGTCCAGCACTTCGATCCCCTCACCGGGGAGATCTACGACGAGCTCGAGCACGCGACGGTGTGGCCGGCCACCCACTACGCCACCGACCGCGAGACCGTCGACCGCGCGGTCGGGGAGATCCGCGACGAGCTCGAGCTGCGCACCAAGGAGCTCGAGGCCCAGGGCAAGCTGCTCGAGTCCCACCGCCTGCGCCAGCGCACCCAGTTCGACATGGAGATGCTGCGCGAGCTCGGCTACTGCAACGGGATCGAGAACTACTCGCGGATCCTCGACGGTCGTGAGCCGGGCTCGCGTCCCTTCTGCCTGCTCGACTTCTTTCCCGATGACTTCGTCTGCTTCATCGACGAGTCGCACCAGACCGTGCCCCAGATCGGAGGCATGTTCGAGGGCGACCGCTCGCGCAAGCAGACCCTCGTGGACTACGGCTTCCGCCTCCCGAGCGCGATGGACAACCGCCCGCAGACCTTCGACGAGTTCCTGACCCGCGTGCCGCAGACGGTCTTCGTCTCCGCCACCCCCGGGGAGTTCGAGCGCAACCACTCCTCGCGGACGCTGGAGCAGATCGTGCGTCCCACCGGCGTAGTGGATCCCGAGGTCGAGGTTCGCGCGACAAAGAACCAGATCGACGACCTCATGAACGAGCTGCGCGGCCGCACGGAGGTCGGCGAGCGCGCGCTCGTGACCACACTGACCAAGAAGATGGCCGAGGATCTGACCGACTACCTGCTCGAGTACGGCTTCAAGGTCCGCTATCTGCACTCCGAGGTCGACACGCTCGAGCGGATCCAGATCATCCGCCAGCTGCGGCTCGGCGAGTTCGACGTACTCGTGGGGGTCAACCTCCTGCGCGAGGGCCTCGATCTGCCCGAGGTCTCGCTCGTGGCCATCGTCGACGCCGATAAGGAGGGCTTCCTCCGCGGCGAGACCTCGCTGATCCAGACCATCGGCCGCGCCGCCCGCAACATCCACGGCCGGGTGCTCATGTACGCCGACAAGGAATCGCGGGCGATGCGCCGCGCCATCGACGAGACCGATCGTCGTCGCGCCATCCAGGTCGCCTACAACGAAGAGCGCGGGATCACTCCCGAGACGGTCCGCAAGGCGATCTCCGACATCGGCGACTTCCTGGCCCTCGAGTCGAAGGTGCCGGCCCGCGAGGGTCGCAAGGCCCGCCAGCGTGCCGCGGAGGCCGCGCGGATGTCGCCGGAGGAGATCAACACGACGCTGGTGGAGCTCGAGGAGGAGATGCTCGCCGCGGCCGACGAGCTCCGCTTCGAGTACGCGGCCAAGCTACGCGACGAGATCAAGGGCCTGAAGCGAGAGTTGGAGGAGGTGCAGGCCCGGGCCTGAGGGGGCCGTAGGCACCCCAAGTTTCGGGCCGAGGTCTAGATCGGCGTTCAGCAGGGAAAAGGGGGAGTCATGGAGTTGAAGCGAGAGGACATCGAGCGCAGCGACTTCTCGACGGCGCGCCGGGGCTACGAGCCGGGCGCCGTCGATGAGCACCTGCGCGAGGTGGCAGCGGCCGTCGAGCGGCTTCAGGATCGGGTCGAGGAGCTCTCGGTCCGTCCGGAGTCGCTGTCGCAGACCGCGAACGAACGCCTGCGGCCGATCCTCGAGGCCGCCGAGGCGAGCGCCGCCGAGATTCGCACGGAGGCCGCCGAGGAAGCTCGCTCGCTGGTAGGCAACGCTGAGCGCGAGTCGCAGACGATCACCGAGGACGCCGAGCAACGCGCCCGCGAGCGAGACACCGAGAGCGAGACGTCGACCGCCGAGCGGCTCAGCCGCGTCGACCATCGCACGGCCGAGCTCATGCTGCGCGCGGACGCCCTCGACGAGGAGTTCGACCGGCTCTTGGAGCGCATGCGCGCCGCCGGGGTGGCCGCGGTCGACACCCTGCGCGACGACGCCCAGGCACTGCGCGGCGAGCTCGACGAGCTGCCGGGCGAGTCCGTTCCCCCGGTTCCCGGGCCGCTCCGTGAGGAGGGGGCCGAGGAGCTCGAGCCCCCGGGCCGGGTCGAGCCGGATCATCCGACCGCGGTGGTCGAGCCGAGCGTCGAGGCCGAGCCGCTCAGCGACGAGGGCGACCTCTTCGAGCCCGGGCCCGAGCCCGAGCCGCTCGGCGGGGAGGGCGACGAGCTCGTCGAGCCCGAGCCCGAGCCGTTCGGCGACGAGGTCATCCCCGAGCCGCGGGACGGGGCGGCGCTGCCCGAGCCCCCTGAAGAGCCGCTCACCGTGCCGGAGGACGAACCCGGCTCCGGGACGTGGACAGAGGGGGACGAGCCCACCGAGACGCGTTCGCCCGACTCCCACCCGGACATGGAGGGCGCGCGGCTGATCGCGCTCAACATGGCCCTGAGCGGCTCCTCGCGGGCCGAGACCGCGGATTACCTGCGTGACACCTTCGGGCTCGAGGACCGCGCGCTGCTCGACGACGTCTACGACCGCGTCCAGGCTCCGTAGCTTCCAGGAGCCGTCGGCGCCGCCCCTAGAATCGGTGGGGTGAGCCGCTCCGCCTCCGATCGCCTCGTCGTCTCCGGGGCGCGCGAGCACAATCTCAAGGATCTCCGCGTCGAGCTCCCCCGCGACGCGCTCGTGGTCATCACCGGCCTGTCGGGCTCCGGCAAGTCGAGCCTCGCCTTCGACACGATCTACGCCGAGGGCCAGCGCCGCTACGTCGAGTCCCTCTCCGCCTACGCGCGCCAGTTCCTGGGGCAGATGGACAAGCCCGACGTCGACTCGATCGAGGGCCTCTCGCCGGCGATCTCGATCGACCAGAAGACGACCTCGCGCAACCCGCGCTCCACCGTGGGCACGGTCACGGAGATCTACGACTACCTGCGCCTGCTGTGGGCGCGCATCGGCCGGCCGCACTGCCCTACCTGCGGCAACGCCATCGCCGCCCAGTCGGCCGAGCAGATCGTCGACCAGATCATGACGCTCGAGCAGGGCACCCGCTTCATGGTTCTCGCCCCGATGGTCCGCGGGCGCAAGGGCGAGTACGGGAAGCTGTTCGAGGATCTGCGCGCCCAGGGCTACACCCGGGTGAAGGTCAACGGCGAGGTACGCCGGCTCGAGGAGGAGATCTCCCTCGACAAGCGCTACAAGCAAGACATCGCCGTGGTCGTCGACCGGCTGCGCATGCGCGAGGACCTGCGCCGGCGCCTCGCCGACTCGATCGAGACCGCCGTGGGGCTCGCGGAGGGGATCGTGGAGGTCGTGATGGTCCCCGGGGCCGGCGACGGACGCGAGCTCGGCGGCAGCGGCGAGGTCCGCACGTTCTCTGAGCGCTTCGCCTGCCTCGAGTGCGGGACGAGCGTGCCCGAGCTCGAGCCGCGGATGTTCTCGTTCAACTCGCCGCACGGGGCGTGCGCCCGCTGCACCGGGCTCGGCTCGCAGATGGAGATCGACCCCGAGCTGATCGTGCCGGACCCGACGCTCTCGCTCAACGAGGGAGCGATCCTGCCGTGGTCGACCAGCGCCTCGAACTACTACGAGACCATGACCCAGGCCATCGCCGAGCGCTACGAGGTCGATCAGGACACCCCGTGGGAGGTGCTCTCCGACGAGGTTCACGACACCTTCCTGTACGGGACGAACGGCGACCGCCTGTACATCTCCTACCGCAATCGCTACGGGCGCCGGCGCTCTTACACGACGAGCTTCGACGGGATCGTCTTGAACCTCGAGCGCCGCTACAAGGAGACCGACTCCGAGTATGTGCGCGAGAAGATCGAAGAGTACATGTCGGTGCGTCCGTGCCCCGACTGCCACGGCTCGCGCCTGCGGCCGGAGAGCCTGGCGGTCACCGTCGGCGGCCTCGGCGTCCATGAGCTCACGCACCTGTCGGCGGGGCGGGCCATCGAGTGGCTCGACGCCGTCGATCTCACCCACACCGAGCGCCAGATTGCGCGGCTGATCCTGCGCGAGATCGACGAGCGTCTGCGCTTCCTGACCAGCGTCGGGGTCGGCTACCTGTCGCTCGACCGCGCCGCCGCGACCCTCTCCGGCGGCGAGGCGCAGCGCATCCGGCTCGCCACTCAGATCGGGTCGAGCCTGGTCGGCGTGCTCTACATTCTCGACGAGCCCTCGATCGGCCTGCACCAGCGCGACAACGAGCGGCTGATCGCCACGCTCGAGCGGTTGCGCGACCTCGGCAACACGGTGATCGTCGTCGAGCACGACGAAGGCACGATCCGGGCCGCCGACCACCTCGTCGACCTCGGGCCCGGCGCGGGCGAGCACGGCGGATGGGTCGTCGCCGCGGGCACGCCGACCGAGGTGGAGCTCGTGCCGGAGTCGCTCACCGGGCAGTACCTCTCCGGGGTGCGTACGGTCCCCATCCCGCAGCGACGCCGCGAGCCGAGCGGAGCGATCTCGATCGAGGGCGCGGCGCAGCACAACCTTCGCGACGTCGACGTCGAGGTTCCGCTCGGGGTGTTCTGCGCCGTGACCGGGGTCTCGGGGTCGGGCAAGTCGACGCTGGTCAACGAGGTGCTCTACAAGGCGGTGGCCAACCGCCTGCACCGCGCCAAGCTGCGACCAGGCGCTCACCGCCGCATCCGCGGCCTCGACCAGGTCGACAAGATCATCAACATCGACCAGTCGCCGATCGGCCGCACGCCGCGCTCGAACCCGGCCACCTACACCGGTCTGTTCGACCACATCCGGGAGCTCTTCTCGCGCACGCAGGAGGCCCGCGCCCGCGGCTACAAGCCCGGTCGCTTCTCCTTCAACGTCAAGGGCGGCCGCTGCGAGGTCTGTCGCGGCGACGGTCAGATCAAGATCGAGATGCATTTCCTGCCCGACGTCTACGTGCCCTGTGAGCAGTGCGACGGGCGGCGCTACAACCGCGAGACGCTCGAGGTCCGCTTCAAGGGCAGGACGATCGCCGACGTGCTGGCCATGTCGATCGAGGAGGCGGTCGAGTTCTTCGCCAACATCCCGAAGATCAAGCGCCGCCTCCAGGCCCTGCACGACGTCGGGCTCGACTACGTGCGCCTCGGCCAGCCGGCCACCACGCTGTCCGGCGGCGAGGCCCAGCGGATCAAGCTGGCGAGCGAGCTCGCCAAGGTGGCCACCGGCCGCACCCTCTACATCCTCGACGAGCCGACCACGGGGCTCCACTTCGCCGACGTCGAGCGGCTGCTTCAGATGCTCGATCGTCTCGTCGACCAGGGCAACAGCGTGGTGGTGATCGAGCACAACCTCGACGTGATCAAGACGGCCGACCGGATCATCGACATGGGGCCCGAGGGCGGCGAGGAGGGGGGCCTGGTGACGGCCCACGGGACGCCGGAGGAGGTGGCCGCGGTCGAGGGCTCCCACACCGGGGCCTTCCTGCGCGATCTCGTGCCGGCCCCAGCGCCCCGGGCGCAGCGGCGCCAGAAGCAGGTCAGGCGCCCGAAGGTCTCGGCCGCGGCCTGACGGAGCGACCGAGGCGGGCGGCGCCGGACCGCTCGAAGCGCTAGAAGAGCCCGCGCGACGATGTTCGACCTCGACTCCCGCCTCAAGCTCTACCTCCAGAAGTGGCGTTGGTACGAGCGCAACACGCTTCCGTGGCGGCGCGCCCGCATCCACCTGCACATGCTCCGCCGGCAGGCCTTCGTGCGCTGGCCGATCCAGGGCAATGTGCTCGAGGCGCTCGACGACGGACGCCTCGAGGTCGGACGGCACAGCTTGTTCGAGCCGCAGTGCTGGATCACCATCGCCCCGGGGGGTCGCGTGCGGATCGGCGAGGGCTGCTTCCTCAACCTAGGCACGATGGTGGCCGCCCAGCACGAGGTCACGATCGGCAGCCACACCATGATCGCCAACGGCGGCTTCGTCTCCGACGCCTCGCACCGCTTCGACGACCCCGACGTCCCGGTCCCGTGGCAGGGCTTCACCTCGAAGGGGCCGACCCGCATCGGCGCGAACTGCTGGCTCGGCGCCAACGTCGTGGTGACAAGCGGGGTCACGATCGGCGACCGCTGCGTGATCGGGGCGAACTCGGTGGTGACCCAGGACCTCCCGCCGCGGACGATCGCCGCCGGGGCCCCGGCTCGCCCGATCCGCTCGATCGAGTACGACGAGGACCGCCCGGTGCCTCCGGCCCCGGAGATCGGGGGAGGCTGATCGGCCTGTTCATCCTCCTGTAAGCGGTTCGCCGCGTAGCCGGTGCCGCCTTTGGGGAAGCGAGAGGGAGCTCATCGACTCTCGAACTCCGGAGGCTGACCTTGTCCGACCGATATGACGCCGTGGTCATCGGCGCCGGCCCCGCCGGGCGGGGCGCCGCCGGCCAGCTCGCGAGCGAGGGGCTGCGCGTCGCGGCGTGCGAGCGCGAGCTCGTGGGCGGCGAGTGCCCGTACTGGGCCTGCATCCCCAGCAAGGCCCTGCTGCGCCCGCCCGAGGCTCGGGCCGACGCGCGGCGCGCCGCCGGTCTCGGTGAGCCCGAGCAGCGCTATGCCGAGATCGCGGCCTACCGCGACGAGCTGGTCCGCCACCTCGACGACTCGGCGCCGGCCGAGGCGCTCGAGAAGAAGGGCATCGACCTCTACCGTGGCGTGGCCCGCATCGCCGGCGCCGGCCGCGTCGAGGTCGGGGACCACACGCTCGAGACCGAGCGCATCCTCATCGCCTGCGGCACCGTCTCGAGCGTCCCGGCGATCGACGGTCTCGAGCAGGCGGGCTATTGGACCAACCGCGAGGCGACGACCCTGTCGGAGATCCCCGAGTCGGTGGTGGTCCTCGGCGGGGGCCCGGTGGGCGTCGAGCTGAGCCAGATGCTGCGCCGGTTCGGGGCCGAGGTGACCCTTATTCAGGCCTCCGGGCACCTGCTAGCGCGCGAGGACGCGCGCGTCGGCGAGCTGCTTGCCGAGGCGCTGCGCGAGGACGGGATCGACGTGCGCGCCGCAACGCGGGCGGCCTCGGTGGCGCGCGAGCAGGACGGCCGGCGGACCGTTTCGCTCGAGGGCGGCGGTGAGGTCTCGGCCGCCGAGCTGCTGGTGGCCATCGGGCGCACGCCGCGCACCGACGAGCTCGGGCTCGAGGCCGCGGGCATCGAGCCCGGCGAGCGCGGCGAGATCGCGGTTGACGAGCGCTGCCGCGCGGGCGAGGGGATCTGGGCCATCGGCGACGTGACCGGGACCATGCCCTTCACGCACGTCGCCTCGTACCAGGCCCGTGTGGCCTGTGCCGACATCCTCGGTCGCGAGGCGCGGACCGATTACGCGGCCATCCCGCGGGTGGTGTTCTGCGACCCGGAGATCGCCGCCGTCGGCCTGTCCGCGGACGACGCCCGCGGACAGGGCATCGACGTGGCCACGAGCCGGCTCGACCTGGTCGACGCGATCGCCCGGCCGATCACCTATGAGCAGGAGCCGCGCGGACAGGAGCTCGAGATCGTGGCCGATCGCGAGCGCGGCGTGCTGGTCGGCGCGTGGGCGGTCGCTCCGCTCGCGGGCGAGTGGATCCACCAGGCCGCGATGGCCATCAAGCTCCGCGCCCCGCTCGAGATCCTGCGCGACACGGTGTCCCAGTTCCCGACCTACAGCGAGGGGTTCACGGAAGCGGTGCGCGCGCTCGAGGTCTGAGCGCGTCAGGGGCGTCGCCCAGGCGGCGGTCGGCGAGGGCGCCAACGATCGGCCAGCCCCGGGCCGCGCCGCTCAGGCCGGCGCCCTGGGGAGCCGAACGCTATGGGGGAGATGCCACCGTCTGCCTTCGAGCGCGCGGGCGCGCGAGCGCGCGGGGTCGAGTCCCTCGAGGAGCCCGACCGCGGTACGAGCGCGTCGGTGGGGACTCGGACCCTCGTCCCGTTCGGCATCTGTCTCCTGGCCATCGTCGTGGTCGTGGGCCTCGGCGCGACGCTGCTCGCGCGCGAGTCGGTCGACCGCGAGCTCGAGGCCCGGGCGAGCACCGCCGCTCGTCTGCTCGACACGAGCATCGCCCGCTCGCGGGCACGTCTGGCCGCCGACGCCGAGGACCTCGCGCGGGGGAGCCGGGGCCGCGCAGAGACCGGCACGAACGCGAGGGAGGCGCTCGAGCTCGAGGTCGTCGACTTCGCCATCGAGCATCGCCTCGCCCACGCTTCGGTCGCCGAGCGAGGGCTGGCGGTCGTCGACGGACGCCCTCATTGGCGAGCCCTGCCGCTCGCCCGGCAGCTCGTCCGCCGGGCGAGCGCCGCAGGCGGGACTGCCACCGCGACCGGGCTCTCGGGGCGCGGGGAGCCGCTGGTGCTCGCCGCCGCCGAGGTGAAGGGACAGCCGGAGCGTCGTGTCCTCCTCGGGCGGGCCATGGACCGCCGCTTCCTGGCCGAGGCCGAGGCCCCGCTCGGGGTCCTCATGCAGATCGAGGCCGGCGGTCCCGCCGAGCGCCCGCGCTGGGGCGAGCGGCTGCGAACCGTCAGCCTCCCGCTGCGCCTGACCGATCCGAGGACGGCGCGGTTGGATGTCACCCTCTCGAGTCAGCCGCTGCACCAGGCGGTACGCGGCGCCGGGTTGGTGGCGGCCGGGTGCGGGCTGCTCGTCGTCGTCGTCCTGCTCGGGTTCCTGGGCGCGCTCCTGCGTCGTTCGGTGCTCCGCCCGCTGGGAGCGCTGAGGGGGGCGATCGAGCGCACAGAGGCGGGCGACTACGACGTTCACCTGCCGCTGGTCGGGGCCGCCGAGGTGCGCACCGTGTCCGACGCCTTCAACCGGATGTGCCGGATGGTCGACCAGCAGCGCTCAGGTCTCGAGGTCCTGGCCACCACCGACTCGCTCACCGGTCTGGCGAACCACCGCACCTTCCACGACGCCCTGACCTCGGCGTCGGCGTCCGCGGCCCGGGGCGAGGCGAGCTTCGCCCTGATCTGCCTCGATCTCGATCGGTTCAAGCAGCTGAACGACTCCTGTGGGCACCCGCGCGGAGACGAGGTCCTGCGCGCGGTGGCGAGCCGGCTGCGGCAGGTGCCGCGCGGCAGCGATCTCGCCGGCCGCATCGGTGGCGAGGAGTTCGGGATACTCCTGGCCGGGGCGGATGCGCAGGCCGGCTTCGAGGTCGCGGAGCGGGTCCGCGAGGCGATCAAGACGATCGAGGTCGACGGCTTTCGCGTCGACAGCTCCGCGGGCGTCGCGGCCAGCCCCGATGACGCCACCGACGCCGGCCGGCTGATGGATCTCGCCGACGCCGCCCTCTACCAGGCCAAGCTCGCGGGACGAGGCCGGACCTGTCGATTCGATCCGCGGATCTCAGGCCCCGGGGCGGTCGAGGAGCGCCGCGCGCTGGTCGGCGAGCTGCTGAGCCATCCGGAGAGCGTCCTGTCGCTGTTTCAGCCGATCGTCGAGCTCGAGCGCGGATCCGTGGTGGGCTACGAGGCCCTGACGCGCTTCGCCAGCGACCGCGGCACGGCCCCGAGCGACTGGTTCGACCTGGCCCGCAACTGCGGCCTGGGCCCCGAGCTGCAGGCGCTTGCCGTTGCGCGCGCCCTCGCGGTGTCCGACCGACCGACCGGCGCCTGGGTGTCGGTCAACGTCGACCCGCGGTGCTGGCCTCCGAGCCGGTCCGGGCCGCGCTGCCGCACGACCTGCGCGGCATCGTGATCGAGCTCACCGAGCAGGCGCTCCCGCCCGAGGACCGCGACCTCCAGCGCGAGCTCGAGGACCTGCGCGCGCGGGGCGCCCGGATCGCCCTGGACGACGCGGGAGCGGGATACGCCGGGCTCTCCCACGTGGTGCGCGTGCGTCCCGATCTGATCAAGCTCGACCGCTCGCTCGTGGTCGACGTCGAGCACGATCACGTTCGCTTGGCCCTGATCGAAGCCTTCGTGAGCTTCGCGCGCCGCATCGGGGCGCAGGTGTGCGCCGAGGGGATCGAGAGCTCCGAGCAGCTCGCTGCGCTCGTCGAGGCCCGGGTCATGCTCGGCCAGGGCTATCGGCTCGGCCCGCCCGCCCCGGCATGGCCGAGGGTCTCGGCGGAGATCGCGGAGCGGCTCGCCGGCTGACGAGGACAGCCGCGCGCGACGGGTCCGGACGGCCGTCGCCGGCAGCCAATTCGTCCAGGCGGCGCGCTCTCGACTCGAGCCACGGCGATGGTCGGTCGATATCGATGTCGATGTCGATGGACGACTCGGTCGATTGCGGTTCCGCCCTCCAATCCGCTTGAGGCGACCCGGCCATGCTCGGCGCAATCGGAAAGCTTGCCGGCGGCCTCACCGGTGGTCAGCTGGCTGCCACGGCGGCGGCGGTGGTCGCGGTCGGTGCCGGAGCCGTCGGAGTCGGCGGCGTGCTCGAGAGCCACGACGAGCCTGAGCGGGTCGTCCGCGATCCCCGGGTCGATCCCGGAGCGGGCGGCCCACGCGGCCCCCAGGGCCGCCCGGCCCTGAGTGTTCGGGGAAGACCGGGGCCACGCGGGCGTGCGGGGCCGCCGGCCGCTTCGAGCCGGCCGGCAGCGTCGGAACCTCTGGTTGCGCAAGGGACCGTGGACTCGCCGCCTACTAGTCTTGGCTCGGACGGAGCACCGGGCACGCCCGGGCTCGCGGGGGGCGTCGGCGCGATCGGTGTTGCGGGACCTTCGGGATCATCAGGACTCTCGAGCCCACCCGGGCCGGCCGGGCCGCAGGGCCCGCAGGGCGATCCGGGCGACCAAGGGGCCCAGGGGTCACCCGGCTCGCCGGCACCGAAGGGCGACCCCGGCTCGCGCGGCGAGCGGGGAGAGGCCGGCGCCGGCGGTCCGCAAGGAGAGGCGGGCCCGCGTGGAGAACGCGGAGAGACTGGGCTCCAGGGACCGGCGGGCCCGCAGGGCCCCCAGGGACTCACGGGCCCGCGCGGCGAGGACGGTATGCAGGGCGAGACGGGGTCATCGGGCGCCGCCGGCTCTCCGGGCGCGAGCGGTCCGCCGGGCCCCGAGGGCCCACGGGGGCTGGAGGGTCCCCGAGGTCCGGAGGGTCCCCGGGGCCCCGAGGGGCCGGCCGGAGCCGACGGGCGTCAGGGGCCGCCCGGTTCCGACGGGCACCCGGACGTGCGTGAGCTCTTCCGCGACGGACGCGTCGAGCTCCCCGACGGCGAGACGGTGACCGTGGCCACCCTCGAGGACGTCGAGCCCGGCGCCTACCTGATCTTCGCGAAGACCACTGTGGAGGCGGGAACGGCGGGGGCCGAGGACGGCGGGTCCGTGCGCTGCAGCCTCAACGGCGTTCCGACCGCGAACACGACAAGCGACGACACCGCGGAGACCGAGTACGGTCGCCGCAACGAAACGGCGACGCTCGCGACTCAGATCACGGAGGCGTACTCGCAGACCGGCTCGGCCAGGTTGCGCTGCCTGCGCACGAGCTCGAGCGGCAAGGGCGACGTCGTTGCGCGGGAGACCAAGATCATCCTCGTCCCGATCGGGTCGACTACGCGCGTCGACGGCTAGGACGCGGGCGGCGGCGAAGACGCAGCGCAGCAGCCGCCCCGCACGAGGCCGGCGCAGCGTCGTCAGGCGGGCCGGCCCACTCCCTCCCCAACGGCCAAAAGGCCGCGCAGCCGCGCGGACTCGTCCGGGGCCATCGTGTAGCCGTGCTCGGGCTCGGGATAGCGCCGGGCGCGCACGTCCTCGGCGAACGCCCTCACCCCCTCGACCATGGCCTCGCGCACGTTGGCGTAGCGCTTCACGAAGCGGGCCGCGTGGCCGTCGAAGATGCCGAGCAGGTCATGGAAGACGAGCACCTGGCCGTCGGCTGCCGGGCCCGCTCCGATGCCGATCGCCGGCACCGAGAGCCGCGGCATGAGCACGTCGGTCACGTCGCTGGGGATCGCCTCGAGGACGATCGCGAAGCAGCCGCCCTGCTCGAGGGCGAGGGCGTCGCCGATCACCTCGGCGGCGCGCTCCGCGGTGCGGCCCTGCGAGCGGTATCCACCGAGCGCGGTCGCGGTCTGCGGCGTCAGGCCGACGTGCCCCATCACCGGGATGCCCGCGGCCACGATCGCCCGCGCGCGCTCGACCGACGAGCCGCCCCGCTCGAGCTTGACCGCGTCGCAGCCGGCCTCCTTGACGAAGCGCTGGGCGGTGCGCACCGCGTCCCCGTCGGAGGCTTCGTAGGAGCCGAAGGGCAGGTCGCCGACGAGCAGCGGCGTGGTCAGGCCACGCCGGGCGGCGGCGGCGAGCATGAGCATCTCCTCGACCGACACCGGCACGGTGCTCGGATAGCCGAGCACGGTCATGGCCGCGGAGTCGCCCACGAGCACCACGTCGACGCCGGCGGCCTCGGCCACCTGGGCGCTCGGGTAGTCGTAGGCGGTGACCATGGCGATCGGCTCGCCGAGCGCCTTCTTCTCGCCGAGGGTGGCGAGGGTGATCGTCGGCCGCTTGGCCGGCGGGGCGGGCGAGACCCGGGCGCCGGCGCTCATGCCAGCAGCTCCCCGACCGCGTCGTCGACGCTCACGATGGCGTTGCCGGCGTCTACGTGCACGACGCGAGGTTCGTAGCGTTCGAGCTCGTCCTCGTCGTATCCGGCGTAGGAGACGACGATGATCGTGTCGCCGGTGTGCACGAGACGGGCGGCCGCCCCGTTGACGCGCATCTCGCCGGAGCCCGGCTCCCCGGCGATGGTGTAGGTCTCGAAGCGGGCGCCGTTGTCGATGTCGAGGACGTGGACGAGCTCGTGCTCGTGCAAGTCGGCGGCCTGGAGCAGCTCGCGGTCGACGGTGATCGAGCCCACGTA
>Ga0208736_1000362_pt1 | contig 13325 bp, 15 predicted proteins | sample AntDryMetagUQ255_FD_188090 | JGI IMG/M metagenome (GOLD analysis project Ga0208736, IMG submission 188090) | Polar desert microbial communities from Antarctic Dry Valleys - UQ255 (SPAdes) | ecosystem: Environmental > Terrestrial > Soil > Desert | place: Antarctic Dry Valleys | collected 2008-12-31 | reverse complement strand
GAACTGGTCGACGAACGTCTTCAACCTCGTCACCAAGCGCGCGATCGCCGAGCGCGACGCGACCGTCGAGTGGGTCGACTGCAACCTCGGCTCGAAGCTCACGATGAAGTACCCGTCGGTGTACCTGACCGGCGAGCGCGCCCACGGCGAGATCCTGTCGATCGCCTTCGCGGGCGCCGGCCAGCATCAGGACGCGGGCGGCAAGATCGTCCACGCGGCGCCGAACACGACGTCGAACATCTTCGCCAAGTCGATCTCCAAGGACGGCGGCCGCGGCTCCTACCGGGGCCTGCTGGAGGTCGCCAAGGGCGCTCACGGCTCGAAGTCCAAGGTCGTCTGTGACGCCCTACTGCTCGACGACAAGTCGCGCTCGGACACCTACCCGACGATCCGCATCGGTGAGGACGACGTCGACGTCGGCCACGAGGCGACCGTTTCGAAGGTCGGCGAGGAGCAGCTCTTCTACCTCATGTCTCACGGACTCAACGAGGAGGAAGCCGCCAAGCTGATCGTCAACGGCTTCATCGAGCCCGTCGTCAAGGAGCTGCCGATGGAGTACGCCGTCGAGATGAACCGGCTGATCGAGCTGCAGATGGAGGGCTCAATTGGCTAGTTCCTCGACGCTGGCCGAACCGCAGTGGCTGACGGCGCGCCGGGAGCGCGCCGTCTCGCTGACCGGATCGTTGCCGCTTCCGTCATTCCGGGGCAACCCGGGCTGGGAGTTCACCTCCCTGAAGAAGCTTGACCTCGACGCCTACGGTGAGCCTGAGCCGCGCTCGGTCGACGCCAGTGGCCTGGGCATCATCGATGCGCCCGACAGCGCCGTGCTGCTTGAGCAGGTCGATCACCTTTACGCCGACGGCCCCGAGCGCAGCGCGGACGGCGTCATCGTCATGCCGCTCAGCGTCGCGGTGCAGGAGCACCCCGAGCTCGTGCAGCGTCATTTCGGCACGGTCGTCGACGCCGACGATCCGTTCGTCGCGCGCAACGAGGCGAACTGGCAGGGCGGCGCGTTCGTCTACGTCCCGCGCGGCGTCAGCGTTGCGGACCCGATCGTCGTGACCGTCGTCCAGGCGCAAGCGCAGACCGCGCTGCACTGGCGCACGCTGATCGTCCTCGAGGAGGACGCGCAGGCCGAGGTCTGGGAGCAGTACGTATCCGCCGACGAGAACCAGGATGCGCTCTTCTCGACCGTCACCGAGCTGTCGGTCGGCCAGAACGCGCGCCTGCGCTTCGTCTGCGCGCAGGGCCTCAGCGAGAAGTCGTGGATCTTCGGCGCGCAGCGCGCCGTCATCGAGCGCGATGGCGCTCTGGACTGGATCGCACTGGGCTTCGGCGGCGGCGACGGCCGCGTCGCGATGGACACGCAGCTTGCCGGCCCGGGCGCCGACGCCAAGGTCACCGGGGCATACGCAACGCGCGGGCGCCAGCATCTGGACTACGCCACGACGCAGGAGCACGCGGCTCCCAACACCACGTCGGACCTCGCGTTCCGCGGCATTCTCGATGGGCGCTCGCACACGGTCTGGTCGGGCATGATCAAGGTCGATCCGGGCGCGCAGCAGATCGACGCCTTTCAGGAGTCGCGCAACCTGCTGCTGACGAAGACCGCTCACGCCGACTCGATCCCGGGCCTGGAGATCCTCGCCAACGACGTGCGCTGCACGCATGCGGCGGCGATCGCCCAGATCGACCCCGAGCAGCTGTTCTACCTGCGCTCCCGCGGCCTGAGCCCCGAGAACGCCAAGCGCCTCGTCATCGAGGGATTCCTCGAGGCGACCGTCGAGCGCTTCAAGGACGGTTTCGTGCGCGAGGCCGTCGCCGGCGCGCTCGCGCGCCGTCTCGAAGCCGTCCTCGGCTAGATCCAGATCCAGACCGATCACGGGCGAAGTGCGGTAGAACGCCCGGATGGACACGTGGATCGCCGAGGCCGCTCACCGCATCGCGGTGCGCGCACCCGAGGAGGTCGCGCTGCTCGTCGGCATCTCGTCGCCGTCCGGTGACATCGCCGGCGCCGAAGAGGTTCTGCAGATCGCGACGAAGCTCGCGCCGGCCGCAGCACGGGTAGAGCGGGCAACGTGCTCGTCCGCGGATCACGCGGAGGACCTCATCCTGCGTCTGGAGGGCAGCGGCAGCGGTCGCATCGTGCTGCTCGGCCACGTCGACACCGTCGTCTCCCACAGCGACCATCTACCGCTGCGCAGCGTCGAGGACCGGCTGCTGGGGTCCGGCTCGGTCGACATGAAGGGCGGGGTGGTGCTGTCCTTCGGCGTGCTACGCGAGCTGGCACACCGTCCCGAGACCTTTGCCGAGGTCGTCCTGCTGCTCGTCTGCGACGAGGAATGGCGGGCAGGCGACTTCGTCCACGCCCAGAACTTCGTCGGCTTCGATGCCTGCCTGTGCTTCGAGGCGGGCGAGCTGACGCCTGAGGGCGAGGAGGCCGTCGTCGTCAAGCGCAAGGCCGCGGGCACGCTGCGCGTGCGCGCATACGGGCGCTCCGCGCACTCCGGCTCTGCGCCGGATGACGGCGCGAACGCGCTGCTGGCGCTCGCGCAGGCCGCACAGGCCGTCGCCGATCGCCACGACCCGAGCGGAGAGCTGCATCTGTCCGCGGTGCCGACGGTCGTGCACTGTGGCGACGCATTCAACGTCGTGCCGGCGGCCGGCGAGCTGCTATGCGATCTGCGCGCCGACGAGAAGTGCGCGTTCGACACCGTGATGGAGGGCCTGCCACAGCAGGTCGACGGCGTGCGACTGGAAGGCGCGCTGCTGCGCTGCTGGCCGGGCATGGACTCGCGCGCGGCGACTGCCGACGTCCTGGGGCTGGCCCACGCGCGCCTGGGCCGCTCGGTCGTCGCCGCTCACCGCGGGGGAGCCAGCGACGCGAGCTACATGGCGGAGGCGATCGACCTCGTAATCGACGGTTTGGGGCCACTCGGCGGCGAGGCCCATGCGCCCGGCGAATACGTCGTCGAGGCCTCGCTGAGGACGCGCGCGGAAGTCGCGCTCGCTCTGGCGGATGCGATCCTTGCCCGCTGAGCGGCTTCGTAAACCATTTGTGTTCATCCGATCGTGCATATGACGGCAACCTGCGCTACTCTGTCGGCGCATTGACCAGCCGAATCCCTGCCGATCATCGGTAGGGAGCGGGGGAACCACTTGGGATTGCAGGCAACTGCAACCCGGGGGCGAATCGCCGCATCATGCGGCATAGCGCTAGCTCTTTCTGCGCGAGCCCGTCAGCTAACCCCGCAGGCAATCGAAGGAGAAGGGGTTCAGCCTCGTGACGTTGCTGTTTCGCATTGTCGTTTCGCTACTCGCGATGCTTGTGCTCGCCGTACTCGCGCCGGTGGCGGCGACCGCCAAGACCTACAAGTTCGGCGAGCGCACGCTGAGCCAGGGCAAGAAGGGCCACGACGTCCGCGTCCTGCAGCGCTTGCTCCAGCGCGCCGGTCAGACTGCATCGGTCGACGGCGTCTTTGGCGCCGGCACCAAGACCGCAGTGCGCGCCTTCGAGCGCACCCAGCTGCGACGCGCCGACGGCAAGGTGAGCCGCGACGATGCCCGCGCCTTGCGCGATGTCGTCGCCAACGGCGGCGCGGTCAAGTCGGTCGCCCTGACCGGCGGCGCGATGCCGACCCAGCAGAAGATCGAGGAGGCCGAAGCGGTCAAGGCCGCCGCGGATGCGCCGTTGAAGCTCGGACCGGGATCGAGGGCCACGCTCGGTTCTGACGGTCTCGCGATCGCTCCCGCCTCGGCGCCCGCGGCTGTCAAGGCCGTCATCGCCGCGGGCAACAAGATCGCCAAGAAGCCTTATATCTACGGTGGCGGGCACGGCAAGTGGGAGGACGCGGGCTATGACTGCTCGGGCTCGGTCTCCTACGCGCTGTACGGCGCCGGCCTGCTCAAGGCTTCAATGGCCTCTGGAGGCTTCATGACCTGGGCCGAGCCCGGCGCGGGTACGTGGATCACGACCTACTCGAATCCCGGACACATGTACATGGTTGTTGCGGGGCTGCGCTTCGATACCAGCGGGCGCTCGTCCAAGGGCACGCGCTGGCAGACCGAGCCGCGCACGACGAGCGGCTACTCGATCCGCCACCCTCGCGGCCTCTAAGAGGGTTCGCGGGCGGCTGCCCGTCCGACGGCGACCGCAACGTGTATCTCAGCCGGCGGATCGGTGGCGATATTCCGCGCTGACGTCAGCTGGACTGGCGTCGGCTCATTCATCCGAGCTCTTCTTCGCGACGAGCACCGCGAAGCAATGGTCCTTGAATAGGCAGTCGGCCTCCAAGCCCGCGGCGCGCAGCAACCCCAGTTCGCACTCGACGGTCGTGCAGCGATCGGCGCTCATGCGCTCGCGCGCGGCCCGCCACTCCGCGGGGCTCGCGCCGAGCTCGGTGGCGCGCTGCTCGTGCCACGCCGCGTAGGTATCGTCGAACAGGGCGTTCGGTCCGCTGAATTGATCAGCGTTGATCAGCACGCCACCGGGCGCGAGCGCGATATGCACGCTGGCGAACAGGTCGCCCTTGGTGGCCTCATCGAGGTGATGGATCGCGAGCGCGCTGACGACGCCATCCCATGGACCGGCGGGGAGCGGGTCGGTGAGGTCGGCGGTGATGTACGAAGCGCGGTCGCCGAGGGCGGCGCGTGCCTGGGCGAGCATTGCCGGCGCTCCGTCGAGCAGGGTGAGCTCTGCGTCGGGGTGGGCATCGAGCACGGCTCGTGCGAGGAGGCCCGTGCCCGCCCCGAGGTCGAGGATGCGCCGCGGCGCACGCTCCGCGAGCTCCAGGGCGTAGACCGCCTCGCCATAGAACGCGTCGTAGCCCGGCAGCAGCCGCCGGCGCTGCGCTTCGTAGTCGCCGGCGTGCTGCTCGAAGATCTCGGGGACGTCGGTCACGAGACCAACCTAGTCCTCCGCACTCGGACGGCCGCGGTCGCGCTTGCGCTGAGCGCCGCGGCGCTTGGCGTCCAGGCGCCGCTGGCGTGAGGCTTTCGTCGGCTTCGTCGGCCGCCTGCTGCGTGGCACCGCCAGCGCACGCTCCAGTCGCGTCGCCAGCCGCTCGAGCGCCAGCGCGCGGTTGCGCGTCTGGCTGCGCGCGTCCTGGGCGACCGCGCGGACAACGGGCCCACTGCGGCTCACGACGCGGCGCTTCTGCTCGTCAGACAGCGTCTGCGACGCGAGCACGTCGAAGCTCGCCTCGATCCGCGAGGCGGTCACGTTTGCGTGCTGGCCGCCCGGGCCCGAGGAGCGGCTTGCGCGCAGCACGATCTCGTCGAGCGGAATCGCGACATTGCGTGTGATCGGCAGCAGATCGGACATCGACGAGCATCGTGCACCGTTTGCGCGCCGCGTGCACCGCGGTGGTGTCGCGGACCGACAGGAGGGCCATTAGAGTCGCCGCATGTCCGCAAACCTCGCGCTCAACCTGACGCGCACCGCCGCCGAGTACCCCGACGCGATCGCCGTCAAGCTCGACGATGCCGCGTTCAACTACGGGTTGCTCGACCAGGCCAGCGCGTGCGTCGCGACGATGCTCAAGAGCAAGGGCGTGAAGGTCGGCGACCGCGTCGGGATCATGCTGCCCAACGTGCCGTATTTCCCGGCCGTCTACTACGGCATTCTGCGCGCCGGCGGCGTGGTCGTGCCGATGAACGTCCTGCTCAAAGCGCGCGAGGTCGGCTTCTACCTCTCCGATCCGGAGGTGGGGCTGCTGTTCGCGTGGCACGGCTTCATGGACGCTGCCGAGGGCGGCGCCAAGGATGCCGGCGACGTCGAGGTGATCCCCGTCAAGCCGGGCGAGATCGAGGGCGAGATCTTCGCCCACGAGCCCGATGACGACGTCGTCGAGCGCGACGGCGAGGACACCGCGGTGATCCTCTATACCTCGGGCACGACCGGCAAGCCCAAAGGCGCCGAGCTGACGCACGACAACCTCTCGAACAACATCGCGGCCTCGGTCAAGCTGTTCGGCCTGGGCGAAGGCGACATGATCTTCGGTGGCCTGCCGCTGTTTCACTCCTTCGGTCAGACCTGCACGATGAACGCCGCGATCCGCTCGGGTGCGGCGGTCACGCTGCTGCCGCGCTTTGACGCCGCAAAGGCGCTGGAGATCATCGAGCGCGACGGCTGCACGGTTTTCGAGGGGGTGCCGACGATGTACGGCGCGCTGCTGAACCACCCCGATCGCGAGAAGCACGACTACTCGTGCCTGCGCGTCTGCGCCTCCGGCGGTGCGTCAATGCCCGTCGAGGTCCTGCGCGGCTTCGAGGACGCGTTCGGCTGCAAGGTGCTGGAGGGCTATGGCCTCAGCGAGACCTCGCCGGTTGCCTCGTTCAATCATCCCGACCGTGACCGCAAGCCGGGCTCGATCGGCACCCCGCTGGCCGGCGTAGAGATGCGGCTCGTCGACGACGAGGGCAACGAGGTCGCCGAGGGCGAGATCGGCGAGATCGTGATCAAGGGCCACAACGTGATGAAGGGCTACTGGAAGCAGCCCGAGGCGACCGCGGACGCGATCAAGGACGGCTGGTTTTACTCAGGCGACCTGGCGAAGGTCGACGAGGACGGCTACTTCTACATCGTCGATCGCAAGAAGGATCTGATCATCCGCGGCGGCTACAACGTCTACCCGCGCGAGATCGAGGAGGTCCTCTACGAGCACCCCGCGGTGCGCGAGGCCGCGGTCGTCGGGATGGCACACGACGATCTCGGCGAGGAGGTCGGTGCCGCCGTCGCGCTGAAGGACGGCCAGACCGTCGACGCCGAGGAGCTCAAGGCATACGTCAAGGAGAACGTCGCCAACTACAAGTACCCGCGCCGGATCTGGTTCGTCGACGATCTGCCCAAGGGCCCGACCGGCAAGATCCTCAAGCGCGAGATCGTCCCGCCGGACTGATCCGAGGACGAAGCAGGAGTCGGCCCGCATATCCTGCAAACCGAGATGACTACTCACGACAAGCCGCGCGTCTACGTCTGCGGTCATCGCAACCCCGACACCGACTCGATCGCGTCGGCGATTGGCTACGCCGAGCTGAAGAACCAGCTCGATCCGGACTGCGAGTACGTCCCGGTGCGCCTCGGCGAGCTCAACCCGCAGACGCAGTGGCTGATCGAACGCAGCGGCGCGCCGCTGCCGGTCTACCTGCCGCATGCAAAGCTGCGTGTGCGCGACCTCATGCGCACGAGCTTCCCGGTCGCCAATTGCATGGCGCCGGTGCGCAGCGTCGGCCTGATGATGGCCGAGGCGAACCTCGACCTCGTCACGATCGTCGATGACGACGAGGTCCTCTGCGGGGTGCTGACCGAGCGCGCGCTCGCGCGTCGCTACATCCGCGAGTCGCGCGACGCGTCGCGCCTGGACGTCCCGACGCCGCTGCACTCGATCGTCGAGGTGCTGGAGGGCACGCTGATCGTCGGCGACGAGCGCGATGTCCAGGGCCGCGTCCTGGTTCAGGCGATGGACAGTGCGTCGGCGAGCAACGTCGCGGCCGGCGACGTCGTGGTGGTAGGCGACAGGCGCGACTCCCAGGAGCGCGCGATCAGGACCGACGTCGCGCTGCTCGTCCTCAGCAATGGCGTGCTGCCCAGCGACGAGATCGTCGAGCTCGCGCGCGAGCACGGTACGGCGATCGTGTCCTCGCCGCTGGACAGCTACGTCACCAGCCGGATGATCACGCTGTCCGAGCCATGCCACGCCTTCAGCGAGGGACTTCCGCTCACGGTCGGCATCGACGACCTCGTCAGCGACGTCACCGAGCAGATCAAGGACATCCACTACCGGGCGGCGGTGACGGTCGGGCGCGGCGGCCGGCCGATCGGCCTGGTCACCCGCTCCGATCTCGTCAGCCCTGCGCTGCGACGCGTCCTGCTCGTCGACCACGCCGAGCGTGGGCAGAGCGTCCGAGGCCTGGAGGAAGCCGAGATCGTCGAGATCCTCGATCACCACCACATCGGCTCGATCGAGACGCGCGATCCGGTCCCCGCGGTCTTCGATCCGGTCGGATCGACCGCGACACTCGTGACCGAGCGCTTTCGCGCAGCCGACCTCGAGCCGGCCGAGCCGACCGCGACGATGCTGCTCGGCGCGATTGTGTCGGACACGGTCCTGCTGACGTCACCGACGACGACGGAACGTGACCGGCGCGTGACCACCTACCTCGAGCAGCTGCTGGATCTCGGCGCCAAGGAGTTCGGCCAGGAGATGTTCGAGAGCAGCTCCGACATCTCGCACATCTCCGCCCCCGACCTGGTCACGCGTGATCTCAAGGAATATGAGGTCGACGGTGGGCGCTCGATCAGCGTCGCCCAGATCGAGACCGTCGGCGGCGCGGTCAACGAGCGCCGGGATGAGCTGCTGGCGGCGATCGAGGAGCAGCGTGAGCGCCGCGAGGACCTGCTCTTCGCGTTAATGCTCACCGACATCCTTGAAGGTGACACCGTCCTGCTCAGCTCGGGTGGAGACGGCGTCGTCGAGAAGGCCTTCCAGAAGCGCCCTGTCGACGGCGTCATCGAGCTGCCGGGCGTCATGAGTCGCAAGAAGCAGGTCGCGCCCGAGCTGCTGCGCGCGGCGGCGGGCGGCTAGCGGCGCCGGCTGGCGACGATGACCTTGCGGTCGGTCCGGACGTAGATATCCGACCACGGCTTGCGGCCGGTGCGCTGGAAGTCGTAGGCGCGCCAGCCACGGATCCGGCGCAGCGTGCCGCGCCGCACGAGCCCGCGCACTCGTGAGCAGTCGACGCGCGTGGCACCACGCACGGCGAAGACATCCAGCCGCAGACCGGCGCGGCGCACGCTGCCACAGGGTTCGCCGGCGGCCGCGCTCGTCGGCACCTTCAGCGATCGCGGCGGCCCGACGAAGGGGTCGAGGCGACGTCGGATGAAGTTCGCGAGCGCGCGTGCTCCCGTCGTGTTGACGTGCAGGCCATCGCCGGCGAACCAGCCCTTGTTGCCGGCGCTGAACGCTGCCCAGTCGAGCACGATCACGCGGTGGGGCAGGCGGCGCGCGGTGCGCCGCATCGCGGAGGCGCCGGATTTCGAGTTGCGCGGCGTGACGAGCCCGAGGATCCTCGTGCGCCCGATAGTGCTCAGCGCGCGGCTGATTGCGGCGCCGTCGACCGGGCCGTTGCCGCCGAGTGCGAGCACCGCGACCGAGGGCAGGCTGCCGCCGCGCCGGCGCGAGGCGAGCAGCTTGACTCCCGCGGAGAACTGGCGGCAGCCGCGAGCGTCGGCCTCGATGCCCAGCCGACCGAGGTAGGGCGCCGCGATGATCATCGCCGAGTCGCCGATGATCAGCGGCGCGTGCGCCTTGCGCGTGCTGTCGCCCTTGCGCGCGCCGGCCTTCTTGCCGGCGGTGCAGGCGTTCTGCGCCGATGCCGGCGTAACGATCGACAGCCCGGCCAGCACGGCGGTCGCCGTGACGACGAGCCGTATTGCCAGCCGACCGCGCACGTCCGCAGGCTACAGCACCGCGCAACCTGGGTTGACAACCCGAAGCTTGTCAACTATGGTTGACTGATGGCGTTCGTCCCAACCGAAGAAGAGGCGGTCCCCCGTGATCCGGCGGAGGGCCTCGCGGCCGTCGTCGCCCTGCGCCGGCTCGCCGACCGGCTCGAGGCCGGGCAGGTCGAGCGGGCGATCAGCGATGGCTGGTCGTGGGCTGACGTCGCGGCGACGCTCGGCGTCACGCGCCAGGCCGTGCACAAGAAGCACGCCAAGCGCCTGCGCGCGCTGGGCCTGCCGTCGGGCGGCAAGCGTGCTTGAGCGCTTCACACGCGAAAGTCGGCGCGCGGTCACCCGCGCTCAGGAGGAGGCGCGTGACGGATCTAGCTCGGCAGGATCTTCGCGATCTGCGCGTAGTCCTTGATCTCGCAGCCGTCCGTGCGCTTGAACGTGCGATCCACGCGGCGGCCGTCGATCGTGCCGGTGATCCGTGCGGTCTGCGGTCCGCCATAGATCCGCGTGCACACGCGCCTGGCCGGCGGCTTGGATGTGAGCTCGGAGGAGAGATCGCGGGCGGCGTCGCACAAGCGCTCGGCGTCGGCCTGCTGACGAAGGGGGCCGGTCGCGCGCACCTCGCCCGGGCGGCAGATCAGCCCGCTGAGTGACTCGCGGCCGGGTCCGCTGTCGGCGCGGATCACCAGCTCGAGGTCGCCTGTGACCGCCGGGGCGCGTGGCGTCGTCTTCTTGCTGTCGTCATCGCCGCACGATGCGAGGACCAGGGTGGCTAGGACTGCGACCGCCACTGTCGACGGCGAGCGGATCAGGTCTCCTCTGAGGGCAGCAGATGACCGTCGTTCTCGACGTAGCCGTCCTTGCCGCCGACGGCGACGTAGACAAGCTCGCCCTCGCCGACGTTGCGGATGCGCCGCACCGTCGCGGCGTCGATCCTGGCGATCCCGCCGGGGCCGAGGCGGTGCAGGGAGCCGTCGCCGAACTCGAGCTCCGCCTCGCCCTGGTGGATGAAGTACGTCTCCTCCTGCTCGTAGTGGTAGTGGCGGCGGCCGGCGAACTCGGCCGGCATGACGATCACGTTGATGCCGAAGGACTTCACGCCGAGCGCGGGGCGGACCTTCCGGAATCCGCCCCCATCGCCGAGCGCGGCGATGTTGCCAACCGCATATCCGTCACCGGTCACGACCTCGTGTGCTTGCTCCATCGCTCGCTCCTTCGCTGGTCAGTGATCGGCCACGGTGGCGCCCTCGGGTACCATCGGACGGGACTCGTTGGCCCATTGCAGAATCCCGCCGGCCATGGAGTATGAGTCGTAGCCCGCGCGCCGGAACGCCTGCGCGGCCATCGCCGATCGGGCGCCCAGCCGGCAGTGGAATATCACCGGGCGCTCGCGGTCGATCTTGTCGGCGTTGGATGCCAGGCGCTCCATCTCGATGTGCAAGGCGCCTTCGATACGCCCCTCGTCCCACTCGTACTGCTCGCGCACGTCGACGACCTGGGCGCCGTCGGAGGCCAGCGCCTCGGCGGTCTGCTCGGTGGTGACCTCGATCTCGTTTGAGTCAAAGACGGACGACATGGACCAACGGTACCGCCGCGGACCATCCGGCGGTCTGTCGACCATCGGTCAAGAGCACGTACACTGCGCTTCACCGATGGCAGCTCCCGCATATCGCCGCCTGCAGAACGACGAGCGCCGCAGCCTTCTGCTCAAGCACGCCACGGCGCTCTTCGCCGAGCACGGCTATGACGGCCTGTCGATGTCCCAGCTCGCGCGCGAGGCGCAGATCTCAAAGGCGCTGCTCTACCACTACTTCCCCAGCAAGCGCCGCCTGTTCGAGGCTGCGCTCGCCGAGGGCGCCGAGGAGCTGCGCGCGCGCACCGAGCCCGACCCATCGCGGCCGCCGGCTGAGCAGTTGTCGGTCGCGCTGGACGCTTTCCTGCAGTGGGTGCAGGAGCGGCCCGAGGCCTACGCGAAGCTGCTGGAGAGCGCCGGATCGGCTGAGGCGCGCGAGATCCTTGCGGAGGTGCGCGCCACGACCGCGGCGCGCATCCTCACGGGCCTCGGCCCAGACGGCACGCGCCCCGCGACGCGCGCCGCCGTGTACGGCTGGCTGAGCTTTCTGGACGGCGCGATCCTCGACTGGATCGCCCATGACGATCTCAGCCGCGAGGAGCTGCACGGGATGCTGCTTGGGACGTTCGCCGGCGCGCTCGTCGCGTCCGGCGCCCTGGCGGCTGCACCGGTCTGACCGGCCATCAATCAGGCTCCGACGTCGCGGGCCCAGTCCAGCGGCACGTCGTCGTGCTTCTCGGCGACGATCGCGAAGTACTCCAGCGGCTCATCCGCCACCGAGACGCGATGCGTGTAGTGCTTGCGGACGCGCTCCTTGAGAATGCCCTCGCGGAACATCTTGGCGATGAAGCCACCGAAGCCCGTCGGATCGGTTTCCTCGAAGAAGCGATCGCGGATGTTGAATGTGATCCAGCCCGGTGAGCCGACGAGGTTGAACGCCTCGGCGAAGGCCAGCGGCGGGATGTCGCCGAAGCCCAGCGCGGCCACGCACGCCATGAGGTCGAAGTCGTGGCGCATGAGGTTGCGCCGGTGGTGGTCCTCGAGCTCGGTGAAGTCCAGCGCGTAGTAGGCCTCGTAAAGGCCGGGACGGTCGCGATGCGCCGCGTCGCGTGCCTCAGGCAGCAGGTCGACGCCGACGAGGTCGGCGATTCCAAGCTCGGACAGCAGCTCGCCCACCATGCCGTTGCCGGCACCGAAGTCCAGCGCGGTCAGCTCGCCGCTCTTGATACGGGCGGCGCGCAGCTCTGCTCCGAGCAGCTCGGTGACGACACGCGGCGAATCGCAGTCCAGCTGATCGGCGAACAGCCGCTCATAGAGGCCGGGTACGTTGTAGATCGACGCGTAGTCATGGAAGCGGATCCGTCGCCGTTCACCGTTCATCTCGATCTCGCACCATTCCTGGTCCTGATCGAGTTCGTCGCGGGCATGCTTCGGGGGAAGATGCAGCTCGTAGTCCACGTTGTCGAGCGTGGCCATAGGGCTCCTCTTGATCGGGATCAACGGGGGATAAACGTCGGGGCTGCCTTGGCGGTACCCCCCGTGACGTTCGTCAAACAATGGGCACAAGTGACGTCTGGCCCGCCCGAGAGAGGCGATCTGTGATTCTAGTCGACATGGATTCGCGCTCCTTGAGCCTTGTTGCGACCTGCACCTGTTTGCTGCTCGCGGGCAGTGGCTGCGGGGACGACGGCGGCGATCCCAAGCAGCGCAGGGTCGCCACCACCCCCGAAAGCTCGGCACCGCGCGGGCCGCTCGATCTGCCTCGCGGCGTTCCGCCGCGGTCCTCGGGGGCGGCTGCAAATCCCGCTCACGTCAAGATCATCCGCGCATGGTCAAACGCGCTGCGCGGCGGCGACATCACCGCCGCAAGCGCGCTGTGGGCCGTCCCGTCCAAGGTGCAGAACGCCACGCCGGTGATCGCGCTGGGCAGCCGCAGGGCGGTGCGCCTGTTCAATTCGTCGCTGACCTGTGGCTCGGTCGTGACGAGGAGCGCGGGCGCCGAGCGCGACTTCACGATCGTCACGTTGCGCCTGACCGAACGCCCTGGCGGGGACTGCGGATCGGGCACCGGCAACAGCGCGCGCACCGCGATCCGCGTACAGGACGGAAAGATCGTCGAGTGGTATCGACTGCCCGACGACCCCGACGGGCCCGGGCCGCAGCCCGACCCGTCGCCAGGAGGCTCGGACGAGACGACGGTCTAGTGTCGTGAGTCGTTAATGCGGTTGCAGTAGGTGGCGATGGATTCGAGGATCTGGTCGGCGGTTTTGGTCCAGACGAAGGGCTTGGGGTCCTCGT
>Ga0208736_1000361_pt1 | contig 13379 bp, 9 predicted proteins | sample AntDryMetagUQ255_FD_188090 | JGI IMG/M metagenome (GOLD analysis project Ga0208736, IMG submission 188090) | Polar desert microbial communities from Antarctic Dry Valleys - UQ255 (SPAdes) | ecosystem: Environmental > Terrestrial > Soil > Desert | place: Antarctic Dry Valleys | collected 2008-12-31 | reverse complement strand
TTGCGCCAAATCCTCGCGCGCTTCGAGCGGCATTTTCTCAGCCGGAGGACTTTGCCGCTCCGCCATTTGTTGATTGGCGGGCATCGTTTCAACCGGCGGCGTTTTATCTTTTAACGCTTTGGAATCCGCTTCCGCCTGACTGGTTTCGATAACGGTTTGTTCGATCAAGTTTTCTTCTTTCAATTCGTCTATCAGGTCTTCAAATATATTCATAATTTTATGCGGAATCGGTGTCAGTAATCAGCCTGGAGGCAGTTTAGTAACATTTTTTGGCATAAAAATTTGACAAGTTTCGACATTTCTTCATCTCGCTTTTGCCGATAACGGTGACGTTCGCCCTTAAAAATCAATGCTTTCAGCAAACGAACCCCTCAAAACTCTTTTTAGCCTTTCGGAAATTTTGCAAGATGTATGCCAATAAAGCAGCAGAAAGTGAGGCGTAAAAGTGGAGAGAAAAAACAATTCTTGATTCTCGATCTTTCGCTAAAACTTGCGGCAGTCGTTCAAAATTCATTTTTTGTTAATTTTTTTTCCAACTTATAAATTTTTGCCCGATTTTTGAGTTATACTGTTTCTTACATTTTTATTTTTGGAGAAAAAGCTAATTGAGCGCAGTCATTGAGCAGACGATTGAAACTTACGGCATTGATAATTGGGGCGCGGGATATTTCGGCGTCAATCGCAAAGGAAATTTGACGGTTCGCCCCGCCGACAACGACAATATTTCGGCAGATGTCAAAGAAATTATTGACGATTTAAAGAAACGCGGTATTAACACACCAATTCTCCTTCGTTTTCCGCAATTGCTCGCCGGGCAAGTTCGCAAACTTCAGAAAGCCTTCAAAAATTCCATCAAAGAATTCGATTACAACGGCGGACATATGTGCGTCTATCCGATGAAGGTCAACCAGAACCGCGCCGTCGTCGAAGAGTATTTGCGCGAAGGCAAACGCTATAACTTCGGTTTGGAAGCCGGCTCGAAAGCCGAGCTTTACGCGGCTCTGGCGCAGGAACACTCGGACGAAAGTTTATTGGTTCTGAACGGTTTCAAAGACCGAGATTTTATTCAACTGGCTTTTGCAGGCGCGCAAGCCGGAAAAAATGTCGTCATCGTTATCGAAAAACTCAGCGAACTCGATATCACTCTTAAAATAGTTGAAGAAGTGACTTTGGAGAATCCCGAAACGAAATTGCCGATGCTCGGCGTGCGCGTCAAACTTTACTCGAAAGGTTCGGGCAAATGGGAAAAGTCCGGCGGCGAAGCAGCAAAGTTCGGCTTGACGACGACCGAGATTTTAGAAGTCATCCGCCGCCTGAACGAAACGGGCAGAACGGATATGCTCAAACTTCTGCATTTTCACATCGGCTCGCAGCTCACCGACATCAAGCGTATTAAAGGCGCGATGCGCGAAGCGGCGCGGACATATTCGAAGATTTGTCAGATGAACATTCCCGTTCAATATCTCGATGTCGGCGGCGGAATGGCGGTTGATTACGACGGCTCGAAAACCTCGTTTGAATCTTCGGCGAATTACAACGCGCAGGAATTTGCCAACGATGTCGTTTACGTCATCAAAACCGTCTGCGACGACGAAGATGTTCCTCATCCGACGATTATTCAGGAATCGGGACGTTATCTTTCGGCGTATCACGCGATTTTAGTAACCAATATTCAGGACGAAATCGAAACGGTCGTCGAAGATTTAACGCCGCTGACGATTACGGCGGACGATCCGCCAGTCGTTAAAGAGCTGCACGATTTGCGCGAAAGCATTAACGGGAAAAATTACGGCGAGTATTATCACGACGCGCTGGAGAATCGTGAAGAACTTTTTACGATGTTCAATCTTGGTCTGATCTCTTTGGAAGCGCGCGGCAAAGGCGAAGTTCTTTTCTGGGACGTTTGCGAACGCGCCGACGAATTTGCCCAGCAGAAAAAATACGTCGCGGAAGAATTTGACGATTTAAGACGATTGCTGTGCGCGAAATATCTGGCGAATTTCTCCGTGTTTCGCTCGATGCCGGACAATTGGGCGTTGGAGCAATTGTTTCCTATTATCCCGATTCACAAACTCAACAAAAAACCGACCGAATATGCTACACTGTGCGACATCACTTGCGACTCGGATGGAATTGTTGACAAATTCGTTGATCTGCACGATGTCAAGCCGGTTCTCGAATTACATAAATTAGTGAAAGGCGAGCCGTATTATCTGGCGATGATGCTCGTCGGCGCGTATCAGGAAGTGATGGGCAACAATCACAATCTATTCGGCGTGCCGCACGAAGCGCATATTCACATCGGCGAAGACGGTTATATTATCAGAAAAGTGATTCAGGGCGCGACGCTCGGCGATTCGCTGGCAGTCGTCCGTTTCGACACGGCGCAACTGCACGACCAATTTCGGCGCATCGTAATGCAGAGAATAAAAGACGGCGAGTTGTCTACCAAGGAAGGCGACAAATTAATCGAATATTATGAAAAGCAGTCTGACGGATATACATACTTATCGCCGAACGGTGACCAATAAGATCGAATGACAGCGAAAGCAAAGTGTATAAAATGCGATGGTGAGATGACTGCGGGTTTCGTTGTTGATAGAACGAATGGCGAAAAACTGCAACAAGTTTGGATTGCAGGTCAGCCGGAAGCATCGCAATGGGTAGGATTGAAGACGGGCAACAGAGATAATTTTAATGTTCAAGCGTTCCGTTGCGCCAATTGTAATTATTTAGAGTTTTATACGGCGGACAGAGTTTATATTTAAGGATTTTATAATTTTATTGATTTGGAGAAACTATGGCAGTTCAAAAGAAATCGAAGGCTTCAAAATTTTTAACCGTCCCGACCCGACCGATTCCGGTTGACCGGGATCGTTCGGTAGCGGGGCTTTTGGAAAAAATGGAAGGCGCGGGATTCGGCGCGAAACAATTAGCGGAAGCGCATCGCATCTGGCTTGATATGCTCGACGACAATTCGACGATTTATCTGTGCGGTTCGGGAAATCTGATTCCGTCGGGGATGCGGAGGCTTTTGGCGTATGTCATCAAAAACCGTTTCGTTGACGTAATAGTAATGTCGGGAACGGTTTTGTTTCACGACATCCACGAGATATTAGGGCGTAATCATTATCAAGCGCATCCTTCGATGTCGGACGAAGAACTAGAATCGTCGGACGTGGCGCGAATCGGCGATTTGCTCGCCAATGTGGACGAATATCACGAAGCGGACGAATGGGTCGGCAGCGTCATTAACCAACTCGAACTTTCACGCTCGTATTCGGTGCGCGAATTTCTCCATCTGCTGGGACGCGAACTCGCGGAAATCGCCCACGAGGACGGAATTCTTACGGCGGCTTACAAATCGCGCATTCCGGTTTATTGTCCCGACATTCTGGCAAGTCCGCTCTCGGTCGGCATCGCCCGCGCACGGTTCGAGAAGAAAATTCAATTCAATTTTGACATCACGCAGGACACGATGGAGATGATGATGATATCCCAAAAAACGCGTAATTCGGGCATCATCACTCTGGGCAGCGTGTGCAGTCAAAATATGGTGAATATGGCGGAAATTTCGTCATACATCACGCGCACCAGCCCTCGCGGACACAAATACGCGGTTTCGATTACGACCGATTCGGTGCCGCTCGACATTCGCACGCCGTCGTTCGGCGGAATTCATACGCAGACTTTCGGCAAGCTTTTAAAATCCGCGACGACAGCGTATGTGCCGAGCGACCCGTCAATCGCTCTGCCGATGATTATCACGGCTCTTTCGCAAACCGCCGCTAAATTTATGAAAGGCAGAAAGCGTCCCACCTTTTCTTTTTCAGGAAAAGATTTAGGAATTGATGTCCCTTAATGATGTTCAAAGTTCAAGGTTCAAAGTTCAAAGTTTGCAGACACACATTTTGAACTTTGAACCTTGAACTTTGAACTTTGAACTTATGTCAGAATCAGCAAATCTTCCAATGAATTTCGGCGGTATCGAAGAAAGTGAATTTTCGAGTTTTGAAGATTCACAGGTTTTAATACTTCCGGTGTCTTATGAAGGCACGGTTTCGTTCGGCGCGGGAACGGGCGCAGGCGCGATGGCAATCGTTGACGCTTCGCGCAATATGGAGCTTTACGAAGAAGAGACCGACGCGGAAGTTTATAAAATAGGCATTCACACGCTCGAAGAATTCGCGCCGCTTGAGTCGCCGGAAGCGATGATGAACGGACTTTACGAGCGAACGAAGGAATTATTAAAAGAAGATAAATTTTTGTGTATGCTCGGCGGCGAGCATTCCGTTTCCGCGCCCGTCATCCGCGCCCACGCCGAACGGTTTCACAACATTTCCATTTTGCAGATTGACGCGCACGCCGATTTGCGGGACGAATACGACGGCACGCCGCATTCGCACGCTTCGATTATGGCGCGGTCGGTTAAAGATTTGAAAATTCCCGCCGTCCAGGTCGGCATTCGTTCGCTCTCGGCTGAAGAAGCCGGAAGTTTAGCCGATTTACCGACGAAGATTTTCTGGGCGAGAGATATTGTCGGACGAACCGATTGGATTGATTCGGCGATTGACGGTTTGACAGAAAATGTTTATTTAACGATTGATATTGACGGACTCGACCCGTCATTAGTTCCGACAACCGGAACGCCGGAGCCGGGAGGACTCGGCTGGTATGAAGTTTTGACTTTGATTCGCCGACTTGCCGAAAAACGCCGCGTCGTCGGAATGGATTTGGTGGAATTTTCAAAAGCAGAAAACTCTGACGCGCCCGCTTTTCTCTGCGCCAAGCTCGTTTATAAAACGCTCGCCTATATCTTCAAAAATGATACGCCGAAAGTCATCGGTAAAAGCTAATCCTTTCAATCTTGCCCAAGTCGCACGCTTGCGACGGACGGTTCTGACAATTTACATTTCAAACTTTTCCGAACTTCGCTTGACTCCGAGTCGTAAAATCAATCGTCAATATCTAAAATCGCCCTTTACAAAACCGCGACCTTTTAGAGTAGAATTTAGTTAAGAAATAATGTTTTTTGGAGAAATTATAGATGTTAAATAAAACGAGCAAACGGATTGTAAATTACAAATTCACCGGTTTCCTACTGATACTTTCACTTTTTTTGATGTCGGGATGTAAATTCGGACAATTCGGCGGGCAGACAGATGTGCCGACCGAAACAACGCAGGCACCGCAACCGCTTGCGCCGCCCGCGCCCATCGTCGTTGACGGCGTGCGGACTTCTTACGCCGATGTCGTACAGAAAACTTCGCCCGCCGTCGTGCGAATCGAAGCCGAAATCAAAGCCAGACAACCGCAACAACAGCAGCAATTTAATTTAGACGACTTTTTCAATTCGCCGCAACAGCCGCCGCAAGGTCAGGGTCAAGGTCGCGGGCAGCAACCGCCGACGCAGCGCGGTCTTGGTTCAGGCGTAATTGTCAGCCAGGACGGAACGGTTTTAACGAACAATCACGTTGTCGAAGGCGCGGAGAAAATTACCGTTTTAATGAGCGACGACAAAACTTATGATGCGCGAATCGTCGGACTTGACGAGCCATCGGATTTGGCGGTGCTGAAAATTGAAGCGGCGAATCTTCCGTTTTTGAATTTGGGAAATTCCGATAACGTGCGCGTCGGCGATGTCGTGCTGGCAATCGGCAATCCGCTCGGCATCGGGCAAACCGTAACGGCGGGAATTATCAGTGCGAAAGGTCGGCGGACGGGTTTAAGCGACGGCAGTTTTGAAGATTTTCTGCAAACCGACGCGCCGATTAACCGCGGCAATTCCGGCGGCGCGCTGGTAAATTTAACAGGCGAGTTAATCGGCATCAACTCGCAGATTCTTTCGACATCGGGCGGCAGCATCGGCATCGGCTTTTCGATTCCGTCGAATATGGCGAAAGGCGTGATGGAACAGCTTATCGCCAACGGCAGAGTGCGGCGCGGACTGCTCGGTGTCGGCATCCAACCTGTCAACGAAGATATTAAAGAAGCGTTCGGATTGAAAGATACGAAAGGAGTTCTTATCCCTGAGGTAAAAGCAGGAAGCGCGGCGGAAAAAGCCGGTATCAAACGCGATGATGTAATAATTGCCATTAACGGCGAAACGATTGACAACTTGAATGTTCTTCGCAATAAAGTCGCCGGAACGCTGCCCGGAACCGAAATCAAAGTGAAAGTGATGCGCGATGGTCAGGAACAGGAACTGTCCGTCGTGTTAGATGAATTAAATCCCGAAAACGCGAAAAACGTCCAGCCGACTGAAGACGAAAGGAGCGGAGAAAAACCGAACGAAAGCGGCAAACTCGGATTAAATTTACAGCCCATTACGCCGCCAATTGCCCGTCAGCTCGAACTGCCTGAAGGAAGCAGCGGCGTAGTGGTCACTGATGTTGACCAGAACGGCGCGGCGGCAAAAGTCGGCGTGGCTCGCGGCGACGTGATTTTGACCATTAACCGGCAAGCCGTCAGTTCGCTCGACGAAGTGCAAACCGCGCTTGATAAAGCGGGCGACCGTCCGATTCTCCTGCTGATCGCGCGAAAAGGGCAAACGGTTTATTTGACGGTCAGAACAAAGTAAGTAAACGGCAAGGCAAAAATTGAGCGTTGTAAAATGTGTTTGATTTCACATTCTACAACGCTCAGTTTAGTTTTACTCGACAATACTATCTGTAGCCGTGTGATTTTTACCAGCTAAACCGCATTTGCAATTCGACCCGGCGATTGCCCGAATTTCCACCGCCACCGCCGCCGCCGCCGCCGCCGCCAAAACCGCCGAAACCGCCCGCTGTCGCAGTTGATTGTCCGAAACGACTTGAACTTATGTTGCCGATTGGCGTGTTCAAATTTGTGCGGTTAAATAAATTGGAAAACTGCAAACCGACGGTTAAGTTATACGGCTTGTCGCTTCCGCCACCGCCAAAACCTCCTCCTCCTCCTCCGCGTCTGCCGCCGCCGCCGCGATTACCGCCGCGTCCGCCGCCGACTCCGGGAATTTGTCCCCCGCCTTGTCTCGGAGCGTCCGGCGCGGTTTCGGCAACTGACGAACTTCTCGAAGCGCCGAAGCCGAAGGTTTTATCGAGCCGCAAATTGACGTTAAAAAACGAAGGACCTCTACCGTAATTTCGCGGGATAATCGCATTGACATCAGAAACATTGCTGTTGTTGCAGAACGAATTGGTTAATCCGAGCGTGTTGCAGCGTGTGTTGAGAGCCGCGAATGTCGGACGTTCGGCAAAGCGCGTGTCGCCGTTCGTGTCAACGCCGGTCGTGATATTGAACGGTCTGCCGGAAGAGGCGACGATAAACGGACTCATTCGCACTTTCCACGGCAGGGTGGCTGAACCGCCGATAAAGAAATTATGGCGAATATCAAACGCCGCATTGCCGTATTCATTGCTCAAATCATAGCTGTAAGCCGGAAAACTGCCCGCGCCGTCCGCATTGCTGTTAGCAAAACCGAGCCGATAGTTTCCGAAAATGCTGAAGTTTTGATTCAAATTTGTGCGGAAATTGACGATGACCTGCTGCTGATTCAAAACGCCGCTCGATTCGTATTGATAAATATTGCCGCGCGCCGGGTCGGGACGCGGCGCGTTGTTGCAGTTTTGATTCGTCAAGCAAATCGGCGCGTTGATGTTGCGCGTTCTCAGCAGATGCAAATTTCTCGACGCGATATAGAAAAACGTCATTGTAGTTTTGAGCGGCAGTTGACGCTCGACGCCAAGAGCAACTTGCATAGTGTAAGGCGATTGCAATTCGGGCGAAATTTGCGTGATCGTATTCGATTGCGGCAGAACCGCCAAAATCTGCGCCGCCGTCGGAACATTTGTTACACCGTTTAAATTAAACGTTGGCTGATTCAAAAGACTGATCGCTGCCGCCCGCCGAATCGGATCGGGATCGTTCGCGCTGACAATCAAACTCAGTTGATTCAGACCGTTGAAACGCTCGGCTTGCAAAGTCAGATTTTCACTGAAACGGTCGAAGAAAACGCCGAAGCCGCCGCGAAAAACAGTTTTCGGCTGACGCGCACCGCCCGCGCCCGGCGAATACGCGAACGAAAAACGCGGCGCAAAATTCAAGTTGTCATTAATATTCGTTTGATTTTCATAACGCAACCCGAAGCCGAGAGTTAATTGCGGATTGACGCGCCAATCGTCGGTGATGAACGCGCCGACATCATAACGCGAAACATCCGCCAGCGGCTCGCCCGACGTGATCGAAAACTGCGTCGGATTAAAGCGCGGATCGGTATTGCCTAAAAGATTTTGGCGATACTGTTCGAGCGGGCTGATTGTCGTTCCCGTAAACTGCGTTCCGTCCGCCAGAATCACGGGCGGAGTAACCGCCGAACCGTTGCTGTTGCGGCAAGCCGTTCCGTCCTGGTTAAAACAAAAATTAAAACCCGGAAATGTGAAGCTGCCGCCGTAATTCGATTCCGAGCGGTCTTTGATGGTAACGCCTCGAAAACGCGCGCCGAATTTGATCGAATGCTGCGAGTTTTTTCCCAGAGTCGTGGTTGTGTAATTCGACAATTCCCAGTTGTTGTTGTTGTTATAATTCAACCCTATTTGCGCTCCGCCGCCGGTGAAAGCCGACGGCACGACGATGGTCGGAATCGTGTTGTCGCCCGCTTGCTCACTGCGTTCAACTTCATACTGAAAACGGGTTTCGTTGATGGTTTTCGGATTGATAATCATCGTCTCCGTCAAGCGAAATTCGTGTTCGGTGTTGGTTGATTCGTAAGCACGACTCGGCAAAGAAGTATCCAACACGCCGAGATTATCCGTCGTGTTGCGCGTGAAACTGTAACGCGCCACCAGCGTGTTATTTTCGTTTATTTGATAATCCAGGCGCGGGCTGAGAGAAAAACGTCGGGTCGGAACTCTGAATTCTTCCTGAAAATTAGTGAAATTAAACGTCGGATCTAAAACGAGCGCGTTGACGACCGAGGTATTGTCAATCTCGCGATTATTTATGTCGAAAAAGAAAGAGGATTTCCCCTTCTGAATCGGACCGCTGACGCTGCCGCCGTAAAATCTGACTTGGCTCGAAGCGCGATTCGGCGCAAACGGATTGCGCGAATTTAAGCTCTCGTCGTTGAAGTTCAAAAACGCCTGCCCGCGCCAACGGTCGGAGCCGGGCTTGGTTAAAATTTCGATGCGCCCGAAACCGAGGCGTTCATATTCAGCCGAAAACGGATTCTGGTTGATGCGTATTTCCCGGATTGATTCTTTCGGCGGAAGTCTGCCGCCGGTAAATCCGTCAATGTAAATCTGCCCGCCGTTGGGTCCCGCCGAAGGTCCGGCAAGAGCCTGCAAAGCCGCTTCGAGTTCCGCCGGATCGTCGGGCAAAGCCTCTAAATCTTTTTCTTTGAGAACCGTCGCGCTGGCGTTATTTTCGTTGTCGGTGTTGATTCCTTCGGTCGCGGAAACATCCACGTTTTCCGTCGCCGCTTGAACCGACAAAGCAATAGTTAGTTCTTCGCGCTGTCCAGCCGCGATTGCCACCGCCGTATTTTCATAAAGCCCGAAATTCGGCGCGGTCGCCCGCACGATATAACTGCCCGGCACGAGTCCGTTAATCGCAAATTCGCCCTGGCTGTTCGTCACGCTGCTTTTTTCCTTGCCGCCCGAATCCACCGCCGTGACGGTTGCGCCGACGACGACAGCACCAAGACTGTCAACCACTTGCCCGCGTAGACTGCCTGCCGATTGAGCGAAAGTTATTGAACTAAAAAATAATGTTATAAATCCGATTAATAAAAATAATTTTACCTGTTTCATACTAAAAGTTGTCGTTTCGATGTCAGTTCGATTCGTGTAAAAAGCGTCTGGTTAAAAGCAAAAGGATGAATAAAACTTTTCGCCGATGCTTTAGCTTTATTCATCTTTTGCTTCTGGTTCTTTGTCTTTCAACTAAAATCCGCCGCCGCCTTCGAGTCCCGGAATGCTAAAGCCGGAATCCGCGCCGCCGCGCCGTCCGCTGTTGTTTCCGGCGGCTTGCGGTGCTTTCATAAAAGGTTCCACGCCCGACAAAAGTTTTATCGCCGTCATGCGCTCGGCGTTCGCTCCCTTGGTGCTGGAAAAAGCAATCATTTCGCCGACTTTCAAATCGGCAATCGTAATCGTCGGAAAGCGTTCGAGCATTTCGTCAATGCCGCCCGCGCCGCGCATTCCTCTACCGCCGCCCGGTCGCATTCCGTTCGGCGGGTTTTGCCCCTGCGCATTTGCCTGTCCGTTTGGCTGGCTGCCTTGCGGCGGTCGCATACCCGTCGGAGGCTGCATTCCGCCGCCTGTCTGAAATGCCGCTAATCTTTGCGCCATCTCCGCCGGAAATTGTTTCAAAACTGAGTTTTGCCCGACAATAACCGTCACCGGCTTTTTGGTTTGAATGTTGCTGATGGTGATTTCGTTTTTCGCAGCGTCAATCGCCGTAATCGTTCCGCCGAGGGTTTGAAACGAACCGCTGATAATTTCTTCGGCTTTGAAACTTGCGCCATCCGCCGATTTATCGCCGAGAGCGCGAATCGAATCGCCGACTTTTATCTCGTCGAGCGAACTCGTCTTCGCTTCGTTGTAACTGACGGAATCTTGCGCGTAACGCCTAAACACGGCGTTGTCTTTCAGCGCAAGAAGCGTTTTGGTTTCGCCCATCATACCGCGCGATGTCACGGTGATTTCTTTCGTCTGCGCGTTGACCGCCGCCACTTGCCCGGAAATGCCGCGCGTTTTCCATTGCTCCTGGTCTTTGGTTTGTTTGCCGGTAATGTCCGCTTTAGTCATCAGATAAACCGCCCGCGCGGGAATTGATTTTTTATCGCTCGCCATAATACCCGTGACAATAACCTTATCGCCCGCGCCGATGTCGGCAAAAGTCGCGGCAACGGCGGATTTCAGACTCGGATTTTCCGGCGAAACGCGTTTGTATTCGGTCTTATCCGATAAAATCGCCGAAACCGCGCCGTCTTTCGTCTGCAAAATAATTTCACTTGCTGAAACCGACGAAACCTCGCCCGGCACAACGCTCGGTTTGATACTGACACTTGCGTCCTGCGCTCGAACAATCGAAGACACGCTCGCTAAAAACACAAATAAAGTCAATAAAATTGTTTTTTGACGCATAATTTTTTAGTGATTTTGTTTCCCGAAATTTATACTCAACCGTTTGATAAAAGTTGCTTTATGAATCAGTTATAAAGACGTATTTTCGGTCTGAAAGGTTTGATTGTTTTTGTAAAGAATTGTCAATCGCGGATTAGGTGTTATCCGATTAAAAGATAAATTTCGTATGTGAATTACACTTTCAAGCCTTTTGCCAATCATTGGTTGAGCGGGCGGTTAGGACAAGTCCGACGCTGGCGGCGATTAAGGCGATTAAAGCAAAGGTCCAAACGTAAGGAATCGAAAGCAGCAACGTCCAAACGAATGTGCCGATCAGAAGTGCGAAAGTTTCTGAGTGATTATTGTTAGGCAACAAACGTTTTTGTAACTGTTTTCCGACGCTGACCTGCAATGCGACGCGCCCGAAAACATAGCCCAGAAGCAGCAGAACAAAAGCCATCAAACTCGCAATCGCGCTGACGTAGTTCGGCAGAAAACTCAAACTTGCCGTTACACTAATAGTCGTGATAAGAAATCCGACGCTCCCGACGGCGAAAATTTTCAATTTGGATAATTGGAAACGCGCCACCGCGCGACTAATCGCGCCCGGCGCAATCGTCGTCACGGCTAAAGAAATCACAAACCAAAACAGCAAGGATAAAACGCGCTGGGCGAGAAAAGCCCAGGAAAAACTTGGCGCGAAAATCTGCGATGGGTTTTGCGTCAAATTGCGGAGTTCTTCTTCGTAACCCGCATACATAATCGTTTCGCGTCCGGCGTTACGAAGCGGATTTGCGCTTTCGTGACGGTAAGTTCCGCCGAAAGTTATCACGTCGCCGCCGATAAAAGCCGTTTCTTTTTGAATAACTGAACCGCCGATGGTCGCCACGTCGCCGTCAACGCGTCCTTCGACAATGATATCGCCGCCAAACGCCAAAACGCCTTTCGCCTGCTGTTTGACAATCACGGTTTTGCCGAACGAAAAAACGTCGCTCTCTTTGGCATTTTCGATGATCAAAGTATTTTCATCTGGTGAAATAGAGACTGAGGTTTGCGCGTAAAGCGCGAAAGCGACGAGCAAAATAAAAACAACTACCGCCGACATTTGTGCCAACACAGTTTGGAGATTCGCAAAAATGTCTGTTCGAGTAATTGTATAAATCACTTTACTTGTGCTTTTACTTGAAAATTTAATGACGAGTCGAGCGCGTCACAAAACGCGACAGCGCAATCACACAAACGAAAACTAATCCGAGCAGAACGGCGAAAGAAACGTTTGAGTTGAAAACGATTTGATGACTGAGCGAGCGCAAAATAATCGCCGTCCCGTATGCCGCGTCGTAAATCAAATTCCACACAAAGCCGGCGATTGCTAAAAACTGCTCGGCGAATTTCCCGAACGCGCTCACAACCGTTACTGTTTCGCCGCCGAGACCGAAAAGAACCAGCAAAAACAAAGCGGCGCAAATGAACAATGCTTTGAAACGTTCCTGCGGGCGGCGCAGACCGCTCACTTTACTCTCGGCGTTGGCGACGACGACTTGCGTAAAGTTGGCGGGCATTTCAATTTCACTCTCAACTTCGAAAGCGAAATCCAAAACGCGCAACAGTTTTTTCTGCTCGTTTAATTCTTCATTACACTCTTTACAAACTGCTAAATGCATTTCAAGTTCGAGTTCTTCGCGCGCGGGCAACTCGCCGTCAAGATACGCGGCGATGTCGCTGCGCTGCAAACAAACTTTCTCAATTGTGGCGGTCGGCGAGTTCATTGTGAATTACTTCAAAAATTTAATCGTCAAAGGATATTCCCAAAGCTCGCCGTTGTTCGCTTTGATCGCTCCGATTATTGGGAAAATAACCGCTAACAATCCGAAAACCAGAAAGCCTAATAAACCAACTAAGACAATTGATAAAACAAGACTAATAAAAAAATATATTGCCAGCGAAATCATCCAGTTGGTGACCATTTTGCCGTGCGCTTTCAAAGCCGGGATTTGATCCTTCTTCAATTGCCAGATTAGAATTGGAGCAATCGCGCCAATCGGAAAAACAAAAGTATAAACCAGTAAAGAAAGATGTAAAAACAAACCCATCTGCTTTTCATCAGTCGTTTGCAAATGCTGCGGCGGTTGATATTGCATATTGTAGCTCATTTCTTTTTTCTCCTTTTATAAGCTTGTAAATCCGCGCTCCACAAACATCTCACGCATCATCTCGCGCGCTCTGAACAGACGATTCTTAACGGTTCCGAGCGGCAAATTTGTCACTTCAGCG
>Ga0208736_1000360_pt1 | contig 13441 bp, 8 predicted proteins | sample AntDryMetagUQ255_FD_188090 | JGI IMG/M metagenome (GOLD analysis project Ga0208736, IMG submission 188090) | Polar desert microbial communities from Antarctic Dry Valleys - UQ255 (SPAdes) | ecosystem: Environmental > Terrestrial > Soil > Desert | place: Antarctic Dry Valleys | collected 2008-12-31 | reverse complement strand
TCCATAACTGTGCATATATATGAAAAATGTATGAATGGCAGATGAGCAAATTATTTTATTACTCTGTTACTAAAAATCCGCGAAACAGCTAATTAATCAATTTCACGCTTCTTAACTCTAAAAGATTTAATGCATTGGGTTGAAAATCTTTTACAGAAGGCTGTACTAAACGTATCACCACATCATACCATAAAGGCACAACGGGTGCGTCATTTATCATTATCTGGTCGGCCTGCCGGTACAAACCATAACGGACAGAATCATTTGTTTCTGCCAATGCTTTTTCAAACATGGCGTCAAATGCCGGGTTTTTATAGCGGGTATAATTTGGAGGTGCAGGATTTTTGGAATAAAATACTGACAGGTAATTTTCTGCATCCGGGTAATCAGCAATCCAGCTACCCCGGAAAAAAAGCGCTTTAGAGTTTGAAGTCATATCGAGTAGCAAAGATTTTTGCACTACTTCTACCTGTATTTTAAAACCAATTTCTTCTAATTGCTTAACGATATAATCAGCGAGGTTTGCATAAATAGGAATGGTAAGCAATTTGATTTGCGGTAGGGATTTGCCATTGACAAATCCCGCTTCCGTCAATAATTTTCTTGCTAACGTTGGATTGTAACTATAGCCCTTTACAATTGTAGAATCAAATGAGGGAAGCCCCGTGGGTACAAAACCACTTTCCGCAGGAATGCCAATGGAGTTACGCAGGTATAGAATCATTTTTCGCCTGTCAAAACCATAGTTGATTGCCTTGCGAACTTTTTGTAATCGTGTAGGTGAATTTACAAGAACAGGATTTGTCGAATCAACCAGCATGCCCAAGTATTCGATGTTCAAATAAGGATGTGTTTGCAGGTTTATTTTATCCTTCCACTCAGTTCGCAAAGCACCTTTCTTAGTTAGCACTTCATCTTTGAAAGATGCATCTATATCATTGATAAAATGCAATTTGCCCTGCCGGAACAATAAAAATTCAGTTGCCTTGCTATCATAGAAACTGATTTTCACTCCATCTAAATTTGGCAAGCGGTTACCATTACTATCTTTTTCAAAATAAACTGGATTTTTTTTTAATAATAATGCCTGCCCTTCTTCCCACGCAACAAATTGAAAAGGACCTGAACCTACGGCATGCCTGCGAAATTCTGATCCGTATTTTTTCACGGCTTCTTCCGGAACTATCGAACAATATTGCATGGATAAAATCCCGAGAATAGGATGATAAGGATTAATCAATTTTAATTGAAATGTAGTATCATCTAATGCCTTAAATCCTTCCACTGAATCTACCTTTCCATTGAATATCCAGGAGCCGGGGCTGGCAGTTTTACTATCAACAATCCTATTAAAACTATAAACCACATCCTGGGCAGTCAGCTTTTTTCCTTTGCTATTTTTAAAACAGGCATCATCATGAAAAAAAACATCATTACGTAGATGAAAAGTATAAGTTTTTCTATCGGCTGAGACATCCCAGCGGGTAGCGAGAGAAGGAACAATATGCAATTGGCTATCTACTTCAACGAGGGTATTATATAATTGGTGTGCAACCCACATTACAGACTGGCTTTTTGCAAAAGCAGGATCAAGATTGGCAACACCAGAAGATTCATTATAATGGAAAATGTTTGCGTTTTCTTTATCAGTGCTATAGCAGGCTGATAAAAAAACAACATAGCAAACAGTTAAATATTTATACACGCAAATCATATCTTAATGGCTAACTGTCTAAATTAGCGAAGTATTTGTTTTTAAAACGTAAATCATTCGAATGAAAAGCACCGTTTTATTAGTAGGTTTTTTCTTTTTGTTTTCGATCGATGTCTCTTCACAGATTTTAAATAATAAACAGGTTCCCCACCGCCAGGATATTTTACGTGGGAGCATTACAAAAGAAAGAGCATGGTGGAATGTGCTGAAATATGACATCACCGTTACCCCGGACTTTGTCAGTAAAAGTATTAAAGGAAAAAATAAAATTAGTTTTTTTGATAGTGGAGGTTATACCATGCAAATAGATCTGCAGCAACCCATGGAAATAGACAGTGCGGTTATAAATAATGAGAAAATAAATTATAAAAGAGAAGGCAATGTATTTTGGTTTTATATTAGAGATTCTGCAAAAACTTACAGAGTCAAACCCGGCATTAAAGAGCTAACAATTTATTTTCATGGTGTGCCCAGGCCCGCTTTAAATGCGCCCTGGGATGGTGGCTGGATCTGGAAAAAAGATGAAAAGGGCAGACCCTGGATTTCTGTTGCATGCCAGGGATTAGGTGCTTCTGTTTGGTATCCTTGTAAAGATCATCAAAGTGACGAACCGGACAATGGAGCGAGTATAACCATTAATATTCCTGATACTTTAGTGGCGGTGGCAAATGGTAAATTGAAAAACAAAAATGTAAAAGGTGGATTGGCTTCTTACACCTGGGAGGTAAAAAATCCAATTAACAATTATAACATAGTGCCCTACATTGGAAAATATGTAAACTATACAGAAACATTTAATGGAGAAAAAGGAAAATTAAATTGCAGTTATTGGGTGTTGGATTATAATCTCGATAAAGCCAGGAAACAATTTGATCAGGTAAAGCCAACACTAAAAGCATTTGAGCATTGGTTCGGGCCCTATCCATTTTATGAAGATAATTTCAAATTAGTTGAATCACCACATTTAGGCATGGAACATCAAAGCGCTGTAGCCTACGGTAACAAGTTTCAAAATGGTTATTTAGGTACTGACCTCTCCGGTACCGGCCAGGGTTTGAAATGGGATTTTATTATTGTGCATGAAACCGGTCATGAATGGTTTGGCAATAATATTACTACAAAAGATATTGCAGATATGTGGGTGCATGAAGGGTTTACTAACTACTCTGAAACCTTATTCATGGAATATAACTTTACTAAAAAGGATGCCTATGAATATGTAAGAGGACTGCGAAAAAAAATTCAAAATGATAAACCTATTATTGGAAAATACGGCATAAACCAGGAAGGCAGCGGTGATATGTATTATAAAGGCGCTAACATGCTTCATACCATTCGCCAGGTTATTTGTGATGATAAAAAGTTCAGGGACATTTTACGCGGATTAAATAAAAAATTTTATCATCAAACAGTAACCACTAAGCAGGTTGAAGATTACATGATACAGCAAAGCGGAAAAGATCTCACAAAGATATTTGACCAATATTTACGTAATACAAAAATTCCTAGACTGAGATTAGATGTTGATGGAGATGTTTTAAAATACAAATGGGATGATTGTATTGAAGAATTCAATATGCCGGTTAAATTAACAAACGGTCAATGGCTATTGCCCGCCAGTGATTGGCAACAATTAAAAATGGATGCGAAATCGATAAAGGATATTAACGCCGATCCAAACTTTTACATCAATGTTGTTCGGTAGGGTCATGCCATCCGCATGACCAGGGTATATTATATCATTTCCAATTACGTTTTTTGTTTCATGTCATTGGCATGACCTGGGGATTATTATTGCGTCACCCCATTGGCGTTTTATTCGGTCATGCCATTGGCATGACCCTACAAATACATTCCCTATTTTTACCACATGAGTACCATTCGCAGGCAAAGTATTATTTCATCAGTACTCATATATATCGGCTTTGCATTTGGTGCACTCAATACTTACTTGTTTATAAAAGATGGGCTTTTTACGCCGGAACAATATGGCCTCACCCGTGCCTTTATTGTTATCGGACAGTTTTTTTATGGCTTTGCCGGTTTTGGGTTGACATCAATTTTGTATAAGTTCTATCCTTATTACAAAGACAATCTACCTGACAAAAAAAATGACCTGCTGGGGCTTGTATTAATTGTAGCCTTCGCAGGTTTTTTATTAACGACCGGAGGCGGAATTTTATTTGAAGATATTGTTGTCAAAAAGTTCATTGCCAAGTCGCCACTTATTCTAACCTATTACTACTGGGTTTTTCCGTTCACTTTTTTTCTTTTGTTCTTTTCACTTTTGGAAGCCTACGCCTGGAGTATTGGAAAAACAATTTTTCCTAATTTTTTAAAAGAGGCAGGTTTTCGCATTTCCACTACGCTACTTATTGTTTTATTTATTGTTACGGGCAAGAATTTTGAGCTTTTTATTAGATTATTTTCCCTTCTCTATGCACTTAGTTTTATTGCCCTGCTTATTTATCTTATACGTATTCACCAGTTTCATTTTACTACAGAAATAAGCAGGGTTACAAAAAAATTCTGGAAAAAAATATTAGCAATGATGGCTTACGTGTATGGTGGCTCATTAGTTGGCATTGGCGCACAGAGCGTTGACTTTTTTGCCATCGCATCTTTCAGGGGTTTACGATATGCAGCAGTTTTTGATTTCAGTTCTTACCTCGCAAACGTTATTCAGGTACCACAACGAAGTTTGATGTCAGCAACGATCCCGGTGCTTTCGCGTGCCTGGAAAAATAAAGACATGGTAACAATTGACCGTATTTACAAACGTTCAAGTCTCAATTTATTATTGGTATCAATATTTATTTTTTCTATCATTTGGATCAATTATGATAATGCCATTGATGTTTTAAATGCAAATGTTATTTACAATGAAGGAAAGTGGGTTGTATTTTTTCTTTCGCTTAAGAACATTATTGACATGGGTACCGGGGTGAACGGTCAAATAATTGCTACATCAACCTATTGGCGTTTTGATTTTTTTAGCGGTATCATTTTACTAATACTTATTGTTCCGCTAAATATTGTACTGGTTAAAAACTATGGTATAATTGGCTCTGCATGGTCAACTTTCTTATCTTATATTGTGTATAATACAGTAAGAATAATTTTTTTACACAAAAAGTTTAATCTTCAACCATTTACCTTAAATACCGCCTGGGTAATTGCGCATGGAGTGATCTGCTTTACTATTGCCTATTATCTTTTTAAAAATTTAGAGGGATGGTTGGGTATGGGTTTGCGGAGCATTTTTTTTGTACTGATTTTTACTGTCAGCGCTTACTACTTACGTCTATCTCCTGATATAAGGCCGGTAATGGAAACGATAAAGAAAAAATTAAGGTTTTAAAAAAACTGTAGACATTGCCGGTAGCTCAAACCTGCCAGCACTAACAAAACGCCTTGACCAGTAATCATCATAAAGATCGGAGATCATAACTCCGCCGGACGAAGCTGAATGAACAAACATATTGTTTTGTAAATACATGCCTACATGAGAAATCCCTCCACGTGTATCAAAAAAGACAAGATCGCCTTCTTTTAATTCTGTACGGGATATTTTTCTTGTTGATCTATTCTGCTCGCGGGCTGTTCTTGGTAAAGCGATAGCGAACAAACCTGCGTACATTACCTGCATAAAAGCAGAACAGTCTATACCCGTTTTAGATTCACCACCCAGGCGGTAGCGGGTACCAAACCATTCATCTATTAATTGAAAAAGAGAAAGATTATTTACCAATTCAACTTCAGTATTTAAAAGAAGCGAGTATTTAATTTGAAGAGCAGTTGTTTTTTCAATTTCAGTTTCTTTTGCTATGCTTTTCTGTTCCGCCGGAATGGATTCAATAAGTGATTGCCTGTAATCTTTAGTTTTTACATTAAACTCATTAGCAACTGCAGCAAAACTTATTTCAATATCTTCTAAAAATTTTACCTCAGATTTTGGTGCTGAATTATTGCTCTTATGTTTTTTTTGAGCTGAAGCCAGGTTAAGTGCTCCGAAACAAAGCACGATGGTGATTGTAAAAAAGATGTTTTTAACCATGGTGGTATTTTAATAGGTGTAACAGGTGCGGACGAAAGTATAGAAATAATCCCACACTTTATAGCACATAATCAACGTATTTTGTTTAAAGATATTGCCTACTCAATTTGTAAATTGCAGCCTTACGCACTCATATTCAATCAATTGATGCCCAACAAGATTTATCAGCTATGAAATTTTCACATTTACATGTACATACTCAATATTCATTGTTAGATGGAGCCGCCTCTATATCTTCTTTATATAAAAAAGCAATTGATGATGGGATGCCTGCACTCGCAATCTCTGATCACGGCAATATGTTTGGTGTTTTTGACTTTGTTTCCCAGGCGTACAAACATGTAGATGAACATGGTAAACCCCGGGTAAAACCCATTGTCGGATGCGAGTTTTATATAACCATTGACAGGCACAGGAAAACATTCACAAAAGACGAAAAAGATCCCCGTTTTCATCAAATATTGTTAGCAAAAAATGAACTGGGATATCGTAATCTTATTAAGCTTACATCACTGGGTTACATGGAAGGTTTGTACGGGAAATATCCAAGGATAGATAAGGAATTAATTGAGAAATATCATGAGGGATTAATTGCAACCACCTGCTGTTTGGGCGCTATGGTACCACAGGCAATTTTAAAAAAAAGTGAAGTTGATGCGGAAAAAGAATTTAAATGGTGGCTTGAATTATTTGGAGAAGATTACTATGTAGAGTTCCAACGGCATGGTATGACTGAACAAAATAAGGTAAATGAGATTTTAATAAAATTTGCCCGCAAATACAATGTTAAGATCATTGCTTCCAATGATTCTCATTATGTAGATCAAAATGATTTTAACGCTCATGATATTTTGTTATGTATTAATACAGGAGAGAAACAGGCAACCACGGCACTGAGGGAATTTACCGATGATGATGTGAATATGAAGGATAAAAGATTTGCTTTTCCTAACGACCAGTTTTATTTTAAGAAAACCGCAGAAATGACCGAGGTATTTAATGACTTGCCGGAAGCCATTGATAATACAAATGAAATTGTCGCAAAAGTTGAACTGTTGAATTTAAAAAGAGATATCCTTCTCCCCTCCTTTCCTATTCCACCTGCATTTCTATTACACAGCGAAGCCAATCTTAATCAATGGGAATATTTAAAACACAATACCTACGAAGGTGCAAAAAGGCGTTATAGTGAAATTGGAGAAGAGTTGCGTGAACGTATTGATTTTGAATTGTTCACCATAAAAACCATGGGATTTGCCGGCTATTTTTTGATCGTGAGTGATTTTATCCAGGCAGGCCGTGATCTGGGTGTTTTTGTAGGCCCTGGCCGGGGATCGGCGGCCGGTAGCGTGGTAGCTTATTGCACTGGCATCACTAATATTGATCCCATTAAATACAACTTGCTTTTTGAAAGGTTTCTTAACCCCGATCGAAAGTCGATGCCCGATATTGATACCGATTTTGATGATGAAGGCCGTCAGAAAGTAATTGATTATGTAGTAGAAAAATATGGTAAAAACCAGGTAGCGCAAATCGTTACTTACGGTACCATGGCAGCTAAGATGAGTATTAAAGATGTGGCTCGTGTAATGGATCTTCCCCTACCTGAATCTAATGCATTGGCTAAATTGGTTTCTGACAGGCCAGGGACTAAGTTGCACCGCATTTTACACGCAACCATTACAGGTGGCGACAAACCTTTAGACCATGAATACGGAAGTGACGACGTAGAAAATGCAAAACGGCTTCGCGAAATTTATAATGGAAAAGGCCTTCAAAGTGAAGTGTTACATATAGCAGAAAAATTGGAAGGCTCTGTCCGCAATACCGGCATTCATGCGGCAGGAATTATTATTGCTCCAAAAGACCTTTCTGAATTAATACCCGTATTTACTTCTAAAGAAACAACTCTCTGTATTACACAGATTGATGGAAGCGTTATCGAAGATTCAGGTGTATTGAAGATGGATTTTTTAGGATTAAAAACACTATCTATCATCAAAGATGCATTGATACTTATTAAAGAAAATCATGGAGTGGAAATAGATATTGATGCTATTCCGCTTGATGATGAAAAGACCTACGGGCTCTATCAACGTGGTGATACTATTGCCACATTTCAGTTTGAAAGCCCGGGTATGCAGAAATATTTAAAAGAATTAAAGCCTGATCAATTTGCTGATTTAATTGCTATGAATGCCTTGTACCGCCCTGGTCCTATGGCTTATATTCCGCAATATGTAGATCGCAAACATGCACGTGAAGAGGTGCGATATGATCTACCCGAAATGGAAGAAGTGCTGAAAGAAACTTATGGTATTACGGTTTACCAGGAACAAGTGATGTTACTAGCGCAAAAACTATCAAACTTCAGCAAAGGTGATGCTGATGTGTTGCGAAAAGCTATGGGTAAAAAAGACCGGAAGACATTGGATAAAATGAAAGATAAATTCATGTCCGGTGCCATTTCCAAAGGTTATCCAAAACCAACATTAGAAAAAATATGGACTGATTGGGAAGCCTTTGCTCAATATGCATTTAATAAATCTCACTCCACCTGTTACGCTTATGTTGCGTACCAAACGGCTTATTTAAAAGCAAGGTATCCCGGGGAATACATGTCAGCGGTGCTAAATCATGCAAATATTATTGAAAAGCTTACTTTCTTCATGGAAGAGTGCAAGCGCATGGGCATTAAGGTATTAGGCCCTGATATTAATGAATCGCATAAAGGTTTTGCAGTAAATGAAGCCGGTGAAATACGTTTTGGTTTGGGTGGATTAAAAGGTGTGGGAGATGCTGCAATAGAAAATATTATCAAAGAACGAAAGCTGAATGGTTTTTTTAAAGATCCTTTTGATTTTATTAAAAGAATTAACCAAAGAAACGTCAGTAAAAAAACATTAGAAAGTTTGATTTGTGCAGGTGGGTTTGATACTTTTTCTCAATATCACCGTGCCCAATATTATTTCGTGCCCGAAGGAGAAACACAAAATGGTTTAGAAAAAATGATCAGGTTTGGAAATATTATGCAGGCCCAGTCAACTAATAATAGCAATACATTATTTGGCGACCTGCCTGCAGTGTTTGACATAAAACCACCGCAATTTGCAGCTTCCCCACCCTGGTCTTTAACAGAACAATTAGATAAGGAAAAAGAGGTGACCGGCATTTATTTAAGTGGCCATCCACTGGATCATTACAAGTTTGAGATAAGGCACTATGGAATGATATCCGTACAGGATTTTAATGAAATTAAAGACTCCAGTATTTTAAACATCAATGGTAAAACACATAAATTATTATGTCTTATTTCCACTGCCAATCACCGCCTGTCAAGACAAGGAAATAAATTCGGTTCTTTCATGTTAGAAGATTATACAGGAAAAACGGAAATAGTTTTGTTTGGAGATGATTATGTTCGCTACAGTCCTTATATGCAGCAAGGCCAGGCCATATTTATAGCAGGGGCATTTAGACAGCGTTTTAACAAATCTGAATTTGAATTTAAATTAAGCAGTATTGCATTAGCAGAAAATGTAAAAAGACAAATGACCAAACAATTACAATTAGACATAGATGTAAGAAATGTTGAAACGCAGACCATTAATTTCCTTGAACAGAATATGAAAAAAAATCCTGGTAAATCCACGTTGAAACTGGTGCTTGCTGAACCCAAAAATAATTGGGTAGCGAATTTGAAAACCCTTGAGAATGGTTTTGAAATGAATAACGACCTGATCAATTTTTTAGAAGAAAAACCCGAGATTGAAGTGCAGGTAACTGCAGTTTAAAGTTTGCCGTTCACAAGTTCACGAAGTTAGTTTCAACGGCTAAACCCGTAAACTGAAAACTGTGGACCAATTTTGCCTGCCAGTTTTCAAAAATTCCTGACATCTGTTCATATAAAAAATGGTTGGAGTTATTTTTGCTTAAGTAAAGCATCATTGAAACATAAAATATAGAAAATATGGCACAAGCATTCACAGATTCAAATTTTCAAACAGAAGTATTAAGCTCAGATAAACTCAGTGTTGTTGATTTTTGGGCAGAATGGTGCGGACCTTGCCGCGCAATAGGACCTGTAATCGAAGAATTATCAAAGGAATATAATGGAAAAGTAAATGTAGGTAAAGTAAACGTTGATGAAAATCCACAAGTGAGTATGAATTATGGCATTACTTCCATTCCTGCTATTCTCTTTATCAAAGGCGGAGAGGTTGTTGACAAATTAGTTGGCGCACAGCCAAAGTCAAATTTTGTTAAGAAGATAGAGGCACATCTTTCTTAAAAAGGTTCGAATAAATAATTAAAACTGTTTCATTATTGAAGCAGTTTTTTTTTGCCCCCTCCCTGAAGGGAGAGGAAGCTTGAGGAATAAATTCTCCGCCTTAGGCGGAATACGGGCAAAGATTGTTTGTATATTGTTGCCTTGAAACAAAACCACCTGCATGAATGCTGCTTTGACTAATCTCGGTCGCGGTGCCATTGGTATGGCATTCCTGATTTTTGTTTGTTACCTCTTAAGCAATAATCGTAAGGCCATCAACTGGAAGCTGGTGGTTTTTGGCATTTTAGCCCAGCTAATGTTTGCTATGGGAGTTCTTCATACCACTGTTGCCGGCCAGCCGGTTTTTTGGGTTCTATTTGGAGCGGTATTGCTTTATACAATTGGTAGAAAATTTATCAAAGCAAAAAATGGAACCACGCCTGTTACCAAAGATGATATTAGTATCGGTTTGTCTTTTCTCTGGCAAATTCTTTTTATTGCCGGGCTAATTCTCGCCCCGCAGTTATTTGGTAGTTGGTCGAGCCTGGCAATAATGATAAGTGTGATAGGCATTTTGATCATTGCTTTTAAGATGGGCGCCAGGCACCCTGAACTAATGAAGTGGAATATTTTGATCTCTTCATTAATAATTACTGTTTGTGTTTACGCTAAGGTTTGTCCGCCGGAAATTTTCAGGATCATTCTCCAATCTTTTTCAAGTGTATTTGTTGCGTTGATCAATGTAAGTCATAAAGGAACTGAATTTTTATTTGGCAACCTGGCTGATGCATCACAAGGTTGGGCCTATGTATTTGCCATACAGGTATTGCCCAACATTATATTTTTTGCCGCTCTTTCTGCTATTCTTTTTTACCTCGGTATTTTACAAAAGATCGTTTTCATTTTCGCGTATTTATTAAATAAACTTTTTATCTCCGGCGCCGAGAGTATGTCAACTGCAGCTAATATTTTTTTAGGACAGACGGAAGCGCCATTAATGATTCGGCCTTACCTGGAAAAATTAACCCGCTCAGAACTTTTATGCATCATGATTGGTGGTATGGCCAATACTGCGGGCAGTGTGCTGGCTGCGTATGTAGGAATGTTAGGGGGCACTGATGTTGATCAGCAAAATTATTTTGCACTCCACATGTTGAGCCAATCAATTATGAGTGCACCGGCAGCCATTGTAGTTGCCAAAATTTTATTTCCACAAACGCAAGGTGAATTGATCTCAAAGGACCTGAAAGTACCCAAAGAAAAATTAGGCGATAATTTTTTAGATGCCCTCTCGTTAGGAACAACCGATGGATTAAAATTAGCTGTTAACGTAGGCGCCATGTTGATTGTTTACACGGCTATAGTTTGGGTAATGAATGGCATCATGGGATGGTTTGGAGATATTATTCATGTAAATGAACAGATTGCTGCATCCACGGGTGGACGCTACACTTCCCTATCTCTTCAAATGCTGTTGGGGTACATATTTTCACCAGTCGCCTGGTTGATTGGTGTTAATCAGGTAGATATGATCTCCATTGGACAACTGCTCGGTGAGAAAACAATTTTAAATGAATTTGTCGCCTACATTTCATTGGGAGATATGAAAGCAAAAAATATTATCCAGGACCCTAAATCCATATTGATTGCTACATATGCCCTGGCTGGCTTTGCAAATTTTGCCTCCATTGGCATACAGATTGGGGGTATAAGCCAACTGGCTCCAAGTCAACGGCGCAACCTGACTGAATTAGGTCTAAAAGCATTATTAGGAGGGACTATTGCCTGCTTAATGTGCGGTTGTATTGCAGGCGCTTTGTTCTGATGTGCCCCCATTCCGCCTAAGGCGGAGAGTAATAGCTTTCTGCATTAAATTTCACTTTATTTGAGAGAGTTAAACATCTAATGGAAATGCCACTCATTGAAGGCCTATCTCAAAAATTTTATGGTGTAGTTTTGCTGGGATTTTGAACCACAGGGCCACAGCGGATACAGCGTTACACAGTGCTATCCTCCGTGAATCTCCCTGCCTCTGTGTCTCCGTGGTTCCACAATAAATTTCAAATTAATTAAATGAGCAAAGAAGCGGTTGTTAGGTTAGTGAATGAACAGGAAAACAATTTAAAATCCATTGGTGAAAAAATTTTAGACAATAAAAGAATAACCGATGAAGAAGGGCTGCTTCTTTTTGAAAAAGGCAGCCTTCCATATTTAGGTACTCTGGCTAATTATGTTCGGGAAAACCTGCATGGACAAAAAACATTTTTTAACCGCAACTTTCATATTGAGCCGACCAATGTCTGTGTTTTTTCCTGTCACTTCTGTTCCTACTCCCGCCTTTATGCAAAACGTGATGAAGGCTGGGAATTAGGCATCGACCAAATGCTCGACATTGTAAAAAAATACGATAATAAACCCGAGACTGAAGTACATATTGTTGGTGGCGTACATCCAAAAATGAACCTCCCTTATTTTGCGGAATTGCTCCGTAAAATAAAAGCGCATCGCCCCGACCTGCATATAAAAGCATTTACTGCAGTGGAACTGGATTATATGTTTCGCAAAGCAAAATTGTCGATAGAAGAAGGTTTGAAATTTTTACAGGAAGCCGGCCTCGATTCTATTCCCGGTGGTGGCGCAGAAATATTTGCACCGGAAATAAGAGAAAAAATATCTGCTGATAAAGTGGATGCTGTGGGTTGGTTAGCCATACATGAAGCTGCTCATAAAATGGGCATGCACAGCAATGCCACAATGCTCTATGGACACATTGAAAACTATGAACACCGAATTGACCACATGCGGCAGCTACGAGAATTACAGGATCGTACAGGCGGCTTTAATACTTTTATCCCGCTGAAATTCCGCAATAAGGATAATGATATGAGTTATGTAGCGGAAAGTAGTGTGGTAGAAGATTTTAAAACCTATGCTGTTGCCCGTTTGTACCTCGATAATTTTCCGCATATAAAAGCTTACTGGCCCATGCTTGGCCGCAAAAACGCACAGCTATCACTTGCCTTTGGTGTAGATGATATTGACGGCACTATTGATGATACCACGAAAATTTATTCCATGGCTGGTTCGGAAGAACAAAACCCTGCAATGACCACGGAAGAAATTGTAAGCTTGATAAAGCAAGTTAACCGCCAGCCGGTGGAAAGAGATACTCTTTATAATGTGGTGCAGGAATATTGATAATTATTGCGGGATGAAAAGGCCTTTATTATATTACCCTTTCCTATTCTATCTATGCCTCTAAGTACAATCATACTAAAACCACTGTATCATCGCGGCCAGGAAAATATTGGAATTTATTTTTCAATAAAAGATGTTTGAATGGGCATCTAAAAAAGATACCTGGGGTAAGATGGAGTCAATCCTTTAGATGACCTTGTGA
>Ga0208736_1000358_pt1 | contig 13517 bp, 9 predicted proteins | sample AntDryMetagUQ255_FD_188090 | JGI IMG/M metagenome (GOLD analysis project Ga0208736, IMG submission 188090) | Polar desert microbial communities from Antarctic Dry Valleys - UQ255 (SPAdes) | ecosystem: Environmental > Terrestrial > Soil > Desert | place: Antarctic Dry Valleys | collected 2008-12-31 | reverse complement strand
CACGCGGCGCTATCTCGTCGGCGCACCCCGGGTCCGGGTCGAGGCCGACGGACGCTCGCTCGAGGGCATCACGGTGATCGTCCAGAACGGCGATCCCTTTACCTTCTTCGGCGCGCGGCCGATCCGCATCTGCGAGGGCGCCGGCCTGGACAAGGGCTCGATCTCGCTCGCCGTGCTCAAGCGTGCCACGGCCCTCGAGCTTCCGACGGTCCTGCCGCGCGTGTTCTCGGGCCGGGCGGCCACCGTGCAGCGCCACCGCCAGATCGACGGCTTCCCCGGGGTCCGCGAGGCACGTGTGACCTCGGTCGACGGAGCCCCGTTCCCGCTCGAGGTCGACGGGGACTATCTCGGCGAGCGCGACGAAGTGCGCTACCGGGTCAAGCCGGGCGGCCTCGCCGTCGTGGCCTGAGGCGCCGCGGCGCCCTCCCCGACCGCGCCCATCGAACATCGCCGCGGGAGCGTGGGCGCTCGACCGCTTCTCCTCGCTCAGCCTGTCGGCGTGACCCGGTAGGCGTCGAACACCGAGTCGACGTTGCGCAACCGCTGGACGCAGCTCTTGAGCGTCGCGGTGTCCCCCACTTCGACCACGAAGCGGTTCTTGACCATCGGGTGGTCGGTCACGCAGCGGGCCTCGACGATGTTGACGCCGGCCTCGGAGAACGTGCGCGAGAGGTCCTCGAGCATGCGGTGGCGGTCGTAGCCGTTGACCTGAAGCTCGGCGCGGAACGACGTCGCGCTCTCGCCGTCCCAGGCCACCTCGGCGAAGCGCTCGGGCGTGCGGGCCAGGGCGCGGGCGTTGGTGCAGTCCTCGTGGTGGATCGTGATGCCCTTGCCGAGCGAGATGTAGCCGACGATCGGGTCGCCGGGCACCGCGCGACAGCACTTGGCGAGGCGCACCATGACATCGTCGATCCCCTCGACCTTTATGCCGAGCCCTGCGGAGGAGCTCGTGGGCCTGGTCGCGCCGCGGCGCCCGGGGGTGACGAGCTCGCCCGCGCCGCGCGGCTCCTCGTCGGCGGCCTCGCCCTGCTTGAGGCGCTGCATAAGCTTGTTGACGACGACGGTGGCCGAGATCTTGGATCCGCCGAGGGCGATGTAGAAGTCCTCGGCCTTGCGGAAGCCCATCTCCCGGATGACGTCGGCGAGCAGCGGTGAGCCGGCCATCTTCTGCGCCGGGAGGCCCGCGCGGCGCAGGTGGTCCTGGAGGGTCTCGCGACCCGAGCGCTCGGAGTCCTCGCGGCGCTCGCGCTGGAACCAGGCGCGGATCTTCGACTGGGCGCGCGTGGTCTTGGCCAGCGCGAGCCAGTCACGCGAGGGCCCCCGCTCGCCCTTCGAGGTGAGGACCTCGACGATGTCGCCCGAGCCGAGCTCGTAGTGCAGCGGCACGATCTTGCCGTTGACCTTGGCGCCGACGCAGCGGTGCCCGACGTCGGTGTGGACCGCGTAGGCGAAGTCGAGCGGCGTGGCCCCGGCGGCCAGCGACTTGACCTCGCCCTTGGGCGTGAACACGAAGACCTCGTCCTCGAACAGGTCGGCCTTGAGCGTCTCGGCGAACTCCTGGGGATCCGAGAGCTCGTGCTGCCAGTCGACGAGGCGGCGCAGCCACTCGACGCGCTCGTCCTGCTTCTTCGCGTCGGTGCGTGGTGCGCCCTCGGGCCCGTCGTCCTTGTACACCCAGTGCGCGGCGACGCCGTACTCGGCCATCGTGTGCATGTCGCGGGTGCGGATCTGGATCTCGAGCGGCCTGCCCTCGGGCCCGATCACCGTGGTGTGCAGGGCCTGGTAGCCGTTGAACTTCGGCATCGCCACCCAGTCCTTGAAGCGGCCGGGAAGCGGCTTCCACAGCGAGTGGATAACCCCGACGGCGCCGTAGCAGTCCTTGACCGAGCCGACGAGCACGCGCATCGCGGTCAGGTCGTAGATCTCGTTGAACTCGCGCCCCTTGCGCGTCATCTTCACGTAGATCGAGTAGAAGTGCTTGGCGCGACCGGAGATGTCGGCGTCGATGTCGACCTCCTCGAGCTCCTGCTCGAGGTAGTGGCCGGCGCGCTCGACGTAACCCTCGCGCTCGGTCCGCTGCTGGTTCACCAGCGCCTTGATGTCCTTGTACTTGCGCGGGTGCAGGGTCTGGAAGGCGAGGTCCTCGAGCTCCCACTTGATGGCGTGGATGCCGAGCCGGTGCGCGAGCGGCGCGAAGATGTCGAGCGTCTCCTTGGACTTGTCCTTCTGTTTGTCCTTGGGCAGCGCTGCGATCGTGCGCATGTTGTGCAGGCGGTCGGCGAGCTTGACGAGGATGACCCGCAGGTCGGCCGCCATGGCCAGCATCATCTTGCGGTAGTTCTCGGCCTGGCGGTCGTCGTTCGACTGGAAGGTGATCCCGGCGAGCTTCGTGACGCCGTCGACGAGCGTGGCGACCTCCTCGCCGAACTCCGCGCGCACCTCGTCGAGCGAGGCGCTCGTGTCCTCGACCGTGTCGTGCAGCAGAGCGGCGCACAGCGTCGGAGTGTCCGAGCGCATCCCGGCGCAGATCTTGGCTACGCCCACGGGGTGGGTGATGAAGTGCTCGCCGGAGCGGCGGCGCTGGTCGGCGTGGTGCCCGCACGCGAAGGCGAAGGCGAGCGCCACCGCCTCGCGGTCGACGACGTCGGGCGCACCTTCGGCGTGCTCGGCGATGACCGCGAACAGGTCCTCGAGCAGAGAGCGCTCGTCGCGAGTGAGATCGTGCGCGGGCGCGGTCACGGCCGTCGAGCCGGCTCCGGCGGCCTGAGCGGCTCCGGTGGCCGCGAGCGCGTCCGCGTGCGGATGCGAGGTCTTGGCCATGGCTGCGATTCTATCCGGGCGCACGCCGCCCTCCGACCGGGTGACCCACCAATGACGCGCCCCTCGCCCGCGTGTTGGGCCGGGACCCCCTACGCGGCCACCGGGGAGGCGGCCGGCGCAAGCTCGGCACGCGCCGATCGAGGTTCGTCGCCTCGCCGCGGCGCGACGTCGAGCCGCGCGCGCAGCGCGGGCCCATGCAGATAGCGACGCACGTCCTCGAGGCGGGCCAGCGCTGCGCGATAGGCCGCCGAGCGCTCGAGCTCGGTCCGGGCGACCTCTCCGAGCGCGCAGGCCGGCCCGCCGTCGGCGCGGCTCGAGTAGTAGGCGAGGCCGAGCTCGTCGAGGATGCGCACGAGGCGCGCGCAGGTCTCGGGCTCGCGGGGGTGGGCGCCCTCGCCACCGAGTGCCCTCTCAAGCTCCGCACCGGCCAGCGGCCCGGACTCCCGCAGGGCGCGGAAGAGCGCCCTGAGGGCCGGGCGCAGGTCGAGCCGAGCGGTCGCCGCGCGCTCCGCGAACTCGATCTCCGCCGCGCCCCAGCACGCGTGGCCGCGGGCGGCTGGCTCGGAGCTCGCCGCGGTCGCCAGCAGGGTCTCGGCGCGCTCGCTCTCCGGCGGGTCGAGGGCCACGAGATGTGCGTAGGGGCGCGCGAGCTCGGGGGCGCGCTCGAGTGCGGTCCAGGACACGAGCGCGAGCTGGCTCGAGAAGATCTCCGCCTCGCCCCGCAGCGCCGCTGCGAGACCGCCGACGAGCTCCTCGATCGCCGCTCGGCGGCGCGCCGTGTCGGCACAGACGACGAGCACGCTCTCGCCGCTCGAGATGACATCGCCGACGGTTCCCGCGAAGCCCTGCCCGCGGCGGTCGATCACCGCCCGCGGCTCTGCCTCGGGCGCGGGCGGCGGAGCCAGGCGAGCCACGGCGAGCTCGCGCTCGACTGCGTCCCAGAACGACCCGCCCTCCTCCAGTGCGCGGATCTCGCCACCGGTACTGCCGGACAGGCCGCGGAGGGTGAGCCGGGCCTCGACTGTGCCGTTCCACTCGTTGAGCTCGAGCCGGGCGGCGACGTCGTGCGGACGCTCGGAACAGCCGCGCAGTGAGCCGGGGGCGGTGCCGAAGGCGACGACACGCGCTCGCGCGCCTCCGCTGACGAGGGTGAGCGCGGCGTGGTCGCCGTCGGCACCGAGGGCCCGCACGTCGTGGATCCGCGCGGCCGGGACGAGCAGGGTCGGGCGCGGGTTGCCCTGCCCGAACGGAGCGAGCCGCTCGAGCTCCTCGGCCAGCGGGAGGCCGACCGCGCTGGCGGGCACCACCGCGTCGACGCGCTCCACGGAGACGAGGTCGTCGTCTGAGAGGTGAGCGCGTGCGTGGTCGAGGAAGTCGCGGCGGAAGGGCTCCAGCGCGGCAAGGTCGATCTCGAGGCCGGCGGCCACCCGGTGGCCGCCGAAGCGACGCAGGTGACCGGCGCAGGCGCTGAGCCCGGCGTGCAGGTCGTAGGCCGGGATGCTGCGCCCCGAGCCCCTCCCCCCGTCGCCGTCGAGGGCGATGAGCACGCAGGGCCGGCCGTGGCGCTCGACCATGCGCGAGGCGACGATCCCGATCACCCCGGGGTGCCACCCCTCGCCGGCGAGAACGAGCGCGGGCGCCTCGGGGGCCTCGGCGCGCGCGGCCTCGGCCGCGAGCAGGATCCTCTGCTCGGTCCCGCGACGCTCGCGGTTGAGGAGGTCGAGCTCTCCGGCCACCTCGCCCGCCCGCCCCTCGTCCCGGCAGAGCAGGAGCTCGAGCGCGCCGTCGGCGCGGCCGAGCCGGCCCGCGGCGTTGAGCCGCGGCGCGAGGCGGAAGCCGACGGACCCGGCGTCGAGGCGCGCGGGGTCGAGGCTCGCGACGGCCATGAGCGCGCGCAGGCCGGGCTTCGCAGTGCGGGCCAGGGCGCGCAGGCCTTCGCGCACGAGGCGGCGGTTCTCGCCGCGCAAGGGCACGAGGTCGGCCACGGTGGCCAGGGCGACGAGGTCGAGATCCTCCTCCTCGACGCGCGAGGGATCCTCCCCGGCGGTGGACGCGAGCGCCTGCGCGAGCTTGAGCGCCACGCCGGCGGCGCAGAGGTCTGCGAACGGATAGTCGCTCACCGTCGGGTGGACGATCGGGCAGTCGGGCAGGCGCTCGGCCGGGCGATGGTGATCGACGACCACGAGGTCGAGCCCGAGGGCGCGCGCCGCGTCGACCTCGGGGGCCGAGGTGATCCCGCAGTCGACGGCGATCAAGAGGTCGGTGCCGGCCCGGGCGAGCTCCTCGATCGTGGCCACCGAGAGCCCGTAGCCGCCGTCGAAGCGGCTCGGGAGGTGCCAGGCCGGGTCCCCGCCGAGCCGGCGCAGGGCGTTCACGAGGATCGCTGTCGAGCTGACCCCGTCGACGTCGTAGTCGCCGTGGATGACGATGCGCGAGCCTCGCCTCACGTGCTCCAGCAGGCGCTCGCAGGTCCCCTGCATGCCTGTGAAGGAGAAGGGGTCGTGACGCTCGTCGGCGCGCAGGAACCGCCGGGCCTCGGCCGGCGTGCCGTGGCCGCGCCGGGCCAGGATCGCCGCCACCGTCGGCGACACGCCGAGCTCGCGCTCGAGCGCCGAGGCGACCGCACCGGAGTAGGGACGGCAGTCCCAGCGAACCGAGGAGAGAGACATCCGACCCATCCTGATGGTCGAAGCGGACGGACCTATACCTCTCTCCCCCGGGCTGCCTAGCTTCCCTCCTACTTCGCGCACGCCGATCTGTTCCGCGCGATCGTCGCGGGCGAGGGCTCGCCGGGCGCTCTCTACGCCGAGGCGGCGCGGGCGGTGGAGCGCGGCGCGAGCACGGACGCCGCCGCAGCACTCCGCGAGCTCGTCGAGGGACAGGCGGAGCGGTTGAACGACTCGCTGGCAGCGGTGGCGACCCGCGGGTGAGGGCCGCGGCGGCCGCCTCGGGCGCGGCCTAAGCCTCCGCCGGCTCGGTGCGCATGCCGTAGGCGTAGCACGCGCCCAGCCCGAGCAGCGAGCCCGGGATGGCCAGCAGCGCCTGACCGATGCCCGTCTCGTCCTGGCTGGGGATCGAGAAGCCGGAGACCACGAGCCCGAAGATCGCCGCGCCGGCGGTGGCCGCAAGGAAGGCGCCGACGATGCCGCCCCAGAATCGGTCGGGCACGAAGACCGTGAAGTGCCAGATGGCGATCCCCATCATCACCCAGACGAGCATGCTCATCGGCGGCCGTGCCTCTTGCGCCGGCGGTTGGCGGTCCGCCGGGCCGCGCCATCGCCGGAGCGATCGCCCTCGCCGTTCGAGGCGGGAGCGCCGGGGACTTTTGGCGGGGCGCCCGTGCGCGCACCGGTGGCGGCCGGCTCGCGCTCGGCGGATGCCCTCACTCCGTCGCCTCCGCGTACTCCGTCGCCTCCGCGTCCTCCGTCGCCGCGGCCACCTCCGTCGCTTCCGCCCACCGGCTCGGCCTGGCGCGCGCCGTCGCCCGGGCGCGCGCGCCCGACCGTGCCGGCGCCAGCCGCGGCCTCACCGCCGCGTGCGGCTCCCACGGTCGGCGCGCGCGCGGCGCCGTCGGAGCCCACGGCTCCGGTCGCATACGCGGGCACGATCCCCTCGTTCTCCTCCATTATCAGCGCCCGGCGGCGCCGGTACACGCGCTCGCGCTCCTTCCACGCGGTCAGCACCGGTCCAGCGATGAAGACCGAGGAGTAGGTACCCGAGGCCACGCCGACCAGCAGCGCAAAGCCGAAGTCCTGGAGCGTCTCGCCGCCGAACAGCATCAGCGCAGCGATCGGGAACAGCGTCGAGAGGCTCGTCACCAGCGACCGGGTGAGGACCTCCGACATCGAGCGGTTGACGATCTGCGAGAAGGTCGCCCGCGGCATGCGCGGCACGTTCTCGCGGATTCGGTCGAAGACGATGATCGTGTCGTAGATGGAGAAGCCGAGGATGGTGAGCAGCGCGGCGACCGTCGAGGTCGTGACCTCGCGCTCGGTCAGCGCGTAGACGCCGGCGGTGATGAGCAGGTCGTGGAAGAGCGCGATCAGCACCGGGACCGCGAACTTGAACTCGAAGCGCAGACCCATGTAGATCGAGATCAGGAACAGCGAGGCGATGATGGCGATCGCCGCGGTCCGCGCGATCTGGGCACCGAAGGTCGGGCCGATCGAGCTCGTGGTGAACTCGGCACGGTCGACCCCGAAGGCGCTGTCGAGCGCGGTGCGCACTTGCTGCTCTTGGCCCGGCCGGAGCTCCTCGGTCGAGATCTGCACCACGTTGGCGCCGAGCTCCGGGTCCTCCACCGACTGGACCTCCGCGTCCTGGAGCCCGGGCGGAAGCGCCTGGCGCACCTGGTCGACGTTCGCGGGCCGCTCGAGCGGCGTCTGGATGCGTGTCCCGCCCTCGAAGTCGATGCCGAAGTTGATCCCGAACCCGGCGATGGCGAGCGCGCCCACCGCGAGGATCAGCCCGGAGACCGAGAAGAACCACTTCGACGCGCCCATGAAGTCGAAGCTCCAGCGGATCCCTTCCCCCTGGGCTCCGAGCGCGTGGCGGGAGCGCAGCAGCCTGGTCCGCCCGAGCGAGCCGAGGACAGCCGAGGTGGCGAGCACCGCGGTGAACAGCGACACCAGGGTGCCGACGCCGAGCGTCAGCGCGAAGCCCTTGACACCGCCGGTGGCGATCACGAACAGGATGAAGGCGACGCCGATCGTGACGACGTTCGCGTCGGCGATCGTGCGCAGGGCCTTGCCGTAGCCGGCGGTGATCGCGCGGGGGACGGACGCCCCCGCCCGCGCCTCCTCCTTGACGCGCTCGAAGATGACGATGTTCGCGTCGGCCGCGACCCCGAGCGTGAGGATCATGCCCGCGATGCCCGGCAGGGTCAGGGTGATCGGGATCAGCTTGACCAGCGCGAACAGGAAGACCGCGTAGGTGATCAGCGCGACGCTCGCCACCGCGCCGAGCACGCGGTAGAACGCCAGCAGGAACAGCAGTACGAGAAGGATGCCGGCGCCCGCGGCGACCACGCCCTGGTCGAGCGCCTGCTGCCCCAGCGTGGCCGAGATCTGCGTGTTCGAGACCAACGCGAGGTCGATCGGCAGGGCGCCGATGCGCAGGGAGTTGGAGAGGTCCTGGGTCTCCTCGATGTTGCCGATGCCGGTGATCTGGGCGCCGGTGCGCCCGTCGATGCCCTCGGGGTTCTCGCGGAAGTTGATCGTCGCGAGCGAGATGATCTGGTTGTCGAGGGTGATCGCGAAGCGCTGGAAGGCGGCGTCGGGCGAGGAGCCGGGCGGCAGCAGGGTCTCCGAGCCCCGCTGGGCGATCCGCTGGGTGACCTGCTGGAAGGCGCGCTGGCCGGTGTCGGTGAACTCCATGGTCACCACCGGCTCGTTCGTCTGGGGGTCGGTGTTCTGCTCGGGGTTGCGTACCTCGCCGCCCGATAGCTCCGAGTCGTCCTCGATCACCCAGTACTGGGAGACCTGCGCGGTCTCGGGCAGGTTCTCGGGGCGCTGGGCCTGCACGACCGCGATGCCGCGCGGCACCTTGAGCACCTGGCTCCCCTCGGGCGGGCCGGCGGTGCCGAGCGCGCGCAGCTCGCCCTGGCACTCGCTGCCCCGCGGTGGCGTCCGCTGCCCGCGGTTGCCCTCGGGGGCGCGGTCGATCAGCTCGGAGAGCAGCTCCTGGCAGCTCGAGGCGGGGCCGCTGAGGGGCCGGCGGGTCGGCCCAGAGCCGGGAGCGAACAGGTAGTACTTGTCGCCGGCGGAGTCGTTGCGGCGATCGTAGGAGGAGAGCAGGGCGCGGCGATCGTTGCCGAAGCGCTGGGCAACCGACCGGGGCGCGCCGCCCGGCGGCAGGTCGGCCTCCTCGGCCACGGGCCGCGCCTTGCCGGCGAGCTGGACCGCCTCGAACAGACTCGGCTGCGGGCGCTCCTGGGCCGCGGTCGACTGCTGCTGGATGGCATCGAGCGCGCTGATGACGCCGCCGCCCTCCTCGTCCTCGAGGATCAGGTTCGGCTCCCAGTCGTAGAACTGCAGCTGGGCCGTCGTCCCGACCTGGTCGATCGCCCGCTGGGCGTTGTCGACGTCGGGCAGGGCGACGGTGATCTGGTTGGCCCCGGAGCGCTGGATCTCCGGCTCGGAGACGCCGAGGGCGTCGGTGCGTCGGCGGATCGTCGAGATAGCGTCGTCGACCGCCTGCGGCGTGACCTCCGGGACCTTGGGTGTCGGGCGGGCCTCGTAGACGAGCTCGACGCCGCCGCGCAGGTCGAGCCCGAGGCGCGTGGTCTTCGTGGCGATGACCGCGATCGCGCCGGCGAGCAGCGCGAGCACGACAGCGATGATCGCGAGGTTGCGGCGGCGGCTGGTCACGAGGGCGCGGGGACGGTGGGGCGAGCGGTCATGCGCTTCCCGCTACCTCGGGGTGAGGACGAGCAGGAGACCGCCGTCCTCGTCGTAGGCGGGGAAGATGTCGGCCTTCGCCGGCTCGGGCCGATCACCTTCCGCGTGGACGGTCACCGCCTTGTCGAGCACCCGCACCCCCCACTCGAGTGCGGTGCCGATGTGGTCGGATCCGTTCTCGAACTGGAGCCCGAGGACTTCGCGCACCGCGCGACCGATGACGTCGGCGTCGCCGAGGCCGGTGAGCTCGCGCGAGCCGCGGCCCGCGCCGATGACCCGCCCCTCCTGGTCGCACACGAAGAAAGCGGCGGTCGGTGCCGGGTAGTAGTCGTCGAGCAACTCGAACAGGAAACCGAAGCCGCACTTGGGGCAGCTCTTAGGGCGGGTGCCGAAGCCGGCGGTGCGCTCGCTCGAGGTGAGGCGGTTGCTGCAGTTGGGGCAGATGAAGTTGGCCATGGCGCGAGAGGAGATTAGTGTCGTCGGTTAAGGCTCAGGTTAGAGCGCGGTCACCGCCTCCGGCGACCGCCCCTTCTCGGCCCGGATCGCGTACAACTCCGCCCACCCGAAACGAGAGGAAGCCGTCCCATGGACGTCATCGACCGCCTCGACGCCGTGCGTGAGCGCTGGAACGTGCTGCGCCATCCCTTCTACCTGCGCTGGAGCGCCGGCGAGCTCGAGCGTTCGCAGCTGACCTTCTACGCGGGTGAGTATCGCCATGCCGTCCTGGCGCTGGCCGAGGCCAGCGCCGGGGCCGCCGAAGTGGCCGAGCCGGAGATCCGCGCGGAGCTCTCGGGCCACGCCGCCGAGGAGCGCGCCCACGTCTCGCTGTGGGACGAGTTCGCCGACGCCCTGGGCGCCGACACCGACCGCCCCGCCCTCCCCGAGAGCGCGGCCTGCGCCGAGGCGTGGACGGCCGGCGACGACCTGCTCGAGCGCCTCGCGGTGCTCTACGCGGTCGAGTCCGCGCAACCGGCGATCTCGCAGACCAAGCTCGAGGGGCTGTGCGCCCACTACGGCATGCGCGCCGACGATCCGGCGACCGCCTACTTCGCGCTTCACTCCGAGCGCGACCACGAGCACGCGGCGCAGTCGCGCGAACTGCTGCGCGAGCGGTCCGGTGCCGAAGACGGCGAGCGGCTGGTGGCGCGGGCCGAGGCGGCGCTCGAGGGCAACTGGCGCCTGCTCGACGGCGTCGAGGCGCGGTTCGGGCGCTCCGGGTCGACGGCAGCCGCCTGAGCCTAAGAGGGAAGAGGGGACGCCGCGCTGGGCCGCCCTCGCCCGAGTCGGGCACGTCGCCGCGGCGCCCGGCTCAGAACAGGCTCGCGGCCTCGCGTGGGCGCTCGAGCCCGAGGTGCGCGTACGCGGCCGCGGTGGCCTGGCGCCCGCGCGGGGTGCGCTGGAGGAATCCCTGCTGGAGCAGGTAGGGCTCGTAGACGTCCTCGATCGTGTTGGGCTCCTCGGCGACGGCGATGGCCAGCGTCGAGAGTCCGACCGGCCCGCCGCCGAACTTCTCGCACATGGCGCGCAGGATCTCGCGGTCGAGGCGGTCGAGGCCGGCCGCGTCGACCTCGAGCAGGTCGAGGGCGGCCTGGGCCAGCGGGGCGTCGATACGCCCGCCGCCGCGAACCTCGGCGAAGTCGCGCACGCGGCGCAGGAGGCGGTTGGCGACGCGCGGCGTGCCGCGCGAGCGCGAGGCGATGGCGTGCGCGCCCTTCTCGTCGATCGTGATCTCCAGGATCCGGGCCGAGCGGCGCACCACCGTGGCGAGGTCTTCCGCGTCGTAGAGGTCGAGCCGGAAGGCAACGCCGAAGCGATCGCGCAGCGGCGTGGTGATCAGCCCGGCGCGGGTGGTCGCGCCGATCAGGGTGAAGGGCGGCAGGTCGAGCGTGACCACCCGGGCGCCCGCCCCCTGGCCGACGGTGATCGGCAGGCGGCGGTCCTCCATGGCCGGGTAGAAGGTCTCCTCGACCGCGCGCGGCAATCGGTGCAGCTCGTCCACGAAGAACACCGAGCGCGGCTCGAGCGCGGTCAGGAAGGCGGCGACATCGGCCTTGCGCTCGAGCGCCGGGCCGGCGGTCTCCACGAACGGCGCCTCGAGCTCGTTGGCCACGATCTGGGCCAGCGAGGTCTTGCCGAGCCCGGGCGGGCCGGCGAGCAGGACGTGGTCGAGGGCCTCCTCGCGCGCGCGAGCGGCCGTGATGAAGATCGCGAGCTGGTCGCGCACGCCCTGCTGGCCGATGAAGTCGGCGAGCCGGCGCGGCCGCAGCGAGCGGTCGATCTCCTCCTCGGCGGGCTGGGCGGGCGCGGCCTGGAGGCGCTCGACCTCGGGAGTGCGGATGCCACCGGCCGGAGAGCTCATCGCGCCGCCGCCCTGAGAGCACCGGCGATCAGGTCCTCGGGGGTCTCGCCGACGGTCTTCTCGAGCAGCTCTTCGGCCTCGCTCGCGCTGAAGCCGAGGCCGACGAGGCCCTGGCGGGCGATCGCGCGCGGCTCGTCGGCGCCGTCCTCGCTGGCGCCGACCGCAGGCTCGCCCGCGGCCGCCGTCGCGCCCTCGACCTTCTCGCGCAGCTCGACGATGATCCGCTCGGCCGTGCGCTTGCCGATCCCCGGGACGACCTGAAAGCGCGCGGCGTCGCCGGCGGCGATGGCCCGCAGCAGGTCGCGGGGAGACCCGCCGGAGAGCACGGCGAGCGCGACCTTGGGCCCCACGCTCTGAACGCCCACGAGCATGAGGAACAGCGCCCGCTCCTCCTCCGAGGCGAAGCCGAAGAGCGCGATCGCGTCGTCGCGCATGACCAGGTGGGTATGGAGCAGGGTCTCCTCGCCGGCGGCGGGGACGTGGCGCAGGGTCTCGGCGGAGACGGCGAGCGCGTAGCCCACTCCCCCGCACTCGACGACCACGCCCTCGGGCCGGCGTGCGGCCACCCGGCCGCGCACGGAGGCGATCACGCGATGGCCTCGCGCAGGGCGTGGCCGTTGGCGTGGCAGATGGCCACCGCGAGAGCGTCGGCGGCGTGGTCGGGCTGTGGTGGCTCGGGCAGCGCGAGCAGCGCGCCGACCATGCGCTGGACCTGGTCCTTGGCCGCCCCGCCGGAGCCGCAGACCGCCTGCTTGATGGCCTGCGGCGTGTAGGCCGTGCACGGCACGCCGGCGAGCCCCCCGGCGAGCAGCACGGCGCCGCGGGCCTGTCCCACGGCGAGGGCGGTGCGGACGTTCTGGCCGAAGAAGATGTCCTCGACGGCGAGCGCCGCCGGGCGATGGGTGGCGATGAGGTCGCGCACGCGGGTGTGGATGCGCGCGAGGCGCTGCTCGAGCCGAGCCTCGGGCCCGGTGACGATCACCCCGCCGTCGAGCGCGGCGAGGCGTCCCGCGCGGGCGTAGACGACGCCGTAACCGGTGTTCGCGGTGCCGGGGTCGATGCCGAGGACGATCACCATGGCTCTGATTCTGCGCCCGGGAGCGGACGCCTCCTGGCCCCCAGCCGGGCCGGCGGGCGCTAAGGTCGCCGCGCTGAGCGCCGCCGCCCCCGAATCGCCATCCGCAGGCCGCGTGCCGCTCGGGCAGACCGGCGTGGTCGCCCTGTTCTCGGGCACGCTGTTTCTGAGCGCCGCGCTCATGTTCAGCCTCCAGCCGATGTACGCGCGGTTCGTGCTGCCGCTGTTCGGTGGCACGCCGGCGGTGTGGAACACGGCGATGCTCTTCTTCCAGATCGCGCTGCTCGCGGGCTACCTGTACGCCCACGAGACGACCAGGCGGCTGGGGGTCCGCCGGCAGGCCGCCCTGCATCTCGTCGTGGTGGCGCTGCCCCTGCTCGTGCTTCCGCTCGGGGTGCCCGACGGCGCGGCCGCCCCCGGCGATGGAGCGAGCCCGGTGGGAGCGCTGCTCGGCGTGCTCGTGGTCGCCGTCGGGCTGCCGTTCTTCGTCGTCTCCGCGACGGCACCGCTGCTCCAGCGCTGGCTCGCCGGCACGGACCATCCCGCGGCGCGGGACCCGTACTTCCTCTACCGCGCGAGCAATCTCGGCAGCGTGGTCGGGCTGCTCGCCTATCCGCTCGCGGCCGAGCCGACGTTGCGGCTAGGCCAGCAGGGTGTCGTGTGGGCGGTGGGCTACGCGGGACTGGTCGTGCTCGTCGGGGCGTGCGCGGTGGTGGTGTGGCGCTCCGGGGCGGCCAAGGTCTTGGACCCGAACGGCCCGGAACCCGAAGGCCCGCCGGATGAGCCGCGGCCTGGCCAAGCGCGGTCGGCCCTCGCGACCGGACCACCGGGCGCCGCCGAGCCCGCTGCCGCCGCGATCTCGGCC
>Ga0208736_1000357_pt1 | contig 13520 bp, 13 predicted proteins | sample AntDryMetagUQ255_FD_188090 | JGI IMG/M metagenome (GOLD analysis project Ga0208736, IMG submission 188090) | Polar desert microbial communities from Antarctic Dry Valleys - UQ255 (SPAdes) | ecosystem: Environmental > Terrestrial > Soil > Desert | place: Antarctic Dry Valleys | collected 2008-12-31 | reverse complement strand
CCCATCTTTATTTCAACCAGCCTGTTATTTATTGCTATTGGCATCTGCATTGCCGTAGGTTTAATAGCTGGCATTATACCAGCCTATCGTGCCTCCAAACTTGACCCGGTTGTAGCTATCAGGAGCTAGATACTGACTCTACCTCATAAATATTATTCAGGCATTTTAATGTTGGGTTTTTTCGCAACGACAGACCATAGCTTAAACAATTTTTTTACATCGTTAGATAACAGCTACGAGCCATGGTTAATCACTTGAAGTGAATTACTATGATCAGCTATTTGAATGAAGTAATCTGTTTGACCCGGAATTTTCCTTCTATCATTAATGCCCTCCGCCTTTTCTCACTTTAAAAAGGTGCAGCACCTGCGGAAAAATGGCGTCTATTGTATCTTCTGCACCCTTCTGCGAACCGGGTAAAGTAAGCACCAACGTATCACCTACAAAGCCGGCTATACCTCGTGAAAGCATAGCAAAGGGCATACGTTCCTGTCCGTAGCGACGAGCGGTTTCCATGATGCCGGCGATAGGTTTTTCTATAAGCGGTTCAACTGCATCAGGTGTTATATCCCGGGTTGATAAACCGGTGCCGCCGGTAAAAATTAATAGATGGTGTGCTGCATTGCAAAGCTCTTTTACTTTCTTTTGGATAGCATTAAAATCATCGGCAATCACATCATAAGTATTTGTTTCAATACCAAATTTTCGGAGCTTGGATATAATAGCTTTACCACTACTGTCCTCTTTCTCACCTTTTGAAACTGTATCAGAGCAAACAACAACAGCCGCTTGCAAATCTGCATATTCTTCTTTTAAAAGATCAGATTTACCACCCGATTTTTTTTCCAGTTTAATCCGGCTGATTTCCACCGATTTGTCAATTGGCTTCAACATATCATACATCGTAAGAGCGGTAATAGCAGCACCATGCATAGCTTCCACTTCCACACCCGTTTTATAAATGGTATGCACTTCTACGGTGATAGTGATATTCAAGCCATCTACACTATAAGTTATTCCCGTAAACTCAACCGGTAACGGGTGGCAATCCGGAATTACGTCACTGGTTTTTTTTACCGCCAGCAAACCTGCCGCACGGGCAAATTCAAACACATCGCCCTTAGGAACTTTTCGTTGTTGAACGGCATCAATCGTTTCCTGTTTTGACACGGTTACTACTGCAGTGGCAATTGCTATACGTAAAGAAGACGATTTATTTGTGATGTTAACCATGAAATGTTTATTTATCCAGAGACTTCACAAGCCCCCCACCGGGGGTTTTAGGGGGCTTTTCCACTGATAGCTTTCATCTTCAAACACCTCTTTGCCCCAAACCGGTAGCTCGGCTTTAACCTTTTCCACTACTTCTTCACAAGCTTCAATAGCTGCGTTGCGGTGAGGCGATGATGTAAAAACAAAAAGAGAAACTTCGCCGGCAGCAACGTTTCCAAGACTATGATAAATGTGCATGCAGGTTAGTGAATGTTTTTCAAAAATAGCTTCCCGTATCTCGTACATTTTGTCCATCGCCATTTCTTCATAAGCAGTGTACTCAATAGCTGTTACTGGCTTTCCATCAATCACATCTCTTCGCACCTGCCCCAAGAAGATACTGTGTGCACCAATTTCTGTATTTGTGCTGTGCTTTGCAATACTATCGCTGATGAAAGCGGGAGTTATAGCACCATTGATAAAAATATTTTTTATTTTTTTTTCACTCATATAATTCGTTATTCTGGTAAAATTTTTAAGAGGCGGGAGGTTCAGGAAGATTTTCTTTACTACTCTGTATGCTCCCTGTCTCTGTGGTTCAAAATTCTTACTCCCAATTTATCTCCCCACTTCACAACTCCCCCTTTCAAGCTGTACACTTCTTTTGACGTGCCGAATACATCGTGCACCATTTTCGCTGCATGCAAACTTCTCACCCCGTGCTGGCAAAATAAAATAATTGTATCTGCTTTAATATTTAAAACTGATTCTTTGAATACAGACATCGGAATTTGCTGATGGTCAAAATTAGTAATGAGAGGAAGCTCACCTTTTTCCCTTACATCAATAACAACTGAAGAAGTTTTTTTACGAAGCTTGTTAAACTCTTCTGCATCAATTTCAACAACAGAACTTTGTTTTGCACGACATTCATCTTTATAACTCATTGCTAAAAAGGCGGCTTCGGTTTTTGGCAATAATTCTTTGCCGGAAGCAGATGCGGTTAAGTCCACTTCATAAATTTCATTCGTCAGCACATTGTAAGTTAGTAGCTTGTTTATTAAAGGTGTGCCAATGCCGGTTATTAATTTAATAGCTTCTGCTGCCTGCATGGTTCCAATAATTCCAGGCAGCACACCCAACACACCGGCTTCAGCACAGTTCAAAACTTCGCCATCTTTTGGCGGAGTTGGAAAAAGATCACGGTAATTAACTCCTCTTTCATTCCCCTTTAGGGGATGAGGGTTAAAGATTGTCACTTGTCCTTCGTACTGCGAAACGGCACCATATATCAGCGGCTTGTTCAGTAAAAAACAGGCATCGTTAATCATGTAGCGTGAAGCAAAATTATCTGTGCCATCTATAACCCAATCGTATTGTTTAAGTATCCCTAAAGCATTGCTATTTTCTAATCTTATTTTATACGGATTGATTCTGACCTCAGGATTTAATCGCCATAGTTTTGAAACAGCTACTTCCACTTTCGAATAGCCAATATCATCTGTTGCATACAAAACCTGCCGGTGTAAATTAGATAGTGAAATCACATCATCATCTACAATACCAATAGTGCCAACCCCCGCCGCCGCTAAGTATTGTAAAGCCGGACAACCAAGGCCGCCAGCACCAATCACTAATACTTTTGCCTGCAGCAGTTTTTGCTGGCCCGCTTCGCCAAATCCTTTTAAAATTACCTGGCGTTGATATCTTTCGTATGAAATGTTCGTTTTCATTTTTTTATCCGCCGGAAAAAGGTGGCAATAAAGCTACAGCACTGCCTTCTTTTAAAATCGTATTGCCGCTAATTGCTTGTTTATCTACTGCCACAATATACTTAGCATTAACCAGAGCCGGGTATCGTCCATTCAATTCGTTCAATACACTATCTGTATCAGTCATACCACTAAGTGTAAGCTCAGTATTATGAATGATGTCGGTAAGCTGGCCAAATATTTTAATTCTTATCTGCATACTTGCACGAATTTACTTCAGTTGATTGTTTTTTAAACGCCTTTGTGCCGGGGCTCCTTTATTTAAAATTATCTTCGGTCTAATTATTTTTTTATGGGTAAGTTTCATCCCTCTATCGCTGATCATCATAAAGACTTTATCGAATCACAGCATTTGTTTTTTGTCGGCACAGCGCCATTAAACGCGGAAGGCCATATTAATCTTTCACCCAAAGGGCTGGACAGTTTTCGCATACTATTTCCCACCCGCGTTGCCTACATGGATATAGTTGGCAGTGGCAATGAAACTTCGGCGCATATATTGGAAAATGGCCGCATCACTTTTATGTTTTGTGCATTTGGCGGGCCGCCCAATATTTTAAGGCTCTATGGTAAGGGCTATACTGTTTTGCCCGGCGAGGCAGAATGGGGTGAGCTCTCCTCTCATTTTACATTGCTACCTGCTACCCGGCAGATCATTGTTGCGGATATTTTTAGAGTGCAGACCTCCTGTGGCTTTGGCGTTCCTTATTATCAATATACCGGTGAAAGAGACCATTCCCGCCAGTGGGCAGAAAAGAAAGGCGCCGAAGGTCTTGAAGAATATAAGAAAGAAAAAAACTTACTGAGCCTGGATGGTTTACCAACCGCATTAGCGCAACATCAGGAGTAGGTAAACAATAAGATAATGCCCACCCTATTAATTTACTCGTATTCTGTGTGCTGGCAATGAATTAAACGCGATGAACAGGAGTAAAAATATTTCATTTGACTATGCATAAGTGAATAATAATTTGTAAGCTGCTAACGCCAATACACAAGCCAGCACATTTTTTAAAGCGTTTTGCGGAAATCGGAAAGATCCTAAATAAGCGCCGCACAAACCACCTGCAAAAGCAATACCCACATAAATAACCATATCACCGCTGAACTGAATGCCTTTGGTTAGCTGTCCGGCCAGACCTGCTACCGAATTCACAAAAATGAAAAGGGCACTTATGGCGGCTGTTTGTTTTTGATCGGTCCATTTAAGTAGCAACAATAAAGGTGAAAGAATAATGCCACCACCAATGCCGATCATGCCCGATAAAAAACCAATCACGCCTCCAATGAGTAGCGATAACCCGATGGCAGATGGTCTTAAATCTTTAGGATCTACATTCTTAAAAAAGAAAAAGCGTATGACCGGAATGAGCAATAGAATGCCAAGTATTTTTTTATAGATGATGCTATCAATAGAAATCGTTCCGCCCAAAAATGATAGCGGTACAGAAGCCAGTGCAAATGGCAAAAAAGTCTTCCATTTAAAAAAGCCGCCGCGATAAAATTGTATAAATGAAACAGACGAAACAAAAAGGTTTAATAACAATGCAGTGGGCTTCATTACAGCCGGCACAACACTGAATAAAGCCATCAAAGCTAAATATCCACTTGCGCCACCGTGACCAACAGAAGCATATAAAAACGCAGCAACAAAAAGCAGTGAATAAAATAAAATAATGCTTTCGTCCATGCTTTAATTTAAACCCGGTAACAAATAGACATCTACTGTTTCGCCTGCGTTGTAATCGGCCCTATCTTCTTCAAGGCAAATCAAACAATTGGCTTGTGCAAATGAACTCAGCCGAAAAGATTCCTGCGCATCTAAGGGAGTTACGTTTCCGTTCTCATAATGTCCTTTCAAAAAATGCGTTAAACCTTTTAATTTGTTGAAATTTTTGGTGAGTGATGAAGATACTTTTTGCAAGCTATTCTTCTTGTTTGATAAGCCCTCCAGTGCAGGCAATACATAATGATAAAAACAACTTAGCACTGATGATGGATTACCAGGCAAACCAAATACGGGTTTTGCATTTTTCATTCCGAAATAAAGAGGCTTACCCGGCCGTTGCTTCACTTTGTGAAAGCCTTGCTGCACACCGCATTGCTTCGTTGCTTCTATAACAAAATCATAATCGCCTACGCTAACACCGCCGGTCAATAACACCGCATCGCTATTGATTAGAGCATCTGCCAAAATGGTTTTTAATACATCTAAATCATCATCTGCCTGAATCACTTTTGCATTATTAATTCCTGCCTGTTGTAATGCTGCTCTCAGGGAATAAGAATTAGATTCATATACTTGCCCGGCTGATAAAACATTGCCAGGAGTTTGTAATTCCTTACCGGTAACAATGATGCATACTGAAGGCATTGGATAAACAGCAAGTTTTGTTACGCCGATACCCGCCAGAAATCCAATGGCTGCCGGTGATAAATAACTGCCTTGTTGAATAGCCAGGCTCCCTGCCTTTATTTCTGCTCCTTTATTGCGAACGTTGCTGCCTTGCTTTAAGCCCTCATCCTGAAGATATAATTGATTATTTTGTATAACTGTTTTTTCCTGCATCACTACCGTGTCTGCACCATTGGGCAATGGAGCACCGGTAAAGATGCGAGCCGCTTCGCCTGCATTTATAGATAAATTTTCAGCAGTACCTGCAGTCATTTCGCCACTAATTTTTAATGAAGAATCTTTATCGGCAAACCTGATGGCATAGCCATCCATGGAAGATTGTTCAAAAGCAGGAATGTCAATCGTGGCAATAACATCATGCGCTAAAACATGATGTGCTGCTTCTGTCAATGGCAGTTCTGCAGGTGATAAAGCAGTGATACTTTCTGCAATGATAGCTTTGGCTTCTGAAACTGAAATCATAATGGAACGCAGATAAAATTATTGGGTGAATGTAAATGAAGTATTTATCTTTTGGTAACCGGCAGAAGTTTTTCATAGCAACGTCTTTGCTTAGTTTACCCCGGACCTGATCCGGGGCACTTTTGTACATTATATTTTCATGGCAGCATCGTTTACAATGACCTAAAGGAAGGGGGCAATTGAAAACCTACCTAATATTGCCCCAAAAGGGGATGGAGGCTTTAACCTAAACCAGCCGCCGACGTACCAAATCCTTTACTATAAAAACGATAAGCAATAAACACGATCGCTAAGATCAAAATAATTAAGGCTATCAAAATGTAAACAGGAATTTGTTTTGCCCTGATGTGCCGAACTTCATGCATGTTATTAGATTGCATTTCCTGTTCCCCAACTAACACTGCATGATGGGTATTTTCTCTAATAACTTTATTGGCAGTAACGGGAAGTAAAAGACTTTTTTCATATGGATGGAAAACAAATTTCTCATCAAGATATTCTAACCTGCCAAGCCCTTTCAAATTAAAAGCTGATTGTTGAATCTTATTTTTTAAGTGTTGGCCCAGTTCAAGCAATTGACGTTCTGCATTATCTGTATCAACGCCTATGCTTTCACTGATAAATATTATTTGATCTTCATCCCGCTCTTCCTTTTCAAAAAAATTTACCTGCTGAGCGGGTGGGTAGATTAACCGGTCAGCAAAATCTAATGTGGCGGGAAGTTCCATTAACTTAAAACTTCCTAAAAAAGGAATGTAAAGTTTTTTATTTTTTATGAAATATTCAGTAAGAAGAAAAAGCACTATTTATTGTTTTGTGCAAACGAAAATACTACTCCTCCCAGCAAATTAAATCCATATACAGGATATTGTTTCCAACGCTGGTATTCATTATTCATGATGTTATTAAACTGCGCCCATAGTTTTACATTCTTAACCACTGCAAATTCGAGTCCTGCACTAAGGTCGAGGGCCCCTTTCACCCTGCCGCGGTCTTCTTTGGTTTCATACCAGGGAGCATCAAAAGCAAATAAATCGCCCTTAACATACAGGTCCTTTAATATTTGCAAACGAACAGTGGTTGTAAATTCCAATGGTGGTAATCCCCATGGTTTATCATTTACATCCAGGCTGGAATAATTATTTAAATTAAGCCCTGTGCGAAGTGAAAATTTTTCACCAACTGTATAAGCCATTTCGCCTTTGATATTTATATTACGTGCTTCAGGCTCCTGTACAACTGCGAAAGATTTTCCACTTGCTTTATCGTTAATAAAGAATGATAAGTTGGTAATCTTATTCAAACCTAATTTTACATTATAACTAAAATGACCGGTCAGAGATCCTTTAAAGCCACCATAAATTTCTTCAATTCTTGAATTGTTCGAAAAGTTAGGTGCCCATAGCCATGGATTATAGTTAGCTAAAGATTGGTAAGTATTACTCCTTAAATAACCTATCCACCCTCCCAACAGAGTAAATCTTTTATCCGGAGAACTGAATTCGGCCATAATATTCGGCAATAATTTAAACTCCCCGTTATCCCATGATGGTTTAATGCCCGCCTGCAAATTTAAATTCACCGTTTTTACTAAAAGTGAAGGAGCTAATGAAAAATAATTATTAGTAATTACCTTTTTATTGTCTGGAGAATAACGGGTTAGGTTTCCTTCAAGAGCGACCGCCGCTTCGAATTTGCCACCAAATGTTTTTTGAAGAGGCAAATTAAAAAAGGCATTAGATTCCCGATTTTTTAACCGGTCATTAAAAATATCAATCCTGATTTCCGGTGCGTAAGAAATTCCTAATTCTGTACGACTAATATTACGTACGCTAAGTCTTGATGAAAAAGTTTCAAATTTTACTTTGATGGAGTCTTCAGAAAAAACCATTGTTTTAGGTTCAAAGCCATACTTATTATACCGTTCGTCTTTTGCGGAAACCCGGCCAGTCCATTCCAGGTTTTTTCCTGTTTTAAGAAATCCGGTTAAATTAATATCAGTATTACTATAATCCTGTAGTTTAATTTTTCCCTTCGATGAAATATGCCGGGCGTATACATTTAAGCCGGCTGTATTTCCATCCCCCACTGACAAGCCTGTTTCAAAATAAGGTGTGCTCAAACTGCCATACCCGATTTTTGCATAATTATAATTATTCCATCTTCCTCCCGTATCAACATCTAAAGCAAGAGGCCTTAAACTACCGGGTTGATAGGCCAATAGGAGGTTTTGATTGGGAATGTCATATTGCAAACGGGGACGTGTAGTGTCTGTAATAGCTGGGGAAGCGTTGAAATTTATTTTTGCAGCTTCTTTTAATAATGGCTTAAAAGTGGAGGAAACATTTACTTCTCTTTTTCTAATAGTATCCTGCGAAAAAGAATTTGCTACTAATAAAAAGCTTAGAAATAATAAAATGATTGAACGCATATATTTTTGCTTGTTCTGTTATTAATTATCCAGTTTACTATTTCCTTTTTCTGCAGCAATTACCCCATCTAATTTTCGTTGGGCCTCGCTCTTTAGTTCCACATTCAAACTATTTTCTACCACGCTTTGGAAAGTAGCTTTTGCATTGAAAAAATCTTTTTGTTTAAAATAAACATCACCCAATAAAATATAGGCCTTTGTTACCCAAAAGTCGTAAGAGCCTGATTTGTTGATTACTTCGAAGGCTGCTTTTTCTGCATCTTTCATTCTGTCCAACGAAAACCAACTGTTGGCAATTTCATAACGGGCTTCAGCCGATAGTGCGCCTTTATTTACACTAACCACATTCCTGAAGGCGTTCATAGCTGCATCATATTCACCTTTTATTTGTGCTGACTTGCCAATAGCCATATTTGCCAACGCTTTATCATCGCTGCTGCTGCCTTTTTGTGCGACTAAATCTTTTGCGTTGTCAACTGCCTCTGCCCATTTTTGTTGCTGATACTGACTACGCAACAAGCCCCGCATGGCTTCCAAGCGTACTTCCTGGTTGCCTGTCAATTGTTTTAGCTGTGTATAATATTTTTCTGCCTGTGCATAATTTTTCAGTTCAAAGAAATTAATACGGGCCACTGCCAATACGGCTCTTTCTGCAAAAGCATTAGGCGAACGTGAAGCTACTGCTTCATAATGTTGCAAGGCTTTTGTCCAATCTTTTCTTGTATTATAAATATCAGCAACATAATAATGAGCCTCAATAGTGCTGGCTCCATCACTAAAACGTTGCAGGTAATTTTCTAAAGACGCCAATGCAGCAGCGCTGCCATTCAAGTATTGATTTTCTGCAGCAGCAAATGTCAATGAGTCTTCCGCACTTACAGATAAAGGTTTGCCGGCAGCACGGGCAACATCAGCATATTCATTCGGTTTACCTTGTTCTACATAAATAGTTTTCAAATTGTCCAGTGCGTCGTCTGCTTCCGGAGAATTTGGGTAAAGACTAACTACTTGCCTGAATTGTGCAATGGCTTCATTACTATTATTAAGATTATAATAAGCAATACCCAGCTTTAAATAAGCCTGTGGTTTTATACTGTTATTGCCTGTAGATTTTGTGAGGGTATTTAAATAAGGAATGGCCTCGCTAAAACGTTCATCTGCCAAATAAGTATTGGCTATTTCCATAGTAGCATCGGTAACAAGTGATGAATTAGGAAATTTGCGTACCATCGTATTCATCAAATTAATTTTTTCAACAGAACTATTGATACCGGCTATCATTGCTTTTTGAAAAGTAGCATAATCTTCTGCCGGCCATGAATAACGCACTACGTTGTCATACATTCCCTTCGCCTGCGAATAGCTTTTGCTCATAAAATAGGTATCTGCCGTTCTTACATAAGCATCCTGCGTCAAAGCATCAGAGCTGAGTGAAACAGAACTGACCAAGGGCTCAAAAAAAGATTTGGCTACAGGATAATTTTCTTTCCTGTAATAAGTATAACCAAGATTATATTTCACTGTTTTTTCATTGGCTTCACCACTTGCAGGCGCACCAGCATTTAAATAGGCATAATAGTAACGGATAGCATCATCAACCCTATTATCCCGGTAAGCTATTTCTCCCTTCCAAAAATTTATATAGGGTAAAACTGAGGCGTTATTAGGATCTTTCAAAGCTTTATCCAGCAAGGCATCCGCTTCTTCCAGTCGTCCATCATTTATCAATTCTGTTGCCCTTCCATATAATATTTTGGCATAAAGTCTTTTTGTATTAGTGGAAGGAGATTGCAAACTTTCAAGTAATGTCAATGCATCACGGTAATTATTTGTGTTAGTCAAAGCCCCAACTAATAATTCAGTTGCCTCAACCTGGTAGGTAGAATTTGGATAATCATTTATAAAGGAACGAAGGCTTTTTAGCGCTTCATCCTGGTAACCCAATTCATAAGAAAGTTTTGCATAATTAAACCGGGAAATTTCTCTTTGCGATTGATTGCTGTTATTTACAGAACTAAATAAAAATGCATTCCTTGCATTAGGCTTTTGCCCGGTTTTTAAATAAGAATCGCCCAATAAATACATGGAATGCTGGCTTAAAGAATCTTCCTTACCGCTTAATTGTTTAAATCCTTCAATGGCTTTATTATAGTTATTCGCCTGATAATAAGCATACGATAATTCGTACAGATCTTCGCGGCGAACTTTATTGGAACGGGTTACATAATCTTCTAAATATGGTAACGCTTTGGCATATTCCTTTTTTTCAAAATAAGCATGTCCCAATAACTGCTTTAATTCAAGATCATATTGCTGCGATTTGCCTTGCTGCATTTTTCCTTCAGCATATTTTATGGCTTCCTCTTTACGCCCTTGCACATAATAAATCTGCGCAATATAGTATGGCACTATCGTTTCATAGCCAGGCTCATTTTCCACTACTCTAAAACTTTCCAACGCCTGCACATAATTACGGTCCTTAAAAGCGATAAAGCCATAATAATAATTGGCATCAATATAATTAGGATCATCTTTTATCTGCCTGATTGAATTCAGCAATGGTTTCGCCATTGCAAATTGTTGCATGGTAAAATAAGAATATCCCTGGTGAAATTTCATATCTGCAATTTCACGGTTATTCAAGTTGGCAATGTTTGCAGCTTCGTATAAACCAACTGCATCTGTAAACTGTTGCTTTTTAAAATAATATTCGGCCAGGTGAAAGTTCATCATCTGCACCCTTGCATTATTTTTAGTAACATCTATATATTGTTTGGCATCGTATTCCGCACGGTTTTCATTTTGCTTCAATGCAGATACGTTGGTATAATAATCCACTTCCTGCACCATCAAGGCATTGTTCACTTTCGCCGTTTCCTTTATTGATTGCTGTAATTCTTTTAGTAAAGGGTAGGCCAGGTTATACTGTTCTTTTTGAAAATATTCCTTAGCTAATTCAAAACGTTGATCGCCGTAAGTGTAAGTGAGATTTTGCTGTGACCACGAAAAAAATGAAAGAACAAAAAAAGAGGAGAGCAAAGAATATTTCTTCATAGATATGTTCTTTTATCGTAGGTGGATAACGTTTAAAAGTTGAAATTATTTTAAAGCTTACCAAAGTTCATTCCAACACATATAGATGCCACCGGATAAGAGGCATGTTTAACAAAACATTCTTAGGGCTCTATCATTTCAAAATATTGCCTGGCATTTATGATTGTAGTAATGAGGTTACTACTGACGGAACCCGCACCGGTTAGCTTTTGTCTAAATAAAAATTGCGAATGTATCGTAAGCATTTCGTTTCTTCAAATAAAAAATTGTTCTGTAACATTGCTGCCAAATCAATATAAATGAAAAAGATATTCAGTACAAAAACTTCTGACTCCGCTTTTACAATAGCCACACTGCTATTGCGTTTGGGCGCTGGTTCCCTGATGTTAGTGAATCATGGTTTAGATAAGCTTGTACATTTTTCAGACAAAGCCTCCCGTTTTTCCGATCCCTTTCAGATCGGTTCTACTACTTCATTAGCATTGATCGTTTTTGCAGAATTTTTTTGTGCCGCATTTATTATACTCGGTTTATTTACACGCCTTGCTGCCATACCACTAATCATTGGTATGGGAGTAGCTTTATTTTATGCTGAAAAGGGACAATTTTTTGGTGATGGTGAATATGCAGGATTATACATGGTTTGCTTTCTTGCCATTTTATTATTAGGCCCCGGCAAAGTAAGCCTTGATCGGTTCATCGGAAAATAAATTAAGGGCATCTCTAATAACCATGTCGGCCTGAGCATGACGAAGGCTAAATTTTCTGAAACCCTTCTATACTAAGGCTACGGCAAGCTCAGCCTGGCAAAGTTTTTATTAAACATAGGTTTTTATAGATGCCCTTAAACCCTGTAAGTATCAGCACGCCAATTTTTGATTTCTTTTTTAATAGCATCGGCGCTTAAATTTTCACTCACTGCACGCTGTGATAATAACGCCACTTCTTCATCAGGTGCAAACCGCAATGCAATTATCTGTTTCATAGTTAGCCGGTGATCGTGCAACTTTCCGGTTAATACAAAATGTCGAAGATTTTCTTCGGCACGTATGGCCCTGTCCTGCGCTTTTAATGCAAAGCCACGACTTTTAAAAAGCATGGTCAGGAAAATCCAGCCCACAAGTAAAAACATCAAGCCCCAACGCTTCATAATTACATCATCTATTGTGATCCATTTTATGGAAATGATTATCAAAATAAGAATGGGGACACCGGTCAATAAATAATAGCTATAAACTACCTGGCTGTGATTTTTATAATGCTGTTCGCTCATAAAAAGTTTTATTATGTTGCCGGCAAATGTACTACTATGAATCTTCTGTTGCCACGCTCGGTTCATCAGCAACAAATCTATTCAGCATTGCACACCAGTTATCCAGGTACGAATTACTTGTATGCGGGTTTTTTTTGCAAAGGATGCAAAGGAGCAAAAGCGAAGAGAGATTCATCGCTGCATCTTTGCACACGGTATCCTCTTTAAGAAATCTGATAAAACAAATAAGAAATGAAATTCTCTTACTTTACCGGCAGTTTAAATACACCTTCTGTAAACAAAAAATATTCGGTTGAAATACTTCCGCTATTTATGTCTAGTTTGTAAAAAGCACCTTCAAAGGTGCCCGTCATTTCTGTAGTTGTCTTTGTAAGAATCTTTACTACCAATGGTTTTATAGAGGGAGTTTTTAATCCTGCTCCGTAAACAATGCTTGTACTATTTGGATTATAAACACCACCTACTATATATTCTAAACCAGGATAATCTTCGGTGTACGTGCCAACTTTTATAGGCGTACTATTAAAAAAATTAATACCGATATTAAATCCTTCAAGTGAGTTTGGGGTTCCTGCCACTAAAGCAAGAGACATTACGCCGGATGTTAAGTCAATAATATTTGCTGATGCAAATGACGTATAGCTTTTTTGTACGCCATCTTTTTTACATTTTATATAATAGGCACTTCCTCCCGGCGTTCCGCCCCCTCCTGTTCCGCCTCCACCAGTCGTATCTGTAATGGTGCGTGGAAGACTTACTTCTTTCTGGCAAGAAGAAAAGAAAAATGAAAAACAAATGAAGAGATAGGGGAAAGATAACTTTTTCATTGAGCTATTTATTTTTCAAAATTAGTACAAGCCAATTCATTTTAATTTTTTTCTAAAAAAAAGAATTTGTACT
>Ga0208736_1000356_pt1 | contig 13545 bp, 11 predicted proteins | sample AntDryMetagUQ255_FD_188090 | JGI IMG/M metagenome (GOLD analysis project Ga0208736, IMG submission 188090) | Polar desert microbial communities from Antarctic Dry Valleys - UQ255 (SPAdes) | ecosystem: Environmental > Terrestrial > Soil > Desert | place: Antarctic Dry Valleys | collected 2008-12-31 | reverse complement strand
GTCATGCTGAACTTGTTTCAGGACCTTTCTCTTTCACTAAGGATTTTTTAGAGAGAGGTGCCGATCTGCATCGGTATGACAGCTAAAAACCGTATTTTTTCAGCCTTTCCATAATTAATCGATAAATGGAACAGCAAATTTTTATCAGCCCGGAATGATTCTCATTTAGTAAATTTCCATCTCAATTTTTCTTGTTATGAAAAAAAATATTGCACTCTTTCTTTGTTTCATCTCCTTATTTTCTTTCGCACAAAAAAACACATCCACATCGATAATTAAAACCGAAGATGTTTTCTTTTCAAAAATAAAATATCGATTGGTGGGTCCGTTTCGTGGTGGCAGGAGTGCTGCTGTTGCAGGAAGTTATAAAAACAGGAACACTTTTTATTTTGGAGCTACAGGTGGCGGTGTTTGGAAAACAACAGATGGCGGAAGCAACTGGAAAAATATTTCTGACAAATATTTTGGAAGTACCATTGGTGCAGTAGCTGTAGCGCCAAGCGATGAAAATATAATTTATGTGGGTGAAGGAGAAAATACCATGCGTGGTAATGTGAGTGAAGGTTTAAGTGGTGTGTGGAAAAGCGAAGATGCAGGTAGAACCTGGAAAAACATGGGATTGAAAGATGGCCGCCATATTATTCGTTTAGTTATTCATCCACGCAATCCGGATATTGTATGGGCAGCAGTTATGGGACATTTATTTGGACCCAATGAAACACGCGGAGTATATAAAACTATTGATGGCGGTAAAAACTGGAAACGTGTTTTATACGTCAACAATCAAACCGGTGCCTCGGACCTGGTGATGGAGGCTGGTAATCCGGAAGTGTTTTATGCAGGCACCTGGCGACTTATCCGCACACCTTATTCATTGGAAAGTGGCGGCGAAGGAAGTGGCCTTTGGAAGAGCACTGACGGCGGAGAAACATGGAAAAATATTTCTACCAAAAAAGGATTGCCAAAAGGAGTGTGGGGAATTGTAGGAGTGGCAGTTGCGCCATCTAATCCGGATAAAGTGTATGCTATTTTAGAAAATGCAAATGGAGGAATGTATACCTCTAATGATGGAGGCGAAACATGGGCTTTAACAAGCAGCGATAATAATATACGGCAACGGGCATGGTATTACACGAAAGTTTTTGTTGATCCAAAAAATGAAAACCTGGTTTATGCGCCAAACGTTGGTTTTATGCGTAGCCGCGATGGAGGCAAAACATTTGCTTCTGTACATACACCGCACGGCGATCATCATGATCTTTGGATCGATCCCGAAGACGGCAACAGGATGATTGTTGCAGACGATGGTGGAGGCCAGGTAAGTTTTGATGGTGGTGAAAACTGGAGTACATATTTGAACCAGCCTACAGCGCAGATCTATAGGGTATCAACCGATAATTCATTTCCGTATCGCATATTGGGAGCGCAACAGGATAATTCTACTATTAGAATTAAAAGCAGGACAACCGGCGCTGCCATTACCGACAGGGATTGGGAATCAACTGCAGGCAGCGAAAGCGGTTATGTTGTAGCTGATCCTGCTAATCCTGACATTGTCTATGGAGGCAACTATGGTGGTTATCTTTCAAGATTAGATCATAAGACAGGGGAGAACCGTGCTATTTCCGTTTGGCCTGATAACCCGATGGGTGCAGGCGCTGATGTTTTGAAATATCGCTTTCAATGGAATTTTCCTATTTTCTTTTCGCCGCATAATCCAAAAAAATTATATACAGCGGGTAATGCATTATTTGCATCAGAAAACGAAGGCAGTAGCTGGGAACAGATATCTCCTGATCTTACAACAAATGATAAGAGCAAACAAGGATCAAGTGGTGGTCCAATAACAAAAGACAACACATCTGTTGAATATTACTCAACCATTTTTACAGCAGCAGAATCGCCTTATGAAAAGGATTTATTATGGACAGGTAGCGATGATGGTTTAGTGTATGTAAGTAAGGATGCCGGAAAAAACTGGGATAATATAACACCCCAAGGCATTCCAAAATGGATGATGTGGAATGCAATAGATGCTGATCCCTTTAAAAAAGGCGCAGCGTACATTACCGGCACCAGGTATAAGAGTGATGATTTTGCACCTTATATTTTCAAGACAGAAGATTATGGAAAAAGCTGGAAAAAAATAGTTAATGGCATTGATAAAATGCATTTCACAAGAGTGATGAGAGCAGACAAAAAACGCCCCGGATTGCTGTATGCAGGAACTGAATATGGCATGTATATTTCTTTTGATGATGGGGCTAACTGGAAACCATTTCAACAAAATCTTCCTATTGTACCTATAACTGACCTCACTATTAAAGAAAATGATTTAATTGTTGCAACCCAGGGGCGTGCCTTTTGGGCTATTGATGATCTCAGTTTACTTCAACAAATGAATGCTACTGTTTCAAACAAAAATATTCATGTATTTGATGTTTACCCTGCATACAGGATGCAGGGAAATCCTTTCGCTGCAGCATTTGGTGCCACCCCACGAAATGCAGGAGCTAATCCACCCGCAGGTGTTGTTTTTAATTATTACTTAAAAGAAGTTCCTGATTCTCCAAAGGCAGCCATTACTATTTTTGACAGAGATCATAAAGAGATAAAAACCTTTGCTACGGATGCAAAGGAAAACAACGCTAAAATAGATGTAACTAAAGGCATGAATGTATTTGTATGGGATCTGCGTTATAAAGAAGCTGAGCGTATAGAAGGCATGATATTATGGAATGGTGTTCCCGGAGGAATAACGGCAGCACCGGGAAACTATTTTGCTCGTTTTAAAAATGGGAAAGATTCAACAGAAGTACCTTTTACTGTTAAGGCAGATCCTAATTACAAAATTACGCAGCAGGATTATGAACAGCAATATACTTTTCTGCAAACCGTCATAGATAAATTTAATGAAACACAAAAAGCAATAAAAGATATAAGAACATTGCGTAGCCAGATAAATTCTTTCACCAGTCTGCAGGGAAAAGATATGCCAAAAGAAATAAAATCTATGGCAGATAGTATTAATAAAAATCTCACTTCTATTGAAGAAACCCTCTATCAAACCAAAGCAAAAAGTGGACAGGATGTATTGAATTATCCAATTAAGCTGAACGATAAATTGTCAGGTGTATTTGATGCCGCGAACAGTGGAAACTTTGCACCCAGCAAACAATCACGGGAAGTTTACACGGAACTAGCCACACAGATTGATAAAGAATTGAATAAATTTAAATTAATTAAAGAAAATAATATACCTGCTTTTAATGAAGCCATCAGGCAAAAAGCATTGCCTGTAATTGGAATTAAGTAAGCCCCCATCCCTTAAGGGGAGCATCAGTTTTATAGAATATAATTCCTTCAGAGGATAGGAGCAAAAAGCAAAATTACGAATGCATACTTAATTTTAGCCACGGCTTTTAGAGGCAGTGGCTTTTTTGTAACTTTAAATAAATCGTGGTGTATGGAAACAATAATTCGTCCGCCGAAAACACTGTTAGAAGTTTACAAAAGTTTGCCGGAAGGAACAAATGCCCAATTAATAGAAAATAACTTAGTTATGTCCCCGGCCCCAAAAGATATTCATCAGAAAGTATTGGATAAAATTTATCGCAGATTAGGAAATTTAGTAGAAGAAAAAGCATTAGGAGAAACCCGTACAGCGCCATACGATGTTTATTTAGATGAGTTTAATGTGTATCAGCCCGACATAATCTTTATTGCGAATAAAAATATAATCAAAATAAATGAGGATGGATTACACGGTGCGCCAGATATGGTTATCGAAATTCTTTCTTCCCGCACTGCTAAAGAAGATAAGGGTAGAAAGAAAAATGTTTATGAACGTTGTGGCGTAAAAGAATACTGGATTGTTGATCCTGTCACAAGAAAAACTATAGGATTTTCGTTCGTCAATGAAGCGTTTGTTCCCCTTGCTTCCGAAGCAGGTATTATCCGTTCTGTTCTATTAAATACAGAATTTATATTTTAAAATGAAGCCATCAGGCAAAAAGCTTAGCCTGTAATCGGAATTAAATAGGCAACAAAAATTGCAGGATGTTTTCCCTGCAATTGTTTTATCTTGACGTTATCATTTTGTACTTCTACACCCCTTAACCAATGAAGTGCCTGATAGTAGACGATAATAAAATGGCCCGCATGGCCATGAAGCAGCTTGTGACCCAGGTAAAGGACCTGCAACTGATAAAAGAATGTGCCGGTGCTATGGAGGCATATAATTGTATCAACCAGCAACCTATTGACCTTTTGCTGCTAGATATTGAGATGCCAGGCATGACAGGCTTTGAGCTAATAAAAAACCTCGGTGTAAAAAAACCATTAATCATATTTACTACAGCAAAAAAAGAATATGCAGTAGAAGCCTTTGAATTGAATGTAATAGATTACCTGGTTAAACCAATTTCTCCCTCACGTTTTTTACAGGCAATAGAAAGAGCAGGCGAGGCTCTATCAAGTAACAAGGAAGAAGTGAAATTAGGAGAACAGGAATTTGTTTTTGTCAAAGACAATGGTGTATTAAAGCGGATTAATGTAGATGAAATATTATACCTGGAAGCCATGGGTGATTATGTAAAAGTTCATACGCTGCAAAAATTTCATGTGTTGCACGCTACTCTAAAATCAATTGAAGAAAAGTTACCCATTTCCAAATTTATCAGGGTACATCGTAGCTATATTGTTTCCCCCAATAAAATTGATTTTATACAGGAAGGAGTAATTGCTATAGGTAAAGCCAGCGTACCTGTTGCTGACACGTATCGAAGCACGCTGAATAATCGTTTAAACCTGCTGTAGTAATCAAAGAGATTTTTTTTAAGAAGGCATAATATTATAGATGTTGAAAGATCCAAATGAACGAAGCTAAATACACAGATAAATTAATTGACTTAAACTACCTTAAACAATTGTCATTTAATGATACTGCATTTGAACATGCCATTATCCGCCAGTTTATTTTACAAGTACCGGAAGAACTTGAATTATTGAAAGAAGCCATTCATAAAAAAAACCTCCGAACAATTAAAAGCATTGCACATAGCTTGAAAAGTTCAATTGCGTATTTGGGACTTACAGATAGATTATATACCTCTTTAGATCGCATAGAAGTAGAAGCCGCAAGCAATACAATAAACCCACATTTTAATGAAGATTTTGAACAGGTGGAAAAGGTATGCAGGCAGGCGGTTCAGGAAGCAATACAATTTTTGAATGTCTCCGTGAATTTATCATGAATCTAAATAGTCAACGTTTTATTCTAACGACGAATGAGCCTTGTTCAACGATAAATTGAGTCTTCATAGGCCTGCTATGGTATATTTTTACAATCTCTTTATTTATTAATAGAAACTTATTTAATATAAAAATTTTGTTTCGTATGGTTAAGGGTGAAGCCCTGTCATTCCTGGCGGGGCAATTTTTTGCCATGTGTCAGACATCTCTAAGATGTGCGACACGAATGTTATTTCATTCTTTCAAGAGATCCGGTCTTCGTTCTGTTGTTCTTCGGATAGCTTCTTCATATCTCCATTCTTCCACTTTTTTTGGATCTCCACTTAAGAGTATATCAGGCACTTTCCAACCCCTGAAATCAGCTGGTCGTGTATAAACAGGAGGAGCTAATAAATTATCCTGGAAGGAGTCGGTTAGAGCCGAGGTTTCATCATTTAATACACCGGGTAGCAATCTTCCAATAGCATCTACTAAAATACCTGCCGCTAATTCTCCGCCACTCAAAACATAATCGCCAATAGAAATTTCTTTGGTTATATAGTGATCTCTTATTCGCTGGTCAATCCCTTTATAATGCCCACAAATAAGTAATAAGTTTTGTTTAAGCGAAAGCTTATTTGCTGTTTTTTGAGTCAAGGTCTCGCCATCAGGTGTGAGGTAAATGATTTCATCATACTCATTACCTTTTTGCAAATGTTCAATAGCGCTAGCTAAAGGTTCACATAACATTACCATACCGGCGCCACCACCATATTGATAGTCATCTACCTGCCCATATTCATTTATCGCCCATTTACGAAGGTTGTGCACCTGCACTTTTAATAATCCTTTTGCCTGTGCTCTTTTCATAATTGAATGCGACAAGGGGCTATCAAGCAATTCGGGCAATACAGTTAAAATATCAATCTGCATAAAGGCAAAGATAAAGTCCCCTAACTACCTACCTGTTGTTTAGAAACATAGGAACATTTTTGAGCTTTAGTAAATAATTGAACATAGAGCAATAATCATTGCTGTTACATATTTTCTATGACTATATTTTAAATATGACTGAAAATAATAAAGACAATATGACCTAAGTTCCCCCTTCGGGGGGCAGGGGGCCCATAAATCCATCCAGTTCCCTGCGTTGTTTTTTTGTGGGACGCCCTATTTTGCTTTGCCTTTTTCCTGTTTGAAAAGAAGAAGATTGAAACTGTAAACCATCTGTTTCTTCTGTGGGAGTAATATCAATATAGTATTTAACAGCTTCCGGATAAGCAACACGGCTGTGTAATAACCCGGTTACTTTTATCAACCATTTCTTTGCTTCTGTTTTTATTTCGTATTCATCACCTATTACTACATTCTTTGCCGCTTTTACGCTTGTTCCTGCTTGTTTGACTTTACTTGTATCGCAGGCTGCTGCCGCCATGGTCCTGGTTTTAAATAAACGGATAGCCCACAAATATTTATCTAAACGCAATTTTTCTTTCCCCTCATTATTCTTCATTTGACAGGACTATTTCTTTAATGTTTTCCAGCATCATTTCTTTATTTCAATCTGAAAGCAATTGGTTTGAGTAATAAGATTTCTTAAGGAAAAATAAATAAAAATCAACCCCTTCAGTAAACTTAAAACGATCAAATCAGCAATGCTGTCCCTTTTTTTTCTCAATTTTTCAAAGCATTAGCCAAAATAAGTGCAATAAATAAGGCAATATAAAATTATCGTGAATGATGCCATTTGCTGCCGTTGTATTTTGGTTAGTCAGCTTTCATTACGATGGATGGCGTTAAATAAGGGCTTTCAAATTTAACGATGTCGCCTGCTTTTTTATCAGGTATTAAAAATAGTCGAGCAGAAAGTGCTTTAGAACTGTATTTAAGTGATAAAGCGGCTACATCAATAAGTATATTTTCAAGTACTTGCTTAGGTGTGTCACCGGGAAGCGGCACGACGTCCAATCCCGTTCCGGAAACAGATGAATATAAAAGAAGCTCCTGCACACCAAACCTTCCTTCCAATGCTCTTTGAGCTAATACCTTGTCTTCAATTACAGGCAACATTAAACCTGAGTAACCACATTTTTTGATATTCAGGCTTTTTAGCACATCAGTGATCAATGCACATGCGCTTAAAGTAGCAGGGCTGCCGAATGGTTGTTTGGAATACTCTTCAATGGCTTGTCCAATACTGGCATCTAACCCGGGTGCAGGTGATACATCAATTCCATCGTATTCCCAATTAAAACTTTTGGCAAGCCTCTCCGCCAAATCCTGAACAGGGCCTAAGTTTTTTTCAAAGAGCGTTTTTAAATTTTGTCTTGCATCAACTGGGTTGGAGTTTTTAAAAGCTTCTGTTACAAGATTAGCTGATTCTAACCCCAGGGCAAAACTGTTTTTTCCCTGGTGAAAAGCAGCAGGAAAAAAAGGAATACCTGCCGGACAATTTGCAGATGCCGTAAACCGGAAATTGGCTTCTCCAGCATTTTCCTTTGAAATTGCTGAAATAATTTCTGAAGCAGCCTTAATTGAATTAAAATGAATTCCTTTTTCGTGGGATGATATAGGAAGACTGAAACTAATAGTTGTTGTACTTCTTATGAGTTTAACTGCCCAGTCAGCAATATCTTTTTGATATTTGTCCGGAGATAAGATTTGGCCAACAGAAAGAACAATGTTATTTCGTTTAGCAATTTCATCAAATCTTACAAGAAATAATAAAGCCTCGTTATAGGAATATTGTTTTAAATAATAATAAAGATTTTGGGTACTAATTCTTAATGTTTGTACTTCATAGCCTTTAGCAATATATTCTTGCTTTGCTTTTTGTAAAAAGCCAATTGCTGTGTTAAGCGTCGTAGTATCTTCCAGGCTCTTAAGAGTAACGCCAGCGGTTATAGTTCTAATGCGGAACAAGTATTTCGTATCCTGGCTGTATAAAATACCTGAATAGAATAACAATAAAATAATGATGTGGAGTGTTCTATTCATGTTTGAATATTTGGTTTTAGAAATGTCCGCCAACGTATTTAGTTACCTCGTATTTCCACCGATGAAATTTATAATGTGCTTAATATTTTTTCTTTCTCCACGTCAATAATATTTTCTTAAATTAGTATAAATAATTGCCGTGAATAAGACTATTCTGCTGATATTGTTTTGTGGTTTTTCCACTCTATCAATTTCCCAGGTGTTTGAACCCGATCTTAAAAAATTGGCAGACAAAGCCGCTACACAAAATTTTCAAAAACAAAATAAACCACAGGTTCTTAAGGTTTTCCCTAAGCAACCAATTGTTACTTCCACAGCAATAAAACCCAAACCGGGAGTGTATGTTTTGCCTCTGGATAATATGCCCTGCCTTGTTCCTGATACAAAACAAATTGCTGCCATACCAAATGCTTTAACTTATTATCACCCACCGAAAATTGGAAGAATGCCTGGTACAGGTAATAAAACAACTAGTATCCTTCCACCAAAAAGCATGGTTAAGTAATCCAGTTTCGTATTTCACATTTCGTACTTCGTACCTACTTTCCTCACTTCATCTCAGCAAAATACTTATGGAAATAAGGGATCGTTTCTATTCCCTTGTAATAATTTTCAATATTGAATTTTTCATTTGGCGAATGAAGATTATCACTATCTAAACCAAAACCCATAAATACAATTTTAATTCCTAATTCTTTTTCAAGTATAGAGCAGATGGGTATGCTGCCCCCACCCCGTACAGGTATGGGCTCTTTCCCAAATGTTGTAGCCACTGCTTTTGCTGCTGCCTGGTAAGCCTTGCTATCAATCGGTGTCATATAGGCTTCGCCCCCATGATGTTCAAAAGCATTTACTGAAACCGAAGCGGGGGCTATTTTTCTAAAATAACCTAATAAAATGGCTGTGATTTTTACAGATGATTGATTGGGTACCAGCCGTGTTGAAATTTTAGCTGTTGCTTTTGAAGGCAGTACCGTTTTTGCACCCTCGCCGGTATAGCCACCCCATATTCCATTTACTTCCAGCGTGGGTCGTATGCCGGTTCGCTCATTTGTTGTGTATCCTGTTTCGCCCCATAATTGCTGTACCCCTAAATCTTCTTTATATTCTCCATCATTATAAGGAGCACGGGACATCAAAGCCCTTTCATCTTTTGTTGCCTCCACCACATCATCATAAAATCCCGGGATGGTAATACGATTATTTGCATCATGGCATGATGCAATCATCTGACATAAAATAGTTACCGGATTTGCCACTGCACCACCGTAAGTACCGCTGTGAAGGTCACGTTTTGGTCCCGTAATTTCTACTTCAATGTATGATAACCCTCTTACACCGGTATCCAAAGAAGGATGCTCCATACTAAGCATTGAACTGTCGCTGATTAAAATAACATCTGCTTTCAGTAATTCTTTATTATCATGTACAAATTTTCCCAGGTTAGGTGAACCTACTTCTTCTTCACCTTCAATTAAAAATTTTATATTGGTTTCTAACGTGTTTGTTTTAACCAATATTTCTAATGCCTTTACATGCATATAAAATTGTCCCTTATCATCTGCACTTCCTCTTGCATAAATTTTTCCATCTTTTATTATAGGGTCAAAAGGCCCGCTGTCCCAAAGCTCTAAGGGTTCGGCAGGTTGCACATCATAATGTCCATATACTAATACAGTTGGCTTTGATTCATCAATAAGTTTTTCACCATAAACTACGGGATGTCCCGCTGTTTCCATCACTTCTGCTTTGTCAGTACCCGCCTCAATTAATCGCTGGCGTACGGCTTCTGCACAACGCCGCATGTCTTCTTTATGTTCGCTTTTTGCACTTACAGAGGGAATGCGTAATAGATCAAGCATTTCATTTAAAAACCGGTCTTTATTCTGTTCCTTGTATTCTTTCCAAGCCTGCATAATGTATTATTAAGTTGATTTGTAATAGTAAATAAAGATAGGAAGTTGCGTTATGTAATTAAATTTAGCCTTCGTCATGCTCAGGCTGACATGGTTTTTAGAGACCTCTTTAAATATTATCCTTTATTAAGAATGGGTATAGGTATATGTGGTGAGTAAGATTTATTAGGTCGTGCTATATAAATTGATATAATTTTTTATTAATCGAATATATTTTGCTTAAACGATAATTCAATTCACTTCAATTTGTACCACTCGGGACGCACCATAAAACTTGTTATTTTTTAAAACCGAAGCTGCATGCGAAAAGTAAAAACATTGTCTTTTACATCGCCTGTAAGATTACTTAAAGAAGTCTTTTGATTTCTCACAATATCATAATAAGCCAACATTTTAAAATTACCTGTGAAATACCGGGTCATTCCAAAACCAAAAGTGTTGTAACGCACATCTGCGGCAGTTAAATTAGTTCCTGATTTACCAATTTCAGATTTTTGCACTTTTATATTTGGATCGTACCAGTCATATTTGGCCATCAATTCCCATTTGGTATTAATGATGTTTTGAAGAAAATAAAAGAAGGCGGCATCAAAATTTCTAATATAGGTTGGTTCATTTGGTAAGGCACCCGGATTGAGTGTAGTAGTAGCAGTTCCAGGTTGTTTACCTCTCCAATATTCAGACCTGATTTCCGTTTTACCCCAACCATGTTCATACACTAATTGTATATCTGCCCCGTAATATTTACGTGGTGCTTTACTGCCTAAATTATTAATGTTAGAATCAACAGTAAATATCTTGTTTCCATTTTGTTGCTCTATTTCATATTTATACTTGGTTGGCTGAATCCATCCACCATTTAAAAGGGATAACCCACTACTAATGAAAAAATTTTTTCCAAGGGATATGGGTTTCAAATTAAGGCGGCTTATCAGGTCTTTATAAGAATCAAAGTCTGTTGGTCCGGATTTACCCTGGCCATTAAATAATCCAATATCAAATTTTAATTGTGGGTTTTTACGTACTGTTTTTTGCAATTCAAAACTAAGCATGGCGCCAAGATCTCTTTCACTGGGCATTAATATCTGAGAAGCCCTGCCACGTTCAGGCGATTCACGGTAAGAAGAGGACAGATTTACTTCGTATCCAAAAGGACGGGCAAATAATCCCATAGACAGAGAAAAATTTTTCTTTTTGGGTTCATATAGCCGAACAAATACATCTCTTACATTTACATCTCTTTCAGTAGCCTCAAATTGAAAGGTGAATAAGGCTTGTGGAAAGCTGTTGTTTTTAGCAGCTAAAACATAGTCAATTTTTATACGGGCTCTGCGTAACATAAAGCGCTTGTCTGAAAATTCAGAAAAATTCCCTCCGCTAAAACTTGAAATCCCCTCTTGCTGTGACACCTGGAATTGTGGCTGCATATAACCGCTAAAATGCAGGTTCTCAAATCTTTTTACAACAGGTCTCACCGTATCCCGAATGAAAAGAGTAGAGTCATAATCCATCAAATACCGTTGCGCAAATGGAGCCTGTGAAATACATAAAGCCATGATAACCACTATGGGTAGTGCGTAAGCTCTTTGCCTTGCTTTGATTATTTGCTTGTTAAGGGGCATTTCATTAATACTAAAGAGATTAATTGAAACTTGAGATTCAATATTAAGTTATTATTAATTCTTTTACTTAAAGAATGGCAGAATTAATTGATGTTACCTTCGCTCGTTTTTAAATAGATACTTATGAATATTTTTTCAAAATTACTTGCTCCCAAGCATAAAATTTTTTATGATTTGTTTGAAAAGGTGGCTACTAATAGCGCCAAAATGGCCGAGCAATTATTGGCCCTTGTAGATGAAAAAGATTATAGCAAACGATCCCTGCTATTGACACCGATTGAAGATCTTGAGCATGAAAATGATGAGTTAACCCACCAGATATTTACGCAGCTTGGACATAATTTTATTACCCCTTTTGACAGGGAAGATATCCACTACCTCGCTAATGCACTGGATGATATAGCAGATTATATATGGGGTTCTGCAAAAAAAATTAAGTTATATCATCTTGACCCTAATGATGAATCAATAAAAAGACTGGCAGAAATTATTGTTGAATCTACAAAGGAAGTAAGAATGGCCGTGATGGAATTAAGAACGATGAAGAATATGAAGAACATTACTGATGCATTGGTAAAAATTAATAGTTATGAGAACCAGGCAGATGATATAAGTGATATGTCTATTGAACGTTTGTTCAGCATGGATGTAGATGCAAAAGAGATCATCAAAAAAAGAGAGATCTACCAGGTTTTAGAAATTGTTACTGATAAATGTGAGGATGCTGCAAATGTAATCGAGTCTGTAATCATTAAGTATCATTAATCGTAACGCTTCCTAAATTTTTTATAAATGACTTTCCTGATTGTTGTTATTGCCCTCGCTTTGATCTTTGATTATATAAATGGCTTTCATGATGCCGCCAACTCAATAGCAACCGTTGTATCTACAAAAGTACTAACACCTTTCCAGGCTGTTACATGGGCGGCTGTATGGAATTTTGCTGCTTTTTTTATTTTTAAAGATCATGGTGTTGCCAATACGGTAGCAAAAACGGTACATGAAGATGTAGTAGTTGGTTATTCAGGTATGATCGTTATTTTCTCCGGGTTAATAGCGGCTATTGCCTGGAACCTGTTGACCTGGTGGTTTGGTATTCCTTCCTCCTCCTCTCATACATTGATCGGTGGGTTTGCGGGCGCGGCGGTAGCACATGCCGGCTTTGGTGCTATCAATTCCTCTGTTGTTTTAAAAACAGCAGCCTTTATTTTCCTGGCACCCATAGTAGGTATGATCATCGCTTTGATACTTTCCATGTGGTTTCTGTATTCTTTTCGAAAAGATTTTTTGCCACGAATTATTTCCCTGGCCATTCTTGCAGGTATAGGGTGGTTTTTATATATTATTTTGGAAACAGATAAAGAAATCCTGGCAAAAAATACCCATTATGAATCATATGTGAACCAGGTCATTTTTTATTCAAAAAATTTTAGATGGATTTTACTGGCCTTGATCGTTGGCACCATGGCTGTATTTACATTATGGTTAAATACGCTAAATTCTCACAGAGCCAATGCATGGTTCAAACGATTGCAGTTAGTCTCTTCCGCTGCGTTTAGCATTGGCCATGGGGGAAATGATGCGCAAAAAGTGATGGGTATTATCACGGCTGCTTTAATTGCCAATGGAAGCATTTCTGAATTTAATCAAATGCCTTCCTGGGTACCATTATCATGTTATGCTGCTATAGCATTAGGAACTATGACCGGAGGATGGAAAATTATTAAAACCATGGGTACGCGTATTACAAAAGTTACTCCCTTTGAAGGTGTGGCGGC
>Ga0208736_1000353_pt1 | contig 13610 bp, 13 predicted proteins | sample AntDryMetagUQ255_FD_188090 | JGI IMG/M metagenome (GOLD analysis project Ga0208736, IMG submission 188090) | Polar desert microbial communities from Antarctic Dry Valleys - UQ255 (SPAdes) | ecosystem: Environmental > Terrestrial > Soil > Desert | place: Antarctic Dry Valleys | collected 2008-12-31 | reverse complement strand
TAGATCTGGCGCAGCTGCTCCTTGAGCAGGTAGGCGCGGTAGAGGCGCTGGTTGGTGCGCTCGATGTCAGAGAGCTTGGCCTGCTGGCGGGCGGTTAGGTTCTCGGGGTTCTTCCACAGCGCGAAGCGCGCGCCCTTGAGATCGCCCGCGAGCTGGGTCTGGCCGACACGGCGCGCCTCGTTCCAGACCTCGCGGCGGATCTCGTCGAGCGCGTCGGTGGCCAGCGCCACGACGTGGAAGGGATCCACGCAGCGCACCGCGTCTGGCAGGCGCTCGGCGATCGGGCCCGCGATCCAGGAGGCCATGTCGCACGAGACCAATTCGATCTGCTTGCAGCGCTCTTCTCCCAGCGCGTCGAGGAACGCCTCGACGGTCCTGCGGTCGCGGCCGGGCGCTGCCCACACCAGCCGGCCCGTGTCGTGACAGACGACGACGGTCAGGTAGCGCTGCCCGGTGCGGTGCGATATCTCGTCGATCCCGATCCGGCGCAGGCCGGCCAGCAGGTCGACCTCGCGCTGGGCCTCGGCGGCGACGCGCGCGCAGATCTGACCGACGCTGCGCCACGCGACCCGCATCAGCTGAGCCACCGCGGACTTCGACGTGTTGACGGCCAGCCAGCAGACCTGATCCTCAAAGGCCCGCGTGAAGCGCGACTTGTGCCTGGCCCACGGCAGCGCGCAGACCACCACTCCGTGACGAGGGCAGGACACCCGCGGCGCCTCGGCCTCGACATAGGCGAACGTCGTCCCGAGATCCAGCGCGCGCCAGCGCCGCCGGCCCTCCCCGAGGTCGAACCCCGGCGATCGGCGCCGACAGAGCCCGCAGCGATCGCGATCGCGCCAGTTGGCTCGCGCGGCGACCACGACCTCCCCCTGGTCGCCGATCGATACGTCCTCGACCACCGCCTGGCGCAGGCCCAGCAGGCGCGCCCATACCCTTGTTTCGCGCACGTCGCTTCCGCTCCCTTCGTCCCGACCGTTGAGAAGCCGGAAACGTAGGCGTGGAGCGGCGTGCGCGCCCGCTCAGGCGGTCACTTCACCCACGGGAAGAGCAGAAGCGCCCGTTTTCTTTGCCGCGGCGACGTTGTACGACGGACCTAAAGAGCGGGATCCCGTCTGCCTGGCGGTGGTCGGCTTCGTCGGGACCGTCACCGAGCTCAGCCCCTCGCTGGGCCTGAGCCGATGACGGGACCGGCTTCGGCCTGAGCTTGCGCCACCGCATGCGACCATGAGGTCATGCAGCCGATGAAGGTCAAGATCTGCGGCATCACCCGTCCCGACGACGCCCGTCAGGCCGCAGAGCTCGGCGCCTGGGCGATCGGGCTCATCTTCCATGCGGACAGCCCGCGCCGCTGCGAGCCGGCGGTCGCCGAGGAGATCGCCGCCGAGCTGCGCCGCCGGACCGAGATCGCGGGAGTGTTCGTCAACCGGCCACTGGAGGAGGTGGCCGAGCTCGCCGACCGCTGCTCGCTGTCGATCCTGCAGCTCCACGGGGACGAGGGGCCGGTCTACTGCCGCGAGGCCGCGCGGCGCACCGGCGCCCGGGTCATGAAGGCCGTCCGCGTCAAGGATGCCTCGACGGTGCGGGCACTGGCGGCGTGGTGGGTGGACCTGCACCTGCTCGACGCCCACGTCGACGGCGCCCGCGGCGGCACGGGCGAGAGCTTCAACTGGGAGCTCGCCGGCGCGCACTCCGGCCGCGTGCCGCTCGTCCTCTCGGGCGGTCTCACCGCCGACAACGTCGGCGCGGGGATCGCCGCCGTGCGGCCCTTCGCGGTCGACACCGCCAGCGGCACCGAGGCCGCCCCCGGCCGCAAGAGCCCCGCTAGGATGACCGCCTTCTTCCGCGCTGCGGACGCGGCCTCCACCCGCCTCGAGACGCCGGTCCTCGGCCTCGACGAGCCGCCACGCCGCGGCGCCAGCGCGCAGGCCCCGGGAGCGCGTCCGTGAGCGACGCCATCTCCACCGCGGAGGGCCTCGAGCGCCGCTTCGGCGCCTACGGCGGCCGCTACGTGCCCGAGACCCTGATTCCCGCGCTCGACGAGCTCGAGCACGCCTGGCTCGAGGCCCGCGCCGACGAGGGCTTCGGCACCGAGCTCGCCACCCTGCTGCGCGACTTCGCCGGCCGTCCCACGCCGCTCTACCGCGCCGGCCGGCTCTCGGAGGCCGCCGGACGCACCGTGTACCTGAAGCGCGAGGACCTCCTCCACACCGGCGCGCACAAGCTCAACAACGCCCTTGGCCAGGCTCTCCTAGCCAAGCGGATGGGCAAGGACCGGGTGATCGCCGAGACCGGAGCGGGCCAGCACGGGGTCGCGACGGCGACGGCCTGCGCGCTGCTCGGGCTCGAGTGCGTCGTCTACATGGGCTCCGAGGACATGCGCCGCCAGCGGCCGAACGTCGAGCGCATGGGGTTGCTCGGAGCCGAGGTCGCCCCGGTCGAGGCCGGCGCGCGGACCCTCAAGGAGGCGGTCTCCGAGGCCATCCGCGACTGGGTGACGAACTCGACCACCACGCACTACGTGATCGGCTCGGCGGTCGGGCCCGCGCCCTACCCGGCGCTCGTCCGCGATCTCCAGCGCGTGATCGGCGACGAGGCCCGGGCCCAGATCCTCGCGGCCGAGGGCCGACTGCCCGACCGGGTGATCGCCTGCGTGGGCGGCGGCTCGAACGCGATCGGCAGCTTCGTCGCCTTCCAAGCGGACGAGGGCGTCGAGCTCGTCGGGGTCGAGGCCGCGGGGGAGGGGGTCGAGTCCGGGCGCCACTCGGCTCCGCTCTCGACGGGGGCGCGAGGCATCCTCCACGGGTCGATGTCGGCGGTGATGCAGGACTCAGACGGCCAGATCGTCGAGGCGCACTCGGTCTCGGCCGGCCTCGACTACCCGGCCTCGGGGCCCGAGCACGCCCAACTGCGCGACTCCGGCCGGGCCCGCTACGTCGCCGTGGGCGACGACGAGGCCCTCGCGGCCTTCCGGCGGCTGTGCCGGCTGGAGGGGATCATCCCGGCCCTCGAGCCCTCGCACGCGGTGGCGTGGCTGCTGGGTGCGGGGATCGAGGCGGCTGCGGGCGCCGAGCGCAACGGCGGCGCTGTGGGCCCGGGCCTCGACCTGCTGACGCTGTCCGGGCGCGGCGACAAGGACCTCGCCGAGGTCCTCGGGCTTGACTGACCGGATCGCCGCCGCGTTCGCCGGCCACGGGCGGCGCGCGGCGCTGATGCCCTACCTGATGGGCGGCTACCCCGACCTCGAGACCTCGCGGGCAGCGGCGGGGGCCTGCGCGGACGCGGGCGCCGACCTGATCGAGCTCGGCGTCCCCTTCTCGGATCCGCTTGCGGACGGCCCGACGATCCACGCCGCGGCGACCCATGCCCTGGCCGGGGGAGTGACGGTCGACCAGGTCCTGGGCGTCTGCACCGCCGCCGCCGAGCGCCTGGCGGTGATGCTCATGGTCTACGCCAACGCGGTCATGGCCCATGGGGCCGAGGCCTTCGTCGCGCGCGCCGCCGACGCCGGCGCCGCGGGGCTGATCGTCCCCGACCTCCCTCACGACGAGGCCGACGAGATCCGCGCCGCCTGCGATGCGCGGGGCCTCGCCCTGGTTCCGCTCGTCGCGCCCTCCACCAGCCCCGAGCGCCTCGAGGCCATCGGAGCGGACGCGCGCGGCTTCGTCTACACCGTCTCGCTGGCGGGAACCACGGGCGAGCGCTCGGTCCTGCCGCCGGAGCTGCCAGGACTCGTGGAGCGGGTCCGCGCCGCGGCGGGCCCCACGCCGGTTGCCGTGGGCTTCGGCATCGCCTCGAGCGAGCAGGCGCGCGCGGTGGCCGAGCTGGCCGACGGGGTGATCGTGGGCAGCCGCATCGTGCGGGCCGCCGGCGAGGGCGGGGCTCCGGCGGTGCGCGAGCTCGTCGGCTCGCTGGCGCGGGCGCTCGAGTAGGAGCCGAGGTCCCGCTCGGTTAGGGTGAGCTCATGGCCGAGCCCCACCGCACCGTCGGGAGGGAGGGCGCTCCCCCCTCCCGCACGCCGGCCGAGCTCGCCCGCTCCTACTTCGCCGCCGTGGCCGCGCGTGACGTCGCCGCCCAGCTCGAGCACTGGCACCCCGAGGGGATCGTTGACCTCGTGCCGCTCGGGATCCGGCGCGGGGAGGCCGAGATCGGCGCCTTCTTTCGCGAGCTCTACGGGGCGGTGCCCGACCTCGAGACGATCGTCGACGGGATCGTCGCCGACGAGCGCCACGCCGTCGTGCAGTGGCGCATGAGCGGACACTTCACCGGCGGCCCGTTCCAGGGGCTCGATCCCACCGGCGGGCGCATCGCGCTGCGCGGAGTCGACGTGCTCGAGGTCGAGGACGGGCAGATCGTCCGCAACACCGCCTACTACGACGGCCTCGAGTTCGCGCGGGGCGCGGGGATGCTTCCCGCGCAGTATTCGGGCGCGGAGAAGGCGATGTTCGCCGCCTTCAACGGGCTGACCAAGGCGCGCGGCGCCGTCCGCAGAGCGCGCGAGCGCTAGGCTCCCGCGCCGCCGTGGCCATCCTCTGGGCACTTCTCGTCGGTCTGGTGATCTGGGTCGTTGCCTGGGCGCTCGGGATCAAGGCCTTCGACTCCTTCCTGGTCCTGGTGGCGCTCGTGGTGGGCGCGGCGGCGTTCAGGCTGGTCAAGCCGTTCCTGGACCAGCGGCTCGGGCGCTCCTAAGCGCCGCCGGGTCGGCGTTGGAGCCGATGCGCTTAACAGTGCTCGACTCAAGCCCAGAACTCCGACGCCGATCGGCTCGAGCGACTCCTCCCTCCGGCGCTTACCGCGCTCCACTCGGAGTTGGTCCACAGGGCCCGCTCCGCCGGTGCGGCGGCTTTGATCCTCTCCGGCTCGACTGCGCGCGGCCGGCGCACGGCGATCAGCGATCTCGACTAGCACCTGGTCGGGGCGAGGGTGCGGACCAATGATCTGTCGCTGGAGCTGGACATCCACTTCCTGTCCCAGTCGCAACTCGAGTCAGACCTCTTGGCGGGAGACGACTTCGTTCAGTGGTCGCTGCGCTTTGGTTGCATAGTTTTCGACGAGGGCACCGTTCGCCGCGCGCTTCGGCTGATGGCCGAGCGCCAACCGTGGCCGAACGTGGAGCGCAAGCGCAGCCACGCCGCCAAGTCACTGGAGCTCGCGCACCGGTTCGTCGCCACCGGCGACGAGGACGGTGCGCTCGTGCAGGTGCGCACGGCCCTGTCGCTCGCCGCGCGCGCCCGGCTGCTCAGCGCGGGGGTCTTTCCTCTCTCGCGCGCGGAGCTCCCGGCTCAGCTTCTCGAGCTCGGCCTCGCCTCTGGAGCGCACGCCCTTGCCAGGACGATCTACGACTCGCCGTATCTATCAGAGCTCGCTGACGCGGTTCGCCGGGGGGAGCGGCTGCTCGAACGGGCCCGTGAGGTCGCTCCGGTGGACCGGCCTGGAGAAGACGACCGGGCGAGCACGCCCTTACCTTAAGGTCAAGGCGTGCCCAAGATCTCCACCAAACATCAGGTCACCCTTCCGGTCGAGAGCCTCGATCGAGCCGGCCTGCGGCCAGGTGACGAGGTCGCGATCAAGGCCGAGGGGCGGGATCGAATCGTGGTCCAGCGAGCGAGCAGTGACCCGGCGGGGGCGGTGGGTGTCTTCGACGGCCTCTACGGGCCAGAGTACCTGGCGCAGCTCCGCGCCGGCGAGCAAGCTTGAGCACCGCGTACTCGACGCGAACGTCGTGATCGCGGCACTCGATCGACGCGATGCCCACCACCGCCGCGGCGGCAGAAGCGGTCTTGGGCATGATCGAAGACCGAGTCGAGCTGCGTACCTCGACGATCAACTACGCCGAGGCACTGGTCAGGCCCGCTGAGAACGAGGACGCTTTGCGGGCCGCGATCGACGCCATCGAGACGCTCGGTGTCCGCCTCGTCGCTCCCACCGCCGCCATCGCTCAGGATGCAGCGAGGTACCGGCCCCATGGGGTACCGAGGTCACGTCAGCCGGACGGGTGGCTCGAGCCCGAGCTCCACCATGGCTCGCAGCACCCTGTGATCGAAGGAGGCGACGCGCGCGGCGTGTGCACGCGCCGTGGCGAGCGCGAAGCCGTCAGCAAGGCTCACGTACAGGCAAGAGCTCTACACGCGCTTTCACCCTCACCCGAAGAACGCCCGCGCAACCTCCAAGTCCTCCTCGCCCACCGTCCGCAAGCTCGCCACCGCCTCCGCCAGCGGTACGAGCTCGATCCGCATCGAGCGCAGCGAGGCCATCTGCCCCCAGCGCCCCTCGTGCGCGGCGTCGATCGCCTTGACCCCCAGCCGCGTGGCCAGGACCCGGTCGAAGGGCGTCGGCGTGCCGCCGCGCTGCGTGTGCCCGAGTACCGTCGTGCGGGTCTCGAAGCCGGTGCGCTCCTCGATCTCGCGCTCGAGGCGCTGTCCGATCCCGCCGAGGCGCGCGTGCCCGAACTCGTCGGTCGCGCCGCTAAGGATCTCCATCGTCCCCTCGACGGGAGTCGCTCCCTCGGCCACGACGATGATCGCGAAGTAGCGCCCGCGGGCGTGGCGGCGGCGGATCAGCCGGCAGACCTCGTCGATGTCGAAGGGGCGCTCGGGGATGAGGATCACGTCGGCGCCGCCGGCGATCCCCGAGTGCAGGGCGATCCAGCCGGCGTGGCGGCCCATGACCTCGACCACGAGGTTGCGGTGGTGGCTCTCGGCGGTCGAGTGCAGGCGGTCGACGGCCTCGGTGGCGATCGACATCGCCGTGTCGAAGCCGAAGGTCTGGTCGGTGCCGCCGAGGTCGTTGTCGATTGTCTTCGGGACGCCGATCACCGGCACGCCCTCTCCATGGAGCCGGGCCGCGGCCCCCAGCGTGTCCTCGCCGCCGATGGCGATCAGGCCGGCGAGCCCGAGCGACTCCATGGTCTCGCCGATGCGGGCGGTGCCGTCATCGCGCGCGAACGGGTTGGTCCGCGAGGAGCCGAGGATCGTCCCGCCGCGCGGCAGGATGCCGCGCGTCGACTCGATGGTCAGCTCCTCGTAGGAGCTCTCGAGCGGCCCCCGCCAGCCGTCGTGGAAGCCGACGATGGCGTGGCCGTAGCCATCGATGCCCTTGCGGACCACGGCCCGGATCACCGCGTTCAGCCCCGGGCAGTCGCCCCCGCCTGTCAGAACACCGATCCGCATCGTCGCGCGGGTCAACATACCCGGTGTGGTCTCGTGGCTATCCGGCGCCTGCGGCGTCGGAGTGCTCGAGACGACGGATCGCGACGCTAGGATGCGGGCGCTCCGCAGCGAGCCGCGCCCCACGACGGTGCGCGGTGTGCCTTCGCCGCGTACCCGCGCGCGAAGGGAAGGGCATAGAGCGACCGAGAAGGAGAGACCATGGACGGACATCGACCTTGGAGCCTCGCCGGCTGTGCCGTGCTGGTCGTCCTGCTGTCCCTCGTCGCGCTCAGCTGCAACGACGACGGCGGCGGCGGTGGTGGAAGCGCCGGCGCCGGCGCCGGCGCCGGGCCTGCTCCTCAGAGATCCGATCCCCGAACCGCCCGCTTCAACCTGACCGTCGGCGACCTCGTTCCTCTGAGCGGGGAGCTGTCCCCCTTTGGTCCTCCGGGGCGCAAGGCCTCCGAGCTCGCCATCAAAGAGGCCGAGGAGGCCCTGAAGGACGCCGGCGCGCGCGGGGTGGGTCTGGAGGTTGAGCATGCCGACACCGCCACCAACCCGCAGGGATCGGTCTCGGCCGCCCGCAAACTCACTCGCGGCGGAGCGACCTGCCTGGCCGGCGCCTGGGCCTCGACCGACACCATCCCCGCCGCCCAATCCGTGGCCGCCGCCGACCGGATCCCGATGATCTCGCCCGCCTCGACGAGCGCCCAGATCACCACGCTCGAGGACGAGGGCTTCCTCTTCCGCACCGCACCCTCGAACAGCCTCCAGGGCGAGACCCTCGCCGACGTGGTCGAGGAGGAGCTCGACGGCACCGACAAGAAGATCGCCGTCGCGGCGCGCAACGACGCCTACGGCCAGGGCTTGGCCAACAGCTTCCGCCGGGCCTGGGAGGTCAAGGGCGGCGAGCTCGCCGCCGGGCCCGTGCTCTACGACCCCGAGCAGCAGGACCTCAAGGCGGACGCCGAGGAGATCGTGGCCGACGACCCCGACGGCTACGTGATCGCCGACTTTCCGGAGGCTTACGCGCGCATGGGCGCCGCGCTCGTCGACACCGGCGACTTCGACGCTGGCAAGCTCTTCGTCACCGACGGGCTCGCGGGCGAGGACCTGCCCGAGGGCATCCCCGGCGAAGCGCTCGAGGGCGCCCGCGGGACGCGGCCCGGAACGCTCGAGAAGGGCGACGCGGCCAAGGCCTTCGGCCGGCTCTACTCGCGCTCGGACCGCAGGCCCGAGGCGCGCCAGACCTTCGACGCGCAGAACTTCGACGCGACGATGCTCTGCGTCCTCGCCGCGGTGGCCGCCGGCTCGAACAAGGGCGAGGCGATCCAGGGCAAGCTGCGCGACGTCAGCGCGCCCCCCGGGAAGAAGATCACCTTCGAGGAGCTCGACGAGGGGATCGAGGCGCTGCGTGCGGGCCAGGACATCGACTACGAGGGCGCCTCGGGACCGATCGACTTCGACGGCCAGGGCGACCCGACGGTCGGGACCTACGAGGTCTTCGAGTACGGGCCTGACCGCGACTTCGCGGTCAGGCGCCAGATCCAGGCCAAGCAGGGCCAGGGGGCGATCAGAGCGCCAGGGTCCCCCGGCAGCCCCTAGAAGACGATCACGCTCAGCTCTCGCGGCCGGTGGCGGCGCGCAGGGCCGGCTCGAGCTCGGGACGGAGAAAGCGGTAGCCGAGCTCCTCGAGACGGCGCGGCCTTACGTTCGCGCCGGTGAGTACTACCTGGGCCATCTCGCCGTAGAGGACCTTGAGGCCAAGGGCCGGGACAGGCAGGATCGCGGGGCGCCCGAGCACCCGCCCGAGCACCTTCGAAAGCACCTTGTTGGTCACGGGCTCCGGGGCGGTCACGTTGACCGGTCCCGAGGCCGCCTCTGTGTCGAGGCAGAAGAGCAGCGCCCCGACGGTGTCGTCGAGGTGGATCCAGGGCACGTACTGCCGGCCACCGGCCACCGGCCCTCCGAGCCCTGCCTTGAAGAAGGGCAGCATCGTCGCGAGCGCGCCGCCCTCGGGCGAGAGTACGACGCCGGTCCGCGCGCGCACCACCCGCAGCCCGAGGTCTGAGGCCTTGGCCGCCTCGCCCTCCCAGGCGGCGACCACGTCGGAGAGGAAGGTGCCGGGGTCCGCCGAGCCGCTCTCGTCGACCGGCTCGCTGCCGCGAGGGTAGATGCCCTCGGCCGACTGGGAGACGAGGACCTTCGGCCGCGGCTCGGCGGCGGCGATGCCGCGCACCAGGTTCTCCGTCCCCAGCACGCGCGAGTCGCGGATCTCGCGCTTGGTCTCGTCGCTCCAGCGCTGGGCGATCGGCTCACCGAGCAGATGGACGACGCCCTCGCGCCCGGAGAGCGCCTCGGCGGGAGCGGGCTCGGACTTCGGGTCGGCCCACGTGACGGCATCGACCTCCCCGCCGAAGGCCCGCCGCGCACGCTCGGCGTCGCGGGAGAGGACCGTGACCTCGTCGCCCCGCGCGCGCAGCTCCTCGACGAGGCGGGCACCGATCGTCCCGGTGGCGCCGGTGACGGCAACCTTCACCGACGGATCTCCGCTGCGCGGCCGAGGCCCACGTTCACGCCGCCGAGGCTTCCGATCGCCGAGGTCAGCCGCCCGAGCGTACCGGGGCGGCGCTCGAGCTCGACCCGGAGGATGAGCGAGAACTGTGCGCTGGGGTTGGCCATGGGGAAGACGGCCCGCGGGCGTCCGGCCCGGGCGTGAGGCCATCCTACCCCGGCACGGTGGGCCTCCAAGCGCGGGGAACGCCTGCTCGCCCGCGTCTCGAGGCCGCGCTCCTAAGATGCCGGGCGATGCCCGCCGCGCCCGCCGCCGTCGCCGAGAAGGCCCACACCGAGCTCTTCCTGATCGACGGCAACAGCCTCGCCTACCGCGCTTTCTTCGCCCTGCCCGAGACCATCGCCACCTCGCGCGGGTTCCCTACCAACGCGATCTTCGGCTTCGCCTCGATGCTGGTGAAGATCCTCGACGAGCACGGCCAGCGCCCGACGCTCGTGGTCTGGGACGCCGGCATGTCGGGTCGCAAGGAGGTCTACGAGCCCTATAAGGCGCAGCGATCCTCACGGCCCGACCTGCTGCGCGAGCAGTGGCCGCACCTCGCACCTCTGGTCGAGGCCTTCGGCTACCGCAACGTCAAGGTCGAGGGCTACGAGGCCGACGACGTGATCGCCACGCTCGCCCGCCGCGCGCGCGAGCAGGGCTTCGACGTGACCATCGTCACCGGCGATCGCGACGCCCTCCAGCTCGTCGAGCCGGGCGTGAGCGTCATGGCCACGAGCCGCGGCATCACCGATACGAAGCTCTACGAGCGCGAGACGGTGATCGAGCGCTACGGGATCCCTCCCGAGCTGATCCCCGACTTCTACGGGTTGAAGGGCGACACCTCGGACAACATTCCCGGCGTCCCGGGTATCGGCGACAAGACCGCCTCGCAGCTTCTGCAGCGCTTCGGTGACCTCGAGACGGTGCTCGCCAGCGTCGACGAGATCTCCGGTGCGAAGCGCAAGCAGAACCTGGTCGACCACGCCGACGACGCCCGGGTGTCGAAGCAGCTCGCCACCGCCAACCGCGACGTCGAGGTCGACGTCGACCTGGGGGAGACCGCGGCCGAGGAGCCCGACCGCTCGCGTCTGCGCTCGGTCTTCCGGGAGTTCGAGCTCCGCGATCCGCTGCGCCGGCTCGAGGAGGCGCTCGGTGAGGGGGCGGAGGCGGCGCCGGCCGAGCGGGCTGAGGTAGAGGTACGGGCCCGGGCGGTCGAGGTGCCCGTGGCCGAGCTGACGGCACTGCGGGGAGAGCTGGCCACGCTGGCCTGTGAGCGGCCGGTGGCGCCCGGCGAGGAGGCGATCGACGCGCCGGCGGTGGACATCGCGATGCCGGATGATCCCGTTGCGCCGGAGCTCATCGACGAACCCGGCGGACTCGCGACCGCGCCGCCGGAAGCGCTCGAGCCGGCTGACGGCGCCGGCGAGATGACCATCGCGCAGGCGCTCGAACCGTCCCACGCCCTACCCGACCCCGCGCGCGCAGCCGCGCCCGCCCGCCCCCCCGTTGCCGCCCATCTCCCGCTGCGCTTCGCCGCCTACGATGGTGGCGAGGAGGTCCTGACCGGCGAGGCTGAGGCCGTCGCCGCGCTGGAGCTGGCCTGGGGCGATCGTCCGGTCGTCGCCCACGACTGGAAGGCGATCGCCACGCTCGATCCACCACCCGCGGTCGTCCCCGGCGCCCCGCTTCAGGGCTCAGCGATCGTGCTCGAGCACGACACCATGGTCGCGGCCTACCTGCTCGACCCCGCCCGTCGCGTCTACCCGCTCGAGGAGCTCACCGCCGAGCAGGGGGTCGGCGTCCGGGCCGATGACGGGGACGCGCTCGCCGAGCGGGCGATCGCCGCCCGCGCCCTGGCCGAGCGCCAGCGGGCCGAGCTGGCCGAGCGCGGCCTCGAGCGCCTCTTCGCCGAGGTCGAGCTGCCGCTCGTCGAGGTGCTCGTGGCCATGGAGGGGACCGGCGTGGCCCTCGACGTCGCCCAGCTCGGGGAGATCGGCGCGCGCTTCGAGGAGCAGATCGCGGCGCTCGAGCGCGAGGTCCACGAGCTCGCGGGGGAGGAGTTCACGATCGGCTCGCCCCAGCAGCTCGCCGAGGTCCTGTTCGTCAAGCTCGGCCTGTCGCGCAAGCGCCGCGGGAAGACCGGCTTCTCGACCGACGCGCGCGTGCTCGGGGCGATCCGCGACGAGCACCCGATCGTCGCCAAGGTCGAGGAGTGGCGCGAGCTCACGAAGCTCAAGAACACCTACCTCGACGCCCTGCCCGAGCTGATCGATCCGCGCGACGGGCGCCTGCACACCACCTTCAACCAGACGATCGCCGCCACCGGGCGGCTCTCGAGCACCAATCCCAACCTCCAGAACATTCCCGTGCGCTCGGACACCGGCCGGGAGATCCGGGCCTGCTTCGTCGCTCCGCCGGGCACGCGGCTGCTGTCGGCCGACTACTCCCAGGTCGAGCTGCGGGTGCTCGCCCACATCGCCGGCGAGGACGTCCTCAAGGAGATCTTCAAGCGCGGCGAGGACATCCACACCGCCACCACCGCGGAGATGTTCGCCATCCCGCTCGACCGCGTCGACAAGCGCCAGCGCGACCGGGCCAAGATGATCAACTACGGGATCGTCTACGGGCTGTCGGCCTACGGGCTCGCCGACCGCCTCCAGATCCCCCAGGACGAGGCGCAGGAGTTCATCGACCGCTACCTCGGCCGCTTCCCACGCGTGCGCGACTTCATCCGCGACACCATCGCCCAAGCGCTCAACGACGGCTACGTGACCACGCTGTTCGGGCGTGCCCGCCGCATCCCCGAGCTGCGCGCGCGCCAGCGCCAGACGCAGCTGCTGGGTGAGCGGCTGGCCGTCAACACCGTCATCCAGGGCACGGCCGCCGACATCATCAAGGTGGCGATGGTGCGCTGCCACCGCGCCCTGCGCGAGGCCGGCCTGGCCACGCGCCTGGTACTCCAGATCCACGACGAGCTGCTGTTCGAGGCGCCGGAGGAGGAGATCCCCGCGGCATCAGAGATCGTGCGGCGCGAGATGGCCGACGCCTTCGCGCTCGACCCGCCGCTCGCGGTCGACCTCGGCACCGGCGCCAACTGGCTCGAGGCCAAGTGAGCCGGGCGCGCGCCGCCGCCACGCCGCGGATCGTGGATCGCCTTGGATAACCAGGGCATCGCCATCGCCTTCACGGTCGTGGCCGGGGGCTTCATCGCCCTCCAGGCGCCGATCAACTCGACGCTCGGGCGCTCGATCGCCTCTCCGCTCGCCGCGGCCTCGATCTCTTTCGCCGTCGGCACCGCGGCGCTCGTGGCCATCACCCTGCTCATCGCCGGCGGCTTCGGCGGCGTGGGAGGGGCTCGGAGCCTGAGCTGGGTGTATCTCACGGGCGGGCTGCTCGGCGCGGTCTACGTCACGACCGCGCTCATCACCGTGCGCACGCTCGGGGCCGGGGCGGTCACCGCGGCCACGGTCACCGGCCAGCTCACGACCTCGATCGTCATCGACCGTTTGGGGGTGCTTGGGCTCGAGGCCCGCCCGCTGTCCTGGCAGCGCATCGTCGGGGTGGTGTTGCTCGTGGCGGGGACGTTCCTCGTCGCCCGGGGTCGCTGAGCGCCCGCGGCGCTTGCCCTCCGCCGCCGCGAGGCGTATCTTCCGACCCGAGCCCCAGCGTCCAGGTCTCGGCGTGGCCGCGAGAAGGAGGTCGCCATGACAACCCCGCAGTCCGATCCTCGCGGCCCGTCTCGGCCGGCTCCTCCCAAGCGGCCCGGGCGGCCGTCCACCTTCAGATCCGGGTACCCGCGCGTACGCGCCGCCGTATGGATCAGCGCACTGTTGTGCGGAGGGCTCGTGCTCGTGCTGGTGTTCTTCGCGACTATCGGGGTGGTCGACTTCTCCGAGGCGACCGTC
>Ga0208736_1000351_pt1 | contig 13729 bp, 16 predicted proteins | sample AntDryMetagUQ255_FD_188090 | JGI IMG/M metagenome (GOLD analysis project Ga0208736, IMG submission 188090) | Polar desert microbial communities from Antarctic Dry Valleys - UQ255 (SPAdes) | ecosystem: Environmental > Terrestrial > Soil > Desert | place: Antarctic Dry Valleys | collected 2008-12-31 | reverse complement strand
GGCCAGGGCGGCGAGGGCGGGGACCGCGCCGGTTGCGCTCGCCGCGCGCGCGGCGCGCGCGGCGCGCGCGGCCAGCCCGGCGTCGACCGCGAGCGCCGGATCGAGCGCGCCGTCGAGTCCGAGGTCGACGAGCCGAGCGAGGGCCGCTTCGACGCGCTCCTCGGCGAGAAGGAGGACCAGCTCGGCCCCGATCCGGCTCCCTGACACGGTGTCAGACACCCTGTCAGCGACCGCTCTGCGGGCCAGGGCCTCGGTGTCGGGGTCCATGGCGAGGCCGAGCCGCGCCTCGTAGCGGATGGCCCGCAGGAGGCGGGTCGGGTCGTCGGTGAAGCTCCCCGGGTGCAGGACGCGGACCACGGCGGCCGCGAGGTCGTCACGGCCGCCGTGGAGGTCCAGCAGCTCGCCGCGCCGCGCGGCGTCGAGCGGCGCGGCCATGGCGTTGACCGAGAAGTCGCGGCGGCCGAGATCCTCCTCGATCGGCGCGGGCTCGACCTCGGGCAGGGCGCCGGGGCGCGGGTAGCGCTCCCGGCGAGAGGTTGCGAGATCGACCGAGAGCTCCCCTGTGCGCACGGTCGCCGTGCCGAAGCGCTCGTGGGCCTCGACCTCACCGCCGAGGCGCGTCGCGAGCGCCCGCGCGACCACGTCGGCCGGTCCCTCGGCCGCCACGTCGAGGTCCATCGTGCCTTTCCCCCGCAACAGGTCTCGCACGGCCCCACCGACCAGGTAGGCCGGGGGCAGGCCCTCGAGGGCGGGCAGGATCAGGTCCATGCCGGGCAGCGCCTCGATCCCGGTGCGGAGGTCTCGGAGCGCATCGTCCATCGCCCTCAGTGTGGCGGACGTTCCGGGCGCGGCCGAGGCGACCGCGCGGCACGCCGCCGTCCCGGCCCAGTGACGGTCGGCCTCGGCGTGCGTCTCACGCCAGACCTCGCGGGCGTCGCTCGGCGCGTCGCGCCCGCTCAGGAGGCGACAGCGTGGGCGGCTCGCAGGCGTGGCTCCCCACGGACCGGCGCTACGGCCGCGTGTAGACGGCCCGCATCAGGTCCCCCCTCGCGTTGAACGCCGACGCCGTCCGAGTGCAGCGGACGCGGAGGCGGACCTCACCGGCGCCCGTCGAACCGCTCACGTAGTCGGCGAGCGCGCCGGCGGGGGTCTTGTTGACCTGCACCTCGGTGGCGCCGACCGCGCGCGAGTCGAGGGTCACCCAGGTACGGGTCGTCCACCGGTACGCCGCGACGGTCTGCGTGCACTGGGCGGAGTTATTGCCGCGATAGGTCAGCGTGAGGCCGCGCAGCGCGTTGTCGACGCTCGTGAAGCGACCGTACCAGGAGCTCACGCGCGTACCGGTGGGGGTCGAGTTGACGGCGAAGACGCTGTTGTCGTCGGCGGCGAGGCGCGCGTAGTTGCCGCCGCGCAGGGTGCCCGACTCGATCACCGTCGCGCTCGGACGCGCTGTCACGGTCGTCAGCGTCTTGAAGCCCCAGCTCCTCGCGGCGGCGAGCTGGTTGCCGGCGAGGTCTAGCGCGGAGGTCGAGAGCCCGGCGGTATAGCCGGCGCCCTGGCTCAGCGCGGCAGCGGGGCGGAAGGTCATCGTGTTGGCGCTCCACGAAAAGCTCCCCGAGACAGGGACTCCGTCACTCGACCGGACGAGCGAGAAGGCGGCTTCGGTCTCCGCTCTGTCCATCGGCTCGCTGAAGGAGACGCTGACGCTCGTCGTGGTGGCGACCCCCGTCGCCCCGCCCGCCGGCGAGCCCGAGGCGACCCCCGGTGGATCGGAGTCGAGGTCGGCTGGGGGGACCCAGGCCAGATGGCCGAAGTAGCCGCCCGAGAAGGGCCATCCGGGGTCGCCTTCGAAGCTCGATCCGCCGCTCGCGGCCGTGCGACTCGCGGCGTCGGCTCGCATCTTCTCGACGATCTGACCCGGAGAGAGCCCCGCGCACGGGCCCGCCTCGCCGCCCTCTTCGAGGCAGAGGGCGACAGCGCCGGCGACGTGGGGCGAGGCCATGCTCGTGCCCGACATCGTCGCGTAGTTCCCACCGGGCACGGTCGAGCGGATGCACACCCCGGGCGCGGCGATCGTGTGCGCGCTCCCGGCCGCCGTCGCGGCGAAGCTCGAGAAGCTCGCGTAGCGGTCGTCGGCCTCACCGGTCTGGCAGACCGGTGCGCCGCCCGAGCCGCCGGGCTCACCGTCGCTGTCGCCCATCGCGGTGACGGTCAGCGCCTCGGGATAGGCGGCGGGGGTGTCGGGCTCCGAGGCGTAGTCGAAGTCCCATCCCTCGTTGCCGGCCGCGACGACGTAGGAGACCCCGGCTGCGGTCGAGGTGCAGATCGCGCGGTGCTCGGGGTCGCTGGTCGTGGCGCAGCTTCCGACGGGCGTACCGGGCCCGCCGAGGCTCATGTTGGCGACGGCGATGTCGTTCGAGGGGTCGCTGTCGGTCCGCGTCGAGGTGACCCAGTCGATGCCGCAGATGACCTGCGAGGCGGTGCCGGATCCGTCGCCCGCGAGCACCTTGGCGGCGTAGACCTTGGTCCCGGGCGCGACCCCGACCACGCCGGAGCCGTCGTTCTCGCCGGCGATCGTGCCAGCCACATGCGTCCCGTGGCCGTTGTCGTCGTCCGCGGGAGCCGCGGGGTCGACGCAGTTCCTGCCGCTCGCCGCGTTCAGGTCGGGATGGTCGAGGTCGACGCCCGTGTCGATCACCGCCACGTTCACGCCGCTGGCCGAGCGGGCGCTCGTGGTCGTCGCGGCGCCGATCCGTCGCACACCGGGCGGCGGCGTGGGCTCTGTGGAGGCCAGGTCGGCGACGGCCCGGACCTTGCGGTCGGGCGTCACCGAGGCCACCTCGGGATCGGCCTCGAGCTGGTCGGCCTGCCGGGGCGAGAGCTCGGCTGAGAAGCCCTTCAGGGCGCGCCGGTAGACGTACTCGGCCTCGAAGCCCTGGCGGCGCTCGCGCGACTCGGTCTCCGATCCCGGGCTCCCGGCCGTGCGGTTGAAGGTCACGATGTAGGCGCCAGGGATGACCTCCTCACGGCCGCGGTCCTCGCGTCCGTCGCCCGGGCGGCCTGCCTCCGCGACGTCGGGGTCGGATCCGCCTGCCCCGGAGAGCACGAGGAGCGCCCCGATCAGCGCGAGGGCCAGCAGCGAAAGTGTCGGGCGTGGACGAGGCATGTTCTCCCCACGGTAGTCGCGCCGGGCTGTCAGGCGCGCTGTCCTAGACGCATGTTGTCGGCGCTCTCTATGAGGACGCTGAGAGTTGAAGCGCGAGCGAGCCCCGACCGCCGCATCTCGGGCCAGGCGGTCAGGCCGCGCCGCGCACGGGGATCGAGGCGCCGGCCATTGCCTGCTTGGCCGCCCCCACCGAGTAGGTCCCGTAGTGGAAGATCGACGCGCACAGGACCGCGTCGGCGTGGCCGCGGTCGACGGCCTCGACGAGGTGCTCGAGCCGTCCGGCGCCGCCCGAGGCGATCACCGGCACGTCGACGGCGTCGGCCACCGCGCGGGTGAGCTCGAGCTCGTAGCCGTCCTCGGTCCCGTCGCGGTCCATGCTGGTGAGCAGGATCTCCCCGGCGCCGCGCGTGGTGCCCTCGCGCGCCCATTCCACGGCGTCGCGGGAGGTGGGAGTGCGCCCGCCGTGGACCACGACCTCGTAGGACCCGGCCGGCTGCGGCCGCCCGCGCGCGTCAATGGCCAACACCACGCACTGCGCCCCGAAGGTCGCCGCGAGCTCGTCGAGGAGCTCGGGCCGGGCCACGGCCGCGGAGTTCACCGAGACCTTGTCGGCGCCCGCGTCGAGCACGGCCTGGGCGTCCGCCACCGAGCGGATCCCCCCGCCGATCGTGAAGGGGATGAAGACGTCGTTCGCGGTGCGGCGAGCGAGCTCGACCACGGTGTCGCGCTGGTCGCTCGAGGCGGTGATGTCGAGGAAGCAGAGCTCGTCGGCACCCTCGGCCTCGTAGCGCATGGCCAGCTCGACGGGGTCGCCGGCGTCGCGGATGTCGACGAAGTTCGTGCCCTTGACGACGCGCCCCCCATCGACGTCGAGGCAGGGGATGACGCGCTTGAGGAGCACCGCTCGGTCGAGGCTAGTCGGCTGGGGCCGGGGCCGGGTCGCCCGCCAGCGCAGCGTTGCCCTCGGCCACGGTGAAGCGCCGCTCGTAGAGGGCCTTGCCGGCGATCACCCCCTCGAGGTTGTCGAGCTCGAGGGCTCGCAGCGCCTCGAGGTCGGCCAGCGAGGAGACTCCGCCCGAGGCGATCACGCGGCCGCCGGTGGCCTGCGCGACCAGGCGCAGTCCCTCGAGGTCCGGGCCGGCGAGCGTCCCGTCGCGATCGACGTTGGTGTAGGCGAAGGTCCGCGCGCCGCGGCGCTCGAGCCGGGCGACCAGGTCCTCGGGCCGCAGGTCGCTGGCCTCGGTCCAGCCGGCCACCGAGACGCGGCCGCCGCGAACGTCGACCGCCACCACCACCCGGTCGGGCCCGGCGAGCTCGAGTGCCGAGCCGAGCAGCGCTTCGTCGCGCAGGGCGGCGGTGCCGAGGACGACGCGTCGCGCTCCCGCCTCGAGCGCGTCGTGCACCGCTCCGAGGGTGCGCAGGCCGCCGCCGTACTGCACGGGCGGCTCGAGCTCGGCCGTCATCCGCCGCAGCTCGCCGAGATGCTGCGGGGACCCCCTGCGCGCGCCGTCGAGGTCGACGACGTGGAGGTACTGCGCCCCCTCGTCGGCCCAGGCTCGCGCGGCCTCGAGCGGAGACTCGGCGTAGACCGTCTCCTCGTCGAAGTGGCCGAGCCTCAGCCGGACCGCGCGGCCGCGCTGGATGTCGACCGCCGGGAAGAGGATCACGGGCTCGGCGCGGCGCTCAGGCCCTCGCGGCGCGGCGCGAGGTCCGGGCGCCCGCAGAGCCCGGCGAAGGAGCCGAGCAGAGCCAGCCCGTCCGGTCCCGACTTCTCGGGGTGGAACTGCACGCCGAACACGGTCTGCTGCGCCACGACGGAGGCGAACTCGGTGCCGTAGGTCGCCGTTCCGACGATCGCGTCGGGATCGGCGGGCACGGCCGCGAACGAGTGCACGTGGTAGAAGGCGCACGGCTGGGGCAGCTCCGCGGTGAGGACCGAGGGCCGGCGCCAGCCCACGGCGTTCCAGCCGATCTGCGGGATCTTCAGCCCGGGCGCCTCGAGCGCCCGCACCTCACCCCCGAGCACGCCGAGGCCCTCGGCTCCGCCGAGCTCGGTCGAGCGCTCGAACAGCAGCTGCATTCCGAGGCAGATCCCGAGCACGGGCACGCCGGCCTCGAGGCGCTGGGCCAGAAGCGTGTCGAGGCCGCGGGCTCGGACCTCGCCCATGGCCCTGGGGAAGGCGCCGACCCCGGGGAGGATTACGCCGTCGCAGGCCCGCACGACCTCAGCGTCGTGGGTCCGCGCGGGTCGGGCGCCGACGCGCTCGAGGGCCTTCTCGATCGAGCGCAGGTTGCCCATCCCGTAGTCGAGCAGGGCGATCCGGGGGCCGCTGAGGCGATCGGCGCTCACCTCAGAGCACGCCCTTGGTGGAGGGAACGCGGTCCGCCGCGTCCGGGTCGATCGCCACCGCGGCGCGCAGGGCGCGCGCAAAGGCCTTGAACGCCGCCTCGATCATGTGGTGGGCGCTGCGCCCGGCCTCCACGCGCACGTGCAGGGTCATGCGCGACGTGCTCGCCACCGCGCGCATGAACTCCTCGCACAGCTCGGTCTCGAAACCGCCGATCACGAGCGAAGGGAGCCGCTTCGCCTCGAACACGGACAGCGGCCGTCCGGAGAGGTCGATGGCCGCGCTCGCGCGCGCCTCGTCCATGGGCACGGTGGCCTCGCCGAAGCGGACGATCCCGGTGCGGTCGGCAAGTGCCTCGTCGAGAGCGCGCCCCAACAGCAGGCCGGTGTCCTCGACGGTGTGGTGAGCCCCGGTCTCGAGGTCGCCGCGGGCCTCGACGTCGAGGTCGAGGCCGCCGTGACGAGCGAGCGAGTCGAGCATGTGGTCGAAGAAGCCGACGCCCGTGCGCCGCTCCCCCGCCCCCGACCCGTCGAGGCCGAGCGACAGGCTGATCTCGGTCTCGGAGGTGGCGCGGGAGAGGGTTGCGGTGCGACTCATGGGGCCACGCAGGCTATCCGGCCACCCTGGCTCAGCCTCAGCGGAGCTCGGCGGCGAGCGCGGCCTTCGCCGCGAGCCAGCCGCCCATCCCGGCGCACCCACCCGGGGGCGTCAAGGCTGAGCACAGGTAGAGCCCGCTCAGCGGCGTGCGGTAGGGCCCGGGGCGGACGGGCGGCCGGGTCTTCGTCATCGCTCGCGGCGCTCCATCGACTCGGCGTGGGCGGCGAACCCCTCGGCCCGGGCGATCGTCGCCCCGGCCGGCGCGAGCGCTGCCGCCGCTCCGCCGGGGAAGGTGACCCGCGCCATCCGCCGGCGGAAGGTGGCCGCCGAGAGCCCGCTCGCATGGCGGGCCGCCCCGCCCGTCGGCAGCACGTGGTTCGAGCCGGCGATGTAGTCGCCGAACGCGGTCCCGGCGTCGCGCCCGACGAACAGCGCGCCGGCCGAACGGACCGTTGCGCTCTCGGCCTCGGCCGCGGCCCCCGTGAGCTGGAGGTGCTCGGGGGCGATCAGATCGCTCAGGCGCACCGCGGTAGCCGGGTCGGGGGCGCGCACCAGGGCGAGCGGTGGCAGCTTCCCAACGTCTGCGTCCGGCGGGCTCGCGGCCCGGATCGCGCGCTCGACCTCCTCGACCAGAGCGCCGTCCTCGCTGACGAGGACGAGCAGGCTCCCCAGACCGTGCTCGGCCTGGGCGAGCAGGTCGAGGGCCGCGAGGCCCGGGTCGGCCCCGGCCGAGGCCACGACCACGAGCTCGCTCGGGCCCTCCACGCCGTCGATGGCCACCCGGCCCACGACCTGGCGCTTGGCCTCCTGGACCCAGGCGTTGCCGGGACCCACGATGACGTCGACCGCGGGGATCAGGTCGGTCCCGTAGGCGAGCGCGGCGATGGCCTGGGCTCCGCCCATCCGGTAGACCTCGTCGACCCCGCACAGGCCGCAGGCGCCGAGGATGACCGGATGGGCGTCTCCGTCCGGACCGGGTGGCGCGCAAACCGCGAGCTCGTCCACGCCGGCGGCCCGAGCGGTGACCGCGCACATGACGACACTCGAGGCGTACGGCGCCTGCCTTCCCGGCACACAGGCGCCGGCGCGGCGGACCGCCAGCTCGGCGATCTCGACCCGCTGCCCGTCCGCGAGGGTCACCGTCGTCGGCTCGTGCAGCGATGCCCGCGCCACCTCCCCCACGTTGGCGATCGCGGCACCCAGCGCGTGCGCCAGGCGCGGCTCGAGCGCGGCCGCGGCCCGTTCGATCTCCCCCGGCGCCACCCGCAGCCGCTCGGGCGGGACCTGCGCGCCGTCGAAGCGGGCCGTCAGCTCCCGCACCGCGACGTCGCCTCCGTCGCGCACCGCGCGTACGAGGGCCCGCACCTCGTCCTCGATCGCCGGCGGGGGCGGGCTCAGCGCCCTGATCTGCGCCGCCGCCCGAGCCTCGTCGCCGGTCACGACCTGCGCGTGAACGACCCGAACGCTCATCGCCCGAGCTCGCGCAGACCGGTGACGAGCCCGTCGATGGCCGCGGCCTTGAGCTTGTGGGAAACCGGGTTGGCGATCAGTCGCGCCGTCGAGCCGACGATCTCCTCCCGCACCTCGAGACCGTTCTCGACCAGGGTGCGTCCCGTCGCCGTCAGGTCGACGATCGCGTCGACGAGGCCGGTCAGAGGCGCCAGCTCCACCGAGCCCTTGACCTCGACGATCTCGGCCTGGCGACCGGTCGCCGCGAAGTGCCTGGTGGCGATGCCCGGGTACTTCGTCGCCACCCGCGCGACCCCGAGCCGGCGCAGCGACTCCTCTAGCGCGTCGTCGCCCGCGCGCGCGGCCACTACCATGCGGCAGCCGCCGTAGCCGAGATCGAGCAGCTCGTAGACCTCGCGGCTCGGGCTCTCCAGCAACACGTCCTTGCCCGTCACCCCGAGATCTGCCGCGCCGTGCTCGACGTAGGTGGGGACGTCGCTCGGGCGCATGGTCACGATGCGCTCGACCCCGGCGCCGAGATCAGGCCCCGAGAAGAGCAGGCGGCGCGGGTTGTCGCGGACCTCGGCGGTGGCGATCCCGAGCGCGTCGAGCCGGTCGAGCGTCTCCTCGAACAGCGCCCCACGGGGGACGGCGAGGGTGAGCGCGCCCTGGCCCGGCTGGGGCGTAGAGAGCGCGCCGCTCATCCGAGGCGCTCCTCCGCTGCCTGGGCGGCGTGCACACGCTGGATGTCGAGGGCGATCCCGCAGGCGGGAAGCGGCGTCCCGAAGCGCCCGAGCAGCTCGTCGTAGCGCCCACCGCCCCCGAGGGCGAAGCCCACGGCCGGGTCGTAGACCTCGAACACCGCGCCCGTGTAGTAGCCGAGCTCGCGCACGAGGCCGAGGTCGAAGATCGTCCGCTGCGCGGCTCCGCTCTCGGCCAGCAGCTCGTGCAGGGCTCGCAGACCCTCGGCGCTGCGGGCGACCGGCCCCTCGGCGCGGTCGAGCACCTCGGGACCGCCGCGCAGGGTGGGGATGGCCACGAGGAGGTCGCGCGCGCCCGGCGAGAGCCCGAGCTCCTCGGCGTCGACCGCGAGCGCGACGAGGTCCCGCCGTGAGAGATGCTCGAGCAGCTTCCCGCGCCGGTCCTCCGGAACCTCGAGCTCGGCCAGCAGGCCGCGCACGAGCGAGCCGTCGCCGACGCCGATCCGGTGACGGCGCAGGCCGGCCTCCTCGAGGGCGGCGAGCACGAGTGACACGACCTCGGCGTCGCCCTCGGCTGCCGCCGGCCCGATCAGCTCCACGCCGCCCTGGAGGAACTCGCGCGCCTGGCCGCGGCCGCGCTCGACCGCTCGGTAGGAGTGCGCGAAGTAGCCGAGGCGCACCGGCGGTTGCACCCCCCCGTAGCGCGTGGCCACCAGCCGCGCGATCGACACTGTCATGTCGGAGCGCAGCACGAGGACCCGGCCGCGGTCGTCGAACATGCGGTAGACGCCGGCCCGCGCGGCGCGGTCGTCGCCGCGGCGCAGGGTCTCCTCGTACTCGACGAGCGGCGTCCAGACCTCGCCGTAGCCGGCGCCCTCGAAGCTCGCGCGCAGGCGGTCGGACAGCGCCCGCAGCTCGCGCATCTCGGTGGGAAGGACGTCGCGGGTCCCGGGCGGAAGCGGGTGGATCATGGTCGTGCGCGGTCCCGCGCCGGTCGAGGGCGCACCGAGCGCCGCAAGCGTAGTGCGACTAGACCGAGACGCGCTCGGCCGGCACGCGCTCGATGCGGGCGCCGAGCTCGCGCAACCGCTCGTCGATGCGCTCGTAGCCGCGGTCGATCTGGCGGATGTTGCCGATCTCCGACTCCCCGTCGGCGCACAGGGCGGCGATGAGCAGCGCCATGCCGGCGCGGATGTCCGGGCTCTCCATGCGCTCGCCGTGAAGCCGGCGCGGGCCGCTCACGACCGCGCGGTGCGGATCGCAGAGCAGGACGCGCGCGCCCATGTTGATCAGCTTGTCGACGAAGAAGAGGCGGTTCTCGAACATCTTCTCGTGGATCAGGACCATGCCGTCGGACTGGGTGGCGAGGGCGAGGGCGATCGAGCCGAGATCGGCCGGGAAGGCGGGCCACGGTCCGTCCTCGACCTTCGAGATGGCGTCGCCCGCATCGTCGGTGACCCGCAGGTCCTGGTTCGGCGGGACGATCAGGTCGGACCCGTGGTACTCCATGCGACAGCCCAGGCGCCCGAACACGAGCTCCGTCATGCGGAGGTCCTCGCGCACCACATCGCGGATGCGCAGCTCTCCCCCGGTGGTCGCGGCGAGGGCCACGAAGCTCCCGATCTCGATGTAGTCGGGGCCGATCGCGTAGTCGGCGCCGCCGAGCTCCGAGCGGCCGTGGACGACGAGCACGTTCGAGCCGATGCCCTCGATCCGGGCGCCCATCCCGAGCAGGATGCGGGCCAGGTCCTGGACGTGGGGCTCCGAGGCGGCGTTGTGGATCACCGTCGACCCCGGCGTCAGCGCCGCAGCCATGATCGCGTTCTCGGTCGCCATGACCGAGGGCTCGTCCATGAAGAAGTCGCACGCGCGCAGGCCGGCGGGCGCGTCGATGAAGTAGCGGCCGTTGATGCTCACGCGCGCGCCGAGGGCGCGGAAGGCGTCGAGATGGGGATCGAGGCGCCGGCGCCCGATCACGTCTCCGCCCGGCGGCGGCATGTGCGCCTGCCCGAAGCGGGCCAGCAGCGGTCCCGCGAGCAGGAAGGAGGCCCGGATCGGGACGCACAGGGCGGGATCGAGCTCGCGGGGATCGGCGTTGGCGGCGCACAGGGCGACGGCGTTCTCCTCCAGCCACTCGCACTCGACCCCAACCGAGCGAAGCAGCCTGAGCATGGCCTCGACGTCGCGGATGCGCGGCACGTTGCGCACGACGATCTCCTCCTCGGTGAGGAGGCTCGCCGCCATGACCGGCAGCGCGGCGTTTTTGTTGCCGGACGGGACCACCGTGCCGGAGAGCGGATGCCCGCCCTCGATGATGAACTTCTCCATGCTGGGGTCTGCCAGGTCGAAGGCGGCGGGAAGCGGAGAGAGGGTACCGGAGGCCATGGCCGTCGATTCGCGGCTGCGCGGCGGCCTCCTCCTCGACTCGGTTAGCCTCGCCGCCATGGGCGTCTCCCGCGACGAGGCCTGGCGGCTGTTCTGCGAGTGGACCGAGTCCGACTCGCTGCGCCGCCACGTGCTCGGCGTCGAGGCGGCGATGCGCGCCCACGCCCGCGAGCGCGGCGCGGACGAGGAGCTGTGGGCCGCGACCGGGATCCTCCACGACCTCGACTACGAGCGCTACCCGGACCCCGAGACCGGGCACCCGCGCCTGGCCATGGCCGAGCTCGAGCGCCGCGACTACCCACCCGAGCTGATCGACGCCGTGGCCGGCCACGCCGAGTACCTCGGGGTGCCCCGGACGACCCCGCTGGCGAGGACCCTGTTCGCCGTCGACGAGCTGTCGGGCTTCGTGGCCGCCTGCGCGCGCGTGCGCCCGCAGGGCATCCACGGCATGGCGCCGAAGTCGGTCAAGAAGAAGCTCAAGCAGGCCAGCTTCGCCGCCGGCGTCGACCGCGAGCAGGTGCGCCGTGGCGCGGAGGAGCTGGGAGTCGACTTCGACGCCCACCTCGCCACGGTGATCGCCGCCATGGAGGAGCACGCCTCGGAGCTCGGCCTCGACGGCGGCGGGGCCGCATGAGGCCGATGGCGAGACCCTTGAGCGCCGCGCCGGCGCGTTGAACGGCCGCGAGCGCCAGTCCGCGCTCTACGTCGGCGGCGTGAGCGCCCGGCGCGGCTGGCGCCCGCGCGACCTCGACCTCGCCTACCTCCCCTTCCTGCGGGGCAAGGGGATCGCCCAGTACACGAGCGACCCGGTCTTCCGCGACATGCTCGACGGGCCGGGCGACGGCTCGCCGGAGCGCTCGCCGCAGATCAACCTCGCCGCCCTGCGAACCCTGATCGAGCTCACCCGGCCTATCCCGATCGCTTCCTCCGGACGCTGCGCTCGGGCCGGGGCCGAGCCGCGGTGGAGCGCTTCGTGGCCATCTACTCCCGCCCGTCGCTGACCTGGGAGGACCTGCCCTTCCTGCGCGAGCGCACGCGGCTGCCGATCGTCCTCAAGGGCATCCTCCACCGCGAGGACGCCGAGCGCGCGCTCGACCACGGCATGGACGGAATCGTCGTGTCGAACCACGGCGGGCGCCAGGTCGACGGCGCGATCGCCACTCTCGACGCTGCCCGAGATCCTCGAGGCGGTCGACGGCCGCGCGCCGGTGCTGCTCGACAGCGGGATCCGTGGCGGCGCCGACGCCTTCAAGGCGCTCGCGCTGGGAGCGACCGCGGTGCTGCTCGGACGCCCCTACGTCTACGGGCTCGCGGTGGCCGGCGAGGCCGGGGGTGCGCGAGGTCATCCAGAACGTGGTCGGCGAGCTCGACCTGACGCTCGGCCTGGCCGGCGGCTCGGCGACCGCGGAGCTCGATCGGGGCGCGCTGGTCCGCGCCTGAGCCCTCCGACTACCTCCAGCGACCGCCGGCGCGGGCCCAGGCCGAGAGGTGGTCGAGCGAGCAGAAGGCGTCCGCCACGCGATGCTCACCGCGGTGTCGAACGAGCACGACGCGCGTGTCGGGCAGCTCCGCACCGCAGTGCGCGCACCCCCCGAGCGGCGGCTCGAGCTCCGCTGCGCCGGCGATCCGCCCCGCCTCCCAGCGCGCGCCCCGGATCGCCCACGGCACCACGTGCTCGAGCCGGCAGAAGGCGGCCCGGCGCTCCCCGGCGGGCTCAGCCAGGCGGTAGCCGTCGTCGTGCTCGACGGCCACGCCGCACCAGATGCAGGGCTCGGGCGATGCGTCGATCGGGGGACTCAAGGGCAACGATCGGGGGAAGGGTGGCCGACCAAGGTCGCCGATCGACGCCGCGGCGGAGCGCCATCCACAGGCCCGCGGTGATCCCCGCCCTCGACCGCGACGGCGACTGCCTCTCGGACTTCGTCCTCCCCTTCAACGGGTCGATCGGCGGCGCGCAGTCGGTGCGGCTCGCCTTCGACGACGACTACGAGGTCACGCGGCGATGTCTGAGGCCGCACCCGGCCTGCTCGCCAAATGGATGACCTCGACCACGCTCGAGGAGCCCTCGAGGAGCTCGAGGGCCTGTTCCCGCAGCGCTCCGGCGCGACGATCCGGCGGTGGATCAAGGGCGTACGGCGGGGATCTGCCCGCCGACCGCCTAGATCGTTGATTCCACGCCCTCACGCCACGTAGGCGACAAGGGAGCGGCTCGGGCGACCGAGCTGGTGGTTGAGCGAGATGCAGGCGGCCAGGCAGAGCAGCCTTGTCGCGACCCGCACGCGCAGGTTCGCGAGCGTGCGCGCGCCGTGGCGCTCGAGGGTGAGCACGTCCTTGCAGGTCCAGAAGACCGACTCGATCCGCTGGCGGATGAACGACAGGCGCAGCCCGCCCTCGGGCTCGTCGCGGCGGGGAGGGCGCAGGACCGCTGCGTCCATCTCCTCGACCGAGAGGGCGAACTCGCGCCCGGCGTAGCCCTTGTCGCAGACCACGGCCTCCCCACCTCTGAGCGTTCGCTCGAGCAGAGCGAGCCCGACCTCGCGCTCGGGGCGGTCGGCGCCGGCCAGGGTGGCCGCTCGCGGTGTCCCGTCGGGCGCGCAGGCCAGGTGCAGGCGCATGCCCCAGAAGAAGCGCGAGTGCGAGCGACAGTAGCCGTAGGCGGCGCATCTCCCAGCGCGGAGCGCCTTGCGGTCTCGCGCGAGCGCCCGCACTCGACCGGGGTCGAGTCGAGCAGGACGACGGAGTCCTCTGCGCCGGGGCTCTCCGAGGCGAAGATCCCGATGAGCCACTCGATCGTGTCCGAGAGCCGGCGGCGGCGCTTGTGAAAGCCCGGTTGAGCCGGCAGCTCGGGGAAGAGGTGGCAGAGGCGCTTTCGGGCCACGGCGAGGAAGCGGCGGTCGCTCGGGATGCCCATGATCGCCTGGGCGACGCAGAGCATGACGACCTCGGCGTCCGAGACCCGGCGCCGCGCGTTGCCGGCGCGCTCCGGAAGGAGATCGTCGGCTGTGCAATAAACGGCGGTGCAGAGAGTGTCGAGGTCGGCGTGCAGCGTGGCCTCCTGGTCGACGGTGTCGTGAACACCGCCG
>Ga0208736_1000350_pt1 | contig 13743 bp, 14 predicted proteins | sample AntDryMetagUQ255_FD_188090 | JGI IMG/M metagenome (GOLD analysis project Ga0208736, IMG submission 188090) | Polar desert microbial communities from Antarctic Dry Valleys - UQ255 (SPAdes) | ecosystem: Environmental > Terrestrial > Soil > Desert | place: Antarctic Dry Valleys | collected 2008-12-31 | reverse complement strand
GGGCCGGCGGCGTGGCGGGCGAAGCTCGACAGCTCGGTCGACGACCTCGGCCCCGCCGGTCGCGACCCGCAGTTCGGGCTCGGCCGGGTGAACCTGGCGAAGGCGGCTACGGGCTAGCCACTTCGCCACAGGTTTGTGGCAATCACGTGCTGTTTGCTGACACGCCGGGTGTCACGCTCGGCGGGTGGCGCACCTTTCTCCCGCATACCGAGAAAAAGGTGCCGAACCCCCTGCCGGCAGACGGGTCGCGGAGCTGAGCTGGCGCCAGGGCGGCGCGGTGTCGCGCGGCCAGCTCGCCGCGCTCGCAGTCACTGCCCAGCGCATCCACCGTCTCACCGTGCAGGGCTGGCTCACGCGTGTGCATCAGGGCGTCTACCGCGTCGGGACGCTGACGCCCGACGGCGTCCTCTGGGCCGCGCTCCTGGCGATGGGACCGGGCACGGTGCTGACGAATCTCACGGCTGGGCACGAGCACACGGTGCTGCGCGGACGGCGGGCGCCGCGGTCGGTCGACGTCACTGCGCCCACGCGGCGCAGGCGCCGCGACGGAGTGCGCCCGCACTGCTCACGCCTCGACCCGCGCGACATCACCATCCGCCGCGGGCTGGCGTTCACCACCCTGGCCCGCACGCTGCTCGATCTGGCCGCTGTGCTGCCGGAGCGAGAGCTGCAGGCGAGCCGTTCACGCTCGACGTGGTGTGGTTCGCGCAGCGCGTCGCGGTCGAGCTCGACAGCCGCACGTACCACGACAACGACCCGACGTTCGCCACCGACCGGCGCCGCAGCCGGCGGCTCGCCGCGATCGGCTGGGAGGTCGTGCGCGCAACCTGGCTCGATCTGGAGGATCGGCCCGCTGAGCTCGCGGCCGACGTCTGGGCGGTCCTGCGCGCGCGAGGCTTGTAGCGTGAAGGGCGTGGCCCCCGTCATCTTCAGCGGCATCCAGCCAACCGGCCGCAAGCATCTCGGCAACTACATCGGCGCGATCCAGCAATACGTCGCCGGGCAGGACCGCGGCGACCCGGCGATCTACTGCATCGTCGACCTGCACGCGACCACCCTCGCCTACGACCCCGAGGAGCTGCGCGAGCGCGTCCGCGACACGACGGCGATCCTGCTCGCGGCAGGCCTCGATCCCGAGCGTTGCATCCTCTTTCGCCAGGGCGACGTCGTCGAGCACAGCGAGCTGTGCTGGCTGCTCAGCTCCGTCACCGCGCTCGGCGAGCTCACCCGGATGCACCAGTTCCGCGACAAGTCCGCGGCGCAGCGCGAGCTCGTCTCGGCGGGCCTGCTCTTCTATCCGGTCCTGATGGCCGCCGACGTGCTCGCCTACCGCGCCCATGAGGTGCCAGTCGGCGAGGACCAGCGCGAGCATCTGGAGATCATGCGCGACATCGCGGAGCGCTTCAACGCGCGCTTCCCGCTCCGCCGCGCGACGGGCGAGGACCGCTCCGGGGGAGACCCGGGGAGAGGCGGCGAGGGGACGCTCGTCGTGCCCGAGCAGCGGATCCCGACCGTCGGCGCGCGCGTACGCGACCTCCAGGAGCCCGAGCGCAAGATGTCCACCACCGGAGGCACCGTGCATGGGACGGTCCTGCTGCTCGACGAGCCCGCCACGATCCGCAAGAAGTTCAGGCGCGCGGTGACCGACTCCGACGACCCGCCCGTCCTGCGCCGCGGCGACGACAAGGCCGGCGTGACGAACCTCATCGACATCCTCGCGGTGATGCGCGGCGTCTCGCCCGCGGCGGTCGAGGCGGACATGGCGAGCGCGCGCGGCTACGGGGACCTCAAGGTCGCCGTGGGCGACGCGGTGGTGGCCGAGCTCGCGCCGCTGCAGGAGCGCTACCGCGAGATCCGCGCCGACGAGCGGGCGATCGAGGCCGTGCTGGCGGCCGGCGCCGACAAGGCGCGGGCGATCGCGGCGGGAACGCTCGCCGACGTCAGGGAAGCGATGGGCGTCGGGCCGACTCGGCCGCGCAACGGGTAGGAGACGGAGATGCCCGATCTGGTCCTTGGCCCACTGCTGCGCTACGTCTCAGACACCGAGGCGACCGTCTGGGTGGAGACCGACTCGCCCTGCGAGGTCACCGTGCTCGGCGCCGGCGCGAGGACGTTCACGGTCTCGGGCCACCACTTCGCCCTCATCACGCTCGACGACCTCGAGCCCGGCAGCACGCTGCCCTACGAGGTGCACGTCGACGGCGTCACGCGCTGGCCGAGACCCGATGATCCCTATCCGCCGTGCGTCATCCGGACCCACACGCCCGGCGAGCAGGTCCGGCTGGCGTTCGGCTCCTGCCGCGTCTCGGTGCCGCACACCAAGCCCTACGTCCTGAGCAAGGACGACGATCCCGCCGGCCGGGAGGTCGACGCGCTGCTGGCGCTCGTCGAGCGCATGCGCCACGAGCCCAGCGCCGACTGGCCGGACGCGATCCTCCTGCTCGGCGATCAGGTCTACGCCGACCAGGTGTCACCTGAGACCAAGAAGCTCATCGCGGCGCGACGCGGCCCGGACGGACCGCCCCCCGACGAGGTCGGCGACTTCGAGGAGTACACGTCGCTGTATCGCGAGAGCTGGAGCGACCCGGCACTGCGCTGGCTGCTGTCGACGGTGTCCTGCGCGATGATCTTCGACGACCACGACGTCCACGACGACTGGAACATCTCCGAGGCGTGGATCGAGCAGATGCGCGCAAAGCCGTGGTGGGAGAAGCGCGTCGTGGGCGCCTATGCCTCCTACTGGATCTACCAGCACATCGGCAACCTCTCGCCCTCCGCGCTGTTCGACGATCCGATCTTCTGTGCGGTGCAGGACGCCGAGGGCGATTGCGAACAGCTGGTGCACGACTTCTCGCGCACCGCGGTGCGCGAGATCGCGGGGGCGCGCTGGAGCTTCTGCCGCGACTTCGGGCGCACGCGGCTGGTGGTCGTCGACTCCCGCGCCGGCCGCGTGCTGACAGAGGGCCGGCGCCAGATGCTCTCCGACGCCGAATGGGACTGGGTCGAGGACCGCTGCGCCGGCGACTTCGACCATCTCGTCATCGGCACGTCGCTGCCGGTGATGCTCGCGCCGGGCATGCACCACCTCGAGGCCTGGAACGAAGCCGTCTGCGACGGCGCGTGGGGCAAGCTCGCCGCCCGCCAGGGCGAGAAGATCCGCCAGGCCCTCGACCTCGAGCACTGGGCGGCCTTCCAGAGCTGCTTCGAGCGGCTGGCCGTGCTGCTGGAGGACGTCGCCGCCGGTCGCCGCGGGCCGGCTCCGGCCACGATCACGCTGCTGTCGGGCGACGTGCACCACGCCTACCTCGCGGAGGCGTGGTTTCCCGGCCGCGAGGTCATCAGCCGCGTGCTGCAGGTGACCTGCTCGCCGGTGCGCAACCCGCTGGACCGCAACGAGCGGCGAGCGCTGCGCTCGGCGTTCACGCGACCCGTCTCCGCCTTCGCCCGGCGCGTCGCGCGTGCAGCCGGAGTCCAGCCCTCACCGATGCAGTGGGCGTTCGCACAGGAGCCGACGTTCGACAACCAGATCGCGCGCCTGGACCTCTGCGGCCGCGACGCGCAACTGCGCATCGAGAAGACGCTGCCGGAGGACTGGGAAGCGCCCCGACTGCACACGAGCCTGTCGCTCGGGATCGCACCGAAGCCCTCTCGCTGATCGACGCCCGGCGGCGTGGCATTCTGGGCAGCCAAACGCTCGCCGGGGATGGTGTGCGCTCAAGATCGCCGCTCCACGCGCTCGCAGCCAGATGCGACGTCGTCGCGGGCGTCGCACGCGCGATCCCGCGTCCAGCACCGAGCTGGTCGCGGCCTGGGGTCCGGTGGCGCCGCTAGCCTGCGCCGGGTGACCGTTGCCTCGCTCCAGCTAGATCTCGAGGTCTTCTCGGGCCCCTTCGATCTGCTGTTGACGCTCGTCCTGCGCGAGGAGATCGACCTGCTCGAGGTGCAGCTGGCGGAGATCGTCATCGCCTACCTCGACCACCTCGAGGCGCGCGGCGAGCTCGACCTCGAGGTCGCGACCGAGTTCCTCGTCCTCATCGCCGCCCTGCTCGAGCTCAAGTCGCGACTCATGCTGCCGCGCGAGGACGACGAGCTGCCCGAGTTCGAGCCCGGCGAGGCGGCCGAGGAGCTGCTCGCGCGGATGCTCGAGGCCCAGCGCTACCGGCGCGCCGCCGAGCACCTCGCCGCGCGGCTGGCCGGCGAGGAGGGGGTGCGCTACCGCAGCGCTCCGCTGCCGCGGGGGCTGCGCCGGACGAATCTCGCCGAGGCGGTCGCGGTCCACGACCCGCGCCGGCTGGGCTCCGCGCTGGGCAGCCTGCTGCGCGTGCCGCCGCAGCTCTCGCTCGGGCACCTGTCGGTCCCGCGCGTGACGACCGCCGAGCGCCTCACCCACCTGCGCAACCTGCTGCGCCGCGGGGCGACGACCTTCGACGAGGCCGTCCGCGGCGCCGACCGCGTGACCGTCGCCGTGACGCTCTTCGCGCTGCTGGAGCTCTACAAGCAGGGCGAGGCGACCTGGGAGCAGCCCGAGCCGTTCGGGGAGATCGCGATCGCGCCCGCGGTGCGCGAGGCGCGGCCGATGTGGGCGGGGCTGGCCTAGCAGTGGTTCACTCGTGACGGCGCTGAGCGAGCTCGCCCGCATCGTCGAGGCCCTGCTGTTCCTCTCGCCCGATCCCGTCGGCGCCGAGGATCTCGCCGACGCGGCGGGCTGCTCGGGTGACGAGATCGCCGCCGCCCTGGCCGAGCTCGACGGTGCGTACGCGCCCGGCGCGCGCGGGCTGCAGCTCAAGCGCGTCGGCGGCGGCATCGCACTCGCGACCGATCCGGTGTGCGAGGAGGCGGCCCGGCGCCTGCTCGCCAAGCCCCGCACGCCACCGCTGACACCGGCACAGGCCGAGACCCTGGCCATCGTGGCGTACCTGCAGCCCGTCTCGCGGCCGGAGATCACGCGTATCCGCGGCGTCGCCGCCGAGTCGGCGACCGCGACGCTCGAGGAGCGCGGCTTCATCGAGGAGGGCGGCCGCTCTCAGTTCGGCGCGGTCCTCTACCGCACGACAGACCTCTTCCTCAAGCGCTTCGGGCTGGATTCGCTCAAGGCGCTCCCGAGCGTCGTGGAGTGGGACCCCTCGCCGGAGGAGCAGGCCGACCTGCGCGACCGGCTGCTGCGGGCCGGGGAGCAGCGCGCGGGCGACCCGGCGTTCGCCGGCTGACCTGGAGCCAGGCTCAGACGACCATCGGCCTTCGTCACGCCGCCTTGTCCCGGCCGGCCTGAAGGTGCGAGTATCGGCACGTGGCCGACATCAGCTCGTTTGCGGCGATCGAGGTCCTGATCGGGCTCAGCTTCGTGTTCTTTCTGCTCAGCACGGCCTGCTCGGGGTTGCAGGAGATGCTGGCGAGCGTGCTCGGATGGCGGGCCAAGACGCTCGAGGACGCCGTCGGGACCATGCTTGGCAACCCCAAGGTCAAGCGCGGCGTGAAGGAATGGTTCGGCCGCGTCGACAAGGTGGGGGTCGCCGACCAGGACGTGGTGAAGGCGCATGCGGACGCAGGCATGCCCGTCGATCTCGCCTCGGCGGTGTTCGAGCACTGGCGCATCAAGGGGCTGGTTCGCGACCCCGACTCCTCGCTGCGGCGGCGCAGCCGGCCGTCCTACCTGCCTCCGCGAGCGCTCTCGCTCGCCGTCGCGGAAACGCTTGCGCTCCACGCAACGCCACCGCCGAGGGCCGGTGCGCGCAAGGGTGAACCCGCCCCGAGCGGGGGAGCCGAGGACACGCCATGGCAGCGCACGGACGACCAGATCCTCGCCGCCGTCCAGGAGGCCGTCAAGCGGTTTCCCGGCGCCCATCAGCGCGAGATGCTGCAGAAGGCGGCGGTCAACGCGCACGGTGACCTCGAGGGCTTTCGCACGCAGGTCGAGACGGCATTCGACGACTCGATGGACCGCGCCTCGGGGTGGTACAAGCGCAAGACGCAGCTCGTCCTCGCGCTGCTGGCGACGATCATCGCGATCGCGTTCAACGTCGACACCGTGCGTATCGCGACGCATCTCTACAACGACGAGGCCGTTCGCACGGCGGTCGTCAGCAAGGTGAACGCCGGCGACGCCCAGGACGCGGCCGATGCGGTCTCGAAGGTCAATCAGCTGCAGCTGCCGGTCGGCTGGGGTGCCGAGAACCGACCGTCGGAGGTGGCTGGCTGGCTGGGCGCGATCGCCGGCTGGCTCATCACGATCGCCGCACTGAATCTCGGGGCCCCGTTCTGGTTTGACCTGCTGAGTCGCATCAGCCGTCAGCGCGGCGTCGGGACCCCGGAGAAACCGGGGCGGGCGCTGAGCGACAAGCCGAAGAACGATGCGGATGCCGATCCGCCGACCGACGCGGCACCGCCGGCCACGGCGAGCTGACGTGGACGCTCGCGCCGCCGGTCGCGCGCTCAGCCGCCGCCGGCTGCCGCGAGCTGCCCGCAGGCCGCCGCGATGTCGCGCCCGCGCGTGAGTCGCACCGTCGCGCGCAGCCCATGCTCCTCGAGCACCGCGCGAAACGCGCCGATCGCCTCGGGGCTCGAGCCGTCGTAGGAGCCCGTCGGGTTGTACGGGATGAGGTTGACCTTGAAGACCTTCGGGTCGAGGACCTTCGCCAGCGCCACCGCCTGCGCGGGGCGGTCGTTGACTCCCGCGAGCATCACGTACTCGACGAAGACCAGGCGGCGCTTGGCGGCGTAGAAGCGCCTGCAGGCCTCGAGCACGTCGGCCAGCGGGTAGCGGTCGTTGACCGGCATGATCTGCGAGCGCAGCGCGTCGTCGGCGGCGTGCAGCGAGAGCGCGAGGCGGATCGGCATGTCGGTCTGCGCGAGGCGGTCGATGCCGGGGATCCAGCCGACGGTCGAGATCGCCGTGCGGCGGTGCGTGACGCCCAGGCCGGGCAGGCGCTCGCACGCGGCGAGCACGTGGTCGAGGTTCATCATCGGCTCGCCCATGCCCATGAACACCACATGGTCGACGGCCTCGATGCGCCGAAAGTGCAGCGCCTGGTCGAGGATCTCCGACGCCGTCAGGTTGCGGCCGAACTTCATCGCGCCGGTCGCGCAGAACGTGCACGTCAGCGGGCAGCCCGACTGCGAGGACAGGCAGAGGGAGCGCCGGCCGTCGCCGTAGCGCATGAGCACGGCCTCCACCGCGCGCCCGTCGGCGGTGTGAAACAGTGACTTCACCGTGCCGTCGCGCGCGTGCGCCTGCTCGACCACGGTGAGCGTCGAGAACGGGACCTCGTCCGCCAGCCGTGCGCGCAGCGCGGCCGGGACGTCGGTCATCGCCTCGTAGCCTTCTGCGCCGCGCGCGGCCCACGACCAGACCTGGCGGGCGCGGAAGGCGGGCTCGCCCGCGTCGGCCAGCGTGTGCTGCAGCCGCTCGAGATCCATGCCCCCATCGTAGGGGCGCTCGCGGCCGCTCAGGCGGGGGGGCCACCTGCCACCATCGTAGGCGTGCGCCTCGCCAAGTTCCTCGCCCATGCCGGTGTCGCGTCCCGACGTGGCGCGGAGGAGATCATCCGCGACGGCCGCGTGACGATCGCCGACAAGGTCGTCACCGACCCGGCCCGCGACGTCGACATCGACAGCGGCGTCGCCGTCGACGGCAAGTACCTCGAGGGACCCGAGGAGCGGATGGTCTTCCTCGTCAACAAGCCCAAGGGCGTGCTCTCGACGGCCGCCGACACGCACGGCCGGCGCACGATCGTCGACCTCGTGCCCTCGCGCGGCGCGCGGCTGTACCCGGTCGGCCGGCTGGACGCCGACAGCACGGGACTCATCCTCGTCACGAACGACGGCGACCTCGCCCAGCGCCTGACGCACCCCTCCTTCGAGGTGCCGCGCACGTACCGCGCCAGCGTCCGGCCCGCTCCGATCCCGGAGCGGGCACTGCGCACCCTGCGCGAGGGCGTCGAGCTCGACGACGGCCGCACGGCTCCCGCCAAGGTGCGCCAGGTCAAGCCCGGCGTGATCGAGCTGACGATCCACGAGGGCCGCAACCACCAGGTCAAGCGGATGTGCGAGGCCGTCGGCCATCGCGTGAACACGCTGCAGCGCATCCGCTTCGGGCCGCTGCGCCTCGACGACCTTCCCGAGGGCGCGCACCGGCGGCTGAAGGCCGCCGAGGTGGAGAACCTGCGGCGCTCGCCGAGTGGGTAGTGTCGAGGACCACTGATGCGGCTCTTCGCTTTACGTGGGGCCTCGTCGGTAGACCGCAACGACGCCCAGGCGATCCTCGGGGCGACGGAGTGGCTGCTGTGCGAGATCCTCAAGCTCAACGACCTGCATCCCAGCGACGTCGTCAGCTGCATCTTCACGCTGACCGAGGACCTCGACGCCGAGTTCCCGGCCGTCGCCGCGCGCAACATGGGCTTCTCGGCGGTGCCGCTGCTGTGCGCCCGCGAGGTGCCGGTGCCGGGCGCGCTGCCGCGGGTCATCCGCGTGCTCATGCACTACCACGCGCCCGACGGCCACGTGGCGCGCCACGTCTACCTCGGCGAGGCGCGCGGCCTGCGCCAGGACCTCGAGGGCGCGCAGTGACGCAGCGCGCCGGCGGGTTGTCACCGGGCGAGCGGACGGTCGTGATCGCCGGGCTGCTGCTCATCGCCGACCTGCTGTTCCTGCCCTGGTACGACATCGACCTCGGCAGCCTCGACGACGCCGTCAACACGACGGCGACCGGTGTGCAGCAGCCCTACGCCGGCTACGGCATCGCCGCGGTCGTCCTCACCGCGACCATGATCGTCCAGATCGTGCTGGCCCGGATGGCGTCCGTGCGCATGCCTGAGATGCCGGTGCCGTGGTCGCAGATCCACCTGATCCTGGGGATCTTCGTCGCGGTCGTCATCGTCATCAAGCTCGTGCGGCTGACCGAATCGCTGGGCTACGGCGCGTACAGCGCGATCCTGGCGGGCATCCTGGTCGCCTACGGCGGCTACCGCATCGCATCTGAGTTCAGCCCGCCCGCCCTGCCCACCCAGCCGGAGGATCGGATATGAGTCCCGCCACGAAGGAAGAAGACGAGAACTGGGTCGGCACACCGCCGGAAGGCCATCACTCGCGCGACAAGGCGGATCCGGACTTCTGGAAGGCCCAGATGCCGAAGTACGCGATGGGCGCCGGCGTGCTCGTCGCGCTGATCGTCGTCGTGGTGCTCGTCGCGATCATGCTCTGACGCCGCCCTCCGCAGGGCCGGCACCGGCGATGCGGAACAATGGCCCGATGGCGATCGAGTTCTCCGAGCGCGTCCGGCGCATCCCGGTCTATCCCGTGGCCGACGGCTACTCGCTGCCCGAGGACGTCGCGATGCTCGCCTCCAACGAGTCGCCCGACCCGCCACTGCCCGCCGTCGTCGCCGCCGCGCAGCGCGCGCTGGCCGGGGCCAACCGCTACCCGGACCCGTCCAACTCCGCGCTGCGGCGGGCGCTGAGCAACCGCTACGGCGTCGCGCCCAACCGCATCGCGATCGGCAACGGCTCCTGCGACATCCTGCTTGCCGCGGGTGAAGCGCTGCTCGAGCCCGGCGCCGAGGTCGTGTACGCCTGGCCCTCGTTCAGCGTCTATCCGCACCTGGCGGCCGCGTCCGGCGCGCGAGCGATCACGGTGGATCTCGACGGCGAGCAGCGCCACGACCTCGACGCGATGGCCGCGGAGATCACCGCCGCGACCCGCCTGGTGATCGTCTGCAACCCGAACAACCCGACCTCGACGGCGCTGCCGCTGGCCGAGATCGCCGCGTTCGCCGCACGCGTGCCGCGCCACGTCGCGCTGATCATCGACGAGGCCTACTGCGAGTTCAGCCTCCTGGAGGACCCCGACGCGTCGCTCGACCTGCTCGCGCGCCACCCCAACCTCGTGCTGCTGCGGACGTTCTCGAAGGTGTACGGCCTCTGCGGCCTGCGCATCGGCTTCGCGCTGTGCGGCAGCGAAGCGTTCCCGCAGGCCGTCAATGCCATGCGCCAGCCGTTCTTCTGCAACTCCGCCGCGCAGGCCGCGGCGATCGAGGCGCTCTCACACCAGGACGCGGTGGCCGACCGCGTCGAGCGCGCGATCGTCGCCCGCATCGAGATCGAGGCCGGCCTGGACAGGCTGGGAATCGAGCCCGCCCAGTCGCAGGCGAACTTCTGCTGGTTTGACCTGCCGCCGGCCGCCGACGAGGCCGAGGTGGTCAAGGGCCTCGCCGCGCGCGGGGTGCTCGTGCGCGCGGGCACGGCGCTCGGCCGGGCCGGGGCGCTGCGTGTGACGTATGGCACACCGGCGCAAAACGTCCGTTTCCTCGACGCGCTGGCGCAAGTCCTCTAAGCTCGGCGTCGATGATCCGGTCTGCCGACAGCGCTCGCACCACCTTTAAGTCGTTCGCGCGTCGGTATCTCGCCTGGCGATTTATCTAGGCGCTCGGCTCACCGCACCCTCTTCTTCGCCCTTTCGCCGAGCGCCCGCAGGACCCGATGTCAGGCGTTCAATCTTCGAAAGGACCCAGTGAGACCGTGATCGAGATGAAGAGCAAACCGCGCGCAGGCAGCGTGGTCGAGCCCGGCGCCGTGCGCGACACCCGCATCGCGCGCGTCTCGCCGTTGACCACACCGGCCGAGCTGCTCGGGCGCCTGCCGCTCGAGCCCGAGATGGCCGATCTCGTGCTGCGCGGGCGCGACGAGGTCGAGGCGATCCTCGACGGCGAGGACGACCGCCTGCTCGTCGTCGTCGGCCCGTGCAGCGTGCACGACCCGGTCGCCGCGATGGAGTACGCCGGCCGGCTGCGCGGCGAGGCCGAGCGCCACGAGCAGGACCTGCTCATCGCGATGCGCGTGTACTTCGAGAAGCCGCGCACGACGACCGGCTGGAAGGGCCTGATCAACGACCCGCACCTCGACGGCTCGGGCGACGTCGACGCCGGCGTACGCGCTGCCCGCGAGCTGCTGCTCGAGGTCCTGCGCCTCGGCCTGCCGGTCGGCTGCGAGTTCCTGGACCCGATCACGCCGCAGTACATCTCCGACACGGTCTCGTGGGCCGCGATCGGTGCGCGCACGACCGAGAGCCAGATCCACCGCCAGCTCGGCTCGGGCCTGTCGATGCCCGTCGGCTTCAAGAACCGCACCGACGGCAATGTCCAGGTCGCGGTCGACGCCGTCCGCGCGGCGGCGGCGACGCACTCGTTCGCGGGCGTCGACCACAGCGGCACGCCGGCGATCCTGCACACGACAGGCAACCCCGACGGCCACGTGATCCTGCGCGGCGGCTCGGGCGAGCCCAACCACGGCGCGGGCGGCGTCGAGGGTGCGCTCGCGCTGCTGCGCCGCGCGTCGCTCGCCGAGCGGCTCGTCATCGACGCCTCGCACGACAACAGCGCCAAGGACCACGAGCGCCAGCCGCAGGTCGCGGCGCAGATCGGCGCGCAGGTCGCGACCGGCAGCCGCGCGATCGTCGGCGTCATGCTCGAGTCCTTCCTCGTGGCGGGGCGCCAGAACGTCGCCGACGGCCACGAGCTGACGTACGGCCAGTCGATCACCGACGCCTGCATGGACTGGGACGCGACGGTCGGCGTGCTCGACGGGCTCGCCGGCGCGGTGCGCGACCGCCGCGCCTAGTGGTCGCCGTGCGCCGCTGCCGCTGCCGCTGCTGCCGCCGCCGCCCGTGAGGGTCGCGCTCGCGGGGGTCGGCCTGATCGGCGGCTCGATCGGCCTCGCGGCTCGTGCGCGCCTGGGCGCGCACGTCGTGGGCTACAACCGCAGCCCGGCGGCGCTGGAGGTTGCGCTCGAGCGCGGTGCGATCGACGAGGCGGTCACGAGCATCGCCGCGATCGGCACGGCGGACATCGCGATCGCCGGTGTCGCAATCGACGCCCTGCCCGCGACCGTGCAGGCGCTCTGCGAGGCGCTGCCCGACGCGGTCGTGACCGACGTCGGCTCCACGAAGGCAGCCCTCGTCGGCGCGATCGGCAGCGAGAACTTCATCGGCGGCCACCCGCTGGCGGGGGCCGAGGCGACCGGCGTCGCCCACGCCCGCGCGAACCTCTTCGAAGGCGCCACCTGGTACCTGACGCCGCGCGACGAGACGCCCGGCGTCCTGTACGAGCGCCTCGCGCGCTTCGTCGCCGGACTCGGCGCGGTGCCGGCCGCGATCGCGCCCGACGACCACGACCGGCTCATGGCCGTCGTCTCGCACCTGCCGCATGTCGTGGCGAACCTGCTCGTCGGCCAGGCCGCCGACGCGCTCGGCGGCGACACGCTTCCCGCGACCGGGCCGAGCTTTCGCGACGCCACCCGCGTCGCGGGCTCCAACCCCGAGCTGTGGGCACAGATCTACTCGGCCAACCGCGATGCGCTGGGCGCGCAGATCGACGATCTCGTGGCGCGGCTCAGGGAGGTGCGGGCGCTGCTGCAGACCGGGAGCGGCCCCGACCTGGCGGCGTGGCAGGCCGTGGCCGCGCAGCAGCGCGGGGCGCTGCTGCAGGTCGGCTTGGCGGGCGCCGACGCCGGTGAGGTGCAGCAGATCTCCGCGGTCGTGCCCAACCAGCCGGGCGTCGTCGCGCAGATCGCGCTGGCGCTGGGCCGGGCGGGCATCAACATCTCCGACATGTCGCTGGCGCCCGAGGCCGACAACCGCACCGGCATGGTCATGCTCTGGCTCGACCCGGCCGATGCGCCGCGCGCGATCGGGCTCATCGCCGAGCTCGGGTACCCGGCGGCATAACGCGGTGGCCACCGTCCGCTTCGCGCCGTCCGGCCGCCTGCGCGGCAGCGTCACGGCACCGCCCGACAAGTCGATCTCCCACCGTGCCGCGCTGCTGGGCGCGATGTCGCCCGAGCCGGTGCGGATCTCCAACTACCTGCTCGCCGAGGACACCCTTTCGACCTTATGCGCGCTGCGCGCCGTGGGGGCGCTCGTCGAGGCGCACGAGGACGGCACGGTCGTCGTGCGCGGAGTGGGGCTGCGCGAGGCGCGCGAGCCCGGCGGCCCGATCGACGTCGGCAACGCCGGCACGCTCATGCGCCTGCTGCCGGGCTGGCTGGCGGCGCAGGAGGGACGCATCTTCGTGCTCGACGGCGACAGCTCGATCCGCCGCCGGCCGGTCGACCGCATCGCCGAGCCCCTGCGGCTGATGGGCGCCGACATCCGGGCGACCGACGGCCGCTATCCGCCGTTCGTCGTGTACGGCACGCCGCTTGAGGCGATCACCTACGAGCTGCCGGTCGCCAGCGCCCAGGTGAAGTCCTGCGTGCTGCTCGCCGGCCTCGCCGCGTCGGGCACGACGAGCGTCGTCGAGCCCACGCCCAGCCGCGACCACACCGAGCGGATGCTCGCCGGCGCCGGCGTCGCGGTCACGCGCGACGGGCTGACCGTGTCGGTGACGTGCACCGACCAGCTCGCCGCGCGGAGCCTCGTCGTGCCCGGCGACCTCTCCTCTGCCGCGTTCATCATCGCTGCGGGCGTATTGGTGAAGGGTTCGCGGCTCGTCGTGCGCGGCGTGGGCGTCAACTGGACGCGGACCGGCTTTCTGCGGATCCTCGAGCGGATGGGCGCGATCGTCGCCGGCGACCTGGAGGAGCCCTCGGCGGTGGTCGCGCAGAGCGAGCCGATCAGCGATCTGGACGTGACCGCCGGGCAGCTCTCCGGCACGGTCGTCGAGGCCGAGGAGGTGCCGCTGGCGATCGACGAGCTGCCGCTGGTCGCATTGCTGGGCTGCTTCGCCGAGGGCGAGACCGTCGTGCGGGGCGCGCAGGA